>ERZ834694.1618-NODE-1618-length-19030-cov-12.782134_pt1 | contig 19030 bp, 16 predicted proteins | sample MGYA00519691_ERZ834694 | MGnify/ENA primary metagenome ERZ834694 (study PRJEB31850, sample SAMEA3708758) | human gut metagenome | biome: human gut; feature: human-associated habitat; material: faeces | place: China | collected 2014 ... | reverse complement strand
ACAGCTAACAACACAGATAACAATGCAGTTCAGACAGGCGCTACAACAGCAGCTGCAGTTCTCGCAGTCCTTCTCGTTGCAGGCGGTGCAGTTGTTTACACACGCAAGAGATTTGAATAATCTTAAATAATTATACATAATTATAATTGTTTAATGCCCTCCACACGGAGGGCATTTTTGCTTTAAAACCTCCATTTGATTCTCCTCAAAAAACTGTGCATAAATGACGTATTATATTTGAAAATTTGTTCTAAAAGACCAAAAATGTAAAACTGCTATAATAAACAGGTAAAATTTGGTTATTATGACATAGCTATTACAGCTCAAAATCCCCTATAACACTTGATTTTTACTGCGTTTTATACTATAATAGTCATGCTGATACAAGTATGGTGTCGGAAATTCGTAAGGAGGAAATTTAAAATGTCCAAAAAAGTTATAAGTCTTTTATTGGCTGTTATGCTTACAATGGCAATGATTGCAGTTGCTGCAGTCAGCGTTTCTGCCGATACGGACGATGAAGGCAGATATGTGCCTTCAGAGGGCACTGAAACTTACCATGTATATTTCTATAAGCCTGCTGACTGGGAGAACGAGTACACATCAGACGCAGGTATTTATTGGTGGAGTGGTTCGGATAGTCCTTCAGCTTGGCCGGGTTACGGTGCTCATAAGGCAGACATTCCAAATGTTTACTATTGTGATGTACCGACTGATGTTGTCAATGTAATCTGGAACAATGCTCTTGACGGTACAGACGATCCAATCAATCCTGAGTATACTCTTGCTTATCAGACAAATGATATTACATTCTTCGGTTATGATGCAGAAGAGTCTGACTATTATCCTGACGGTGTAGATAACTTTGATAATATGATTTATGTTATCAATCCTGAGTACACATCTGTTAATGATAAGGGCAAGTCAATCTTTGCAGGCGAGTGGTTCTACTACTACGGTAACGGCGAGTACGGTACTGCTCCTACAAAGGCAGAACTCAAAGCCGGTGATTATTACGGCAAAGACGGCGTGTTCCCTACAGAGTACACTCCATCAGGTGAAGAAACAACAGCTGCTCCTACAACAGTTGTGACAGAGCCTGCTACAACAGAGCCTGCAACTGATGCAACTGCTGCTACAGAAGCTACATCAGCTACCGAAGATTCTTCACTTGCACTCACAGTTAATGCTACATCTAACTATTTCCCGATGGCAAGCGCACAGTACAATGCATCTACAAATCAGGTAACAGTTACATACAACTTTGAATCTGCAAAGAATGTTCTTGATACACAGTGGTACATTTCATATGACCCGACAATTCTTTCTGTTGCAGAGGAAAACACAGTAAATTCTGTTTGTCCCGCAATGAACGGCAAGGGTGCTTATGTCAACTTAAATAACAAGGTTGACGGTACAGGTTATGTAAGATTCTGTGCAAGTGACCTTTCACTCTATAACTTCAGTGAAAAGACACCTTTTGCAAAGGTTGTATTTGATGTAAAGGATATTTCAAAGGTTGCTCCTGTTTCTACAACAGTTGACCTCGTTGTTCAGGTACTCCGTGTTTCTGAACTTAATCCTGACACAGAAATGACAGACAGTGCTAAGGAAGTTGTTCTTGTTGATAAGGAAGTTGTAAAGAAAGATCCTGTTGCTTCTGCAGTAAAGGTTGACCTTTCTACAGAACTTACACCTTCAACATATGTTGAGCCTACTACAGCTGAACCTACAACTGAAGAGCCGACAACCGCCGAGCCTACTACAGTAGAGCCAACAACAACTGAGCCGACAGAAGCTCCAACAACAGCTCCTGTTACAACTCAGCCTGCTACAGAAGAGCCAACAACAGTAGCTCCGACTACAACAGAGCCTGAAACAACAACAGCTTCTGTAACAGATCCGGATGCAACAGTTGCACCTGCAACAGAGAATCCTACTGTAGCTCCTACAACTTCGCAGAATGCCACATCTGCTACAGAATCTACAACACAGAAGAGCAATTCAACATCCGACACTCCTGATACACCTAACAACAACGGCAACAATAACGGTGCTGTTCAGACAGGTGAAGCTCCTCTCGCAGTTGTAATTCTTACACTCCTCATCGGTTCAACTTGCGTAATGTTCGTTCTCCGCAAGAAGGAAAATATCCTTTAATAGCCGATAAAGACTAAAAATCAAAAGGGCTGACCAAATTACGGTCAGCCCTTTTCCTATGTCCATTTTTCAGTGCTATGATGTTTAGCTATTAAATTTGTGATAAAAATGTAAAAAACAGCTCCACTAAAATAGTGGAGCTGTTTCATAATTTGTAAATTTGTAAAATCAGTTAGCTCTGGTAACCTTACCTGAACGCAAACAACGGGTGCAAGCATATACACGCTTTGGTGAACCGTCAACAATAGCCTTTACACGCTGTACGTTGGGCTTCCATGTTCTGTTTGATCTTCTGTGTGAGTGAGATACCTTAATACCGAACTTTACATCCTTACCGCAGAATTCACATTTTGCCATGCGTCTGCACCTCCTTAAGAAAACTAATTCTATTTCTAACTTTGTTATAATAACAGAAAATGAGAAAAAATGCAAGGGTTTTTTGAAAATTTCTTAACTTGTTTTTTGCTCTTGTAATTTTTGATGATATATTATATAATTAAGAGTAAATATAGTTACACGATTGTTACCTAAAATTTTGAAATTCAGGAGGCTATTATGCTCTCATTATTACTTAACGGAATCAGAAACGGCAACCTTGACTTTGGTGCTGTTATTGCTGAAATTTTAGCAGTGCTTGTCATCATATTTTTGATTTTGCCGTTCCATGAATGGGCGCACGCTTTTACCGCGTCACTTCTTGGCGACAAGGCGGTAAAGTACAGAGGCAGACTTTCACTCAACCCACTCAGCCACATTGAACCTATCGGTGCATTGTGTATGCTCTTGTTCGGTTTTGGTTGGGCAAAGCCTGTTCCGATTGATCCGCGAAACTTTAAAAATCCAAAGGTCGGTATGGCAATCACAGCAATTATGGGACCGATTGCAAATATCGTTGCCGCATTTGTCGGACTTCTCATTTTCTATCCGATTATCTATTTTACAGGCGCATTTCCGCTTTCTACAATCGGAGATTATGTCGTACAGTTTTTGAGTTTCTACATTCAGTGCAATGTCGGACTTGCAGTGTTCAACCTTATTCCGATTCCGCCTCTTGACGGTTCAAAGGTTTTGTTCGTATTTTTACCCGACAGAGCTGTTGACTTTTTCTACAGATACCAGACATATTTCTTTATAGGTTTGTTTGTACTTCTTTATGTTGGTGTGCTTAACTATCCGATGAGCTGGCTCAGCAATCAGATTCTTGACTTCATCAGTTGGTTGGCAAGATTGCCGTATGCACCGTTTATCGGTTAAATCAAAAATCATTCGTAACAAAAATCACAACGAAATAATTATCTATGGAAACACAACTTCAATACAAGCTGTCGGCATTTGAAGGTCCTCTTGACCTTTTGCTGACACTGATTTCTAAAAACAAAATAGATATTTACGACATCAGCATTTCCGAATTGCTCGACCAGTATATGGAGCAGATTAACAGGATGCAGGAAAATCAGATGGATATCGCATCGGAATTCCTGACAATGGCATCAAGGCTTGTGTATATCAAGTCGGTAATGCTTTTGCCAAAGTATGAGGAAGAGGCTGAAGAGCTCAAGAAAGAACTTTCGGGACAGCTTCTTGAATATGCCGTTTGCCGTGAAATGGCGGCAAAGCTCGGCGATATTTATGACTTTGACAGCTTTTACCGAGATGCATCTCCTGTTGAATTTGACCTGACATACAACCGTATTCATCCTAGTGAGGATATTGCAAAGGCATATGTCAGCGCAGTCGGACGGGGCAAGCGTAAGCTTCCGCCGTCAAAAGACGCATTTTCGGGTATTGTGTCGCATAAAATCGTGTCGGTAAACAGTAAGATTATCCATCTTATGAGAAGGCTTTGGCACGGCAAAAGACTTGAATATCACGAAATTTTTGAGGTGTGCGAGGGCAAAAGCGACCTTGTTGCAACATTTCTTGCAACGCTGGAGCTGGTAAAGGGCAAGCGTATCAGAATTGAGGGCAGCGGTGAAAATGCCGTTGTCCATATGATTGAGGATAAAAACGCAATGCCTTTGCCGCAGGTTGACGAGGACGAAAACAATGAAAATGAGGAGGTGCAGTAATGGCTGTTGAAAATATTCGCGGTGCGATTGAGGCGATTTTGTTTGCAAACGGTGCGTCGGTTGAATTTTCCCGAATAGCACAGGCACTTGAAATTTCCGAAAAAAAGGTTAAGGAGCATATTTCTGCACTGATTGATGATTATGAGGCGTCAGGACGGGGCATAACTATAATATTGCTTGACAATTCCTGTCAGATGGTTTCAAAAAAGGAATTTGCTCCGCAGATTCGCACCGTTATGGATTTGAGAAGAAACACCCCGCTTTCACAGGCGGCTCTTGAGGTTCTTGCAGTTGTTGCGTACAATCAGCCTGTTACAAAGGCCTTTGTTGAGCAGGTGCGTGGTGTTGACTGCAGTGGTGTAATCGGCAGCTTGACAACAAAGGGACTTGTTGAAGAAAAGGGCAGACTTGAACTGCCGGGCAGACCGTTGCTTTACGGCACAACCGAAAACTTTTTGCGTTGCTTTAACATTTCAAGTCTTGACGAACTTCCTCCGCTCCCCGAGAGTGAAGAGGACAAGGAGTCCGAAGAAAACGGTGAAGAACAGGAGAAAATTGAAAACGGCGGAGAACAGATGGATTTGTTTTCAATACAGCCTGATGACAAACAGTAAAAATTAGGGGGAATACCCTTGCTTTGGTTATATATTTTACTCGGAATTGCTCTGTTTGTTGCGCTTGTGATGTTTATTCCGATTACTTTGCGTGCATCATATAAAGAGGACTTTTGGTGTGCAGTGTATATCGGTTTTGTAAAACTCCAACTTGTGCCGGCAAAGCCTAAAAAAGAAAAGAAGAAGAAAGTTAAAAAACAAACTCCGAAAACCAAACAGCCTAAAAAAGCGACAGAAAAAAAGCCGAGCCTTATAAAAAAATACGGCATTGAGTGGCTTTTGAATTTGATAAAAAAAGTTGCAGAGCTTGCAGCATCTGCATTGCAGGATTTTTTCAGCCACATACTGGTTAAAAAATTCTCGCTGGGTATCAGCGTTGCAGGTGACGATGCGGCTGACACAGCTATAAAGTACGGCAAATATTGTGCGATTGTTTATCCTGCTGTAGGCACGATTGTTCGTGTTGTAAAATGCAAAGGCTACGGAGTTGACATAAATCCGAATTTTTCGGAAAAAGCAGAAACAGAAATTAACTTTGACTTTGCCGCAAAAATTTTCGCATTCCGACTTATCGGTCTTGCCGTTAAGCACGGAATCAAGGGACTTAAGCTTCTTGCAGAAGTGAAAAATGAACTATAAATAACTGATGATTTATATAAATATAAAAAAGGAGAATGGCTATGGAACATCCTATCGGTAATCTGATGAATATTACAATGGAAAAAATTAAGGAAATGATTGATGTAAATACAATCATCGGCGAGCCTATCACTTCGCCTGACGGCACACTCATCATTCCTGTTTCAAAGGTAAGCTACGGCTTTGCATCAGGCGGTTCTGATTTGCCTACAAAAAAGGAAAACAAGGACTGCTTTGGCGGCGGCAGCGGTGCAGGTGTAACAATTCAGCCTGTAGCCTTTCTCACCGTTTATCAGGGCGATGTAAGACTTATTTCTGTTGATAGTGAAGAAGGCACAGCCGACAAGCTCGTTAATATGATTCCCGATGTTCTCAAAAAGGTAAAGGGAGTTTTCAAAAAGGATAAGAGCGAATCCGCAGACGATTTTTCCGAAATCACACAGGACGATATTGACGGCTGATTCGTAATATTGCAACACCCCTCGGCATAGATTTATGCAGGGGGTGTCCTTATGAAAAAAATAATCTCGCTTGCGGTGTGCTTTGTTATGCCGTTTGTGCTTATGGGCGCAAAAACTGAGGAGGATACTCCTCCCACAACTTCTGCACAGGCATTTGTCCTTTATTGTTCCGATAACAACACGGTTATCTGTTCCAAAAATGCAGATGAAAGGATGAAGCCTGCAAGCACTACAAAAATTATGACATCTCTCATAACGCTTGAGGAGGCGGCATCCTGTAACAGCGAAGTAACCTTCAAACAGGAAATGGTTGCCGAGGGCAGTTCGATGTATCTCAAAGTCGGCGAAAAAGTCCGACTTTCGGACCTTGCATCAGGAATGATGATGGCATCGGGCAATGATGCGGCAAATGCGGCAGCTTATACGATTTCAGGCAGTCCCGAAAAGTTTTCACAACAAATGAATGAAAAGGCAGAGCAAATCGGTATGACGAATACCAATTTTGTAACGCCGAGCGGACTTGACGATGACAACCATTACTCAAGTGCAAAGGATATGGCTCTGCTTATGTCATATGCACTTGAAAATGACGATTTTGCAAATCTTACGGCTAAGAAGAGCGTGACCGTTGAATTTCTTGAACCGAAATCAAAGAAAACCGCATATGCAAATCATAACAGGCTTTTGTCGCTTTATCCCTACTGTACAGGCGGAAAAACAGGCTATACAACGGTGGCAGGGCGGTGTCTTGTTTCCTCTGCAAAAAAAGACGGCGTAACGCTTGTGTGCGTCACTCTGAATGACCGTAACGATTGGAATGACCATATTTCTCTTTATGATTACGCTTTTGAAAAGTACAGGGGAGTTGACTGCAAGGACGCTGACTTTTGTGCCGATATTCCGTGCGTGGGCGGTGATAAGGACAGCGTAACGGTTACAGGTGAGAAGAACAGCACAATCGTTTTAAAGCGTGAGGACTGCGATAAAATCAAGAAAAAAATCTTCATAGACAGCTTTCTGTATGCTCCGATTGAAAAGAACGAATCGGTCGGCAGAATTGAATACACACTCGGCGGAAAGCTGCTTTATAAATGCAACATTGTTGCAGGCGAAAAGATTAAATCGGATAAAAAGAGTGTGTCAATTTTTTCAGCAATAGGAAATCTGTTTTCGTGACAGTTTGAATATACAGAATATTTATAAAAAGGAATTTACATATGGCTAAAATTGAACCTATCAGACTTCAAAAATTCATAGCACAATGCGGCATTGCATCAAGACGAAAAGCCGAGGAGCTTATTCTTGGCGGTCATGTCAAGGTGAACGGCAAAACCGCAATTCTCGGTGACAAGGTTCTTCCTACAGACAAGGTGTTTGTAAGAGGCAAGAGGATTGTTGTGCCGAAGGGCGGTAATTACCGATATATTATGCTCAACAAGCCCCGCGGATTCATTACCACAATGAATGATGAGCGTGGCAGAAAGTGCGTTGCACAGCTTGTTGAGAATGTCGGTGAGCGAGTTTATCCGATTGGCAGACTTGACAAAGACAGCGAGGGTATGCTCGTTTTTACAAATGACGGTGATTTTGCAAACAAGGTTATGCACCCGAAAAACAATGTTTACAAGATTTACAGAGTAACCGTTCGACCGTCAATTGACGAAGATCAGCTTGTTAAGCTTGAAACAGGTGTTGAACTTGACGGCAAGAAAACCGCTCCCGCATATGTTCGTGTAATTCACAAGGAGCAGGGCAGAGTAGTTCTTGAAATGATTCTTCACGAGGGCAAGAACCGTGAAATCAGAAGAATGTGCGAGGCTGTCGGGCTTGAAGTTGCAAGACTCAAACGCACCCAGATCGGCGGTGTAAAAATGGGTATGCTCAAACAGGGCGACTGGAGAGATTTGACCGAACAAGAGGTTAAAAAACTGCTTGCAAATCCGTTTTTAAACGGCAAACAGCTTTAATTTTCCGTTTTTGAAAAATACTTCCGAAACGGTCAATAAAACTATTTGTTAATTTGACAATAAATTTACGGTTTTTACGGAATAACTATTAAATGTGATAAAAATTGAAATAGTGCAGTGTGTTTTTCTTGTACTTTTGAAGATTATAGAGTATAATGTATTGTGTAGAAAATTAGTATGCACGCTCAGTTTTCGTGCATATTCAATACATGGTATTGGAGGATTTTAAGATGAGTATTGAAAAGATCAATCAGGCAAAGGCTGAAATTGCTGCAACATCTGCTTATAAGACAATTACAGCATTTTTTGACGCAGACAGCTTTTGTGAAATTGATGCCTTTGCAAAATCCGGTGAAGGCTTTGCCGAGGTTGTTGCAGGCTTTGGAACAGTAGAAGGTATGCCTGTTTATGCGTTTGCACAGAACAGCGACATTTGCGGCGGTGCCATGAGTAAGGCACAGGCTGCTAAGCTTAAAAAGCTTTATGACCTCGCACTCAAGACAGGCGCTCCTGTTGTAGGTTTCTATGACAGCGTAGGCGGCAGACTTAATCAGGGAACAGAACTTCTCGCAGGCTGCGGTGATGTTCTTAACGCAGCTGCTTCACTTTCAGGTGTTGTACCTCAGATTTCAGTTGTTCTCGGCACTTGCCTCGGAACAAACGCTCTTAACGCTGCAAGCGCAGACATCGTTATTATGAGCAAAGACGCACAGCTTTCACTTTCGGTAACAGGCAAGCATTCCGATGCCGCTTACAATGCTGAAAACGGTATTGCCTCAATCGTTTGTGACGATGCAGACAAGGCAATCAAGGCTGCAAAGGAACTTATCCTTTATCTTCCGTCAAATAACCTCACGATGGCTCCTCAGTCATTTGAAGAAGCTCCGGCAGAGGACGGTTGCGGTTGTGTAGTCAGCAGAACAGTTGACGGCAACAGTATTGTAAAGCTCTTCAATGATTACGGCAAGGAAGCAAATGTTCGCTTTGCAAGACTCGGCGGTCAGGTTGTAGGTATTGTTGTTACAAAGGGCAAGGAGCTTGGTTGCAAGTCTGCAAACAAGGTAGCAAAGTTTGTTCGTTTCTGCGATGCTTTCTCACTCCCTGTTGTAACATTCGTAAACTGCCCGGGCTTTGAGTCAATCAAGTCGGCAACAAAGGCGTCAGCCGCTTATGCTGAGGCAACAACAGTTAAGATTTCTGTTGTTACAGGCAAGGCAATCGGTTCAGGTTATGTTGCTCTTGCAGGCACAGGCGCTAATGCAGATGTTGTTTACGCACTTCCCGATGCGGTTATTTCACCTGTTAATGTTGAGGCTGCCGCATTCATTATGGCTCCCGAAGTTATGAATGTTGCTACAGATAAGCAGGCAGAAGCTGCTCAGAAGTTTGCTGACGAAAATCTTTCTGCTTACAACGCCGCTCAGAACGGCTATGTTGACGGCATTGTTGAAGAAGCTCAGCTCCGTCAGACTCTTATTTCTGCTCTTGATATGCTTTCAGGCAAGCGTGTTTCAACACTTTCAAAGAAGCATTCAACTATCTGATAAATGATTACTTGTTAAAATAAAAGGGGATACTAAAAATGAAGAATTTAAGAATTACAGTTAACGGCACAGCATATGATGTTCAGGTTGAGGAACTCGGTGGCTCTTCAGTTCCCGCAGCAGCAGCTCCTGCTCCGGTAGCAGCCGCTCCGGCTCCTGCTGCAAAGCCCGCAGCTCCCGCAGGCGCTCAGGGTTCTGTAGTTGTAAAAGCTCCAATGCCCGGTACAGTTGTTAATGTTGTTGTTTCAGCAGGACAGGCTGTTAAAGCTGGAGATGACCTCGTATTCATCGAAGCTATGAAGATGGAAACACCTGTTAAAGCTCCGCAGGACGGCACAGTTGCAACAGTTAATGTTGCAAAGGGTGAGTCAGTTGACTCAGGTAAGGTTCTCGTAACACTTAACTAATCAATAATTCGGAGAAAGGGATGCTGTAAAATGGCAAAAAAAATCAGAGTTACCGAAACTGCTCTGCGTGACGCTCATCAGTCACTCATTGCAACAAGAATGACAACAGAGGAAATGCTCCCTGTTCTTGACAAACTCGATAAAATCGGTTATTACTCACTCGAATGCTGGGGCGGTGCAACATATGACTCATGCCTCAGATTCTTAAACGAAGATCCGTGGGACAGACTCCGCACAATCAGAGAGCATTGCCCTAACACAAAGCTCCAGATGCTTTTCAGAGGACAGAATATGCTCGGCTATCGTCACTATGCCGATGACTGCGTTGAGTACCTTGTTCAGCGTTCAATCGCAAACGGTATTGACATTATCCGTATTTTTGATGCTCTTAACGACATCAAGAATCTTAAAACAGCTATCAAGGCCGCTAACAAAGAAGGCGGTCATGCGCAGGTTGCTATCAGCTACACAACAGGTCCTGTATTCACAGATGAATACTATGTTGAGTATGCTAAGAGAATTGCAGACGCAGGTGCAGATTCAATCTGTATCAAGGATATGGCTGCTCTTCTTACTCCGACAAGAACCGAAAGCCTTGTAAAGGCTATCAAAGCCGCTGTTCCGGAGCTTCCGCTTCAGCTCCACACCCACTACACATCAGGTCTTGCATCAATGTGTCTTTTAAAGGGTGTTGAGGCAGGTGCCGACGGCATTGACACAGCAATCAGCCCACTCGCTCTCGGTACATCACACGCTCCGACAGAGTCAATGGTTGCCGCTCTTTCAGGCACAGAGTTCGACACAGGTCTTGACCTTAAGCAGTTCACTGACATCCGTGCTTACTTCATGACTCTCCGTGAGAAGTACATCAAGTCAGGACTTCTTGATCCTAAGATGCTCGCAACAGACGCTAACGCTCTTATCTATCAGGTTCCCGGCGGTATGCTTTCCAACCTTCTTTCACAGCTTAAGCAGGCAGGCAAAGAGGACAAGCTCGACGAAGTTCTTGCAGAAGTACCCCGTGTTCGTAAGGATTCAGGTTATCCTCCGCTTGTTACTCCGACATCACAGATTGTCGGCACACAGGCTGTATTCAATGTAATCACAGGCAAGCGTTATTCAATGTGTACAAACGAGTTCAAGGGACTTGTTGCAGGTGAGTACGGTACAACTCCAATGCCGATTGATCCTGAATTCCAGAAGAAGATTATCGGTGACAAGAAGATTATCAAAGGCCGTCCTGCTGATCAGCTTGAGCCTGAGCTTGATAAGCTCCGTGGCGAGATTGAGCAGTGGATTGAACAGCCTGAGGATGTTCTTTCTTATGCACAGTTCCCGAAGGTTGCCCTCGACTTCTTTGAAAAGAGAAGAAATGCCAAGGTTGGCATCAACGGCGACAAGCTTGACAAGAAAAATATGGTTCACCCTGTTTGATTTGACAACTAAAATTAACATTTATGCCACTTTCGCTATGAAAGTGGCATTTTCATTTGAGCAGAATTATTCTTGCTAAATTTTTAGCAACTATATTGCATTACATATATTTTAGCGGTATAATTAAGTAAATTGAATATCTGTTGCATATACCATTATTATAGATAGAATAAATAAAAGGTGAGGAAATAAAAATGAAAAAATTTTTAACAGCATTGATAGCATTTGTAATGTGCTTTTTGGTTGTAACAACGGCTTTTGCGGCTACACCTGATGAAGCTTCTGATTCAGACTTGATTTCAGATATTAAACAGGCTATGTTAGATACATATTATGGTGATGAAAAGCCTGATTTTATTGAAGTAAGAATATATGGTACAGCCAGTGACGGTGGTGTGTATTTTGATTTTATTGACAGTTTTACACACTGGGCAGATGAAGTGAAATTTGATTTAGGAAATTATACTATTTCTTATCCGAGCGATTGTCCTGTTATGTTATATAAAAATAATAAAGTATATACATTGTCTGATGCCTATGAAACAGGTGCAATTGATGATGATATGCTCTATGAATTATACACTTGGGGAAATCTTTGGGGAAAGATGGATATCATCCAAAAGGGCGAAAATTCATCTCTCATTTTTAAAATCAAAAGAGAATTTATAGATACATACTATGACGGCAAAGCACCTGAGTATCTCAACATTGAAATTGTTGGTTCAACAAGTGACGGCGGAGTATGTTTTATGCACAATGAAGGCTTTAGCCTTGATTATTCAATTGAAGAAACAATTGGTGACTATACTTATCATTACAACCATAACGATGATGTTATGCTTTATAAGAATGGCAATGTTTACTCAATTAAAGAGGCTTATGAAAGCGGAGTTATTGACGATAGTATTCTTGAAGAATTGTCAAAAATGAATTTTGGTTTGGAATCTAATAAACCGAATACAACGGTTCCTACTGAGCCTACAACTACGGTTGCAACAGTTGACGAACCTGTAACAGTACCCGATACAACTTCTGCAACTTCGGCAACTAAGCCTGTTTCAACAAGCGACACAGCAACAAATGACACACCGAGCAATTCACAGAACAACAACGGTGCTGTTCAGACAGGTCAGAACAGCGTTGCTGTAATTCTTCTTGTTGCAATGCTTGCAGGTTGTGCAGTAATTTTTGCAAAACGCAGAAATTATTTTAAATAATTCAAAACATCAACAGAATATATAAAATAAACCGTTCTCGCTTTTGAGAACGGTTTATTTATTTTAGCTTAAAAAATGTGATAGTTTATCAAGATGTATTGCTTTTTATATCATTTAATGTTACAATTAACTTGCATAAAAATTTAGCGAAAGTTTTTAATAATGCGTAGAATATTTACAAAGCGGGGGATAGATATGAAAAAGTTTTTACCTATAGCCATGGCGGCGGTAATGTCGATGTCTGCGGTTGCGGTTTCGGCAGTTTCTGCAAATGCGGTTGAACCGCTGAACACACCCGTGCAGTATGCACAGGTTGCAAGGGCAAGCTTGGCAACTCCGAAAATTTCAAAGGCTGAAAGCGTTTACGGCGGTGTAAAGCTTACATGGAACAAAGTTAAGGGCGCGGCTAAATACAGAGTTTACTACAAGGGCAGTAAAGGCTGGACTAAACTTGCCGACACAACCTCAACTTCATATACCGACAAAAAGGTTTCATCAGGCAAAAGCTATACATACACAATCAGATGTGTCAGCAAGGACGGCAAAAAGTTTACAAGCGGATATGATTCAAAGGGCAAGTCCGTAAAATATGTTGCCGCTCCAAAAATTTCTAAGATTGAAACTGTATATGACGGCACCAAAATTACATGGAATAAAGTTACAGGTGCAGAGAAGTATCGTGTGTATTATAAAGACAGAACAGGTTGGAATAAACTTGTTGACACAACAGGTACAAGTGTTGTTGATGAGGGATTATATCCTGCAGAATATAATATTTCTCAAGGTGTTGCTAATACGATATATACTGTCCGTTGTATAAGTAAAGACGGCAAGAGTTATAAAAGTGGATATGATTCCAAAGGGAAAGCATTAACAGGTTATAAGCAATCAGTTCCGGATGTAATTAATATATCAACCGTTAGTGGCGGTATAAAACTTGAGTTTAATTATGCTTTACCTGAAAACTCAAAATACCGTGTGTATAAAAAAGAAAACGGCTCTTGGAAGAAACTTGCTGAAACTTACAATCAATACTATACAGATAAAAATGTTAAAGCCGGCAAAAGCTATACTTATACAGTAAGAGGTGTATCTAAGGACGGTAAAAAGTTCACAACTTCCTATAACCCGTCAGGTGTGACATTAAAGTATAAGACAACTAATAAAACAAGAGATGATTTTGTTAATTATCTTATGAATCATCAGAGTGAATGGTTACCTCATGATTATATGGGTATGAGAGCACAGGCTGGATTTGAATTTGTTGATCTTGACTTTGATGGCATTCCTGAACTCATTGTACAGGAATCCGGTGGAACGATGTGCAATGTAGATGCAGCAATTTATTCGTTTAAGAACGGTAAACTTGTAAAGTCGAAATATAATAGAAATGATGCAGTACAAAACAGATTTAATTTTTATTATAATAAAGGCACTAAAAAATATGAGATACTTGGCACTGCTATTTCAGCAGCAGGAACAGCCAATGATCATACATACGAAAAATTTCAGCTCAAATATGACGGTTATTCTGTAACTACAGATTATTTTGCTGCATACTATGTGACTTATCCAATGAATACTCCAAATGGAAATTATTCATATACATATTATAACGGTGCTGATAGTTATTATTTTGGTATAGGAAATCATAAGAAAATTTCAAAATCAAATTACAATGATATATTAAGAAGCAGATTTGCAAATCGTGTAAATGCACATAAACGCAGTCAATTTATTTATCGTACAGCTGCCGACACAAACTGGAACAATATGTCATATTCTCAGAAAAAACAGGCATTGCTTGATTCATACGATTCATTCTCGTATGATAAATACTAATTAAAGCGAGGGATAGATATGAAAAAGTTTTTACCTATAGCTATGGCGGCGGTTATGTCGATGTCTGCGGTTGCGGTTTCGGCAGTTTCTGCAAATGCGGTTGAACCGCTTAACACACCTGTGCAGTATGCACAGGTTGCAAGGGCAAGCTTGGCTACTCCGAAAATTTCAAAAGCCGAAAGCGTTTACGGCGGTGTAAAACTGACTTGGGGCAAGGTAAGCGGTGCGGCTAAATACAGAGTTTACTACAAGGGCCGTAAAGGTTGGACACGAATGGTTGATACAACTTCAACCTCATATATCGACAAGGATGTTTCATCGGGCAGGAATTACACCTATACTGTAAGATGTATTTCTGCTGACGGAAAGAGCTTTACAAGCGGTTATGATTCAAAGGGCAAAAGTGTAAAATATATTGCCGCCCCCGAAATTTCAAAGCTTGAAAATGTAAACGGCGGTGTGAAAATCTCTTGGGGCAAAGTAAGCGGTGCGACTAAATACAGAGTTTACTACAAGGGCAGTAAGGGCTGGACAAAAATGGTTGATACAACTTCAACCTCATATACCGATAAGGATGTTTCATCCGGCAGAAATTACACCTATACGGTTAGATGCATTACATCCGACGCAAAGAAATTCACAAGCGGTTATAACCCGACAGGCAAGTCGGTAAAGTATGTCGCCACTCCGAAAATTTCAAAACTTGAGGTTACATATGACGGCGTAAAGCTGACATGGAACAAGGTTGCAGGTGCAGAAAAATATCGTGTGTACTACAAAGACGGTGAGGGTTGGAACAAACTTGCCGATACAACGGGTAACAGTTATCTTGATATGGGACTTGTATCAAGAGAACTAAGCATAAAAGATAATTCCGTAAACGGTCAGTATATTTATACTGTTCGTTGCATTTCAAGTAACGGCAAGGCTTTTCAGAGCGGTTATGATGCAAAAGGTTCTAAGGCGAATTTAGGCAATGAATGTCCGCAGATTGTCCGTGTTGACTCAATGCATGGCGGAATTACAGTTTCATGGACAGATGTTTGCGAAGATAATTCAAAGTATCGTATTTATGTAAAAGAAAAAGGTTCGTGGAAAAGGCTTGCTGATACAACAAATAATTATTACACTCATAACAATGTAAAAGCAGGACAGACATACACTTATACCGTAAGATGTGTTTCTAAGGATGGCAAGAAATTTACAAGTACCTATAATCCGTCAGGAGTGACATTTAAGTATAAGACTACAGACAAAACAAGAGATGCATACATAGATTATCTGCTCAAGCATGAATCTGAATGGTTACCTGAACTCAAGGTAGGAAATGTTGCTTTGGCAGGTGTGCAGTTTGCCGATCTCGATTTTGACGGTGTTCCCGAGCTTATAGTACAGGAAGCAGGGGATAAGGAATACTATTTGAATGCAAAAGTATATACTTTTAAGGACGGAAAGTTCTCGTTAGTCGGATTTGATGATTATAGAACTTATATCCCGAATCAACTGACTTATTTCTATGACAAATCTGCTAAGAAATATATAATTAATGCCGTTGAATTTTCAACCTCAAATGTTGACCGTTATCTTGACTGCGAAAACTATACATTGAATTATGACGGCACAGTTTTAGATGTTCGTGGATACTCTTCTGCTCATTTGGCTCTTGAAAGTCAGGGATTGGAATACTATTATTACAATAATACCGGAAGAACAACAAAACAGGCATATAATGCCGCAAATATGAGTGTACTCGGTAATTGTGTAAATGCACATATGTACAGTCAGTTTGTTCACTGTTCTGTTGACGGCTATCCAAAACTTTGGAATAATTATAGTGAAACACAGAAGAAACAGAACCTTCTTGATTCATATAACGCTTTTTCTTACGACAAATATTGATTGTCAAAATTAATAAGTTTTAACTGCAAAAGGGTTCAGCCGTAAAAAGCTGAACCCTTTTATTGCACAACAAAAAAACGGTTCAGCCAAATTGACTGAACCGTTAATCTGTACTATGTAATGCTCGGGTGACAGAAGTTTGAATATATCAAACTAACTTCACGAACTAAAAAAACATTAGTTGTTGATGAGCTTATCTTCGTCAGACCAGCTGTAGAGCTTTCTAACTTCCTTACCGAATACTTCGGCAGGAGCTTCGGCAGCGAGCTTTCTCATAGCCTTGAAGTGAACCTGTGAACCTGCATCGCTCATGTCAAGGAGGAAGTCCTTAGCAAATGTACCGTCCTGAATGTCAGAAAGAACCTTTCTCATAGCCTTCTTAGTATCCTCTGTGATGATCTTTGGACCTGTGATGTAGTCACCGTACTCAGCTGTGTTAGAGATTGAATATCTCATGCCTGCAAAACCTGACTGATAGATAAGGTCAACGATGAGCTTCATCTCATGGATACACTCAAAGTAAGCGTTTCTTGGGTCATAACCTGCATCGCAAAGTGTTTCAAAGCCTGCCTGCATAAGTGCGCAAACACCGCCGCAAAGAACAGCCTGCTCACCGAAGAGGTCTGTTTCTGTTTCTGTTCTGAATGTTGTTTCAAGAACGCCGGCTCTTGCACCGCCGATACCGAGTGCATATGCAAGTGCGAGATCCTTAGCCTGACCTGTAGCGTCCTGCTCAACTGCAACGAGGCAAGGTACACCCTTACCAACCTGATACTCTGAACGAACTGTGTGACCCGGTCCCTTAGGAGCTACCATTGTAACATCAACATCCTTTGGAGGCTTGATGCAGCCGAAGTGAATGTTAAAGCCGTGAGCGAACATAAGCATATTGCCTGCTTCGAGGTTTGGCTCGATGTCGTTCTTGTAAAGAGCTGCCTGCTTTTCATCGTTGATAAGAATCATGATGATGTCAGCCTGCTTTGCAGCCTCTGCCGATGTATATACCTTAAAGCCCTGAGCTTCAGCCTTTGCCCAGCTCTTGCTGCCTTTGTAAAGACCGATGATTACATCGCAACCTGAATCCTTGAGGTTGAGAGCGTGTGCATGACCCTGGCTGCCGTAACCGATAATAGCAATTTTCTTACCCTTGAGAAGGTCAAGGTTGCAATCTGACTGATAGTAGATTGGTGCTGTCATGTTTTTTGTGTAGTCTTTCATATTAAAGTCCTCCTTACCGCAAACGCGGCATATAAATTAAAATATATGCTAACTGTAAGATTAAACGGAAACCGAAGCTGTGCCTCTGTCAATGGCAACAGTACCTGTTCTTACAATCTCACGGATACCATAAGGCTTGAGTAAGTCAACAAGCGTGTTGACGCGGCTTGCACATTCGCAGTACTCAACGGTAACTGACGAAGGGGATACATCAACGATTTTCGCCTGCATAATTTCAACCGTTTTGACAATTTCGGCTCTTTTTGAGGCGGCGCAGTGAACCTTGATTAATACAAGCTCACGGCTGATAAATTCGCCCTCGTTAAGCCTTTTTACCTTGATGACGGGAATGAGCTTGTTGAGCTGTTTTTCAAGCTGTTCAACAATGTACTCGTCACCGTTTGCAACGATTGTGATTCGGGAAACCAACGGGTCCTGAGTAACACCTACTGCGAGTGAATCGATGTTAAAACCTCGGCGAGAGAAAAGTCCCGAAATCTTTGAAAGAACGCCCGCCTGATTTTCAACAAGTATTGATAATGTATACTGCATTTTATCACCTCATTAAATTGACGGAGTGTCGGGGTGAACATCGCAAACAAGAATGAACGGTTTTTCCGAATCAACAATACCCTTGATGATGTTTTCGGCTTCCTTGTTTGAATGAGCCTCTGCATGGTCAATGCCGTAAGCATCGGCAATCTTCAAGAAGTCGGGATCACCGTTGAGAATTGTTGCGGAGTGTCTGCCGCCGTAGTGCTTGTCCTGAAGTTCACGAACCATTCCGAGTCGTGCGTTTTTCATAATGATGATTTTAATTCCGAGCTGATTGCCTGCAATAGTTGCAAGCTCATTAAGCCCCATCTGAAAACTGCCGTCACCGCAGATTACAATAACATCACGGTCGGGTCTTGCAAACTTTGCACCGATTGCGGCGGGAATTGAGTAACCCATTGTACCCATACCGCCTGTTGTGAGGAATCTGCCCTCACGAATACGGAAGTTGTTTGCACACCAGATTTGATTTTGTCCTACATCGGCAACGAGAATTGCCTTTGAGCGGAACATTGCACTGAGGTGACCGACAAGTGTTCTCGGCTCAACAAAGCCGTCAAATATGGGAGGCTCACGGTAAAGGTCTTTTTTCCAGTTCTTTACGGTTTCGCTCCACATTGTTGTAACCTTGTAATCGCCGATGCTGTCAATCAGCATATTGATGACATTTTTCATATCGCCTACAATCGGAATTTCTGTTTTAACATTCTTACCGATTTCAGCAGGGTCAATGTCAATGTGAATTACCTTTGTGTTTTCACTCATCTGGTCGGGAGCCGCAACAGCTCTGTCACCGAGTCTTGCACCGCATACGATTACAAGGTCGGCTTCGTGAAGAGCACGGTTGGCAACAGCCTTGCCGTGAGTGCCGAGCATTCCGAGATAAAGCTCATGCTCGCTGGGCATAACACCGATGCCCATCATAGTTGAAATAACGGGGATACCCGTAGTTTCTGCAAATTTTTGAAGTTTAAGCTTGATACCCGAACTCAGCACGCCGCCGC
>ERZ834694.1614-NODE-1614-length-19072-cov-5.953515_pt1 | contig 19072 bp, 18 predicted proteins | sample MGYA00519691_ERZ834694 | MGnify/ENA primary metagenome ERZ834694 (study PRJEB31850, sample SAMEA3708758) | human gut metagenome | biome: human gut; feature: human-associated habitat; material: faeces | place: China | collected 2014 ... | reverse complement strand
GAGAAGGACGTGGACGGTTTTCATCCGCTCAACGTAGCCAATCTGTGGCTCAAACAGCCCTGCACGCTGCCCTGCACGCCGAAAGGAATTATCCGGATGTTGCAGCGGGCAGGTGTGGAGATCGCCGGCAAACGTGCCGTGGTGATCGGCCGCAGCAATATCGTAGGGCTGCCGGTGGCCAAATTGCTGCTCGACGCCAACGCTACGGTGACGATCGCCCACAGCCGCACGCGAAATCTGCCGGAGGTGACGCGCGAAGCGGACATCCTGGTCGTGGCGATCGGCCGGCCGCGTTGCGTGACGGCCGACATGGTGCGTCCGGGCGCCGTGGTGATCGACGTGGGGGTCAACCGCGATCCCGGGACGGGCAAGCTGTGTGGCGACGTGGACTACGCCGCCGTCGAACCGCTGGCCTCGGTCATCACTCCCGTGCCGGGCGGCGTGGGGCCGATGACGATCGCTTGTCTGATGGAGAATACGGTCGAATGTTTCCTGCGTAAAATGGAGCGGTGACGCGGCGGACGATCGGAATTACGGGGCTTTCTGCGATTTGCGGAAGGCCCCGTTTCGCATCGGGCCTCCGGTCGTCGGGGGATGTTGTGACCTGCCGCAGGGCGGTTCCGGAAGAGGTCGGGCGTTCGGCCGGATTCCGCGGTGCGCATCGTCGTCAGTGTCCCATGTCGTTCAGGTAGATTTCGAGTGCCCGTACCGAAATTTGGATTTCGCGGATGGAGACGCCGAGCGAGCCGATCAGCGCCAACAGGCCCGCACCGAAGACGTATGCGGCCACGAGCGGCAGCCCGATGTAGAGCAGGAACATCGTCACGACGCACAGGAACAGGCTGGCGATCCCCAGAATCTGCATGGCGCGGGTCAGGTAGAGCCGTCGCCGCAGGTTGTCGATCTGGGCGGCCGTCAGGTCGGAACGGTGTTGGAGGTATTGCGCTTTGAGCGTGCGGATCAGCTGGGCGTAGGAGAGAAACCGGTTGGTGTAGGCCAGCAGGATCAGCGAAATGGCGGGAAAGAGCAGCGCGGGGACGGTGAGTGTGAGTTCTTCCATAGCGAACGGATTATCGTGTCGTCGGGACAAAGATACGATTAAGCCGAGCGCAATGCAAATTTATTAGCTTTTTGCCGAGGCGGAGTATCTTTGGTTTGCGCCTTGGATGCTCTGTCTCGGCATAATCAAGCTTGCGCTTGCTTCTGCGCTCGGATTTTCGTATCTTTACGTCGCGGGACACGGACGGTTCCGGAGTCTCCGAATATTTTGTAGGAAAATAAGGGTTACGATGAAAACTGCGAAACGAATGAAACGTCTGCTCGGTTGGCTGCTCGTGTGCCTGCCCGTTGCGGCCGGTGCGCAAAGCGTGCAGGATTCGCTGGCGATCGCCGCGATCCGCTGGGATACCTGCTGTGTGCGGCCGCATCTGGTGGCCGTGCAGGCGCAACTCGAACTGTTCGGCGCGCCGCAGGCGATCTCGATGGTCAGGTATGACGCGGGAAGATACCGCACCCGCATCGTACAGCCGGATTCGCTGACGCTTACGTCGGTTTTGGCCGAGGCGGAGGGGGCCGTGGCGGCCGTGAACGCGGGCTATTTCAATGTGAAGACGCTCGTTCCCTCGACGTTCGTGCGTGTCGGAGGCCGGACGGTCGCCGCGACCGAAGCTCGGGAAGAGTTCCGCGTCAACGGCGTGGTGGCGATAAAGGGGCGCCGCGTGCGGATCGAACCCTATGTTCCGGCGGACGACGCGCGGCTCGCGCGGCGTTACCGTGACGCGCTGGCTGCCGGGCCGCTGCTTCTCTGCCGCGGCGAGGCGTTGTCGTATGCCGATCGCGAGGGCGGTTTCTGGGGCCGGCATCCCCGCTCGGTCGTGGGCATCACGCGACGGGGCGAGGCGGTGATGATCGTCGTGGACGGCCGTTTCCCGGGGCAGGCGGCGGGTATGACGATCGGCGAACTGATCTATCTCGTGCGGCAATTGGGGCTGTATTCGGCGCTGAACCTCGACGGCGGCGGTTCGTCGACGCTCTGGTGCGAGGAGGCGGGCGTCGTGAACCGCCCGTCCGACAACCGGAGGTTCGACCACGAGGGCGAACGGCGCGTCACGAACTGCATCGCGGTGGTGGCGGAGTGATGCCGCCCTTTCCGATCGGGAAGCCGAGGCGTTCCGTCGCTTCGGCTTTTCGTCGGATTTCGGAAATGCCCCCCCCCTTCCCGCATCTGCGGAAAGGCGGAAACAGCGTGTTTTCACGTGGGGCTGAATGTGCTGTTATCAGCATGTCGATCTGCTTGATGCCGGCTGTGTCCCAGCTTCGTCTCCTCGGTTTTTTAAATTTTGTGAAAAATTACTGTTAATTTTTTCACATTATTGTTTTTTTTACTAATTTTGCATCGGGAAAAAAGGGACTTGCCGCGAGTGCGAAGCCTTCGTCGGGAGAGTCCCGGGAAATCCCGGATAGAGTTGGATAAAGAGGTTTTAATAACGAATACAATTATGGACAAAATGGATTTGAAAAAGTACGGCATCACCGGCGTTACGGAGATCGTGTACAATCCGTCGTATGACGAGCTGTTCCGCGAGGAGACCAAGAAGGGCCTGCGCGGTTTCGACAAGGGCGTTGTAACCGACATGGGCGCCGTGAACGTGATGACCGGCGTCTATACCGGCCGTTCGCCCAAGGACAAGTTTTTCGTGATGGACGAGACGACGAAGGACACCATCTGGTGGACTTCGCCCGAATACAAGAACGACAACAAGCCCGTGACGAAGGCTGCATGGAAGGAGTTGAAGAAGCTCGCCGGCCAGGAGCTTTCGGGCAAGAAGCTCTACGTGGTCGATACCTTCTGCGGCGCCAACGAGAACACGCGCTTGAAGATCCGCTTCATCATGGAGGTGGCCTGGCAGGCACACTTCGTGAAGAACATGTTCATCCGTCCGACCGACGCCGAGCTGGAGCAGTACGGCGAACCCGACTTCGTGGTGCTCAACGCTTCGAAGGCGAAGGTGAAGAACTACAAGAAGCTGGGTCTGAACTCGGAGACGGCCGTGGTCTTCAACCTCACGGAGAAGATGCAGGTAATCCTCAACACGTGGTACGGCGGTGAGATGAAGAAGGGTATGTTCTCCTATATGAACTACCTGCTGCCGTTGAAGGGCATCGCTTCGATGCACTGCTCGGCCAACACCAACGAGAAGGGCGAGACGGCGATCTTCTTCGGTCTGTCGGGTACGGGCAAGACGACCCTCTCGACCGATCCCAAACGTCAGCTCATCGGCGACGACGAGCACGGCTGGGACGACGACGGCGTGTTCAACTTCGAGGGCGGCTGCTATGCCAAGGTCATCAATCTCTCGAAAGAGAACGAGCCCGACATCTGGAACGCTATCCGCCGCAACGCGCTGTTGGAGAACGTGACGGTCGGCCCGAAGGGCAAGATCGATTTCGCCGACAAGTCGGTGACCGAGAATACCCGCGTGTCGTATCCGATCTTCCACATCGAGAATATCGTGAAGCCCGTATCGAAGGCTCCGGCCGCCAAGAAGGTCATCTTCCTCTCGGCCGACGCATTCGGCGTGCTGCCCCCGGTTTCGATCCTGACCCCCGAGCAGACGAAGTACTACTTCCTCTCGGGCTTCACCGCCAAGCTCGCAGGCACGGAGCGCGGCATCACCGAGCCTACGCCGACCTTCTCGGCCTGCTTCGGCGCAGCCTTCCTGTCGCTGCACCCCACCAAGTACGGCGAGGAGCTGGTGAAGAAGATGCAGAAGTCGGGCGCCAAGGCCTACCTCGTGAACACGGGCTGGAACGGAACCGGCAAGCGTATCTCGATCAAGGACACGCGCGGCATCATCGACGCGATCCTCGACGGTTCGATCGACAAGGCTCCGACCAAGACCATGCCTATCTTCGATTTCGTGGTTCCGACCGCCCTGCCGGGCGTAGACCCCGCTATCCTCGATCCGCGCGACACCTACAAGAGCGCCAAGGATTGGGAGGTTAAGGCAGAGGATCTGGCCAACCGTTTCGTGAAGAACTTCGTGAAGTTCACGGGCAACGAGGAGGGCAAGAAACTCGTAACCGCAGGCCCGAAGGTAAAGTAATTCCCTGCGGCTTGAGCCGCTGCAAATAGATGAATCCCGGTCTCCGCAGTTGGAGACCGGGATTTTTTATGTTGTGGAACAGGCACGGTCCGGCAGATGGGCGGCAGATGGGCGGCAGATGACGGTGGATGACGGTGAATGGACGGTGGATGGGCGGCGGATGTGTGCGGACGGGTTTGCGATCGGAGGCGATCCGTCTGCGCCGGTCGCTGTCGGTTTTGTCGGTCGCTGTCGGTTTTGCCGGGGCGATGCGGTTTTGCCGGGGCGATGCGGGGTTGCCGCGCCCGTGCGCGCGGGGTTTGCCGGACAAACGGATGGAAAAAGCCCGGCTGGAATAAATTTCCAGCCGGGCTTTTCGTCTTGCGGAAGCCGGCAGGTCAGACCGTCATAATCTCCTTCTCCTTCTTCGAAAGCGCTTCGTCCAGCGTCTTGGAGAACTTTTCGAGCAGTTTCTGCGACTGTGTTTCGCCGTCCTTCGATTCGTCCTCGGGCATGCCCTCCTTCTGGGCCTTCTTGAAGGCTTCCACCGCGTCGCGGCGGGCGTTGCGCAGGCTGATGCGGGCGGTCTCCGCTTCGGCGCGCACCTGCTTCACCAGCTCTTTGCGGCGCTCCTCCGTAAGGGGCGGAATCGTCAGGCGGATCTGCTCGCCGTTGTTCGAGGGCGTCAGGCCGATGTTCGAGTCGATGATGGCTTTCTCGATCGGGCGCAGCATGTTCTTGTCCCACGGCTGGATCAGGATGGTCCTGGCGTCGGGTACGGTGACGCTGGCAGCGCCCGAAACGGGAACCTGCGAGCCGAAATAGTCGACCATCACGCCGTTCAGGGCGTTGGGCGACGCCTTGCCGGCGCGAACGTTCAAAAGTTCCTCTTCGAGGTGGTCGATGGCCTTCTGCATGCGGCCCGTAGCTTCGTTGAGAATCGTCTTGGTATCCATATGTGTTGGGGTTTAATTTCCGAGTGTTTTTTCGATGGTGCGGATCAGCTCCTCGAATTCATGTTCGTCGTAGCCCACCGTGGCCAGCACGACCTTGCCCTTGCGGTCGATCACGAAGTTCCGCGGGATGTAGTTCGAAGCGTAGCGGTCGTAGACGGTGCGTGCGGGGTCGAGTCCCATCGGGAAGGCGTAGCCGGTCTTTTCGCGGAACGCCTCCACGGCCTCGCGTTTCTCGCCGCGCGATACGGGCAGGAAGACGAACTCCTTGCCGGCGAAGCGGTCGATGATGTCCGTCTGCACGCGGGTCAACTCCTGCCGGCAGGGCGGACACCACGTGGCCCAGAAGTTGAGCAGCACGACTTTGCCCTTCAGGTCGCCGAGCGTCACGGAGCTGCCGTCGACCATCTCGACCGTGAAGTCCGGAGCCGTGTCTCCGGCCTTTACGAGCGTTGTCGATTCGGCGTCCGTCTCGGCGCCCTTCTTGGCGTTGCGGTTGCCGCACGAGGGCAGCAGCAGGATGACGGCGATGATCGCGGCGATCAGCGCCAGCATCACCCACAGCGATTTGTTGCTTTTCTTGGTTGCCATAGTCTTACAGTTTTACCAGCGTTCCGATCTTCTCTCCGGCAAGGACCTTGCCGAGGTTGCCCGCGGTGTCCATGTCGAAGACGATGATCCGGAGGCCGTTCTCGCGGCAGAGCGTGAAGGCCGTGAGGTCCATGACCTTCAGACGGCGGTCGAGGACCTCCTCGAACGTGATTTCGTCGAATTTCGTCGCCGCGGGGTCCTTCTCCGGGTCGGCCGTATAGACGCCGTCCACGCGGGTGCCCTTCAGCATCACGTCGGCCTCGATCTCGATGCCGCGCAGCGCCGACGCCGAGTCGGTCGTGAAGTAGGGATTCGACGTGCCGCCCCCGACGATCACCACGTAGCCCGCTTCGAGGTATTCGATGGCACGGGCTTTGGAGTAGTATTCGCCGATGGGTTCCATGCGGATCGAGGTGAGCACCTTGCATCGGACGCCGTTGTCTTCGAGCGCCGACTGGAGCGCCAGCGAGTTGATGATCGTGGCGAGCATGCCCATCTGGTCGCCCTTCACGCGGTCGAAGCCCTTTTTGGCGCCCGTGAGGCCGCGGAAGATGTTGCCGCCGCCGATGACGATGCCGATCTGGACGCCCGTTGCTGCGGCGGCTTTGATCTGCTCGGCGTAGGATTGCAGCATCTCGGGGGAAAGCCCGTATTTCTGTCCGCCTTGCAGCGATTCGCCGCTCAATTTCAGGAGTATTCGCTTGTATTTCATCGTGGGTCGCGTTTTATCGTAGTGCGAAGATAGGTATTTTTTCGAAAAAATTCATATATATTCCTTATCTTTGGTGTCGTAACGACACTTTTACCGGTCGGAGCGTTTTGCAGGGCCGCGCGCGATTCGGTTTTGGAGGCGTCCGTTCTTTTTTCTATCTTTGCAATCCTTATGTCGTCGGAAGAATATAAACTGCTCGATACGATTTCCTCACCGCGGGAGTTGAAAAAACTCCCGCCGGAGGAGCTGTCCGCCTACTGCGACGAGCTGAGGCGTTACATCATCGACGAGTGTGCGGTCAATCCGGGCCACCTGGCATCGAGCCTCGGGGCCGTGGAACTGGCTGCGGCCCTGCATTACGTCTTCGACACCCCGGAGGACCGGATCGTCTGGGACGTCGGCCATCAGACCTACGCCCACAAGATCATCACGGGACGCCGCGAGGCGTTTAAAACCAAACGGCAGCTGAACGGCATCAGCGGTTTTCCGCGCATGTCCGAGAGCGAATACGATTCTTTCGGGGGCGGGCACGCTTCGGTGTCGATCTCCGCGGCGTTCGGCATGGCCAAGGCCGCCGAACTGCGGGGCGAGAAGCGGCAGGTCGTGGCCGTGATCGGCGACGGCTCGATGACCGGAGGGCTTGCGTTCGAGGGGCTGAACAACGCCGGGGCCTCGAAGCGCACCAACCTGCTGGTGATTCTCAACGACAACAACATGGCCATCGACCAGGCCACGGGAGCGCTGAAAAACTACCTGCTGAAAATCTCGACCTCGGTGCACTACAACCGTTTCAAACAACGGCTGTGGGGGCTGATGTCGCATACGCCGCGGCTGCTGCGGCTCTGCCAGAAGGCGGGCAACGCCGTGAAGCAGGGGCTGCTGAACAAGAGCAATTTTTTCGAAAGTCTCAATTTCCGTTATTTCGGTCCGGTGGACGGTCACAACCTCAAGGAGTTGGTGCGGACGCTTCGGGCGTTGCGCGACATCGAGGGGCCTAAACTGCTGCACGTGATGACGGTCAAGGGCAAGGGCTACCTGCCGGCCGAGCACGACCAGCCCGCCTGGCACGCCCCGGGGCGTTTCAATCCCGATACGGGCGAGCGGATTTCGGCTCCGGGCGGCGCAGCGCGTTATCAGGACGTGTTCGGCGAAACCCTGCTGGAACTGGCGCGCCGCGACGGGCGCGTCGTGGGCGTCACGCCCGCCATGCCGTCGGGCTGTTCGATGAACATTCTGCTGCGCGAGATGCCCGGCCGCTGTTTCGACGTGGGCATCGCCGAAGGGCATGCCGTGACTTTCTCGGCCGGACTGGCCGCGGCGGGCATGATTCCCTTCTGCAACATTTATTCGAGTTTCATGCAGCGGGCCTACGACAATGTGATCCACGACGTTGCGATTCAGGATCTTCCGGTGGTGATGTGTCTCGACCGGGGCGGCCTGGTGGGCGAGGACGGGGTGACGCACCACGGGGTCTTCGACATGGCCGCTTTCGGCGCCGTGCCGGGACTGACGATCGCCGCGCCGATGAACGAACCCGAACTGCGCAACATGATGTATACGGCCCTCGGATCGGGACATCCCTTTATGATCCGCTATCCGCGGGGGCACGGCGAGGGCCTGCCGTGGCGCGGCGAGAAGTTCGAGACGCTGCCCGTCGGACGTGGCCGCCGCCTGCGCGAGGGCGCAGACGTGGCGCTGTTGACCGTGGGGACCGTCGGCAACGCCGCTGCACGGGCCGCCGGACGCGCTGCCGCGGAAGGCGTGAGCGTCGCGCATTACGACCTGCGGTTCGTGAAACCGCTGGATGAAGCGTTGCTGGACGAAGTGGGGCGTAAGTTCCGCCGTGTGGTCACGGTCGAGGACGGTTCGCTGCGCGGAGGCGTCGGCGAAGCCGTCGCGGCGTTCTTCAACGGCCGCGGCTACGACGTGCGGGTGCAGCGGCTCGGCATCGGCGACGAGTGGGTCGAACACGGCACGCCCGGGCAGTTGTACGCCCTGTGCGGCTACGACGAGGAGGGCATTCTGCGCGCCCTGCTCGATACCCGCGCGTAAATTTTCCGCAACGCATTTTTTCGGCACAAATTCTGTGTGATGGCTTCCCAAAACGACCGGGAAATGAAAATCGTCATTTTATTGCTTGCTGCCGCCCTTTTGATTCTGGGTGCGGTGGCTGTCGCGGCGGCTTCGGACCGCACCGACCGCATGCCTGTCGCCGTGTTCGACCTGCGGCGTTATATGGGAACATGGTATGAGATCGCCCGCTACGATCATTCGTTCGAACGGCGGCTGGCGGGTGTGCAGGCGCACTACGAATTGCTGTCCGACGGTCGGGTGACCGTCGAGAACAGCGGCGTCGACTATCGTTCGGATCGCCGCAAACGGGCGCGCGGCAAAGCCCGCGCCACGGCGATGCCGGGGCGTTTGCGGGTCTCGTTTTTCTGGTTTTTCTATTCGGATTACAACGTGCTGGAACTCGGCCCCGATTACGACTGGGCGCTGGTGGGCGGCGGTTCGTCGAAATACCTCTGGATTCTCTCGCGCACACCCCGTCTGCCGAGCCGTACGCTCAACCACATCCTGCGGCTGGCCGAAGCGCGGGGCTACCGCACCGGGAAACTGTTGTTCGTGGATCAGGGGCAGGGAATTTCGCCGTCTTCGCCGTAAAGGCATTTGTCAGAGCGTGAACACCCAGTCGTCGCCTTTCGAGAGGGCCGGGTCCAGGCGGAAGCCTTCCCATTCGAACGACCGGAGCGTCGCGAGATCGGCGATGCGGTTTTTCAGGATATGCCGCGTCATCTCTCCGCGGCACATTTTCGTATAGACCACGACGGTTTTCAGCCGGTCGCCCTCGCGGACGCGGAATTCGGGCGTGATGACCCGCGCTTCGCGGCAGACGCGTTTCCAGTCGAACAGCCGCTTCATCTCTCCGCTCGCCAGGTTGACCAGGATGCCGTCGTCGGCGTGAATCCGGCCCAGCAGGTCGTCGGTCAGCCGGCTTTGCCAGTAGGAAAACATCGTTTCGTCGCCGCGGCCGGGCAGTACGGCGTCGCCTTCGAGCCGGTAGGTGCGGATGGCGTCCAGCGGGCGGAGCAGTCCGTAGAGGAACGAGGTGATGTTGAGGTGCCGTTGGGCGTATTCGAAATCGGCGTCGGTGAAACTCGCCGGGTCGATGCGTTTGAAGACGATTCCCGTGTAGGCCGTAAGGGCTGGGATCGCCGCGTCGTCGTCGCCGTGGAAGCGGCCGTAGCGCAGGCGGTTTTCGGCGGCGATACGGCGGTTGACGCGCAGGAGCCGGGCCAGTTCGTCGGTCGGGAGCGTCGCCAGCCCGGCGGCCAGTTCGGAGGCCTCGCTGCGGTAGGCGGGCCGGGTCGTGCGGGGCGTCGGGACGGAACTGCGCTCCGTCATCGTCTTGGCGCAGGAGAGAAGCAGCTGCATGGCGTTCGGGCGTTAAGCTACGGAGCAGGGGATGCCGAGCGCTTCGACGCGCGCGGCGATGGCCTGCAACTCCTCTTTGGTGACTTTTTCGAGCGTCGGGCAGGGGGTGTCGCGGTCGAGCGAGTAGACCATCACCTGCCGCGGGCGGATTTCGGCGACGAGCCGGAGCCAGGCCGAGACTTCCTCTTCGGTGGTGTTGTCGACGGGCTGTCCGCCGCACTCCCCGCGCAGGAACATCGTTTGCAGAATCATGCGCCCGTCGAAGCGTTTCATCGCTTCGACGATGCCCCGCACCGTGTAGGACGCGCTTTGCGGGTTGTTCATCCGCCGCACCGTCGCGTCGAACGCCGAATCGAGTTTGAGGATGTTGTTGTCCACGCGCAGCAGGGCGCGGCGGACGCTGTCGCGGTGGATCTGCGTGGCGTTGGAGAGCACCGAGACCTTCGCCGCGGGGCACAGCGCGTCGCGCAGGGCGATCGTGTCGCCGATGACGGCTTCGAAATCGGGGTGCATGGTCGGTTCGCCGTTGCCGGCGAAGGTGATCACGTCGGGCGGCGTGGAGTCGGCCACCATGCGCCGCAGGGTGGCTTCGAGCTGCGTGCGCACGTCCTCGCGGCTGTTGAAGCGTCGTCCGCCCGGGTGCTCGGCATTCCAGCCGCACTCGCAGTAGATGCAGTCGAACGAGCAGAGTTTCGAGGAGAGCGGGAGCAGGTTGACTCCCAGCGAAAGGCCCAGCCGCCGCGAATGCACCGGGCCGAAGATAATGTCGTGAAATAGCGCTGTCATGGTGCGAAATTAAGAATTAAGAATTAGGAATTCAAAATTAATTCCTAATTTTACCAAAATACCGTTTTATGAAATTCAAATTCGGACTTTTGCCGCGCGTCGTGCTGGCCATTGCGCTGGGCGTCGCCTGCGGATTCTTCCTCCCCGGCTGGGCGACGCGCATTGCGCTGACCTTCAATGCGATTTTCGGACAGTTCCTGGGTTTCGCCATTCCGCTGCTGATTCTCGGGCTGGTGGCTCCGGGCATCGCCGATCTGGGCCGGAACGCCGGGCGTCTGCTGGCCCTGACCGCCGCGCTGGCCTATGCCTTCACGCTCTTTTCGGGGTTCGGGACCTATCTGACGGGGCGGCTTCTCTTTCCGGCGCTGCTCGAAGGCTCCGCCGCCGTATTGCCCGAGGAAGGGGCGGCCCTTGCGCCCTATTTCACGGTCGAAATGCCTCCCGTGATGGGTGTGATGTCGGCGCTGGTCCTCGCCTTCGTGCTGGGGCTGGGCATGGCCTATATCCGTTCGGTGACGCTCAAGGCGGCGATGGACGATTTCAAGCGGATCATCGAGCTGGTGATTCTGCGCGTCATCATTCCGCTGCTGCCCTTCTACATTTTCGGCATCTTTCTGTCGATGACCCAGTCGGGGCAAGTGGCCGGGGTGCTGGACGTCTTCGTGAAACTGATCGCGGTGATCTTCTGCATGACGGTCGTGCTGCTTCTCGTGCAGTTCTCCGTCGCGGGGCTTGCGGCGCGTAAAAATCCGCTGAAGATGCTCCGCACGATGCTCACCGCCTACATGACGGCCCTCGGAACGCAGTCGTCCGCCGCGACGATCCCCGTGACGCTGGCCCAGACCGTGAAGCTCGGCGTGCGGCCCGAACTGGCGTCGTTCGTTGTGCCGCTGTGCGCCACGATCCACCTCTCGGGTTCGATGATGAAGATCACGGCCTGTGCGCTGGCCGTGTCGATGATAGCCGGGCTGGACATTCCGGCGTCGACCTTCGCGGGGTTCATCCTGCTGCTGGCCGTGACGATGGTGGCGGCTCCGGGCGTGCCGGGAGGGGCGATCATGGCGGCGCTGGGACTGTTGGAGTCGATGCTCGGTTTCGACGAGACCCTCGCGGGGCTGATGATCGCCACCTACATCGCCATGGACAGCTTCGGAACGGCGACCAACGTGACGGGCGACGGCGCCGTGGCGGTGATCGTCGATGCGATCGACCGGCGGCGTTGAAAAACTCCGTTCCCGGGCCGCCGTCGGCGGCCCTTTTCCTTATTTAGAATTGAAATAAGTATAAATAGGTATAAATTTGAAAATTTGCATCCAATGTATTGTTAATCATATAGTTGTGTTTTTGTGTCTTTGTTTCGAGTAACAAATTGGTAACAAAAATATCTAATTTCGACGATTTTTTCACAGATATAAGATATTAATACATAGATTCTTGCGAATCCTCAACCTTGACTGGTTGGGGATTTTTTGTTGCAATTTTTTAATCAAAATCAAAAGTCGATGATATAATCTATAAACGAACAAGAAATCAATAGAATAATATTATATTAAATAATTTTAAAAATAAAAATAGTTATGGCACATGTTACATTGAGAAATGAATTGCAACAAATCAAACAATTGTTGTTGTTGAACAACAAAACCGTATTGACACCCGACGAAGTATCGTTGATGTACGGACTGAGTAAAGACTACTTGTATCACCTGACCAGTGAACGGGTGATTCCGTTTCATAAACCGAACGGCAAAAAAATCTTCTTCGACAAGGAGGAGGTAGAGAATTGGTTGTTGCAGAACCGACAGGATACCGTCGAAGAAACACAGCAAAAAGCAACGTTGTACAATTTGAAAAATAAGGGAGGAGTACGATGACGAATATATATTATAAATCAACGTATCGAACGACCATGACGAATAACATCAATATCATGCAGTGGATTTGTACCGGGAATTACTCGATGACCTCCGACGAATCCGTTGCACATATTAATATTGTTTTTAATACAAAATATTTGTTTGAATCATGTTCGATACTATCAATATAAACCTTCGATCAATTGATACCCAACAATTGAATTTTGTCAAGACGGTTACTCGTGATCTGAATGTCGATACAACCACATCCCGATATGGAACCACATATACCTCCCATATTGACAACCTGACTATCCGAACAACAACACAAGGAGTATCTATTGGCAACGGCAGTCTTTGCAAGTTCCTTTACGGGAACAATATTGTCAACTTTACGAGGACTGATACCCGACTTGCATTTGAAAAATTGTCCGACACGTTGCATATCTCGTTGAACAATGCAACCGTTTCCCGGATGGATGTTGCATACAACTTTGAGGTTACCCACCCTCCGGAATCCTATTTCTATCACTTGGGGAACTTACCTTACTATAAACGTTTGGAACAGATGTTCTACAAGGGGGTCGAAGGATTGTATTACAGTTCGGTATCCGATAAAAAGCAACTGGTATTTTACGACAAGATCAAGGAAACAACCAATCGTAAAGATTACGTTCCACCGGAATATCAAAACAAAAATTTATTGCGGTATGAACTTCGTTTGAAAAATCACATCAAACAAATTTTCAAAGTGAACAAGGTGACTGTTCCGATGTTGTATGATGTACAGTTCTACAATCGAATTGTCGATTATTGGAGATCGGTATACCAAAATATTGTCAAAGTCAACGAATACGAGATCGATATTGCCGATTGCAAGGGTATCAGGGATTTGAACAAAATCGGAATATTATTGTTGGTCGAACAACAGGGAGGGATGAACGAGTTCTTCAAAAAATTGGATCAACAATACAACACAGGGAGACTGGATAAACGACAACGTTCGGAAATCAAACGGCAAACCAAAGAATTGATGCAAAACAAATCGATAGGAGTAGTCCGTAGTCCTCTTATCGAGGAGTTGAATACACTCGTTGAGGGGGTGTAAACAAATATACAATCACAAGAAAAACCGAGAAAAATCATCGTTTTGACGAATTTTTCTCGGTTTTATAGTTGATTTCAATATGAATAACAATCTAAAAAAAGAACAATTTAATTAATTGAAAAGAGAATCTTGGTTAGTTGATCCGAATAATGCTGTTTTAACATTGGTACTACTCATCAAATCGATTAATTTGGATAGAGTCCCAATTCTTTCGATAACCAACATTAAAACAGCATTTTGATTTTGGGGATAAATTTCAAGATTATTATGTTTTGCTCTGTATATGACTTTTAAGGGTGTTTTAAGATTTGCTACTTGTTGTGTACCATAATATACCAAAACATTCTGAATCCCTAAATCAATTGGAACTATTTTTGTCATATCTGTAACGTTATTTTGTTGAGCAACTTGACTCCATTCTTCATATTTTTTGGATAGTTCAATTAGTTTTGTTCTAAACAATTGCAATTGTTCCAAAGATGCAAATTGTATAATCGATGTGTATCCATCGTATGATGGTTGATTGACAAGATTATATGCATAATTCTCATAGTTAGTTCCATTTCCTCCTGCAACCAATGTACATTTGAAACCAACTGAACTATTTCTACCATATTGGAAAAATATACTCCCAATTTCAGTTTGTGCAAAACTTGTAAAAATTGCAAATAGTGTAAACAGAATGACAAGGATATTCTTTTTCATAATATTTGATTTTTCAATATACACCTACAATTCGTGATTTTATGGTTATATTCCTGCATCAGAAATATCCTCTGCCAATAAATACCATTTGTTGTTTACCAAAATACAATACAATGTTTTATTCAATTCTTCTGTTTCGATTATGTCCACTTTATAAATTATATAATCGGTAATTAAAGATGGAATAATAATTTTTGCTGGAATTTGGTCTTCTCCAGTAAATACCCATCCTTGTGGCAAATCTTCTTGCAAAATCGGATATGCATAAAAACCATCCGAAAAACCCGGATATCCCTCTACTTTATTTCCTACTGGTTTTTGGAAACTCAATTTGACATTTTCCAGTGACATATTGGAATAGAATTCCCCTCGTTCTGTACCACTACATTTATCAAGGAATATTAAACTACCTGGATTGGAAATACAATAAAACCCTATTTCTGAATTGATATATTGGGAGTATGTAAAGTCTACTTTAATAAATTCTGAATAGAATTTATAGAAAAACTCCTTAAATGTTATTTGACTATTTTTTTCAGACTGAACTTGTGAAAATAACGAAGTAGTCAACAAGAACAACAAAGTAATCAATAATAATTTACGTTTCATAATAACTTGTTATTTTTTTGATAATTTGACTTTCTTTTACTTTTTTTAATTTAGGCATTTATAAATTTCTTTAATCCATAAGTATAGTAATAAAGGGAAAACTATTATCACTAATTGATTATATAGATATGCATCTCTGAAATGCAAATGCATTGCAGAAACAATTGCTCGTGTCATTCCACACCCCCAACATTCAATTCCCCATAGGTTTTTGAATATACAGATACTATGTCCGTCAAAAATATATCTAGAAGGAATAATATAAACAATCAGTGGCAAAAGAAGATAGCATATTAATTTGCTATTTGCTAATAATCTTTTTTCCTGACTCATCTGTAAAACTACCGGTCAATATCATTATCAAATCAACAAAGGTCCATATGCCACAACCTCCGAGTGTGAAAATTTGTGCCACTCCTGACCCTATTTTGCCGACATAGAAACGATGAACTCCGATTGTTCCTAGAAAAATACATAACAATAAGGTTGTTATCCAATCTTTCGGACTTTTATCTTGTGGATTCTGTAATACCAAGTCATTATTATTTTCGCAGAGAGAACAACCACATTTTATGCAAATGATGGCATTATCGTTTACCTCTGAACCACAATTCTTACAATACATAACTTTACAGATTTAAGGTGTCCTCAATTAATTCAAACCAAGTAAATAAGCCATCACCTAATGCTATACCGACAATAATCGTCCAAATGAGGCATAGGATTCCAATGACAATTCCTATAATACCTAATACCTTTCCTGCGGTTACAAGACCTATTCCATCGTAACGATCTGGATTCTTTCGAGTTAATTTTGTCGATTTTGAGGCAAGAGCCACTCCTATACATGATAGGGCCAAACCAACAACAGGAATTGCCCAAAATAAAAATCCAAGTAATCCACAAACAAAGGCAGCAGTTCGTTTAGGGGCAAGTTCTTTCGACCCATTATACGAATTTTTGACAGGTATGACTGGCACACCACATTTTACACAAACAACAGCATTGTCGTTGATTTCTGCACCACAGTTTTTACAGTACATAATCTAAAAAGTTTAGGTTACCATTCAACTCCCAAATGGTGGATTCAATCAAAAAAGAAAGTGTGGAGTTATTTGTTTATCTGACAGGAGGTTCTGACAAAACCCGAATACAAATAAACAATACCCCACACCTGAATAGTATATATCCGAACGATACATAGCTATACAAGTGATGAGTGCCATTGTTATCCTTGTATTCTTGAAAACTGTCAGATTTCCTGTCAAGGATAAAAGCAAAACACTTTCATCAATAATATGTTGTTCCCACGGGAACACCACAAAGGTATAAAAATGTTTGCTAATATCAATACACTCAACGGGGTATTGCCGAACAAATTTAACCCGAATATTCCAAAAAATCACTATTTTACTTTCAGTATCTTCTCTGTATGTTTCCGGTTTTTCGTTCGATAAATACAAAAAACGAATCTACCTATGGATTTTCCTACTTACAAAGTCACCGAACGAACTTATCGATACGGAGTTCGTATCCCCGATTCCAATTTCTTCGATTATCTGGTCAGTACCTATGATCTCGTCGTCGATAAAGATGGCAAAATCTCCCCCTACGATACTTTACGAATTACGAAGATAGATTGTTCCCACCGAGGGATCGAGTCGTTTGCAGGGATCGAATCGTTCCCGAATCTGACCTATTTGAATTGCGGATGGAATCCCGTCAAAAAACTCGAATTACGGAATCACTATAAACTGAATTATTTGTTTTGTCACGGATGTGAATTGTCCCACCTCGATGTCATGTTGTGTCATTTCCTTACGGTTCTGAATTGCAGGTTCAATCGTCTCCGAACTTTGAATCTCGACTATTGTTATTCCCTACGATTTTTGTCGTGTTGCAACAATTTACTTAAAACACTCGATGTCACACCTTGTTCCGATTCGATACGGGTCAACCGTAACGACAATCCCGGTCTTTTTGAGATAATACACCGGGTTCAACAAAGATCAATATAGGACAGGGATGCTATTGACTGCTTCTCGTTTCGTTTTGTCAACGACCTTTGCATATTGCATGGTGGTTCCGATATCGGTATGTCCCAATATCTCCTTGACGGTATAGATGTCAACCCCGGAATTCAGCAACAGAGTTGCGCAGGTGTGTCTTGCACAATGAAATGTGATGTGTTTGTCGATACCGGAATCCGATACCCACTTTTTCAATACTTTGCGAATTGTCGATTCCTTCGGTAGATCGAAAACCGAATCTGTCTCTGTATTCTCTCTCTTGGAAGGAAGAACCGATATTGCGTTTTCGGACAAAGGAACGTAATTCTCAATTTTTGTTTTTTTCTGCCGAAAGTTGATATAGGTTTCATTATTGGTCGTCACCACCTCTTTCCATATTAGTTTTTGAACATCCGAAATTCGTAATCCGGTAAAACAGCAAAACAAAAATGACCTCTTGACCATCTCTTTCGGACATGGGGTTTGAATCAATCTCTTCAACTCTTCTTCCGTCAGGTGTTCCTTGTGGGGTAGAACCATTCGGGGAGGATCGACCGATTTGGTCGGATCGGATGTCACCAGTTCATCCTTGATTGCCTGATGGATGATTATTTTGAGACTGGTGTAGATGTTGTGTTGGGATGATGATTTCAATACCTCACCACTTGTCCTTGCAATTGCTGTCGACAGGTATTGTACGAATCCTTTAACATAACGGATGTCAATATCTTGCAGTGCAATCTTATCCCCATGATATTTTGTCAAATGGTAAACCAGAGTGTCGAAAGTTCCCTTGATTCCGATTCTTCCCTGTTTCAGTTTGTTTGCGGCAACCAGTTGTATATACTCTATCAGATTGACATCCGGTTTTTCCGTTGCAAATCCGTATTTGTTGTTGAACAGTTCGATCGTTCTCCGGGATTTGATTGCAATTGCCAGTCGGAGTGTTTGTTCGTTTTTGAGTCGGTCTGCTTTTGTCCGTTCCGGAATGAGATACAGACGCAAAAATTCGTACCGACGTTTTCCTTTGAAATAAATGTCGAGGTAGAGGGATTCTCCTGATTGGGTTGCTTTCCTGCGTAATCTTATGACTTCTTTTTCTTTCATATGCCATTATTTTAAAATTCATAAATTATATTCGAGGAAAAACAAAACGATTCGATTCTGCCGCAACTTTTTTCGATTTTTCGAGTAACAAGCAAGTAACAAGCAAGTAACAAGCAAGTAACAAAACAAGGGAACCATCGAGTAACAAACGAGTAACAGAATGCAACCAAAGAAGAGCAGACAAAGACCGTCTGTCAGCAGGTTGTCCGTTGATTCATAAAATATTGACATTGAATTGTTGCCGGTTTCTGCCCATGTATGTTTGTGGATGTGCTGCCGGGATTCTTTGGAAAATAAGTATAAATGCGTATCCTTGTGGAATAAAAAACGGCTACTTTTGAATGCCGATTCCGTTTTATGTATACTTTTGTGCGTCCAAAACGGAAAAAAGAGACACAAACTCATAATTACAAGACAAATATGGTTGATATTTTTGCACGCCTCGAGAAAAATGCGGGCGGACCGATCGGTCAGTACATGTCGTACGCCCACGGTTATTATGCCTTTCCCAAACTCGAAGGCGACATCGGTCCCCACATGGTTTTCCGGGGCAAGAAGATGCTCAACTGGAGCCTGAACAATTACCTCGGACTGGCCAACCACCCCGAGGTGCGCAAGGCCGACGCCGAAGGCGCCGCGCAGTTCGGCATGGCGGCCCCGATGGGCGCCCGCATGATGAGCGGACAGACCGTTTACCACGAGCGTCTGGAGCGTGAACTGGCTGCGTTTGTCGGCAAGGAGGATGCCTTCCTGCTCAATTTCGGTTACCAGGGCATGATCTCGATCATCGACTGCCTGCTGACCCCCCGCGACGTGGTCGTCTACGATGCCGAGGCGCACGCCTGCATCATCGACGGACTGCGCCTGCACAAGGGCAAACGCTTCGTTTTCGGTCATAACGACATGGAGTCGCTGCGCCTGCAGTTGCAGCATGCCACGGATCTGGCCGAGGAGCAGAACGGCGGCGTGCTGGTGATCACCGAGGGCGTGTTCGGCATGAAGGGCGACCTGGGCAAGCTCGACGAGATCGTGGCGCTGAAGAAGGATTTCCAGTTCCGTCTGCTGGTGGACGACGCCCACGGCTTCGGTACGATGGGCGAGGGCGGCCGCGGTACG
>ERZ834694.1603-NODE-1603-length-19195-cov-4.199634_pt1 | contig 19195 bp, 21 predicted proteins | sample MGYA00519691_ERZ834694 | MGnify/ENA primary metagenome ERZ834694 (study PRJEB31850, sample SAMEA3708758) | human gut metagenome | biome: human gut; feature: human-associated habitat; material: faeces | place: China | collected 2014 ... | reverse complement strand
AGACTGTAGCGACTTCCAGCTCTGTGCCGTTCTGCATGAGCGTTTCATCGACGCTCCAAAGATACGAAGCATTCTCCTTGCTGTTGTTTGTAAAGTCCAGCGACAGAACGATTGCGTCATTTCCGTCCGAATCTTCCATGATGCACGCGCCCTTGTAGAGCAGTTCATAGTCACCGAGCTGAATCAAATTGGAGTCTTTCTCCTTACCCTTTCCGCAGGCGGTGAGGCTGCTGAGCAGCATCAGTGCCGCAAGAAGCAGGCATAGAGTTTTGGTCTTCGTCTGTTTCATAATTCCCTCCCAGCATCCTTCAGAGATGTGCAAATCTGCCGATCAGCAGAAATAGCATGCGGTTCCGGCGAAAAATGTGAGTGCATATCTGAGACATTTTTCGTTGTTTCTATTCGCGCCGGCTCCTGTGCAGCTTATTTTTTGGCAAAGGTGCCGCTGATGCCGTAACCGGAGTTCTCCTTCATGGTAAGGCTGCTGCCGTCCACGGAGAACGTGTAAGTAGACGGTTCGCTCCAAGCCTCCAGTGTTACCGTAAGCTGGTCGCCGTCAATGGTATAGGTGCCATCCTGCTTCATGTACGCATTCTCCATGGTGCATTTGCCTTTTCCGTTGAACGTCCATGTGATCACGCCGTCATCTCCGAGATCAGCAGACCATGTTCCGGCCAGCGCATCCTTGCTGCCACAGGCGGCAAGCGTCAGAAGCGTAACCGCAATCAGGAATAATGCTACATACTTTTTCATTTTTTAGTCCCTCTTTCTTTCTGTTCGTTTGATGGATGGTTCAGCCGTTCACTGCGCCGCCGCAGTATTCACAGCAACCGCTTGCATCCGGCGTGGTCGTCGCGCCGCAGCAGGGGCAGGTGACTGCCGCTTTGGGAGCGGCAGCCTGCTCGATCTTTTCGCGCACATCCCTGCGGACCTGCGTCAGAACCTGCCGGATTTCTTCGCCGAGCTTTTTACAATTGCGGTACTCAACATTGCTTTCCGGATTATACCGGGACGTCATGCCAGGACGCGTTCCAGGCGGCGGCGTAATGTCCACGGAACTGGAGTTGATCTGGAAGCGCATTTCGTCGAAATAGGGATTGTTGACAAAAATGGTGATATAAAAATCATAGGAGTATTCATAGCGCGGCGGATTGTAGCTGACCTCCTTGCCGTCCGGCCCCTCCCGCTTCTGCTCTGTGCGGCTCTCGTCAATGTCCACGCGGCAGCCGGTCAGCGCGGTGTAGTCCAGAATATCCGGGTTGGCGTCCGCCAGATCCCGGGCACGGGTAACGGTAAACCAACGATGCTCCTCGTCCAGCAGGACCTTACAATCCTCGCCGTAGGAGCGGGTGGTGCGGAACTGGGACGCCCTGCCCCGGTTTTCCTCCCGGTAGGCCAGCTGCCGCTTGATGTCCTCCACCGTAGAGCGGCGGCGGTCACTGAACCAGGGAGAGAGCTGCTTCGCGCAGTCCTTACAGAGGTTGCCGTCTTCCAGTTTCTGATTGCCCAACAGTCCGATCTACTCGCCGCAGATGTCGCAGTATTTCTTATCAAACAATCCCATAATAGCTTCCTCCTGTTGTTTTCAGTCGCCGTAACGGCTCACATTGTATTGTCCACCCGGAACCGGGATCTTGTCCCCGGCCGTGGCTCCCGCGGCCGGGGACGGTATTCGCCAAAAAATCCGCTATTCGCTCTTATTCTTCAACTTTTTGAAGCTCCACCACTTTGTCCGCCGCTTCCGACCAGTCCACCGTCAGCTCCAGTCTGCCGCTGTCCTCGCCGGCCCCGGCACAGTGGTAAACGTCCAGGATCTTCCCCCATTCCGTGCCGTCCGCCTTCTGGAGAACACGGTTGTCTAACATCAGCCCTGTGTCCTGTATCTTTTTACGCGGGATGTAGGTGAAGTCCAGCGGGGTTTCCAGAACGGTCTCGCCGTCCAACCGGAGGGTCAGGCCGTCCTCTTCGCTGATGACCGCCTGCCAGCCGTCCTCCGGACTTTCCCATGTTCCCTCCAGCACTGGCCAGAGGAGGGAATTGTCCACATAAGTACCGTCCCCGTCCAGCAGGAACAGGTTTTGATCCGGATTCTCCATGCCGTTGCCCCCATCCATGATCTGGTCCGTGACAAAATGCTTATACAGGCCCGAAAGGACGATCCCTACCAGCGCGCCCGCCAGGAAAATCCAAATCATCTGCCGTTTCATTACACGATGTCCCCGTCGTCAAAGGGGTCGCCGCACTCAGGGCAGAACTTGGGGGGATGCTGCGGGTCGGCGGGCTCCCAGCCGCACTTGTCACACTTGTACTGAGGAACACCGGCAGGCTTGGGCTTGCCGCACTCGGCACAGAACTTGCCCTTATTCACCGCGCCGCAGGTGCAGGTCCAGCCGTCCGCAGCTGTGGCGGGCTTGGACTTGCCACATTCCGGGCAGAATTTTCCGGTGGCGGTGGCGCCGCAGGCGCACTGCCAGCTGTCCCCGGCAGGCTTCGGCTCCGGCTTCTTGCTGCCGCAGTTGGGACAGAAGTTGCCGGTGATGCCGCTCTGGCCGCAGGTGCAGGTCCAGCCTTGCGCCGCAGGTGCGGGGGCGGGCTGCGCCGCCTGCTGCTGGGCCTGTTGCTGCTGCCCCATCTGGAACAGGTTCTGGGCGTTCATGCCGCCCATCTGTCCGGCCATGCCCATGCCCATAAAGGCCATGGCGGGACCGGCGCCGGTGTTGGCGGCCGCCGCCTTCATTGCCTCGCCCTGAGAGCCGACGAGATGCGCCGCCGCGCGGGTGGGGTCCATAAAGGCCGCGTTGCGCTGCAGCTCCTTGATCATCTGCTCGTCTTCCTCATTGGCCTTCACGCTGGAAACGCCGAAGGAGACGATCTCCATGCCGCGCAGATCCCGCCACTTGCCGGAAAGCTGCTCGTTGAGGGCGTCAGCCAGCTCCAGAGTATGGCCGGGAAGGGCGGAATAGCGGATGCCCATTTCGCTGATCTTGGCGAAAGCGGGCTGCAAAGCCGTCAGCAGTTCCGTTTTCATCTGACCGGCGATATTTTCCGTCTTGTAGTCCTCACTGACGTTGCCGCAGACGTTGGTGTAGAACAGCAGGGGGTTCTTCAGCCGGATGCTGTACTCGCCGAAGCAGCGGATGCCGATGTCGATGTCGATGCCCGCCCGCTGGTCCACCACCCGGAAGGGGACGGGGCTGGGGGTGCCGTACTTGTTGCCCGTCAGTTCCTTGGTGTTGAAGTAGTAGACACGCTGATCCTTGGGGGCCTCACCGCCGAAGGTGAAACGCTTGCCGATATTCTGGAACACGTTCTTCACGCTCTCACCCAGGTCGCCGGAGAAGATGCTGGGCTCCGTGGACATATCGTAGGTGTACTCACCGGGCTCGGCGCAGACGTCCACCACCTTGCCCTGCTCCACGATGAGCATGCACTGTCCGTCCGCAATGGCGATCAGGCTGCCGTTGGTGATGATGTTGTCATCGCCCTTGGTGTTGCTGGAACGGCCCGTGACCTTCTTTTTGCCCTTGACCGCCAGCACGTCAGGGGGGATCGCTTCGCAATAAAAGTATTCCTTCCACTGGTCGGCCAACACGCCGCCAGCCGCGCCCATTGCCGCTTTGATCAGTCCCATAGTTCTACTCTCCTTTTCCTGTTGTTGTATTTGATTTCAGCATTCGCTTTTGATCGCATCTTATAAAATTGCCTGTTTTTTTAGGTAAAACGAGGCCTCAGCTCCCTCCTGTCAGGAAAGTGTCTCCACTGACATAAAACGGAGTCTGATCCGTAATAGGCCAGGTGAACCAGCTCACATCCCAGGGCCGCTTCATAAACAGGCACACCCGCGCCGTGTCCTCCGGAATGGTGAGGGAGAAGAACATCGGCTCATTGATCTTGATTTTCCCCTCATACACCACCTTCTCCGAGATCCAGCTCTGCTGGGTGCCGTCATCGTTCAGCACCGGCGTTCCAACGCTGAATTGGATGTCCGTTTCGTACCACCGGCCCACCAGCAGCAGCTTATTCTGTCCGTTGGGTTCCAATGCGTTCATGGGGATCACCGACAGCGGCTCCGTCACCTCGGCGGGCGGGTCCCGCCAGTAGAAGATCAGCGATTTTTCCGGCTCCCCTGTCATGGCGTTCTCCAAGGTCGGCGGCAGGAAACCGCTGTAGCGCATATAGGTGACGGTGCGGACGCCCTCGCCCCCGTTCTTTTCATAAGGCATCCGCACAAGCAGGCTATTCCGGTTCGTCAGGGCGGCGAAAAACGCCGCACCAGTCTCCGCGTCGGTCAGCCGCACGCTCCAAGTCTCATTGGACAGCCCCGGCATCAGCGGTTCCTCTATCTGCTCCGCCAGCAGATGCTTTTCTGGCCGGTATTGCGGGGTGTCCGTATCCAGCCCGGCGGCGTGGTACCAGTCCGCCCTCATCACATAGCCCTCCAACAGATCGGACCACAGGCAATCAAAGCACAGCATAGAGGCGATATGTTCCTCGCCGGGCCTGTATTCCCGGCCGTCCTCCTCATAGTGGGTCATGCGCCACGTTCCGTAGAGGTCCGCGATCCCCATCTCTCCGCCGGGGCCCGGCCGCTCTGCCGGGGCAAAGTAGAAGGTATCTCCGTAGGGGGGTCTCGATCGCCAGAGAATCGGTGCTTTCGATCCGACCGTCCAAGGTCAGCGGCTCGCCGGTATTCATCGTTCCCGTCAACCGCAGGGTGCTGTCTGCGCCCAGCCACCAGTTTCCGTCGAGCAGGCTGGTATTGTAGTACGAGCCTAACACATCCCGAAACTGGGCCGTTCCGTCTTCGTTGAGATAGAGGTCCGCCCACCACGCCTCCGTGGGCATAGCACTGGTTTTCATGCAGTCGTTCATGGCATCATAGCTCTCGTGCCGCACAGCGGTCCAGTAGTCCGCGCTGAACGGTGTGGAGGTCTGCTGCCGGGTATCCTCCGCGTTGTCGGCAGCAGAGGGTGGCACATCCGTATTTGTGTCCGGCCCCGGTGTTTTGCCGCAGGCAGTCAGGCCGAGCCCCAGAAGAAACGCCAAGAAAAACGCGGTCCATCTTTTTTTCACAGCTGTGCCTCCTTTACGCTCAACAGTCCTGCGTCACCGGAATACGGATGCCGCCAAGAGGATCGGATTATTCCCGGAGGGGCCGTTCGCCGGCAAAGGGCTTGAAGCTCTGCCAACGGGACGGTCTTTAAGCAGGTCCTGTCGGCTCCCTATCGTTTTTAATTCGCAGATCATATGGCCTAACTTCTGTATACCATGGAATCCCTGTTTTGTTAACCCTAATTTCCCCAAATTAGGGTCCCAAACATGAAATTTCCCGGAAAAAGCCGAAAAAGCACTGCTCGTTCACGAACACCCGTTCCATTTTATGGTTCTTCTTACAAAAAGCGTATGTCAGCCCAGCGGCGGTTATCCGCTCTCACTTTCGCTCCCTCGGCTGTTATTTCGCACCCCCATAGGAAAAAAGGAGCCGGAACGATTGCTCGTTCCGGCTGGAAACTATATGGCAGGCGCAGCGCGGTTTGCCCCGCTCAGAGCGTCTCCTTCTGTAAAGCCTGCGCCAGTGGGAGTACCACTGCGCCCAGATCCTCCATAGCGTGGGCGAAATCGAAAAACTCCTCCGTCTGGCCCTCCCGGAACAGATGATCCGACACAGATTTGACCGCCACGAAGGGCACATTGTTCCGCAGGCACACCTGGGCGATCGCGCCGCCCTCCATCTCTGTCAGCAGAGGGTGGAACGTGTCTCGGATGAAGATTGCCCGGTCGCTGCGGACAGCAAACCAATCTCCGGTGGCCACCCGCCCCAGCGCCGCCTTGCGGCCCAGTGCTGCCAGCAGTTCCACGCACCGCTCCGGCTTCCAGGTGGGGAATGACACCCGGTTCACCGTGGATACCAATCCTACGGGATCACCGATGGCAGAGGTGTCCACATCGTGCTGCACAAAGTCCTCTGCGACCACCAGGCTACCGGTGGGAAGCTCCGTCAGGCATCCGGCCACTCCGGCATTGACGATCATATCCACACCGTACTTCAGACACAGGATCTCTGCCGCCATGGCGGCATTCACCTTGCTGACACCGCCGGCGCAGGCAATGATCCCCGGTGCAGCCTCGTAGAACGGCACACCGGACACGGTCTCAAATGCCTCCAGCTCCTTGGCCCCCGGCAGGGCATGAAACTCCGCAGGCATGGCAAATTGCAATCCAATTTTCATTATATTACGCTCCTTTTTACCGTCTCATCAGGCTTTCTCCAAATACAGGCCCTTGTTCCCGAAGGGTATTCTTGAGAAAACCGCAAATTCAAAAACAAGAAACCAAAACTTTTAAAAGCAAAAAGAAAAGGAATTCAAGCAAAAGCCTGAATTCCTAAACTTTCTGTCAGGCGGCTTCAATTCGGATATTTTCGTCTTGGAAGCCTTGCACCGCAACGGTTTTGAGTTTTCCATAGAATTCAGAATGCGATTATTTCAAATTTTCTCTGACGCAATTCGAACCCCCGTCCGAATTCAACACGAGTATTACTCGTCCAGCTTTTGAAACTCATCCAGCCGCAGTTCTCGCTTCAATTCTTCCTCTGTCGGCAGATAGGTAAAATTCTTGGATGCGAAGATCTGATGATTATCCTCCGGCAAAGTGTATTTCACAACAGCATCACTTTTATCGGCGCAGAGGACAATGCCAATCGGCGGTGTGTCCCCTTCGTTCATCAACTCACGAGTGTAGTAGTTGACGTACATCTGCATCTGACCGAGATCCTGATGCGTAAGCTGTCCCATCTTAAGGTCAATCAACACGAAACATTTTAGGATGTAATTGTAAAACACAAGGTCGATGAAAAAGTTCTGACCATCCAGTGTAAACTTCTTCTGTCGGGCTACGAAGGAGAAGCCTCGTCCCAACTCCAGCAGGAAGTGTTGCAGGTGATCAATCAATGCCTGCTCCAATTCTCCCTCATACACATGCGTATCCGGTTGGATTTGCAGGAACTCCATTACATAGGGGTCTTTGATGATTTTTTCATATTCCGGTTTCGGCTCCGTTGTTTGTATCTCAGCAGCAACAAGCGATTTATCCTGGCTTGCCAAGATGCGCTGATAGTACATCGTGTGAATCTGCCGTTCAAGCTGCCGGACGCTCCATGCGGACTTCGCACATTCTTCCGCATAGAAGGATTTCTCCTTCTCATTGGAAATGCGCATCAGTAGTCGGTAGTGCGACCAGCTCAATTCAGGACACAGTGTGTCTCGAATTGGATATGCGCAGTAGAACTGGCGCATTTTTCGCAAATTTGACTCGTCAAATCCTTTCCCAAATTCCGCTGTCAGATGTGCGGACAGGTACTGCAGCAGCTTTTTGCCATATCCTGCGCGGTCATTTTCTCCGCAGGCTTTGTAGATTTGCTCGCCGATTTCCCAATAGGCCGTCACCATTGCGGAGTTTACTGCTGTGCACAAACTGCGCTGTGCAGACACAATGGAATGGCGGATTGAATGATAGGTCTGCTCTGTTGTATAGTTCGTTTGAAGCTCGTTATCCATTCTGTTCACCTCGCTCCTGCAATAATTCTCTCAGTAGTCCCTGGCATCCCGACAGCACATCCTGCCAGGTTGCCTCAAAATCGCCCGTGTACCACGGGTCGGCAACATCGCGGGGGTGGTCGGTATAGTCCATCAGGAGGCGCAGCTTGCCGGCAAAGTCGCCGCCGCAGATGCGGTGCATATTCCGCAGGTTCGCGCTGTCCATGCCAATCAGCAAATCGTACTTGTCGTAGTCCTGATTGGTGAGCTGCCGCGCCGCGTGACCGTCGCAGGAGATCCCATGCTCCGCCAGCTTGCGCCGTGCCGGAGGATAGACCGGGTTGCCGATCTCCTCCCGGCTGGTGGCCGCCGACTCGATATGGAACTGTGAGGCAAGCCCTGCCTTCTTCACCAAGTCCTTCATCACAAACTCTGCCATCGGACTGCGGCAGATATTGCCGTGGCAGATAAACAGGATACTCTTCATACCGATTCTTCTCCGAAAACTCATCATTTTCTACAGTATAGCAGGTATCTACGCTTTCGCCAAGAGCAATTTCCGAATGTTCAGCTCTCTCAATCATCCGCAGCAGCTCCGTTTTGGATAAACCGCTTTCGGCGGCCTTCCGAATGTACCAGCACCTCTCGTCCATGGTCAATTCCGCCTCCATGATGACCACATTTTGTGTCCAGTTCAGACGCATTGCCGCTGCCAGCAACTCCGGCGTATCGCCGTACATCCGGTAGAAGTCCCGCATCCGGCGCACATTGCGGGGAGAGAAGCCGTCGGCTGCGGGATAGGCCGCTTGCAGGTATTCCGACGCCGCGACAGCGGCGCCTTTTTCGCCCCTGCCGCTGACCACTCGGCCAATCTCGCAGTACAGCTCCATCTGCGGGAGCTGCGCCGCGACAGCGGCGTCCAGCGCGGTGAACAGGGTGGTGTAATCTGTGGGCTTGCGGATATTCATAGCTTCTCCTTTCCGGCGTGGTGCGCCTGATCAACGCTCAAAGCAGAGAAAAGCACGGCGGTGTCACCGTGTTTTCCTCTGCTTTGACCTGCTTCAGATGATCCGCACGATCTGCTCCCACAGCAGGATGTGCTTTTCATCAATGGCTCGGTTGTCGTGGTAGTGGCCGAACAGCCAGTAGTGATATTTTGCTCTTTCCTGCACCTCCTGCAAGAAATCCGTGAGCCGATCCGCCTCGTTGTGGCGGCTTCCCATGAGGGCGATGCAGGTGGGAGCGCAGTGGGTGATGATGTAGTCCACCTGCCAGCCGACCGCGTCGAGGTTTCGCCGCGCTTCGGCATATTCCTCATCGGAGGGCAGCTCCTGCGCCCACCACGAGATGTGGTTGATGCGGTATCTCGCTCTTGGTTTGCGCTGGAGCATCGTGAGCCTTCGCTCAAAATCCGGGGCGTCCGGCTCCAGAATCCCATCCTCGATGTCGTGGCTTTTTGCGCCGCCCATGGTGAAGAAGCGGCAGCCTTCCAGCTCGAAGATCTGGCCGCGCATCAGATGCAGCACATGAGGGCGAATGCGGTGTACCCTGCCTCCGTGCCACTCGTCCACGGGGTATCTTTCCAGTGCGTCATAGTTTTCGTGGTTACCGCAGACGAAGGCAAGCGTGAAGGGCAGGCGTTCCAGCCAGTCCAGCGTTTCATCGTCGCGGCTGTCACCAAACCACACGCCGCCGAAGTCTCCTGCGATGATGACCGTGTCATCCTTCGTCATGTTAGCTTGTTCCGAGAAGTGTTTTTGCTCAAACCTTGCAAAATTTCCGTGGCAGTCACCGGTCACAAGTACCATTTTTCCATCTCCTATCTTAGTTTGATATGCTCTGGCGGATCTCGATGCCGCTCTTGAGCGTCACGCTGATCTCGTTCTTGGACAGCACCTTCACCTGTGCCACCAGCTGCCGGATGGCACTCTCGTCCCATTCCGCGATGTGGGGTACGGCGTTTTCCAGCATCCCCGCGGCATCCTTGATGCGCCGATCCGCTTCGGTGTGTTCTTTGCTCTCCGCAAGGATGGAGGCCCGCAGCTCCTTTAGCGCGGTCTGCTCGTCCAGTATCTCCTTGAACTGATCCCCATAGGCGATGGGATCATCCGCCGCCTTTTCCAGCAGCCTTTGGAACTGCATCTCCAGCTCCGCCAGTCTGCGGTCGATGTCGCCAAGGCTCATGCCGCTGCCGGGGAACAGGATGACCTCTGCCTCCAACGCCTCCGTGATTTGGCGGATGCGGCCATCCAAGTCCGGCAGGACGGTGTTGAGGGCGGCTATGATCGCCTGTTGGAGCGGCGCCTCGTCCAGCGTGGGCGAGCTGTGGCAGTATTTCTTGCCGTAGTCCAGGCGGCTCACACAGCGCCACACGACGCGCTTTCCATCGGGGCGCGTCCATGTGCAGCGGCGGTACAGCGTTCCGCACTCGCCGCACACCAGACGGTCTGAGAGGGCGTAGCGGCTGGTGTAGGCGGCAAGACCGGTGGAGGCTCTCTTGGAGGGGCTTTTTGCCGCCTTGCGCCGCGCCATCTCCGCCTGCACCGCGTTGTACTTCTCACGGCTGACGATGCCCTCGTGGTGGTTCTCTATGAGGTACATGGGGAGCTGCCCTGTGTTTTTGATGACCTTGCGGTTGATGACATCCTGCTGAAAGGTCTTCTGCATCAGCACGTCGCCGCAGTATTTCTCATTCCGCAGGATGCTCTTGATATGAGGCAGCGTCCATTGCGGTGACTTCTCGGAATATGTCACGCCCTGCTCATGCAACTCGTCCCGCAGCATCCGTGTGCTGGCCTCGGCGAGGTATCGCTCATAGATCCAGCGGACGACCTCCGCCTCCTCCGGGATGATCTCCGGCTTATCGTCCGCGCCTCTGCGGTAGCCGTAGAGGTATTTGTACTGGATGGTCGCCTTTCCGCTCTCCATGGCGCGGCGTTTGCCCCATGTGACATTGGCGGAGATGGATTCGCTCTCGGACTGTGCGAAGGCACCGGAGAGCGTGATGCGCAGCTCGCTGTCCTCCTCCAGCGAATGGATGTTCTCCTTTTCAAAGATGACGGCGATGCCCAGCTCCTTGAGCGCCCGTGTGTAGTAGAGACAGTCCACTGTATTGCGGGCAAAGCGGGAGACCGACTTGGTGAGGACGACATCTATCTTCCTCTGGCGGCAGTGGCGGATCATGCGCATGAAGTCCTCGCGCTTTTTCACCGAAGTGCCGGTGGTGCCCTTGTCGGCGAAGATGCCCGCCATGGTCCACGCGGAATTGGACATGATCTTGTCGGTGTAGTATTCCTTTTGCACCTCGTAGCTATTTGCTTGATCCTCCTCCTTGGTGGAGACCCGGCAGTAGGCGGCAACTCGGAGCTGTCTTTGCAGTTCCGCCTGCCGGACCGACTCCGGCTTTGCCGGGATCTTAATGACTCTTGGAGCGGTTTCGTTCACAGCTGATCTCTCCTCTCTATGGTCTGTCCGTTCTTCAGCGTCACGGTCACGCAGTTGTTCGTCACGCGCACCTTTGACACCGCGCTTTGCAGCAGCTCCGCATCCGGCTCCGTCATGGGCTTTCGGCCGGTGAGCAGCCGCCGCAGCCGCACGGCTTCGTATTCCGTGTTCCCGATGGCGTCGTACTGCTCTGCCGCCAGTTGAAGGAGCAACGCTCTGGCGTTGTCCTCGTCGATGGGCTGCCGCTCCAGCGCGGAGGTCAGCTCCTCCCGCGTTTTCCCGCAGGCAGCAGCCGCCTGGGATGCCGCTGGCTGGACACGGTCGGGGCAGCGTATGAGCTCGTTGAGCAGGTCGGTGACGATTTTCTCCACCCGCGCGGGAGGCTGTGTGCCGCAGAGCCGCCGCAAAGCCTTTTGCGCGGGTGTTTTCTGCGGTGGGCAGGCTCTTGCCGACCTCTTTTCCGCTGCCGCGCGGAGCTGCTCCGGCTCGATGAGTGCCGGATAGCCTTTCTCTCCGATATAGCGGCTGTCCTCTAAAATACGGGAGACCATGTTTTTGTTCCATGTCCGCCCCGCATAGTAGGGGATCTCCTGCCGGCAGAGTGCCTTGGTCAGCTCACCCAGCGTGGCTCCCGTGCTGTAACCTTGGAAGATAAACCGTACCAGCTCCGCCTCCTCCGGCTGAATCGTGATCTCGCCCAGCGTCATACGGTAGCCGAAGGGCTGCTTTCGGTTTCCCATTATCGCACCGTCCTCTCAATGTGTTCCCGCAGCTCCAGCCCATTATGCAGGCGGAAGCGGAGGGCATCGTTGCTCTCTATGGTAATTTTTTCAACAAGTTCACCCATCAGTTCCGCGTCGGGGCGGTCGAGGAAGTCCGGCCCATCCTCCAGCAGGGCTATCAGCTCCCGCGTCCGCTGGGCGGTGGCATCCCCCTCGGCAGCCATAAGCTTCTCTTTGTCCAGCTTGGTCTGCCGGAGCTGGCGGGTCAGCTCATTGCTTTTGGATATAAAAATGTCAGGATCAACGAGGCCGTTTTGCTTGAGGAAGGCCAGCGTTTGATTCTGACTGGAGAGTTCGGATATTTTTTTGTTGAGGGAAACGATGTCCTCGCTCCAGAGCAATCTGCGATCACGGATCGTCTGGAGGGTCTCGAGCATCTGCTCCAGAATGGGGAGACTCTGATGCTTGAGTTTATAGTAGAGGCGGCAGATAGCTTCATAAATGGTTTTTCCGGAGATCGGTGTGATGGGACAATCCTTTCCGGATCTTTCGTGGCCCATGCAGACCCACCGGATCTCCCCGCGATACTCCTTCCGGCGGAAGGTGCTTCCGCAGCATCCGCAGTCGATTTTTCCCGTTAGGGGATGCGATCCCGAACAGTTCCTTTTTCTATAGTCGGTTTCTCTTTTTTGAAGCAGATTCTGTGCCTGGTCAAAGATTTCTCTTGGAATGATAGGGGGGTGCGTCCCAACCGCGTAATACTGTTCATGTTCACCCTTGTTCTTATGGCGGGTCGTTGGAAGTGTATCGCTGGTGTAGGTTTTCTGCCAAAGCGAGTTACCGATGTATCGCTCATTTGTGAGGATGTAATGAATGCCACCCCTCCCCCACGCCTTATTCTGTCCACTGAGTATGCCTGCCTCATTCAGTCTGTGAGCGATGCGATCCTTGCTGTTTCCATCCAAATACCACTGGAATATTTTGCGGATGGTCACCGCCTGTTCTGGAATAATTACAATTTCTTTATTTATGATCCTATATCCATACGGTATGGAAGGTGTGAGATAGGTACCGGCCTCCATCCTACGCCGGTTGCTCCATCGCATATTGCCGGAGATGGATTCACTCTCCTTTTGGGCGAAGGCGGCATAGATGGCGGTGATGAGCTCGCTGCTCACATTAGCGGTGTCGATGCCCTCGCGCTCGAAGCGGACATTGACGCCCAGCTCCTTCAGCTCCCGCACCGCCTCCAGACAGTCCTTGGTGTTCCGGGCGAAGCGGGAGATGGATTTGACGAGGATCTGGTCGATGATCCCTCTGCGGCAGTCCGCCATCATACGCTGGAAGTCCTCCCGCTTTGCGGCGGAGGTGCCGGTGATGCCCTCGTCGGCATAGATATCCACCATGCACCATTCAGCCTTGCCGGAGATCAGCTCGGCGTAGTAGCGGTTTTGCGCCGCGAAGGAGTTGAGCTGGTCATCGGAGTCCGAGCTGACGCGGGTATAGGCCGCTACCCGCAGCTGCGCATTCCGCGGCTTCTCTGCCGCCTCGATCTTGATGACGCGGGGCTGCGCTGCCAGTGCCGTTGTGCCGTCTGTCAGATGCTTTTCCGCCATGCCTGCTCACCTCCTGTTTTGGCAACACAAACACTACCACAACCTTGTTCAGAAAGCTACTGAAAGATGAAGGAAATCAGAGAGAAATCATGATGTCCGCGCCGCTGTCCGCGGCAATCCGTGCCGCCACCCTCCGCAGTTCCTTTTCGCTGAAGCTGCCGCTTTCCCGAAGCTGGCGCAGCAGAAGGATGATGCCGTAATAATTGATGTTCTGATCCATGTCAGCACCTCTTTTTCTGAATTTTGCCTTGCGGCACAAATATGAGGATCGTCCGGGGGATAAGGAGGGGGTGAATGCAGGCCGTTCAGAGGATTAAAAGAGAGAAGAGAATGGATGGTGGAAAAGAGAAAGAGGAGGGGGACGATCCCCATACTTCTGCCGCAAAGCAGAAAAGGCCGCTCCGTAACGGGGCGGAACTGCTCCCTGCGGAGCGGCCTTCTTGCTCTTGCGTTGCTGCCTGTATTCGACACTACTTCCCCAGGCAAGGGCGGCGGCTGGAACCGCGCTGGCGCGCGTCACGGGAGTTTCACCCCTCCGAGGTTCTCTCGAAGCTGCGTACAGGAGTATCATTGTAAGCTGACGGGGTCATGGCGAAGCAGCCTGCCAAAGCTGCCTTGACCTGAGTGGGTATCGCTCTGCACCTTCCATTGGCCGTCCTAATATGCGTAGAATGCTCCGCACAGGTGGTCCTCATGCACCCGGTCTGACGCTCGCGCCGTCAGCAAAGGTATTCCAGTCACCGGATATGACCGCCTGGGCGGTGTTTTTCAAGGTTCAGAAGATGGGGGATACTTGTCCCTTCACTAATCATCTTTTTTCAGGCTTTTCACACCCATTTTTGGACCCCTTTTCAAAAATTTTCTCGTTTTTTCAAAGCGGAAACCAGCGATTTAGACACAGCCTGCTGTGTGACACCTTCTGCTTCGGCGATTTCGCTCTCTGTTTTCCCTTCGATGCAATACTGCCGGAGTCTGTAAAACTGTGCCCCAGTCAGTATGCTTCTGATCCCAGAAACCGCCGCCTCCGCACAACGAATCTGATCTTCTCTGACCTGCCTTTCCTCTGCCAAAGCCTCCTCATTGGGAACAGCAAGGGCGGCTTCCGGAACCATGTCCATAGATGTGGTGTGGTCGCTTTCCTCCACATCGCTTTTGTCCTCTGCGTGAAAGTCTTGGTCCGACTACCTCTTCCAACGGCGAAACTCTGCTTCATCGGTGAAATCAGCGCAGGTCAGGCAGATCAGATTTCCATCGGCGTCTGGAAGTACAATGGCATCTGGATTTTTCTTGTTCAGTGCGTAGATGCTCCGTCTGTCATACATTTTTGGTTCCTCCATATTCTGAAATCTGTTGGATGTAAATTTCAGAACATAGGAGGGCCACGGCAGCGGGGTCGCGCACAGGGCGCAAAAAAAGCCCACAGCGACACCGCTGTGGGCATAAGGATATTCGAGGATAACGATGGCGGACGGAGGCGGGGTATCCTCAAAAGGACGCAAAAAGTCGGGGCATCCGATGCCCAGCCATAGGTGAATGAAGGAGGGCTGCCATTCGGCAGCGACGACAGTACCGCGGATGTGAGGATACCCCATAAAAACCGCCTGTCTTGGCATTGAACCAATGTTTTTTCATTGCCGTGCAGGTTCGCCTCTCCGCTCAAAGCAGGAGATCACGACAGAAAAGCGGAGAGATTGCTGTATCGCAGTCTCTCCGCTTTCGACATGGATGGCTGTTCAGAAGCTCTGAACAGGGGGAGGTATAAGATGGTGTGTTCTCAGTGGCCGAATGCCTACTGGATCTTTCTTAGGCGGATATAAAATACTGCTTCAACTCGCATGTTTGTTGCCTGCCGATTGGCCTCTTGTTCCTACATTTTGCTGACAACAGCCCTGATATCTACCGCTATAAAAGCTATCCCTCGCTTATTCATCTGCCTCCGATCATCCTTCTGGTAATCGCTCATTTGTATGCTTCTGTCGATAGCTGGACCATAGTTGAAGTCCCACTGGGACAAACGGGCTGGTAACGTCACATAGCTGCTGCGTTCAGCCGGATACATCTGTTCCTGTGTTCATTTTTGAAATGATGTCAGAGAGGAAGCTGTCTGCGTTCCCGGACCTCAGGTCCTTTTTCTGAAGCAGCAGCGCGCATTCATCGTCGCAGACCACAAGCCACAGATGCAATGATTCAAAGGCGTACTTTATCCGTGTATAAGAGAGATGTTCTTCGTTCTCCTCCGCGCAGATCGTTATGCCGGCATCCTCGAAGCGAATGGTGGTTTTGAGCTTTTCCCAATCAACGGTACGCCGCAGCTCCAGCGCTTTCCGCGCCTCCTTTTTGCAGGATGCAGGTATGCGCGGCGGCGTTCTTCTGCGAACAAGGGCAAACTCCAGCAAGCCTGCAATGATCACGGCTCCGCCCGCAATGATCACATCGGTGGTTTTTGGCGGCATCAAGCCAAGAATCAACGTCAAAAGACCCAAAGCCAGCAGAAACAAGCCATAAATGCGGTAGCGCACCGTCCGCTTTTCGCGCCCCGGGCCTTTCGCGGCGTGAGTTCTGATGCGGTCTATCGCATTCCACATAGCGGGACAGCGCCGCCGGCTCTCAGCTTCCAAACGCTGGTGCAGCAGCTCTGCGGTTTCTCTGTCCACAGCGGGATCATCGTAGTTGCTTATTTGAAAAAGATACATGCGCTTCTCCATTTCGAAATTGGCTCGTTGAGAGTGCCAGAAAATTCCATTCACAGCATATCGGACTGCCACCGGGCAGTCCGATATGCTGTGATGTGCTGATAGTTCCTTGCATGAGGACTGCCGACCGCTTGCGTCCTATTTTTCAAACAGGTACAGCAGGTATCCGTAGCCCTCGGCCTCCATTTTTTCATAGGGGACGAAGCGCAGGGCCGCGCTGTTGATGCAGTAGCGCACGCCGTTGGGCGACTCCGGATCACCGGTGAACACATGGCCGAGATGGGAATCCCCGGCGCGGCTTCTGACCTCCGTGCGGCGCATTCCGTGGCTCAAATCCTCTTTTTCCACCACAGTGGGCCCCTCGATGGGCTTTGTAAAGGCGGGCCAGCCGCAGCCGCTCTCGTACTTATCCGTGGAGGAAAAGAGCGGCTCGCCGGTGACGACATCCACATAGATGCCCTTTTCAAACTTGTCCCAGAACTCGCCCGTGAAGGCGCGCTCCGTGCCGCTCTCCTGCGTGACGCGGTACTGCTCCGCCGTCAGCTTGTCCCGGATAGACTCCGCCGCGGGCTTCTGATAGTCGCCCGGGTCGATGCGCAGCCGGGAAAAGAGCTCCATCTCCGCGCGCGGAATGTGGCAGTAGCCGTTTGGGTTCTTTTCGAGGTAGTTCTGGTGGTATTCCTCGGCGGGATAGAAGTTTTTGAGCGGGCCGATCTCCACGAAGAATTTCTCGCTGCGGCCTCGCTCGATCTCCGCGATGCGCTTCACCGTCTCTCTGGCACTTTCGTTGGTGTAGTAGACGCCGGTCTGGTACTGGCTGCCGCGGTCGTTGCCCTGCCGGTTTTGCACCGTGGGGTCGATGACATAGAAGTAGGCCAGCAGCAGCGCGTCAAGGCTCACCTGCCCGGGGTCGTATTCCACCCGCACGGTCTCCCGAAAGCCGGTCTCTCCCTTGCAGACGGTCTTGTAATCGGCATCCGCCTCGCAGGTACCGTTGGCATAGCCGCTCTCGGCATCGATAACGCCGGGGATGGACTGCATCAGCTGTTCCATGCCCCAGAAGCAGCCGCCCGCCAGATAGATGACATTGTCTTTGGTATCCATATAGGTGATCTCCTCGTCGGACCGGTCAAAAGCCAGTCCGTCCATGTTTGTTTCCTGTCCGTTCTTTTCCTTCGGCACAGTCTGCTGCTGGGCGGCTGCGCCGCCCAGCAGCAGCACCGAGGCGAAAAGCAGTGCCAATACACTTCGATACATCGCGTTTCCTCCTTTTAGGGGAATCAGGGCTCACTCCGCCCCTTCCTTGTCCTGTTCTTCGCTGCGGTCGGGTCTCAGGACAGTATACAGCAGCGATCCAAGGATGCATCCAATGCCCGCAAAGAGCCACGGACCCGAGGTGATGGCGCAGGTATCGGCGGCGCAGCCTGCATAGCGGCGGTACAGCCATGCTCCGGCAGTGCCTACCAGAGGTAGCGAAATGGCGCGCAGAATATCTGCCGGCTTACAACGCTTTTTCTTCATCATAGGCACTTTTTAAATCTCGGGTCAGCCCATATCGGCGGCAAGAGCCTGGTCGATGAGCTTTTGCAGCGTCTCCGCCTGCTTCTTTTCCGTGATGGCACCTACGATGGGGTCACCCACGATATTGCCGTTGCGGTCAACCACATAGGTGGTGGGGTAGGCAAAAATGTTTGTAGTGAACTTTCCCGCCTCGCCGTCGGAAGCGAAATACACATTCTGGTAGGTGGCGCCCTTCTTGGCCAGTACATCTTTTGCTTCGGAAATTGCCGCTTCATCGCCATCCAATGTGAAGGTGTTGACACCGATGAGTGCGCCGCCCTTCTTCGCAAGCTCCTTGTTCAGTGCGTCCAGCTCGGAAAGCTCGCCCACGCAGGGATTGCAGGTGGTGAACCAGAAATTCACAACGGTGACGGCGTTGGCGGAGAACAGCTCGTCGCTCTTCACCGGATTCCCATCCAAGTCTTTGCCCTCAAATGCGGGGAACTTCTGCATACTGCCGTCGTCGGGCGGATTGGTCATGTCGCTGCCTGCGGGCACGCTCATATCGCCGTCGATGGATTCCTGCATGATATCGGGGTACTTGTTTTCCAGCTCGGTCAGCTTATTCTCGATATTGCTGATCTTCGTGGCCGACTCCTTCAGCATCTCATACTCTTCGTCGGTGAACTGATCTTTGGCACCCTCGATGGTATCCAGCAGGAAGTCGCCATAGTTTTTGCCGTCCTCCTGCATGGTCATGCCCTTATCGGCCGCCATGAACACCTTTTCCCAGAGCGCAGTGTTCTGCGAGAGAATCGTGTTCTCCTGTTCCATCAGCTTTTTGTGTAGGGCAAGCGCCTCCTCGGCGGTTTTCGGCTCGCCGGTCATGGCGGAGCTGTCTCCGCTCATATCCGCCTGCTTGTCGTTGCCCTTTGCGCCGCAGGCTGCAAGGGAGAGCAGCATCATCGCGCACAGCATCAGAGCCAGTATCTTCTTTGCGTTCATATTCGTTTCTCCTTAAGCTTTGTTGTTGTTTTCTCGCAGTGTCGCTGCGTTTTCCTTCTCTTTTCCATCGCCGAAGCCGTAGCGGAAGCACACGGCGTTCGTCGGACAGGCGCGGATGCACATCCCGCAGCGGATACACTCAGTATGGTTGGGCGTTTTCGTCACATCCACATCCATCTTGCAGGCTCTGGCGCATTTCCCGCAGGAAACGCACTTATTCTTATCCACCTTCATCTGGAAGAGGGACACCCGGTTGAACAGTGCGTAGAACGCGCCCAGCGGGCACAGCCACTTGCAGAAGGGACGGTAGAATACCACGCTCAGCACGATCACCGCCAACAAGATACCGAATTTCCATGTAAACAGGCTGCCCAGCGCCGCCCGGATGCCGGAATTGGCAAGGGACAGCGGGATGGCCCCCTCCAGCACGCCCTGGGGGCAGAGGTATTTGCAGAAGAAGGGGTCGCCCATGCCAACGTCGTTCACAAGGAACGCCGGCAGCAGGAAAACCATCACCAGCAGGACAGCGTACTTGAGGTATGTCAGGGGCTTGAGCTTCTTTGTGGAGAGCTTCTTTGTCGGGATCTTATGCAGCAGCTCCTGAAACCAGCCGAAGGGACAGAGGAAGCCGCAGATAAAGCGCCCCAGCAGCACGCCCAGCAGAATGAGAAAGCCTGTGA
>ERZ834694.1586-NODE-1586-length-19388-cov-4.170848_pt1 | contig 19388 bp, 16 predicted proteins | sample MGYA00519691_ERZ834694 | MGnify/ENA primary metagenome ERZ834694 (study PRJEB31850, sample SAMEA3708758) | human gut metagenome | biome: human gut; feature: human-associated habitat; material: faeces | place: China | collected 2014 ... | reverse complement strand
GAAAGCTCTCCGAGTACGGTGCGCAGAGCCGCTTCGGATACAAAGGTTTCTCCGTCGGCCAGTCCGTTTTTGATTGCCAGGCGGCCTGCTTTCGGATGCGTCGATACGAAAGAAAGAACCTGATATTGAAGGGCGGTGAGGGAAACGTCAGCCATCTGGCGGGAGCGGAGGTACGTTGGCAGATCGGAAAGCTGCAGCTTATGGCTGCTGTACCGGGTAAACAGGCTGCAGGACAGATTGTACAGCTCATGAATATTTCCGGGGTACGCATATTCCTTCAGAAAGCGCAGAAGCCCTTCCGAAAAGATCCGGTCGCAGGTCATATCGGTGTTGTGGAAAAACTGAAGCAGAAAGTAATTGAGAAGATCGGGAATATCCTCCCTGCGTCTGCGGAGCGGGACTGTCTGAAGCTCTGAAGCACTTAAAAGGTGAAAAAGTTCCCGCAGGAAGGTTCCTTTTTCTACTTTTTTGTAAAGGTTATCATCCGCAATAGCAATGATCCGCACATCGAAACGGCGGGTTTCCGGTGCGGAAAAGAAGTTACCATGAACATTGGTAAGAACATTGACCAGCAGATCCTGAATGGAAAGCGGAAAACGGTCCACCTGGGAAAGAACGAGTGTGCCATGGTTGGTTTCGGCAAGAAGCCGGAGCAGGGAGGCTTCGGTCAGATCATTTCCCGGAGAATGAAGAACGGAAAACGGATAATGATGGCGGCGCGAAAAATTGTGGATCGCACGTGCGAGTGTCCTGCGCTGTGTACCGCTTTCTCCCTGGATCAGAATCGGAAAATCAAAAAGTGCAAGATGTCTGGCCTGCGCCATCAGATTCTGGACGGAATCTGCGTGGGACAGGGAAAGGGAAAAGGTACGGGAGGAAGCGAAAAAAGTGCTTTCTTCCGTTTTTTCGTCTTTCGATACCGACATTTCCATGGATCTGCTCTCGGGAAGAAACGCAAGAAAAACAGGCTCTGTATCCGGAAAAACCATAGAGAGAACGCTTAACGTGATCTGTGTTTTCTGATCCGAAAGGAGAATGGTCCAGTCACCGTTGCGGTCGAAAGCAGTGTCCGCGTAGGCAGGCGGAAGACATTCCGAAAAAGGCTGTCCTTCAAAGTTGGAGGAGGGAAGCGAGAAGGCATGTGCAAATTTAGCGTTCATGAACTGAATGCGGCCATCCGCACCAAACAGACAGATGCCAATGGGAAGAGAGAACAGGATAACCTGCATGAGCTGTTCGGTCTGTACATAATTTGTATAGTAGGTTTCTGAGGTTTTGACGGTGTGAAGAATCTGATTGACATAATTGCGCGATACACGGTTTACGGTCTGCAGAGGAATGTTGAAATATTCGCAGAGCTGTAAAATAGTGGAAATATCGATGATACGGTTGCCGATATCCAGTACATTGGGAATGCGGGAAGGAACGAGCTGCGGCTCGCCGGCGGTGATGGCAAACTGAATGTCAGACTCGGTATCCTTGCATCCGGGATAAAACGGAACAAAGTCATATTGGGTGATGCCGCATTCCTCAAGCTGGGAAATGATAGCGAGCGTGGAATATTTATCATCGTTTACCAGATAGACACGTTCGTGCGGCGGAATCTGAATGATTTTATCCAGGAACATGTGGTTGAAAACGCGGTCGCAGGGGAGCTGCAAAATGGAGGAGTCAAGGGTAAGCGGAAAGGTTTCCATGGCGCGGACGCTTGGAAAAAGGACGCACTGGTATCCCCGGAAGAGAGAAGGGTCTGTGGCCTGCTCTCTTAAAAGGGTATTGAAGGTGAGATATTCACCGAGCACGGAGTGAAGATAAGACTGAAATTCGGAAAGCATTCGTTTCCGGGAAGAAATGATCAATACGTTGCCAAGCTTTTGTTTTCTGTTCATAAAGGGACCTCTTTTCCTGCTAAAAAGTGGTAATGGGTTAAAAATTAGGATAATTATATCATTTTTGACGAAAATAAACAACCTAAATGCAAAAAGACAAAAAAGAAAAGAAAAAATCAAGAAGAATGCTTTGACATAGTGACGCATTACATCTATAATACCGATTAAGCAAAGGGGCTGTAAAAAAAAGGTAAGGCATCTTTGCTCTTTTTTATATCATGGTTCTGTTATCTGTGAAAAGAAAGAACAAAGAAAACAGCAACACTTGCAGAAAAGGAGGAGACAACAATGAAAAAAAGACATGTAATGCGTGCTCTGGTTGCAGCAGCAACGGCACTGGCACTGACAGCATGTGGATCGACAGGTTCTTCTGACACAAGTAAGAGCACATCAACAGCATCTGCTGCATCGACCTCATCCGGTTCGGAAGCAGATACGGAGAATACCATCACGATCCCGGCAGGCGAGTCGGTATCCCAGGATTCTGATGTTACGGCAATGGTAGCTGTAGACTTTACCACCATGGATCCGATGGATACTTCCGATACACTTTCCGGTGGTGTACAGCGAATGATGATGGACGGTCTGTTTGGATTCGATGAGAATATGCAGATCATTCCGATGCTGGCAACCAGCTATGAAGCAAATGATGAAGCAACCGAGTATACGATTCATCTTCGTGAGGGCGTAAGCTTTACCGATGGAACTCCGTGGAATGCAGATGCCCTGATTGCAAACGTAAATAAATGGGCAGACAAGAGCCTTGGACTGAAACGTACTACATTCCTCTGCAATGTTCTGGATCATGCAGAGAAGATAGATGATTATACCGTTAAAATTTATTTATCACAGTCATTCGGTGCTTTCATCAGCAACCTGGCACATCCGGCTACGCTGATCATGAGCCCGAAACAGATTGAAGCAGGAGAAGATGCCTGTGCACAGGCACCGGTAGGAACCGGCCAGTACAAATTTGTTGAGTGGGTTGCCGGTGACCATATGAAAGTAGAACTGAACAAAGACTGGTGGGGATATGACGCAGACGTCTGCGGCGGAACTGCTCTGGCAGATGCAGATGCAGGATTTAAGAGCATCACATTCAAACCGGTTGCAGAAAGTGCTACCCGTGTATCTGCAATTCAGGCAGGTGACGCACAGATTATGTGGTCTGTACCGACAGAAAGTGTTGACACCTTAAAAGGTGACAGCAACGTATCCGTTGGAATGGGCGACAGCATCGCCGTATGGTACTTCTTCATGAATACACAGAAAGCACCGTTCAACGATGTTAAGGTTCGTGAGGCAATGGCTTATGCAATCAACAAAGAGGCATATATCCAGGTCGTTATGAACGGTTACGGTTCTGTGGCAACTTCTATGGTAGGAGAAGAAGTACAGCACTACAAAGGAAATGATCCGTATTCCTACGATCCGGAAAAAGCAAAAGAGCTGTTAAAGGAAGCAGGATATCCGGATGGATTTACCACAACACTGATGTACAGCAACACGACAGCAAATCAGAAAAAAGCAGAGTTCTACAAACAGCAGCTTTCTGAGGTTGGTATTGATCTGGAATTGAACGGAATGGAAAATGCCGTTCTGAATGAAAAGGTTCAGGGAGCTGACTGCGCAGGAGCAGATGCCGAGGTAGACTGCTACTTAAGCGGATGGTCTACTTCCACCGGTGATGCTGACTGGGGACTTCGCCCGATGCTGGCAACCGAATCTGAACCGCCGATGAGCTACAACATCAGCTACTATGAGAATGAAAAAGTAGATCAGCTTCTCAAAGATGGTCTTGCAACAGCAGATGAAGACAAACGTGGTGAGATCTATGCAGAAGTACAGGATACTGTATGGAAGGATCTTCCGCTGCTCTGCATCGCAAGTGATAAAAACATCTGGGCAACCAGCAACAACATTACCGGAGTATATCTGTTAGGCGATGGAAGCATCGGCATGAGAAATGCCAGAATGGCAGCCGAATAACGGCAGACTGAAATAAGGATATGAAAAAGACCCCGGCGTCCTTCCATCAAAAGAGGGCGCCGGTTTCTTACAAACAGGAAAGCAGGCAGTGATCCGTGGGATTGTACCTGTAGGATAAGCATGAAAGTAGGAGATACAATATGCCAAAATATATACTGAAGCGTATTGTGGGTACGATCCCCACACTGATTATTGTTGTTACATTTGTATTTTTCTTTGTCCGCCTGATTCCGGGAGATCCGGCGAGACTCGTTGCAGGAGAGCAGGCAACACAGGATGACGTAGAGGCAGTAAGAGAAGAGCTTGGCCTCAATAAATCCATTCCGACACAGTATGTTACCTACGTGACAGGACTTTTAAAAGGAAATCTCGGAACCGCCCTTCGAACAAAGCAGCCGGTTACAAAGGAAATTGCGGGAAGATTCGGAAATACCGTCCGTCTGGCATTTGTCACATTGCTGTGGAGCTCGGTTGTTGGTGTGCTCTTTGGTGTGTGGTCCGGAACACACCGGGGAAAATGGCAGGATTATACCGGAATGACGATTGCGGTCTCGGGTATTTCACTCCCCTCGTTCTGGATCGGCTTTCTGCTGATTATGCTGTTTGCGGTAAAACTGCGAATTCTGCCGACAACAAGCGGAACAAGCCTGAAAAGTCTGATTATGCCGTCGATCACGCTCGGCGTCGGAATTGCAGCCGTGATCGCACGATTTACAAGATCCTCCATTATTGAGGTTTTAAAAGAAGATTACGTCAGAACAGCAAGAGCAAAAGGAATCAAAGAAAAGGTTGTGATCTGGAAGCATGTTTTCCGCAACTCCATGATCTCCGTCGTGACGGTTGTGGGTCTGCAGTTCGGCTTTCTGCTGGGAGGTTCTGTTGTCACAGAAACGGTATTTGCCTATCCTGGCCTTGGCTCCCTTCTGATTGAATCGGTCAATTACAGAGATTATCCGGCAATCCAGTCCCTGATTCTGATCTTTTCGCTGCAGTTTATCGTCATCAACCTGATTGTCGATATCCTCTATGCGGTTCTGAATCCGGAAATTAAACTTCAGTAGGAGATGAGTGGAATGAAAGAAAAGAAAAAAGTACAGACCGAGAACCAGGAGAGAATTAAAACTCCGTTTTCTGAGATGGTTCGAAAATTTAAAAAACAGAAAAATGCAGTAGTTGCGCTTTGTTTTATCATTTTTCTCATTTTCCTTGCGTTTTTCGGAAGCAAAATTGTGCCGTACGGAATCAATGAGTATGATTACAATGCGATTCTGCAGGGACCAAGTATGAAGCACCTGTTTGGAACGGATGAGTTTGGACGGGATCTGTTTTCCCGTATCGTCTGTGGAACCCGGATTTCACTTGCAGTCGGATTCGGCGCTGTTACGGTCGGTGCAGTCTGTGGTACCATTCTCGGACTTCTGGCCGGATATTACGGCGGATGGATTGATTCTATTATTATGAGAATCTGCGATGTCCTGTTCGCTTTTCCGGGACTGATTCTTGCAATCGCCATCGTGGCAATCCTCGGAAGCGGCATGACAAACGTTGTGATTGCGGTCGCTGTCTTTTCTACACCGACCTTCGCACGACTTGTCCGAAGCAAAACGCTGAGCCTGAAAAATTCCGTCTTTGTCCTGGCGGCACGGAACATCGGTGTTTCCGATGCAAGAATTCTGTTTCACCATATTCTGCCGGGAGCCATTCCGGACATCATTGTACAGTATTCCATGTCATTTGGATCTTCCATTCTGACAGCATCGAGCCTTTCCTTCCTGGGAATGGGCGCACAGCCGCCGACACCGGAATGGGGACTGCTTCTTTCCAACGGAAGAAACTATATGGCAAGTGCAATGTATGTGACGATTTTCCCGGGTCTTGCGATTTTCCTTACCGTACTGAGCTTTAACCTGTTAGGCGACGGACTTCGCGATGCACTCGATCCGAAACTTTCCGATTGATAAGGAGGAGCAGAAGTGGCTACTGATAACGTACTTGAGATAAAAAATTTACATACGTATTTCTATACCGATGGCGGCGTGATCAAAGCAGTAGACGGTGTCGATGTGGAGCTTCGACGCGGCGCAACGCTTGGTATCGTAGGCGAGTCGGGAAGTGGAAAGAGCGTGACATCCCTCTCTGTGATGGGATTACTGACCGGAACGAAAGGAAAAATTGCTGATGGCGAAATCCTGCTGGATGGCGATGACATTGTAAAGCTGACGAAGGAACAGCAGAGAAAGCTGCGCGGAAGCAAGATTTCCATGATTTTCCAGGAACCGATGACCAGTCTGAACCCGGTCATGAAGATTGGAGACCAGGTGGCAGAATGCGTTCTGCAGCACGAAAAAATATCAAAAAAAGAGGCACTGAAAAAGGCAGAGGACATGCTCCGGAAAACGGGTGTTCCGCGTGTGGAGCATATGATGAAGGAGTATCCGTTCCAGCTTTCCGGCGGCCAGAGACAGAGGGTCATGATTGCCATGGCGCTTGTATGCAAGCCGGAAATCCTGATTGCGGATGAGCCGACGACTGCACTGGATGTAACGATTCAGGCACAGATACTGGATCTGATGAATCAGCTGAAAAAAGAGACGGGTACATCCATCCTGTTTATTACACATGATCTTGGCGTTGTTGCAGAGGTCTGCGATGATGTTGCCGTTATGTACTGCGGCCGCGTGGTAGAGCGCGGAGATGTAAAAACAATTTTCGCCAATCCGTCCCACCCGTATACGAAGGGACTGCTGGGATCGATTCCGAGACTGGGAGACGCCGGAAAAGAACTGAAGTCGATTCCGGGTAACGTTCCAAACCCGAAATATATGCCGAAAGGCTGCAAATTTGAGCCGCGATGTCCATACGCTTCGGAAAAATGCCGCGAGGAAGAACCGGGATTTTTCCAGATCGAAGAAGGCCATATCAGCAGATGCTGGCTCTGCGAAAGCGGACAGCTCAAAACAGATCACGTAGAGAAGGCAGGTGACTAGGATGTCAGATACATTACTTAGAGTAGAGGATTTGAAAATTTATTATCCGGTTGCCGGAAGCGGATTTGGGAAAAAGGAATTCGTCAAAGCGGTAGACGGAGTTACCTTTGAGGTGAAAAAAGGAGAGGTATTCGGAATTGTAGGCGAGTCCGGCTGCGGAAAATCCACGCTGGGAAGAGGCGTCTGCAAACTGGAAAATCTGACATCGGGCCATGTGTATCTGGATGGAGAAGATATTACAGAGTACAATGACCGGAGAATGCGTTCCATCCGGAAAAAGGTACAGATGGTTTTTCAGGATCCGTATGCGTCCCTGAATCCACGGATGTCTGTTTTTGACATCATTGCAGAGCCGCTGCTGGTGCATCATCTGTATCAGGATAAAGCGGATCTGGAAAAGAAAGTGCTGGATCTTTTGCACCGGGTAGGACTGGATGACTACCATGCAAACCGTTATCCACATGAATTTTCCGGCGGTCAGCGTCAGAGAATCGGAATTGCCCGTGCACTTGCGGTAGAACCGTCTCTGATCATCGCAGACGAACCGGTTTCGGCACTGGATGTGTCTATTCAGGCGCAGGTTCTGAATCTTTTAAATGAACTGAAGCATGATCTGGATCTGACCTACATTTTTGTGGCACATGACCTGAGCGTTGTGGAATACATCAGTGACCGTGTCGGCGTTATGTATCTCGGCAATTTCGTGGAGGTCGGAGAAAAAGAGAAAATTTACAGCAATCCGATGCATCCGTATACGCAGGCACTGCTTTCCGCAGTTCCGGTTCCGGATCCGACGGCAAAAAGAGAAAGAATTCTGCTTGAGGGAAGCATCCCATCCGCCCACAAGCCGCCGACAGGCTGCAAATTCCATACCAGATGTCCAAAATGCATGGAATGCTGCAAAACACAGGCGCCGGAGCGGTATGAAGTGGATGACGGACATTACGTATATTGTCATCTTTATGATAAAGAAAGAAGGGAACAGCAGAAATGAAGCTTTTTATCAGTGCAGATATCGAGGGCTGTGCCGGAGTGGCACTGACCGATGAAACACATAAGAAGGAAAGCGTATACCAGAGATTTGCAGAGGAGATGACCGAAGAGGTCGTTGCGGCATGCGAAGCAGCACATGAAGCGGGCGCGGATGAGATTGTCGTAAAGGACGGTCACGGAGATGCATCCAACATTGACCCGCTGAAAATGCCGGAGTATGTCACCCTGATCCGGGGAAAGAGTGGTCATCCGTATAATATGATGTATGGTATCGACGACAGCTATGACGGCGTACTGTATCTTGGATACCATGCACCGGCAGGAGATCCCAATTTTTCGATCAGCCACACATCGACAGGAAACAGCCTGTATATTCATCTGAATGGAAAAGTGATGAGTGAGTGCATGCTGAACAGCTATACAGCAGCATCACATCACGTACCGGTGCTGTTCCTTTCCGGAGATGAAGAGATCTGCCGTCAGGCCAAAGAACTGATTCCGGGCATTACGACAGTGGAAACGAAGCATGGTGTCGGTGCGGCAACGTGGTGCAAAGCGAAAGGAAAAGTGATCTCCGAAATCCGGGAAGGGGTAAAAAAGGCAGTTGCTGGACAGAAAAAAGAGTGCCAAGTGGCCCTTCCTGAGCACTTTACGTATGAGGTAACCTATAAAGACTGGAAAAAAGCGTACACGATGTCGTTTTATCCGGGAATGCAGAAGGTAGATACCTTTACAAATAAGCTGGAGACAGATCGCTGGATGGATATTGTCACAGCACACTGCTTTGTTGTATATTAAGAATATAAATCTGACAGAAACCCAAAGAAAAGAGGATAAAACAATGGATATAGAAATGTTTGGTAAGCTTTCCGATGCATTTGGACCAAGTGGATTCGAGGAGGATGTCATCCGTACCATAGCAGATTACTGCAAAGAATTTGATGTAGAAAATGACGCAATGAATAACCTGTATGTGCGGATGCCGGGAACAAAGCAGGATTCCCGTCCGGTCATCCAGCTGGATGCCCATCTGGACGCATGCGGTTTCATGGTACAGAATATCCAGGACAACGGATGCCTTGGCATTATCATGCTTGGCGGCTTTCATCTGACCAGCCTTCCGGCACATGCGGTATGGATCCGCACCAGATCCGGAAAAATGGTACATGGTATTATCTGCGCAAAACCGGTTCATTTCATGACAACAGCGGAACGCAGCAGTCAGACTCTGGAAATTGAAAAAATGTATGTGGATGTCGGAGCAACCAGCCGCGAGGAGGTTGAAAACGTTTTCGGAATCCATATCGGTGATCCGATGATGCCGGATGTAACCTTTGAATACGATGCAGAGCATGAAATCTGCTTCGGAAAAGCATTTGACAACCGGGCCGGCTGCGCATGCATCGTAGATACGATGAAACAGCTGGAAAAGGAGCAGGCTTCTCTTGCGGTTAATGTTGTCGGCGCCTTTGCGGCGCAGGAGGAGGTCGGAACCCGCGGTGCTGTGGTAACGAGCCAGATTGTAAAACCGGATCTTGCCATTGTATTTGAAGGATCTCCTTCCGATGACTTTTTCATCAGCGCAGGACAGGCACAGGGCTGCATGAAGAAGGGTGTTCAGATTCGTATCCTGGACAACAGCTATATTTCCAATACGCAGTTTATTTCACTGGCCGAGGAAGTGGCAGCAAAATGCGGAATCAAATACCAGGAGAGTGTAAGAAGAGGCGGAAGTACAAACGCAGCAAAAATCAGCGTGACAGGAAAAGCAGTTCCGTGTCTGGTGCTTGGTGTTCCATCCCGCTATGCGCACAGCCATTACAATTTCTGCGCAAAAGAAGACCTGGAGGCAGCAAGCGCAATGGCAGCCAATGTCATTCGTGCTTTAGATGAGGAAAAGATCCGTCATATCTGCCATCAGGATGTACTGTAAAATATTCGATAACGAAAGAAAAAGCATGCCGGAAGCGGGTTCACAGGAAAGGTGAAGCCGTTTTCGGCATATCTGGTAAAAAAGGAGAGTTTACAAGTGAGAAAACCGATCATTGGAATCTTGGGAAATACGTATAAAACACAGCCGGGACTTTTTTCAAGTGCGGAGAGAATGTATGTCAACAGCGATTATATCGAATCAGTTCTGAATAACGGCGGAATTCCTATGGCAATTCCGGCAGTTACCATGAAAGCGGATCCAGAAGGCATACTTGCTGTGTGCGACGGAATTCTGGTTCCCGGCGGAGAGGACTTAAATCCGTGGTATTATGGGGAAGAGCCAAAACCGCAGATCCAGACCATCCGCCCGGAGATCGACGAGGCATGGTTTGCACTTGGACGGGCAGCAAAAGAGATGGGAATGCCTATGCTTGGCATCTGCAAAGGAATTCAGTTTTTAAATGTCCTGTGCGGCGGTGATCTGTACCAGGATATCTATACACAGAAGGAAACCACAATTCTGCATCTGCAGTCCCTGGAGCGGTCTTATCTGCATCACCATGTGGAAATTAAAGAGGGAACCCATCTGGCAGAAATCCTCGGGGCGGGAACCCATGCGGTAAACTCCATGCATCATCAGGCAGTCCGTACGCCGGGAGAGGACATCGTGGTTTCAGCAACGGCGCCGGATGGAACCATCGAGGCGATAGAAAGCCGCAACGGACAGATTGTGGCTGTACAGTGGCATCCGGAAGGGCTGATCCACTCAGCGCCGGAGATGAACCGCTTTTTTTCGGATCTGGTAGAAAGAAGCAGCAGATACAGAGAGAAAAGGTAACGATTTGGAGCTATGTAAAAGGAAAGAAAAACCGGGATGGGACTTTTGAACCGTTACGAAAAAATAAGAATGGATAAAGATGCGATTCCAAAAGCAGAGAGCAGGAATCGTTCGGGAGGCAAAAAAAGAATGAACAGAACAATAAGAGTATCGGCGGCAGGTGATATTCTGATTATGAAACGGCTTCTGCCGGGATATCAGGATGTTTTGCCGATTCGCGAATTTCTGATGCAGGGAGAGGTTCGGATGGCGAATCTGGAAACAACGATATCGGACGGCAGCTGTTACGCATCGGCGTATTCCGGCGGAACATGGCTGACTGCAGATGCGAAGTGTCTGGAAGATACCCTGCGTTACGGTTTTAATTTTCTTGGGATTTCGAATAATCATACGATGGATTATTCCTACGAAGGACTTGCATCTACGATCAGCGAACTGAAAAAAAAGGATGTGGCATATGCCGGAGCAGGCAAAAATCTTTACGAAGCATCGCGTCCTGCCGTTCTGGACACAACGGCGGGACAGATTGCGGTGATTGATATCTGTTCTACCTTTGAAAATGCAGCCAGGGCGGGAAGCCAGACGGAACGGCAGCCTGGCAGGCCGGGCTTAAATCCGTTGCGCTTTTCGGAAAAATATACCATTACGGAGAAACATGCGCAGGATCTTGCGAAGATTGCAGAGGTGACCGGAATCAACGGACTGCGGGATCTGCACCGGCAGGAGGGATTTATCGCTCCGCTTCCCGAGGGCGTCATGGAATTTGGCGGGAAAATGTTTGAAATCAGCAAGGACGGAACAGAGGGAAGAAGCTCCAGCCCGAATCCGATCGATGTGAAACGCACCGTCGATGCAATCCGGGAAGCGAAGATGACATGTGAGGCAGTCCTGGTTATGGTACATTCACATGAAATCCGTAAGGACAATGACGAGGAAGCGGATTATTTTCTGGAGGAATTTGCACACGCCTGTATCGATGCGGGAGCCAGTGCGGTGATCGGGGGCGGAACGCATCAGCTGAAGGGAATCGAACTGTATCATAACTGTCCGATTTTCTACTGTCTCGGAAATTTTATTTTTGAAAATCAGTATGTACACCTTCTGCCTGCGGACTACATGGAAAAATATGGTCTGAATATTCACACGGCAGCATCCATCGGAATTGCCAGGCGGCAGGAGCAGTCCTCACATTCCCTCTACGAAATTCCGGAGGTCTATCGGAGTGTGCTGCCGTATTTCGAGATCTGTCAGGGGAAATGCACACATCTGGAGCTTCTGCCGGTCGAGCTTGGTATGGACAGGGAAAACGCAGAAAAAAATATTCCGTACGTGGCAGACGAAAAAACAGCAGAAAAAATTGCAGAATATCTCACCCGCGTGAGCAAGAGATATGGAACAGAATGGGAATACAAAGAAGGAAGGATTGTACTTCATGCGTAAAAAATGGGAAATAGAAGAAGAATACCGAAACTTTTGCCGGAACAACAAAGAACTTGCGCTGCAGACGCTGCGGGAGCTGACACTGACCCCGACGGAAACGGGAAAAGAGGATCAGAGAATCGCATATTGCATGGAATGGATGAAACAGCAGGGCATGGAGTCAGTTCATACGGATGAGCTTGGAAATGTAATCTGGGAGTATCGGCCGGAACAGGAAAAGAAGGTTCTGTATACGGCGCATCTGGACACCGTGTTTTCGCTGGAGGAGCCGCTGGAGATCAAAGAAGACGGAATGATCTGGCGTTGTCCCGGCATCACGGACGATACCGTGAATGTTGTGATGCTTCTGATGGCGGCAAAATACGTTCATGAGACAGAGCCGGAGCTTCCATGCGGTCTGATTTTTGCAGCGGATCTTGGAGAAGAAGGGCTTGGCAATCTGTGCGGAGTTCGCGCGCTTGTCGACCATTATGAAAAAAATCTGTGTGGAATGGCAGCCTTTGATCTGTATCGGGATAAAATGTATCCCATCTGCATCGGGTCTGTCCGGTATCGGATTTCGGCAAAAACAAAGGGCGGTCATTCTTTCCTGAATTTCGGAAGAAAAAATGCCATTGCAGAGCTTGCGGGCCTGATCGGAGAGCTTTACCGTTTTCAGACGGATGCAGCATCTCATACAACATACAATGTGGGAAAAATAGAGGGAGGAACCTCTGTCAATACGATTGCGCAGGATGCCTCCATGCTGTTTGAATTCCGTTCGGAGGATTACAGGAGTCTGGAAGCCTGCGAAACATATCTGGAGGAGACCATAGCAGCACGCCAGAGTGAGGAGGTACAGTATTCCTGTGAGCTCGTCGGAAAGCGGCCGTGCGCAAGAGAAACCGATCCTGTCCAGATGGCACGTATGACGCGGTGCGCACAGAAAACGCTGAAGGCAGCCGACGGGGAAGAGGCGGTATGCTCTGAGGCATCCACAGACTGTAATATCCCATTGTCGCGGCATATTCCTGCTATCTGCGTCGGTTTCTGCCGGGGCGGGGGAGCGCATACCAGAGAAGAATGGCTCGATGCCGCCAGCGTAGAAGATGGCATGTGTGCAGCCGTAGCACTCGTATGCCGGCTTCCGTGGATGTGCTGCGAGAGCAGAGTCGTTGTAAGGGACGGGATAGAGGATCGAAAAGAGAAAGAGGAAATCCGGCAGCTGCTGGAGCTGTGCGATCAGGATTTCGTTCCGCCGCTTTCCCACCGTAACAGTACATCCCAGACGAACTGGGCCGAGACAGAAGAAAAGACGGATGGAATTGCAGAATATCTGGAGAATATCTGCAGTCAGCATGTGGTGTTGTGGAAGGAAGAGGGAGTCGTGCGGGCCTTTATGACCTGGAAGGATCATTTTAACTGTGAAAATCTGGAAGCATATCCGGATTCCTGCTATCTGACCACCCTCTGCGTCTGGCCGGATTACCGCGGACAGGGAATTTCGGAGGTAATGTATGCAGAAGCAGAAAAGGACATCGCAGCAAAATTTCCGGGAAGCCGGATTACTCTCCGTACCTGGTCCACGAACGGGGCCCAGGAGCATATCCTGGACAAGCTGGGATATAGTCTTGTCCGGCGGCTGAAGGATGACAGGGGAGAAGGAATTGATACGGTTTATTTTGTAAAAAAGGAAGAAAACGAAAAAAATGACAGATAACATGGTGCTTGCAAATCGCAGTTTATAGTGTCATAATCGGAAGCATAAGACAGCAAAAGGAGGGCTATAGCTATGCCTTGTACAACCATTTTAGTTGGAAAGAAAGCATCGTATGACGGTTCCACCATGATCGCGCGAAACGACGATTCCGGTGCAGGCCATTATACATCGAAAAAATTTGTAGTGATTCACCCGGAGGAGCAGCCGAGAACCTATAAAACCGAGATTTCTCATCTGACCATTGAGCTTCCGGACAATCCGATGCGGTACACTGCAGTGCCAAACGCAGAAAAAGGCGAGGGGGTCTGGGCGGCAAGCGGCGTGAATGCAGCGCAGGTCGGTATGACTGCGACCGAGACAATCACATCGAATCCGCGTGTGCTGGGTGCTGATCCGCTTGTCGTTTATCAGCCGGCGGAAGACGGAAAAGAAGAGGTTCCGGGCGGAATCGGCGAGGAGGATCTCGTTTATATTGTTCTTCCTTATATTAAAAGCGCCAGAGAAGGTGTCAAAAGACTGGGCAGCCTGCTGGAGCAGTACGGTACATACGAGATGAACGGCATTGCATTTCAGGACCACGATGAGATCTGGTGGCTGGAGACGATCGGCGGCCATCACTGGATGGCAGTGAAAGTGCCGGATGACCATTATGTGGCCATGCCGAACCAGCTTGGAATCGACCATTTTGATCTGGAGGATGCACTCGGCGAACAGAAGGAATATATGTGCTCAGCAGACTTGAAAGAATTTATTGAAACATATCATCTGGATCTTTCTATGGATGGAAATTTTAATCCGCGCGATGCCTTCGGAAGCCACGATGATTCCGATCACGTTTACAATACACCGCGTGCCTGGTTCATGGAGCGCTGTCTGAACCCGCACACGAAAAAATGGGACGGACCGGATGCCGATTACACACCGGTATCCGACGATATTCCGTGGATGATGGTTCCGGAGAAGAAGATCACCGTAGAGGATGTGAAATACGTACTGTCCTCCCACTATCAGGGAACACCGTACGACCCGTATGCCGCATACGGCGATAAATCGTGGAAAGGGGCATACCGATCCATCGGTGTCAACCGGACCGATTTCCTTTCTGTCATCCAGATGCGCCCGGATCACAAAGGAGACAACGGCATTTTGCAGTGGATTGCATTTGCGTCAAATGCATTCAATGTGCTGGTTCCGTTCTACACCGATGTGACGACAACACCGGAGTATCTTTCCAACACAACGGGAGAGGTTTCCACAGATAATTTCTACTGGGCAAGCCGCATGATAGCAGCAATGGCAGATGCGTCCTATAAGTCTTCTATCTTCCACATTGAACGGTATCAGGAAAAGGTGATGGCAAAAGGCCATGCACTGATCCATCAGTACGATGCGCTGCTTGCAGGGGAGACAGACGAAACAAAACAGACACAATTGAGAGAAGAAGCAAACAACAAAATGGCTGAAATGCTGAAAAAAGAGACGGGTGCAACACTGCACAAGGTACTCTTTGAACTCAGCAACCAGATGAAAAACGCGTATTCCAGATCGGATGCGTAAGGCTTTTTAAGGGAAAGAATAAGAGAATGGTTCTGCGCGCAGGAAAAATTGCGCGCAGAATCATTTCCTGTCCGGAACCGCCTCGAACAAACAGGGTGTTACAGTTCGCCGGACACCGGTGAACGATACGATCCTGATAAAAAATCTCAGCGTACTTTGGTGAATTTTGTTGACAACAGGCAGTTCCTGTGCTACAATAAACCAGCGACATGGAAGAAGGTCTTTTTTTTATGCCTGAAATTGCTGAAGTACGAGCAGCAAAAACAGGGCAGAAATGAAGAGACCGCCGCTGATCCGCAAGGATCACAAGCGATAACGCAAATACACAGTGGAGGTGGAAGTCGTGCGCGTAAAAATCACATTGGCATGTACTGAATGCAAACAGCGTAATTACAACATGACAAAAGAGAAAAAGAACCATCCTGAGAGAATGGAGACAAAGAAGTACTGCAGATTCTGCAAAAAGCACACAATGCACAAAGAAACCAAATAATCTTTGGTAAGAGGTGATCCAATGGCAGAAACTGAAAAAAAAGCATCCAAAAAGAGCTGGTTCAAGGGCTTGAAAGCAGAGTTCAGAAAAATCATCTGGGTTGACAACAAAACGCTGGGCAAGCAGACCGTTGCAGTCGTAGCGATCTCTGCAGTAACCTGCGGGTTAATCACCCTGGTTGACAGCGCTGTAATCGAGTTCGTCAATTTATTGATCAAATAAGGATAAAGGTGTCAGAATGTCAGAAGTAAACTGGTATGTAGTCCACACCTATTCGGGCTATGAAAACAAAGTAAAAGCCAATATTGAGAAAACAATTGAGAACCGTCATCTTGAGGATCAGATTTTGGAAGTACGTGTTCCTATGGAAGAAGTTGTTGAAGTCAAGAACGGAACCAAGAAACAGGTACTCCGGAAATTGTTTCCGGGCTACGTTCTGATCAACATGATCATGAACGACGATACCTGGTATGTTGTCCGCAATACCAGAGGTGTTACGGGCTTCGTAGGACCGGGATCCAAGCCGGTACCGCTTACGGATGAGGAAATGGTGAACCTTGGAATCACCGGTGGTGAGGAAAAGGTTGAGCTTGACCTTGAAGTCGGCGATGCAGTCGTTGTAACAGGCGGCGCATGGAAGGATACAACCGGACTGATTCAGAGTATCAATGATACAAAACAGATGGTTACCATCAATGTTGAGCTGTTCGGCCGCGAAACGCCGGTAGAAATAAGTTTCGCAGAAGTCAAGAAGATGTAAGAAATGCCCCAGGGGCGTTTCGTGGGAGGGAAATTCCCGCAATTACCACATTTATTTAGGAGGTGCCGTAAAATGGCAAAGAAAGTTACAGGATATATCAAATTACAGATTCCTGCTGGTAAAGCAACACCAGCACCACCGGTTGGACCTGCACTTGGACAGCACGGAGTAAACATCGTACAGTTTACCAAAGAGTTCAACGCAAGAACAGCAGATAAGGGAGACCTGATCATCCCTGTAGTTATCACTGTATATGCAGACAGAAGTTTCAGCTTCATAACCAAAACTCCTCCGGCAGCAGTTCTGCTTAAGAAAGCCTGCAACCTGAAATCTGGTTCCGGCGTTCCGAACAAAACGAAAGTTGCTACTATCTCTAAGGACAAAGTTCGTGAGATCGCAGAGATGAAGATGCCAGACCTGAATGCAGCAACTGTTGAGGCAGCTATGAGCATGATCGCAGGTACCGCAAGAAGTATGGGTATCGTTGTAGAGGACTAATTTAGAAGAAGAGTTTACATCTTCTCGTATTGACGTGGGAGGGAGATTCCCGCAACTACCACCAGGAGGTTATTAGACAATGAAACATGGTAAGAAATATTTAGAGGCTGCAAAAGCAGTTGATCGTAGCATTCAGTACGATCCGGCAGATGCTATTTCCACAGTTAAGAAATTAGCTACTGCTAAATTTGACGAGACAATCGAAGTTCACATCAAAACTGGTTGTGACGGACGTCACGCAGACCAGCAGATCCGTGGAGCAGTTGTTCTGCCGCACGGTACCGGAAAACAGGTTCGTGTCCTTGTTTTCGCTAAAGGCGCAAAAGCTGATGAGGCTGTTGCAGCAGGTGCAGAGTTCGTTGGAGCTGAGGAGCTGATCCCGAGAATCCAGAACGATGGCTGGTTTGATTACGACGTTGTTGTTGCTACACCGGATATGATGGGTGTTGTTGGTCGTCTGGGCCGTGTACTTGGACCGAAAGGTTTAATGCCAAACCCGAAAGCTGGTACAGTAACAATGGACGTTACTAAAGCAGTTCACGATATCAAAGCAGGTAAGATTGAGTACCGTCTTGATAAAACCAACATCATTCATGTTCCGGTTGGTAAAGCATCCTTTACAGAGGAACAGTTAAGCGACAACTTCCAGACGCTGATCGATGCTATCGTTAAGGCTAGACCAAGCACACTGAAAGGTCAGTATTTAAAGAGCGTTGTTATTGCTCCGACAATGGGACCTGGTGTGAAGATCAACCCGATGAAATTAGCATAATAGATTTTAGCAATTTAAGACTCCCGGGGATTCTCCGGGGGTCTTTTTGCGCTTCTTTAGGTGGCGGGTATGGGGACGCGCAGGAAAATATTTGTTTTCTGATACGGCTGCGGAGGCAGGAATACTAAGCTTCCGGAAATTTGCTAAAACCATGCCGGAAAAATTCAAACTCGCTTCGCTCAGACAGTGAATTTTTCCAGCATAACGCAAATTCCCGGAAGCTAAGTATTGCTACACCTCCTGTAGATGTATCAGAAAACAAATATTTTCCTGCGCTGTACAATGGTTTCGCGGGCGGGGGAAAACGGAAAGGTATTGGATATAGGGAGAAAGATGCAATGTATGGGTGTGCAGGAATGGAAGATTACAGGATTTGGTAAGGGTGTGTTATAGTAGGGGGATGAATTAGAGATTTGTTAGATATATTTTTTCTGAGCAATGTTATAGAAGCAGACAGGAGGCGTTATTGTGGCTAGCAGGAGACGGAAAAAGAGCGGTGGAAGAAGTTATGCGTGGAGATACCGGGGCAGGATTGTGGCTTGTGTGTTTGTTGAGGTGATCATTATCTGTGCGCTGGTTATCATGATCGGATGGAATAAGGGCGTGAAGGAGTGGTTTGAGCAGTTTGAGCAGCCGGTTCTGAAGGAAGTGGATATCAGTGGTATCAACAGTCCGAATGCGATCCTGATGCAGGTCAGGGGAGGTAAGATTCTGGGTGAGATTAACGGGGAGGCTCAGATTTATCCGGCTTCTATGACGAAGATTATGACTGTGATACTGGGGATTGAGAATTTTGATGATCTGGATGAGAAGATTACTCTGACGAATGAGATGTTCTCCGGATTGTATGAGCAGGATGCTACGCAGGCAGGTTTTCAGCCGGGGGAAGAGGTCCGGGTGATTGATCTTCTCTATGGTGCGATGTTGCCTTCGGGGGCAGAGTGCTGTATTGCGCTGGCAGATACGATCAGTGGTTCAGAGGCGGATTTTGCGGAACTGATGAATAAGAAAGCAAGGAAGCTTGGAATGGAGAATACCCATTTCTGTGACTCTACAGGACTGCATAACCCGGATCATTACAGTACGGTTAAGGATATTGCGGTGTTGATGAAGTATTGCATTAAGAATGATACGTTTCGTGAGATTGTGGAGACCTCCAGACATTCTACCGGAGTTACAAATATCCATCCGGATGGAATTACTTACTACAGTACAATGTTTAAAAATCTGTCTGATCCGACAGTCACAGGTGGAAAAATCCTCGGTGGCAAGACCGGCTATACCAGTGAGGCAGGACACTGTCTGGTGAGTTTTGCGGAGATTGAGGGCAGGGAATATATCTTTGTTTCCGCAGGTGCTTCAGGAGCAGATGGAAATACGATTCCGCATATTCAGGACGCTGTGACTGTTTATAACAGGGTTGGTGCGGCGATTGAGGCGAAGATGAATGATAATAATAAATAAAATCTCCCACAAATTGTGACGCACATCTTGTGGGGAGCATTTTCGTTACTGTTCACACGCCACTATCCCGCGAGGTG
>ERZ834694.1580-NODE-1580-length-19448-cov-4.816996_pt1 | contig 19448 bp, 13 predicted proteins | sample MGYA00519691_ERZ834694 | MGnify/ENA primary metagenome ERZ834694 (study PRJEB31850, sample SAMEA3708758) | human gut metagenome | biome: human gut; feature: human-associated habitat; material: faeces | place: China | collected 2014 ... | reverse complement strand
TATCTCGGACTCCAATCTGCTTCAACATAGGTCTCAATCTGTCTCGGAATAAATTAAAACAGCTTCTAAGATTTTTGTCGAGACGCATACCATATTCCATAAAAAACAGAGAGAACAGAGGTTACATTCGGCACTACCGTTTCTTCCCTATCGTATTGCGAATCCCCGTAAAGCATGGGACACGGCAAGGGAGAAGTGTAAAATATATCCTTACACCCCAAAAGGAGAATAATCCTTTAAGCGCCTCTCCTATACCTGCGGCATTGCGGGGCATTCACACACTCCTCCACTGTGTTTTGCACAGCAAAATATAGGGGAGGTGGCACGCAGTGACGGAGGGGTTAATACATACAATCAAAATTTTATCCTATCTTTCCAACCCCTCTCCTCAGAAACTACTGTTCCTTTGGTCTCTCCCCTATTGTCCTCAACACAGGGGAGAAGGTTGAATAGTTCCCGCTCACTACAAAAACACCAAACCATAAAGAAAAAAGTTCACCCTCTCCTCCGCCGTACCCCATAACATTACGGGACACGGCAGAGGAGAGGGTGAAATGCAATCCCATCGCATTCGCTAAAATTTAGGTCTATCCCCTCGAATTTTTTACTGAACCGAAAAAACCTCTATGTCCATAGAGGAAAGGAGTTCAAGAAAATAAAAAAACGGAGTTCGCTTATGGTGAACTCCGTTTCATACATCTTATTTAGATTCAATCTTATTTCGCACGTTCGATATAAGAACCGTCGCGAGTATCTACAACAATCATCTCTCCCGTTTCTATAAAAAGAGGAACACGCACCGTAGCCCCGGTTTCCACCGTAGCCGGTTTAGTCGTATTGGTCGCTGTATCTCCCTTCAAACCGGGTTCGGTATAGGTAACTTCCAGCTGCACCTTTACGGGAAGCTCGGCAAACAAAACAGTTTCGGTAGAAGCATCGGAAACGACTTCGACAACCATGCCTTCTTTCAAAAAGTCTACCCCCGTAATCAAGTCCTTATTGATGATAAGATCGTCCCACGTTTCTTGATTCAAAAAATGATAATGTTCTCCTTCATTATAAGAGAATTGATACGGACGACGTTCTACACGAACATCTTCCAGTTTTTCGCCTATATTGAAACGGCGTTCGAGCACTCGACCCGATACCACATCTTTCAATTTGGTACGCATAATCGTATTGCCCTTACCCGGTTTTACATGTAAAAATTCTACACAGAAATAGAGTTTTCCGTCCAAACGAATACAAGTTCCGTTTTTAATGTCTTGCGAGTTAATCATACTTGTCTTTATTACTTTATTTTGGATTTATATTATTCTTTGTTTCTGATGATTCCAAATGCAAAAGTAAATTAAATCGGTAAAATCTCAAAAAGAAAACCCCAAAAATAGATTATCTCTTGGTTTATTAAAAAAAAGTATCTATTTTTGCAGTCCGAAAAAAGAATAATAACGATAAAATATAACGGCAATGAAAAGAACATTTCAACCTTCAAACAGAAAGAGAATAAACAAACACGGATTCCGCCTGAGAATGTCGACTGCCAATGGTCGTCGTGTATTAGCCAGCCGTCGCGCCAAAGGTCGTGCTAAATTGACGGTATCGGACGAAAGACATCCTTTCTAAAATTTTTTATTCGACATAAGAAAAAAGCCGTATCGATCGATACGGCTTTCTTTATATCTATACTTATGTAATTCCACACTTCCTTAGAACAGAATACTCGCCGTCGCTCCCCATGTGAGAGCATGAATCGTGCGGTTTTTCGACGAAATATCCATGATACCCAGTTCGGTAGAGGGAGACAAGCCCAACGAAGTCGAGGTAGACGAGTAGTCGCAAAACAGCCTTGCCCCGAAATTGCGCTTCAACACATAACCAACCGACACGCCCGCACTCCAAGCAAACCCGTTATTTCCCAATTTTATCTCGTCACGACCGATCGAGCGATCCAATATATAACTATATCCAGCCAACGCCTTACACCCCAAGCTCCAACGTCTTGTAAAAGGATATGAAAAATAAGCCCCAGCCATAACCAGGCTCTCATCTATCGCCTCTAACGAGACATCGGGACGATTATTCAGCGACACGGGGATATTGGACACCGTCGCCAATCCGCCACAACCTATGTATTTATTGAAAAAATAAGCTCCTTCGACACCCATACGGCTACCTATATTCGTGTTTATTCGAAGTCCGTTACCTAAATCTATACTTCCCAATCCGGATACAAAGCCCATATAAAGCCCCACAAACGAGGGATTTTCCAACAAAGGATAATACCGGGGGGATTCGAAATTAAGACCTTTATCCTTAAAAATCAAATCGGCCAAATAATAGCCTAATTCTGTCGAAAGAATACCTATACCGGCTCCCGCCAACACATCGGACAACCAATGCCTATTATTCAATATCCGACTAATTCCCGTAGCCGTTGCGACTGTAAAAGCCGAAATGCTATACCACGGACTACGATCGCCATACTCCTTATGCATCATCATGGCCGCCATAAACGCAGTAGCCGTATGCCCCGAGGGAAAGGATTTATAATTGCTTTTATCGGGTCGACGCACATGAGCTGTATATTTAATGGTATTGACAACCGAAGCCATTATGGCCACGGAAAAAGCATCGGAAACCAACATACGTCCCCACGAACTGCGACTTTCCACACCGAATCCTTTCAACCCTAACATAACTACGGCCGGAGCATATTGCAGATAATCGTCATAACCGTAATGAAAATTCGGAACAAAATCTTCTCTAAGTTGACGAAAATGCTCGCTGCCATGTTTCACCGACAAACCGGCAATAACCAACGGAACTCCCACGTAGGTCATCTGGAACCACTTCGCATCGGTAATTTTATCGGCCTTCCTCTGAAACGGTTGTTCGTAAACGAGCGGTCTTAAATCGACAATCGTATCGTTAACCTCTGATTTAGGAACGACTGCACCTACTTTAAATACCGAAGAAGACAGCAACCCGGTCACCAACAATCCTGTAATGAATCTCATCTTATCGAGCGATTAGAATAATATAATAAAAACGGAACAAATTTCTATTATTTATTCCGTTTATCCAAAATAAATTAAATATTTTAAACCCGTTCTAATTTCCCAAGAGACACATACCAAATAAATCCCGACACTCGGTCATATCCCATCTTTTCAATCAAGGAAGTATAAGTATTTACTTGTCTTTTGTATGAGGCACGTTCCACATTCCCGAATTTATAATCGACAACGATAACCTCATTGTCCGTTTCGACAACCCGGTCGGGGCGATAAAACGAACCATCGGGCTGTAAAATTTCCCTTTCCGTCCACACGTTCACCCCCGGCGAAAACCACGAACTCACTCGTTCGTCGGCAAGCCAACGATTTATATCCTCACGAATCGATTTCGACTCCGACTCGGAAAGCTCTCCCGAACGGACGAACGCAGCAATCGTATCGTCGATGCGATCGAGGGTTTCGATCTGGCTCAAAATGCGATGCATGAGCGTACCGTATGTACGATCCTTCCCCTCACCGAAAACGCCCTTCCCTTGTAATCGCAAGTGCAACCGATTTCCCGGTTCGATAGAGCGATATATACCGGCAGGAAAAGACGGTACGACAGAAACGTTTTTCTTTTTTTTCTCGGCTCGCCAATCGATTCCAGCCTCATAATGAAGGTCTCCGCCGTCATTCCCCTCCGGGAACAACACTTCACCCAGCATTGCCGAGATACTGCCGAAACGCCCTTTGTCGCTTTTATTTTTAACAGCCGGAGCAAAAATATGCAATTCTTCTTCCGCCCGGGTAAAAGCGACATAAGCGATATTCAGATTATCGATACAAGCATACATCTTTTCATCGAAATACTCGGTTGCGTAGTAGGTCTGGGCCAAACTGCTACCATATCGTAACGGTAGCACCGGAATACGAGAAAAAGGCTCTTCATGAGTATGACACCAGACAAAATTGGTTTGATTGGACTGATGATCCAAACTCCAATTACAAAAAGGAATGATTACGACTTTAAATTCAAGGCCTTTGGATTTATGTATAGTCATTACCCGCATGGCATCTTGCTCCTGCGGAGTCGTCACCGACAACTTATCCTCATTATCGTCCCACCACGACAAGAACGAACCCAAGTCGGCCGTATGTGTCCGACAATAATCCAAGACATAATCTTGAAAAGCCTGTATATATACCCGTTCACCTTCGTCAGCCCCCTCATCTGAAAAATAAGAAACAATCCGCTCGCACATCTCGAACAAAGGCTCTTTGCGAATACTCTCGACAAAGGAGAAAAAATCATTATCGAGATGCCTCCCGATGTTCTCTCTATCTTCGAAATAAGACAAAATAACCGCATCATCAAATACCTTGAATTTTCGGCTATTATATTCATAGACAGCCAACAGTCGGTTCAATTCGATCGAAGGATCTTGAATATATCTCAAAATTCCTATCAACAAATTGATTATAGGAGAGTTTCTTATCAACAACGACTCACTCGATATAACGTCGTAACGATAACGCCCATCGGTATTCTCGGAATTCAGACGCAACAACAAATCGACAAGCATGGTCCCTTCTCTGGCAGTTCTCGTCAAAAACGTTATGTCACCGGGGGTGTACCCCCTATCCTGTAAATCCCTCAACAAATCGGGAATACGAGCTAAGGAGTCGTTATAAAAATCCTCCTTTTTATCCGATTCCCACATCGTTACAGAAACATGACCGCTGCGCAAAAGATTCGAATCGGCGACTCTCTGCCCGATATCGGCATAAGCCTTTTCTATCTTGACATCGAAGCTCCCTTCGACCAAAGCAGACTCCTCGATCTCTCGCTCTAACTTCTGCTGTAACAAACGAGCAGCCTCGCCAAAGATTCTATTATTAAACTCTACTATACAGGCACAACTGCGATAGTTCATATTCATAGACCTTTCGCTATACTGCGACGGTCTGAACAACGACTGAACGCCTTCATTCAACAAAGACCAATCGGAGTTACGCCACCGATAAATGCTCTGTTTCACATCACCCACGATCAAATCGGTGTGGTCATGGCTCAAACTCTCTCCTATGAGAGGTGCAAAGTTTTGCCATTGCAGTTTGGAGGTGTCTTGAAACTCGTCGATCATAAAATGGTTGACCCTCGTCCCTATTTTTTCATAAATGAACGGGGCATCGTTCTCGTTGATAACCGCATTGAGTATTCCGGCCGTATCGGACAGGAGAAGTACATTATGTTCCTTTTCATACTCCTCGATACGGCGGTCTATATCGACCAATATCCCCAAAGCATAAATATACTTCGAACTTTGTACCGCTGTGTTGTAACGCACATAAGGTTCTCCGAAACAATCTACCATTTCCTGCAACACCGGATTAAGTTTCTCATAGAGACTATCTATACAAGCCGGTATTTCTTTTTTCAAAAACCAACCGTCCCGATTGCCCACATTTGCCCGAAAAGTCTGTGTTGGAGGCTCCACTTTTCCATCGACAATTTTTTTAAGATACTGAATCCAAGAACGCCCCTTCCCCTTAAAATCATCGGGCGACAATCCATAACGTTCGAGTACAGCCATAGCTGCCTCCCCCAATTTCCGTAAAAGGGACTCGAACTCGACACGGATACGGCGCATCTCTTTCAGATAATCGTCAAGAACCGACTTATCCTTAATTTGCGAAAGTATCTCATTACGAAACAATTTATAAGTTTCTTTCGATAGCTCCCCGGCCAGTTCTCTCAAATCGTCTTTCCGTTCGGACCGATTTCCCAAGCTCCACCAGTTCCCCGACTCTATACGCTCCTCGGCATAATGTATCAGCCAGTTGAGAAGACCTTTTTGGTCGACATCGGACAATTCGGAATACATGCGGTCTATGGCAGAAGCCGTAACGAAATCGTTATCCATCTCTATCTCAAAACTGCCCTGCAATCCAATTTCACGGGTAAAATTCCGAAGCACTTGTTGAAAGAAACGGTCGATCGTGCTAATATTGAAATAAGAAAAATCGTGTAACAAAACATACAGCGTCTCCGAAGCTATACCCCGAATCTGTTCAACCGTACAACCGAACAGTTGCATCAAGCCATCGACATAAGGCGACTTCTCCGTATCGTGCGCCAATATATCGAGCTGGAAAACGATACGATGCTTCATCTCTTCGGTCGCCTTATTAGTAAATGTAACCGCTAAAATACGTCGATGCTGTGCATCGCTCTTCCGATATAACCGGTAACGCCCCTGTTCGTCCCTATACCCCAACAGCAATTTAATATACTCCAATGTCAGGGTATAAGTCTTGCCCGAACCGGCCGAGGCTTTGTATATATGTAACATAAAATCAGATAATGCGAGCTCGATACCCTTCCGACAATAAAATTTCCAATACTTTTTGACGGAAATCTCCCTGAATCAATATATCGCCTTCTTTATCAGACCCTCCTACCCCGCACTTGGTTTTCAACTTTTTCGCCAAAGCCTTCAAATCCTCGGCAGTACCGACAAATCCGGTCACGAGCGTAACCGATTTTCCGTTTCTGTTGCGTTTATCCAACGATATGCGCAACTGTTGTTTCCCCGGTTCCAAAGTTTCGGGTTCATCTTCCTCGCCATTATCGAATTTGAAATCGGGATTCGTAGAATAAACTACATTCAATCTGTCTTTCCAATCATTATTTTTTTTCATTTCGGTAATTTTATCTCTTCTATCAATTTAGGATATAAAAGGCAATCTCGCATAGTTAAATTCAAAAACCGTTTTCATTTGTCTCTGCTCCCGCCTTTCGCTATATTTGTAGAATATAGGATGCGTTTCGGCATAGCCAAATCGGGAATGCGATTTCCGTTTGTCTCTGCTCTCACCTTTCGCTATATTTGTCCTCAAAAATAATAAAGATAGCGATACGAAACAACCCGCATCGCTTTTTATTCAGCAATAAACCGAACGATTTCCCGTTATATAAAATACGATGAAAGATATTACGAGACATCACGATATATTCTTTGCAAACCGTTTGTCCTTATTGCGTATATGGCTGTGCATAAGCACGCTCTTTTTTACCATAGAGACATCGTTTGCACTCAACCCCAGCCGTTATGCGACCCAATCGCAACTCGCCGACGGATATTGGGTGAAAGTGGCTGTTTACGAATCCGGTATTCACCAAATCACCTATCGGGAACTCCGTAGATGGGGATTTTCCGACCCCTCGGCCGTGACCGTTTTCGGATACGGAGGCGCCATGCTACCCGAAACATTTTCTGAGAACGATATAGACGACCTGAATCAGTTACCCGTCATACGCACCGACAGTAAAATATTGTTCTACGCACAAGGCCCCATTTCATGGTCGTATAACGAAAAAACCAAAGAATACGACCATGAACAAAACACATATTCTACCGCAGGATATTATTTCCTGACTGACAGTAAAAATCAATCGGCGACCATCGTCGAGCGAGAAGGGGGACAAACGACCGGATTACAGGACATAACTTCATTCGACGAACACGCCGTATACGAACAGGAATTATATTCTCCCGGTTCGACAGGACGATTATTTTTAGGCGACGATTTCCGTTATACGACATCTAAGAGTTTTACATTCGAACTTCCCGGTGTAGACAATTCCTCTCCTGTAAAATTAAGAACTTCTTTCGGAGCGAAAATATTAGGTGGAACTGCCACACTTGTCTTTACCCGCAATGGACAAACTCTTCCATCGAGCAACACCGACAATATAGGAGCAGGATCGAGCAGTTCTTATGACTTCGTAAGAATGACCTCGACGCTCAAAGAAATCGACCTCGACAGCGAGGAACTGGCTTTTACGCTCCTTTTCCGACAAAACGGAGGTTCTCTCTCTATGGCCCGTCTCAATTATTTTCGGTTCAACTACAAAAGAAAATTGCAATTATACAACGGAAGTATCCAATTCCGGCTGGGTCAGCTCCCTGCGAACAGTTGCTATAACCTGCAAGGTTACTCGACGACGACTCATATCTGGGATATATCGGATCCTCTGAATCCCGTTTCTGTCAAACCCAACGTCAACAACGGTAATGCACGTTTCGTACCTACGAAAGGAAATGAAGAATACATTGCATTCGACGAACAAGCTACCGTTGCCTCGGTAGAGTTTATTGAAAAAGTGCCTAACCAAAATTTACACGGTTTGACAACCCCCGACATGGTTATTCTCACGCCCAAAGAATATATCTCCTACGCCCAAAGCATCGCTCGATTGCATAATGAGAACGACGGTATGGAGGTAGCTGTCATCGACCATGAAACCGTATTCAACGAATTCTCCTCGGGAACACCCGATGCGACAGCCTATCGACGACTGATGAAAATGTTTTTCGATCGAAAAGGCGGCCTCGACGGAGAGCCTTTATACTTGTTGCTTTTTGGAAAAGGATTATACGATAACCGAAAAATAGGAGAAACCGGTAAATATGTGAAATACCCCACACTCCTCACATACCAGCACGGCAGCGGAACAGACGAACGTCAATCCTATACGACAGACGATTACTTCGGATTCCTCGACGACGATTCCGGGAATAGAATAGCGTCGGATAAACTCCGTGTCAATATAGGCCGTTTGCCCATAAAAAGCGAACAAGAAGCCAAAGATGTGGTATCCAAATTATACAATTATATAGAGAATAACGATAAGGGCTCTTGGAAAAATCAGGTTCTTGTCGTCGCCGACGATGAAAATTATGCCATTCACATGGAACAGGCCGAAGAGATTTGCAGCATTATGGAGAATAGCGATGCCCACTGTTTCATCAACAAAGTCTACACGGATGCTTACACGGCAGAAATAGGCTCCACGGGACGAACATACCCTTCGGCCAAGAAAAAATTATTACAAATTTTAGATGACGGCGTTCTCGTAGTAGATTATATAGGTCACGGCAGTACCGTGGCATGGACACATGAAGATTTGTTGAATATAGGCGACATTCAATCCATGTATTTAAAAAGGTTGCCACTGTTTATCACAGCGACTTGTGACTTCGGACGTTACGATCACGAAGAAACATCGGGTGGAGAAATCCTTTGCCTGAATCCGAACGGAGGAGGTATAGCCCTCATCACCACGACCCGAGTCGTTTATATCAGCGACAATCACTATCTCAATAGTGGTGTCGCGCAACAAATATTCAAGAAAAATGAAAATCACGAGTATCCACGACTCGGCGACATATTGCGTGAAGCGAAATGCAACATTGCACAAACAGATAGCAACAAACTGAACTACACGCTATTGGGAGATCCGGCTCTAAAATTATTATACCCCGATTACCAAATTAAGGTAACCGAAATAAACGGGCATGACATCACTCAAACCACACCGACCATACAAGCGAGAGACTCCGTTTCTATAAAGGGAGAGATATATACCCCCGGCGGAGAAAAAGCGACCGATTATAACGGTATCATCTGTCCGACGGTCTATGATTCCGAAGTAACCGTGGTAACCCACGGTTATGGAGAGGAAGGCAAAGCCATAGAATTTAAAGAAAGGAGCAACCGCCTTTATGTGGGAAAAGACTCTATCGTCAACGGCATTTTTGAAATTTCATTCAAAGTCCCGAGAGAAATCAACTTTGCCGATGACAAGGGATTGATAAATCTATATTGCTATAACGATGAAGGGCAGGAGGGAAACGGCAATGAATCCAACTTTATCGTAGGAGGATTTAACGACGACTCGAACGAAGATTTTGAAGGTCCGCAGATATACTCTGCCTACCTCAACTCCGAAGAGTTCAAATACGGCGATACGGTCAACGAATCGCCTCTGTTTATGGCCGAGGTGTATGATGAATCGGGAATAAACATATCCGATGCCGGTATCGGGCATCAGATGACTATTACCTTAGACGATAAAACCGTATATACCGATGTATCTTCTTACTTCCAACCGGCATTGGGCGAGTTCGGCAGAGGGTTTATCGCATACCCTTTGAGCGGACTGAGCGAAGGGGAACACTCTTTACGATTAAAAGTGTGGGACACCGAAAACAATTCGTCGGAAACCGAAATAGGCTTTACGGTAAAGGCCGGATTAAAACCTGTTATTTATGACTTGTATGCCGATCGTAACCCGGCCAGCACTTCGACAAATTTCTATTTGAGACACAACAGACCGGATGCCGTGATAAACGTAACCATATCGGTATATAATCTGATGGGGGTAGAAGTATGGCGTTATACGGGAAAAGGTCTCTCCGACATGTACAAGTCCTACCCGATTACATGGGATTTGACCGACGGTAGCGGAACTCGGGTTCCCGGTGGTATCTACTTGTACAAAGCGATTATATCGACCGACAACGAACACGAAACCACTCGTTCGAAAAAACTCTGTGTGACCGGCAGAGAATAGCCAGTTTCTTCGACAAGGATATACATCGCCGATCCCTTTTAAGGGATCGAGTAAAAAATATTTGAACCAAAATTCAGTATTTTGTTATATCTTTGTATATCAAACAGTCAAAAAGATGTATAATTCGGATTCGAAATCTACAATTAAATTACCGGAGCCTTCGCTTCGCAGGCTTCCGTGGTATTTGGCTTATATAAAATTGCTACAAACAAAAGGAGAAGAATATGTTTCTTCCACACAAATAGCAAAGGAAATAGGCGTAGATTCGTCGAAAATAGCCAAAGACCTCTCTTTTATCAATATTTCGGGGAAAACCCGTGTCGGTTATGAAATAAATTCGTTAGTCGCTGTACTGGAAGAATTTCTCGGATTCACGTCTATGCACAAAGCATTCATTTTCGGAGTTGGAAGTTTGGGGGCCGCGCTCATGCAAGATTCGGGATTGTCGCAATACGGTCTCGAAGTCGTTGCCGGGTTCGATGTCAAACCCGAGTTGGCAGGAACTTTCATTAATCATATTCCGGTATATCCCCTGTCTCAATTCGCTCAAAAGCAAAAAGAGTTGGGTGTACAAATAGGAATATTGACCGTCCCGATAGATAAGGCTCAAAGTGCGACAGAAGAGATGATAGCCGGAGGTATCAAAGCGATTTGGAACTTTACCCCTTACCGGATTCGAGTTCCCAAACATATAGTTATTCAAAACACATCTATTTATGCTCATTTAGCCGTTATGTTCAATCGGTTAAATAATATCAAGTAAATCTCATGAAAATAATTGCCGTCGGTTGGAATTATAGAGGACACAATGCAGAGATGAACCAAAAAGAAACTCCTCAAAATCCCATCATTTTTTTTAAACCCGAAACGGCTTTACTAAAAGACGGGAAGCCATTTTTTTTACCTCAATTCTCCGACCGTATCGAATACGAAACCGAATTGGTTTTCCACATTTCCCGATTAGGGAAAAACATAGCCAGTAAATTTGCACATCGATACTACGACTCTGTAACGGTAGGCATCGACCTCACGGCCAGGGACAAGCAAGCCGAAGCAAGGGCGAACGGAAATCCGTGGGACATTGCAAAAGGATTCGACAACTCGGCTCCCATCGGAAAATTCATTCCATTACCCGAACAAACACCCAAAGCCGACAATATAAATTTCTCTTTGTTTATAAACGGAGTAAAAGTACAACAAGGCAATAGTCAAGATATGATTTTCCACATCGATGAACTCATCGCTTATATCAGCCAATTCTATACCTTGAAAATAGGAGACCTCATCTTTACCGGAACACCGGCAGGAGTAGGACCCGTAAAAATAGGAGACCATCTCGAAGGGTATTTGGAAGAAACAAAAGTTCTTGATTTTTTTGTTAAATAGCCATTAGTTTATACCAATGCCTCATACGATTAAGCGAACACAAAAACAACGAATATTATCCATTATAGCTTGTTTTTATATTTTACTCCAACCTACATACGGAAGAGATCGACAAGACTATGCGGAAAACTCCATATTAGCGGAAGGCAATTGGGTAAAGATATCGACAACCGATACAGGAATTTACCAAATAACAGAAGACTCTTTGAGGGCTTGGGGTTTTACAGACCCTTCAAAAATAAAACTGTTCGGATATGGAGGAACCGTCATCGATGAACTGTTTGCAAACAGCGATAACTACATAGACGACCTACCGCAAATTCCACTTTGGCGGCATAACAACAAACTATATTTTTATTCGCAAGGCACTACCAAATGGTCTTTCGATTCTGCCAGTCAAGAATTTGTACATCGGCTTCACCCCTATTCTACATATGCCTGCTATTTCCTGACAGATAGAAACATCGAATCTACCGACTTTCCTACCATATCATCTTCCTTACCGACCGAAATCGATACCCCGATTACCGTATTCGACGACTATGCCCTACACGAAAAAGAATTAATATCGGTAGGCAAAACGGGACAAAATTTCTTCGGAGAAGATTTTCTATCGAATTCGAATCAAGACTTTACGTTTCATCTATCGGGGGCACAACCCTCTCCGATAAAAATAAGAGTATCTTTCGGAGCAAAAATCAGTGGGAGCGAAGGGTATATACACATTTCTTACAATGGGACCGAATTACCGACCAATACCTCGAACAAAATCACAAAATATTACGATAGCCATGAATTTCTTCGAGTAGCTTCCCCACTTAAAACAGTGAACCGAGCCGAGGAAGAATCAACGATAAGCCTTCGCTACGCCAGTACAGGAACAACCCTATCGGCATATCTCGATTACATCAGACTCAATTATAAACGTAAGTTACAATTATACAACGGGCAAGTCTGCTTTCGTTTTATCAATCGGCAAACCGACAATTATTACCGAATAGAAAACAGTACAGCCTCAACATTGGTTTGGGACGTCACTACGCCTCATAGACCGAAAAACATTACAACCTCATTCGATAACAACACAACCTCATTTACACCAGAAGATGCTCAGCTCAGAGAGTTCATTGCGTTCGACCCGGAACAAAATTTTCCGTCTCCGTCTTTCGTGCGGCAAATCGAAAACCAAAACTTACACGCATTGAATATCCCCGAACTAACGATCATCACCCCGGCAGCATTACAAACAGAAGCCGAACGTGTAGCTCAGCTGCACAGAGAAGAAGGACTAACCGTCGCAGTTATTGAACAAGAAAAAATTTTCAACGAATTTTCATCGGGAACACCCGATGCCTCGGCCTATCGAAGATTAATGAAAATGTTTTACGACAGAGCCGAAGGTAATGAAAACGTTCGTCCGCGTTATCTGCTTCTTTTCGGAGACGGTTCTTACAACAACCGCAAATCTATGGAAAAGTTACATTCACCCGAATGCAACATGTTACTTACCTACCAATCGAAAACAAGTATCGACGAACGAGAATCATTCGTTATAGAAGATTATTTCGGTTTCTTGGAAGACAATTCGGGCGAAGAAATAAAGGACGATAAAGAATGTTTAGGAATCGGTCGCTTTCCCATTTCCTCGATTAAAAACGCACGATTGGTAGTAGATAAACTTTATCGGTATGTACACGACAAAGACTTCTCCTCATGGAAAAACAATATCTGCATAGCTGCCGACGATGGAGACGAAGCGATACACGCCGAACAAGCCGATAGAGGAAGTGACACCCTTTTACTCAAAAATACTTCTCAACCGAGATTGGGATTCAGAGTGAATAAAATATACATCGACTCCTATTACATGGATCCCCAAACAAAAAAATACCCCGAAGCCAATCGGGAGTTGATGAAACAATTCAATGAAGGTATGCTCGTCTTCAATTATATAGGACACAATGACCCCGAAGTAGGGTTTACCGGAGAAGGATTATTTTCCCGATATGAAATGGACCATCTTACCAATACGCGGTTACCCCTATTTATCACCATCACATGCGACTACTGCCAATTCGACGCAGAAGACGTTTCAGCCGGAGAGAACGTATTCCTCAACCCCTCTGCCGGAGCCATAGCCTTAATAACGACTACCCGTGTGGTTTATACCGATGGAAACGATAAAATCAATCAACGATTAATGAAGCGACTCTTAGAACGGGATTCCAATGGCTCTCCTTTACGAATCGGAGATGTTTTAAAACTGGCTAAACGAGATTTCAACACCGAAATCGACAAGAACAAACTCAACTACGTTCTTATCGGAGACCCGGCTTTAAAACTTGCTTACCCCGAACATTCCATACAAGTTACCCGCATAAACGGAAATAGCGGCGAAAAAAATATCGAAATGATTCCGGGCAAAAATTATACGGTGGAGGGTGAAATACGATCTCACCAAAATGAGCTACTTTCCGATTTCAACGGTTATATATACTATAACCTATATGACAAAGAAAAACAGTTCACCACATTGGCACATCAAGACAAAAAAACATGGACTTATACGCATCGCCCCGATTTATTAACTACCGGTAAAGGCACGATACAAAACGGGACATTCCGAATCACCGTCGCACTCCCGATTGACAATTCACATTCCGGGAAATCCGGGCTGCTAAATTTGTACGCCTATGACGAATCGGGCAGAGAAGCCAACGGATATACCGATAAATTAATCGTCAGCACGGCTGTCGAACCGATAACAGAAGATATACAAGGCCCCGACATCGAGTTCGCCGGAATTAACGACGATTCCTTCACCGAAGGAATATTAGTAAACAATCCGGCCACGTTCGTTTGTAAATTCTCGGACCCTTCCGGTATATGGAGCGGAAACAGCTTAGGCAAACAAATGACCTTATCACTCGATGGCGCATGTATCGAAGAAAACGTCGCTCGCTATTACAAGCCTATCGCAGAAAGCGAGATTCCCGAAGGAGAATTCATATATCCCCTTCCCCGACTGAGTAATGGATTGCATACACTTACATTCAAAGTATTCGATACCTTAGGAAATTCATCGGAAGTAACCATAGCCTTCGAAGTCAAAGAGAACAGCGAAACATATACCATCTCCCTTGAAGAAGAACCGGCGACCGAAAGAGCGACAATCTCGTGTCAGGACCAAAACGGGAACGACGTCACAGAATCGAAACATACCCGAATCTCTGTTACTAACACCTTAGGCGAAGAAATCTGGTCGTATGAAACGACCGAGAATAACCTATTCCCCTTGACCTGGAATCTCCAAGACAACAACGGAAAAAGAGTATCCGCCGGTCAATACTATTGCAAGGGTTATTTCGAAACATCTGCCGGGACAATCGTTACACCCGCTAAAAAAATCGTGGTTATCACGCAATAATCCCCACGATTCTCTGTTTATTATATACATGTAATTCGTAATGTCAGCAAAGATGAAAAGACTGTCTTTTTATATTATAACAATTATTCTTGTATCGCTATTCTTGCCGGTATATGCCCTTGCAGCCAACGGAAATTCGACCAAGAATGAATTCAACCCCATCAATACAGGAGTTACTTCGCTAAGTATAACCCCCGATTCTCGTGGAGCATCGATGGGTGACTTAGGTGTCGCCACCGACCCCGATGCAAACTCTCAATTCTGGAACCCTTCCAAATATGCTTTCGCTTACAGCCAAGCAGGTGTATCTCTATCGTACACTCCGTGGTTACGCAAACTAGTAAACGACATCTATTTGGCCTATTTAGCGGGGTATTGGAAATTGGGAAGCAGCGATTTACAGGCATTAAGTGCCTCTTTACGCTATTTTTCATTGGGAGAAATCGTACTCACCGATAATCAAGGAAACGCACAAAATAGCATAACCCCTTATGAAATGGCTTTCGATGTAGGATATTCCCGCAAATTGTCCGATAAATTTTCTATGGGTGTCGTATTCCGTTACATTTATTCCGACTTAGGGTTTCATTACGACGAATCGAGTGTTTCCGATGCATCGGGTGCATCGGCCTTCGCTGCCGATATATCGGGATACTACACGACTTATCCCATCATAGGTCGTAACGAATGCCAATGGTCTTTGGGTTTCAATATCTCCAACATCGGAACCAAAGTATCTTATGACGGAGGTAATGAAAACGCATTCCTACCTACTAATTTGAAAATAGGTACATCGTTTCTTTTTCCATTAGCCGAATATAACACACTATCGTTGAACCTCGATCTCAACAAGTTATTAGTTCCTTCTACCCCTCAAATTTCCAATTACGAAACAGAAGAAGAGTATGAAGAAGCCAAAGAGAAATGGCAAAATACCTCACCTATATCCGGTATATTCAAATCGTTTACCGATGCTCCGGGAGGATTCAAAGAGGAGCTTCGAGAAATAAACTTCTCGATAGGAGCCGAATATTCTTATAATCAACAATTCTTCCTGAGAGCTGGATACTTCAATGAAAACAAATACAAAGGAAACCGCAAATATTTTTCTTTCGGAGCCGGATTTTCCTTGAACGTATTGAAAATAGATGCGGCATATATGGTGGCAACAGCACAAACAAGTCCTTTGGATCAAACACTTCGTTTCACCCTCTCGTTCGACATGGACGGGCTTAAAGACCTTCTGGGAAGACGATGAAAACACGTATAGGTTTCGGATTCGATGTCCACAAATTGGTCGAAGGACGGGAATTATGGTTAGGAGGAATACGTATCGAGCACACCCTCGGACTTCTGGGACACTCCGATGCCGATGTTCTTATTCATGCTTTATGCGATGCCCTGCTCGGAGCGGCGAACATGCGTGACATAGGATTTCACTTCCCCGATACGGCCAACGAATATAAAAACATAGACAGCAAGATTTTACTAAAAAAGACCGTGGAGCTCATTCGAGAAAAAGGATTTTCGATAGGAAATGCCGACATAACGGTCTGCGCCGAACACCCTAAACTCAATCCTCATATTCCTCTCATGCAAAAAACCCTTTCAGAATGTATGGGCATCGATCTGGAAGATATATCCATTAAAGCCACTACTACCGAAAAATTAGGCTTTACAGGAAGAGAGGAAGGAATTTCTGCTTATGCCGTAGTACTTTTGGAAAAGAGAAGAGAAAGCCGTAAAATCAACAGCTTTCTCTTCTCTTTTCTGCGATTTCTTTAACCAAACAATTCTCAGAAAAAAAGGGCTATGACCCAATAAGTAGCCCACAAGTTCAATTCATGGTCTTTTCGCAGAAAATAAACAGGAAAATCCCCTCTTTCGTAATCTCGTCTAAACAAAAATAAACCCACAAAACTTTAAAATAAAAAAGCGTGAGCCTGATGGTTTATCCTATTCGAGGTTCAGCAAAACCTTTGGTGGATAAACAACCAGCCCACGCTTGTCCATATAACAAGCGTAGGCGTTTAGTTGTCTATTACCCCACCATAAAAAGAATTTTGCTGATTCCGAATAGAGGTAATATTCTAAACGCTTATATTCCCAATATTTTTTCAAAGATACTCTTTTTCCCATGAGACGTCCAAAAACTCCCCGTTTTTTAACATTCTAAACAGATACGTTTTTATGAACAGATTGTATCTGGCTTCGTAAAAGTTCGCTATTTTTGCAATAGATGCGAAACAGGATACAACTCGACATAAAAATGAGCGAATACATTTTATTCGGTTTTCACCTTTCGCTATATTTGTTGTAATCTGAAGTATCTTATTTGATTATCAACGCTTTGTAGAAAACTCGCATGAGAACGGGCAACGGATAAGAAAATTCCGGACTGTTCAGAATCACTATATTCCTCATGCTTTCAAATAACTCTTTTTTCTTGATGCAAAGGTAGCATTTTTTCGTGATTGCCGGTAATTTTCGGGCATAAAATATCACGGTCATTTCAAGAAACATATACAGCGGACATGACAGCCATACCGTAGCCGAATCCCCGTAACTCACAGGCAAAGGTAACCCGTGTCCTGCTCGTACAAGCAAGGTCAAGCCCTTCGGGTGTCGTGGAAAAATCATCCTCGCCCGGAGGGCTTGCGGTATTTTTCCCGCCAACCTTGCCTGTACGGGACACGGCCTTTCATAGCCTGTAGTTACGGGAACTCCGGCCCCGAAAAGCCGGACTAACAAAAAAATATAATTGTCATGCTACAACAGGCAACAAAGGAAAAGTACGGTATCGAGACACTCAAAGAACGGAATGTTTCATACGACCATGAACATGGACTGACACAGAAAGATGTGGATATGGCCAACAATCATGTGCAGCTTATCGAGCGGACACGCTCTGAAGTCACACCGCAAATCGGCGACAGGCTGGTATATGTAACCGAACATGGGGATTATTACGGGAACGCTCTTATTGATGGCAAAAGTACAAAGGAAGGATACCTATCCATATGCGAACAGCCCTATGTTCCTTTCGTGTGGGAAGAAGGCGGGAGCATCCGTCTGAGTGTCAGCGGCGGAGCGTTCCACTCCGTAAATCCGAAGGACATGAAATTCCTGAAATGGACGGAAGGAGCGTTCAAGGACTGGGGACACTGCGGCGCATGCGCCAACGGTTCGGTGACGTTCATTGCCAAAGTGCCTTTATGGTTCTATGCCGAACCCAATTCCAGGTATGGAGATTTCACGACAGAGACCTACCGGAAGTTTTACCTGAACAAAAGGGATGAATCGGAAAGCGGCAATCTCTATCAAGGCTTTGACATCGCTTTCCGGGACGAAGCCGAGTTCCGGCAGTTCCTGAAGGACTACGAAGGAACTGTGTTCAAGGGAAATTGGGAAAATCAAATCGTGTTATGGTGTTTCCGTCGGGAATATGTGTTCTTACCTTCCGCCGAATGGGAAAAGATAAAAATCCCTGCCGTAGAGCGAAAGCTCAACTTCCATCCCGAGCAGGTCAAGATAGTCAAGGACATGGAAAAGCACATCACTTATTTCTACCGGATTAAACCGGATAATTTTTAACATTTAACCCTAACAGATATGCAAACGACAACAGCACCCAAGGCCGGCAACGCTCCCGACCTGCTTCAAGGCATTCTGAGCGTACAAGTGAGAAACGAGGACAAGATTACGGAACAGGACCGTGTCTATTGCCAGACGCAGCAAAACCTGCTTTACAAGACACTCGACCAGATTGACCGCTGGTACGCCGTCTTCAAGGAAGAAGCCGAACAATACCAAGCCGAACGTAAGTTCCATTACGAGGAGAACGGCAAGGTGTCCATGCGGGATTTCTACACTTACCATAACGACAGGGACGACTATTCTCACAACGAGTTCAAGCCGTTCGACCTGATCAATGACCTGGTGGATAAGAACCGCAACGCCAACGCGAACTTTGCGGGCCGCATCATTTCTTATTTCAACAGGACTTACAACGTGTCGGTCCCTGAATATAAAATAGACGAAAAGACCCTTCAGATGGGCTCCCGTCCTGTCTATGGGACATATGTAGATGTGGTTATCGAACACTTGGGTGGCAAGAGTTTCCGGGAAACGGCGGTGGAGGAACTTCTTGCCAGGGTTGCCAGAGTCGTCAAACCTTCCTGCTGGAGTAAAGTCAAGACGGAGCTGAAGAAGG
>ERZ834694.1566-NODE-1566-length-19596-cov-4.545929_pt1 | contig 19596 bp, 18 predicted proteins | sample MGYA00519691_ERZ834694 | MGnify/ENA primary metagenome ERZ834694 (study PRJEB31850, sample SAMEA3708758) | human gut metagenome | biome: human gut; feature: human-associated habitat; material: faeces | place: China | collected 2014 ... | reverse complement strand
GTTACGAGGTCTGCGAAGCAGGAAGCCCATTGGCTTTAGACAATGGGTAGTTCACTCCTGCGGAGAAAAATTATAAAAAGATTCAGACAGAAAGCCCTTTTGGAGAATAATATTTCTTCAAAAGGATTTTTGATATATATGGATAATTCCTGATGAAAATCTATGTTAAACCATGTATAATAGGATTTGTGGATAATAAAAAATAAAAATGGATGAGGAATGAAAATGGAGGGAAATTTAACAAAAGATCCTATTCTAAAAACGCTGACGAAACTTGCGGTTCCGATCATGGCGTCATCGTTTCTGGGGACTTTGTACAACATCACGGACATGGCCTGGATTGGTCTGCTTGGTTCGAGGGCAGTTGCAGGTGTAGGTGTTGGAGGTATGTTTACTTGGCTTTCGCAGGGACTTGCAGCTATGGCTAGAATGGGTGGACAGGTGCATGTGGCACAGTGTATCGGACGTGGAGACAGAGAAAGGGCACACGGATTTGCACAGGCGGCAGTACAGCTTGCTGCATTTATGGGAATGGCATATGGAATTCTTTCGCTGCTTTTTACCAGACAGATGGTAGGATTTTTTCAGCTTGCAGATGCACAGGCTCATGCGGCGGCAATGTCATATACGAAGATTGCCTGTGGGCTGATCGTATTTTCTTTTATGACGCTGACACTGACTGGACTTTATACGGCACAGGGAGATTCCAAGACACCTTTTATAGCGAATCTTGTCGGTCTGGCCACAAATATGGTTCTGGATCCTGTGCTGATTCTTGGAGTGGGGATGTTTCCGAAGCTTGGTGTTGTCGGAGCTGCAATTGCGACAGTGACAGCACAGGCGATCGTTATGAGTATCATGATAGTCGGAATTGTCATACAAAAGAAAGAAAATGTACTAAAAGGAACTAGGCTTTTGGCAAAAATCCCGCGGAAATATCTGCAGGGAATCTGTAAGATCGGAATTCCGACAGCAATACAGGGAATGGCATATTGTGCAATCTCCATGGTGCTGACACGTATGATCTCCGGGTATGGTGCAGAAGCTGTTGCAACGCAGAGAGTCGGAGGGCAGATTGAATCGATATCATGGAATACTGCGGACGGTTTTGCAGCGGCATTAAATGCCTTTATCGCACAGAACTATGGTGCGGGCAAAAATGACCGTGTCAAAAAAGGATATAAGGCTTCTTTGTGGACGGTTGGTATCTGGGGACTGTTGATCTCAGCTGTATTTATATGTATTCCGGAACCGATTGCCAGAATCTTTTTTCATGAACCCAAAGCAATCGCAACATCAGTTGAATATCTGATCATCATAGGTTTCAGTGAAGCTTTTATGTGTGTGGAACTGACGACAGTCGGTGCATTATCAGGGCTCGGCAGAACCCGACTTTGCAGTATCATCAGTATAGCTTTTACCAGTGCAAGAATTCCACTGTCGATCATTCTTGGAGGTATTATGGGTCTGGATGGAATATGGTGGGCTATTTCTTCAACCTCAATTGTAAAGGGAATTATTTTTACCTGTACATTTTTATGGATCACAAGAAAACGACGGTAAACATTAGTGAATACAGACTGAAATCTGTAACAGTAAGTCAGACACCAAGTGGAAAATACTATGCAAGTATTCTTTTTGAGTATGAAGATCAAGTACAGGAAAAGGAGCTGCAAAAGTTTTTAGGTCTGGATTTTTCCATGCATGAATTATATCGTGACAGCAACGGTAAGGAGCCTGCCTATCCAAGGTATTACAGGAACGCAGAGAAAAAATTAGCGAGAGAACAACGTAAGCTTTCCAAAATGCAGAAAAGTTCAAACAATCGTAATAAGCAGAGACTTAAGGTGGCAAAACTTCACGAAAAGGTTTCCAATCAACGAAAAGACTTTCTGCATAAGCAGTCAAGACAGATAACCAATGCTTATGATTGCGTATGTATAGAAGATTTGGATATGAAGGCAATGTCACGGTCGTTGAAATTTGGAAAATCCGTTTTGGATAACGGCTGGGGGATATTTGTGAATTTCCTGAAGTACAAAATGGAAGAACAGGGAAAACAGCTGGTGAAAGTAGGCCGTTTCTTTGCAAGCAGCCAGCTGTGCAGTGTATGCGGGTATAAGAATACCGAAACGAAGGATCTGCGAATCCGTGCATGGATCTGTCCGAAATGCGGTACACACCATGACAGGGATGTCAATGCTGCAGTCAATATCCGGAATGAGGGTATGCGTCTTATGTACAGCCTGCAGTGACAGGAATATAGAAAAAACCGTGGGGCACACGGGGATAGCTCGCTTATGCTTGACACAGTGGTGTCATCGAACGAGAACCGACGGTTCGCTTTTTGCGAAAGGAAGCCCCCGCCTCTGTAGGCGGGGGAGGATGTCAGTTCGCCCGGCGCGAACGTTATTCTTAAAGGTGAAAGTCCTAAGTGCGCCTGTTAGCGGGAAGCACATAGCCAACAAGGCAAGGGTGTCCATTGTGAGATGGAATCTGAAGGAAGCCTGAGGCAAACCATTGGTCCGACGGACAGAAATCATGTATAAGGCTTACAGTTCGGATAAGACTGCTGAACAAGTTGAAGTCCAATAGCTAACAGAGGACTGGTAGTAGACATGGCGGATAGGTGATGAGAAAGATAGCGTATTTTAACCGGGGAGATCCTATGAGTGGTTTCATCAGCCATAGTAACAACGAATCATAGGAAGTCAGCAGATGTCATAGTGTGCGACTTGCAAGTCGTCATTTAAATTGTGATAAATTCACTACTACATCCGTTTGTAGTATTTCTACCGCATAGTGCCCAGTAAGTAATGAAAGGTGCGGAGCAGCGGGACAACGTGAGAAAGACAGAAACCACATCTGTCCTATTGCAAGGAAAAGATATGCAAGGTTAACATATGTGAACTGTCGTAAGGGTCGTCACTCGTGTAAAAGGTGAAAGTGGTTGATACACCTTGACTAAAATAGTACGGAGTCAGGGACATGATAATTACTATGGTATCATGCCAAACGGACAGAGAACTCCCGGTCTATAGGCAGAACCTAAACATATCAAGATTATTTAAATGACGAAACAAGGTAAACCTTATGTGCTCCTGGGAAAAGGTAGGCTAATCGTAAGAAAAGCACAATGCACAGAAGGCAGAGGATGTTGGAAAAAGCGAAAGTTCATGTGTAATGCATGAAATAAGGGTTCAAGATTTGCCCTGTCCGAAAGGAAGCAGACTTCCAACGCGTATCAATTACATGAAGAAACTGGAAACTGTGAATGTATCAAGTTCAATGGCACATTTGTGAGGACAATACAGACATGAAACTTCAATGGAACCAGATAGATTGGAAGAAAGCAGAAGAACAAGTTAACAGGCTACAGATTCGAATTGTAAAGGCAACATTAGAACAAAAGCTGAGATTGGTTAAGAGATTACAGTATTTAATAACTAATTCATTTTACGCGAAGGCTCTGGCTGTTAAACGAGTGGTTAGCAACAGAGGAAAGAAAACTCCAGGTATAGATGGAGAATTTTGGAAATCTGATAAAGAAAAAGTAAACGCAGTAAGGAGCCTGGACTGCCAGACATATCATGCAAAACCATTGAAAAGGGTATATATCGAAAAGTTTGGCAAGAAAGAAAAGCGTCCTTTGGGAATACCTACTATGAGAGACCGGGCTATGCAGGCATTACAACTTCTTGCGCTGGAACCAGTGGCAGAAACAACTGCCGACAGGATCTCCTTTGGATTTCGGAAATACAGAAGTCCTGAAGATGCACGTGAGTATGCGTTTAGTGTACTTAGCAGAAAGGATTCTCCACAATGGATTCTGGAAGGGGATATAAAAAGCTGCTTTGATAAAATCAGCCATCGGTGGATGATGGATAACATTCCCGGAAACAAAAGAATTATGAAAGAGTTCATGCGTTGTGGATATGTAGAAAAGGGAAAGTTATATCCGACTATAGAAGGCTCTCCACAGGGAGGAGTTATCTCGCCAACTTATGCAAACATGGTACTTGATGGATTAGAACCCATGATACTGGATGTATACTGGAGAAGCAAAGTTAAAAGGACATTTAGTGTGAAGTACAATGCGCATAAAGTACATGTGGTGAGATTTGCTGACGACTTTATCGTTACAGCATCTGACAAAGAAACACTGAAAGAAATCAAACCAATGATAGAAAGATTTCTTGAAGAAAGAGGACTGAGACTGTCAGAAGAGAAAACGGTCATTACTCACATTAATGATGGATTCGACTTTCTGGGTTGGAACTTTCGTAAATTTAAAGGAAAACTGATTATCAAGCCGTCACATAAATCTATGAAGAAAATTACGAGAAAAATCAGTGAAATAATAAAAGAAAACCAGACAGCCACACAGGAAATACTCATAAAGAAAATAAATGAGGTGACAGTAGGATGGGCAAATTATCATCACTCATCATGTGCTAAGAAGTGCTTTCATACGTTGGATCATCGCATATGGGAAATGTTGTGGAGATGGTCCAAACGCAGACACCCAAACAAAAACAAGCACTGGATAGTTAACAAATACTGGAAAGAGCATAAAGGCAGAAAGTGGACATTTATGTCGGACAAAAACATCCTATTTCTGATGATGGATATGCCAATTGTGCGAAAAGGGCAAATATCTTTAAACAAGAATCCATTTCTTGACAGGGAATACTTTGAATGCCGAGCAAAAAGGCACCGTCTGAACCGAAAAAGAGCTATGAATTCCAATCGAGCCGCGCAAATGGGATATTATGCGTTATAGATACGTGAGCGGAATGCGGTGAAAGTCGCACGTTCCGTTCTTTGGGGAGGGAATAACCGTAAGGTTTGTCCCTTACCCGACAGCGAAGAAGTCCGGGAAACCGGATGGAGCAAAGGACAGAACAGTTAATCATCTGGAGTACGTCCTAATTGAGAGTTTTAGACGAAACACATGCCGAGAGGAGTACCACAAGTACTAAGTGGTCGGAACTCACGAAAAGGAAAGGAAACAGTGCATGGAGGAACAAGGAATATTTATAGAACGCATTCTGTCAAATGAAAACATGAATCGTGCCTACAAACAGGTGAAAAAGAATAAAGGTGCGGCAGGAATAGACGGAATGGAATGTGCCGATTTGCTTTCTCATTTGAAAGTAAATGGCCAGCAACTCAGAGAGAGTATAAGAAATCAGTCATACAAACCAATGCCAGTAAAGAGAGTGGAAATCCCTAAAGCAGACGGAAGCAAACGAAAACTTGGTATTCCAACTGTCACAGATCGCATGGTACAACAAGCAGCTGCACAGGTATTAACACCTATATATGAAAGAAAATTTCATGAGAACAGCTATGGATTCAGACCCGGAAAAAGTGCACAGAAGGCAGTATTAAAAGCAGTTGAATACATGAATGAAGGATATAACTGGGTCGTGGATATTGACTTGGAAAAGTTTTTTGATACGGTAGAACACGACAAGTTAATATCTGTTTTGAACAAAGAGATTAAGGATGGAAAAATACTTTCGCTAATCCGAAAATTTCTAGTAAGTGGAGTTATGGTTGGAGAACAGATAGAAGAAACAGAAATCGGAACCCCACAAGGGGGAAATATTTCACCACTTCTCGCTAACATACTGCTCAATGAATTGGATTGGGAACTTGAAAGCCGAGGACTTAAATTTGCACGATATGCAGATGACTGTATTATTTTTGTCAAAAGCGAAAAAGCTGCGGCAAGGGTAATGGAATCGGTCACGAAGTATGTTGAAAATGTTCTGCGGCTGAAAGTGAACAGGGGCAAGAGTAAAATAGGGAGACCCACAGAAATACAATATCTGGGATTTGCCTTCTATTATCAGTTTCAAGAAAAGAAATATAAGATAAAAGTCCCTAAAAAGTCATTGGATAAGGTAATGAAGAAAGTCAGAAAATTAACGAGCCGCAAGTGGGGTGTAAGTAACTCATATAAAGCCCAAAAGATAGCGGAAGTGGTAAGAGGCTGGATCAATTACTTTAAAATTGGCTCAATTCTTACAGCAACCCGAAGACTCGATACGGTTATTAGGTACAGGTTCAGAATGTGCATATGGAAACATTGGAAAAATCCTAAAACCAGATATAAAAATCTGGTAAAACTGGGTGTTAGTAAAAAGAATGCAAAAAGTGCGGCAGGGTTCCATGGATATGCTCGGGTTTGTCGTACAGAAACTATTTGCTATGCAATGTCAAATGCACGTCTGAAAAAGTTCGGGTTACTCTCAGCAGAGGAATATTTTTGTCAAACAAGATGTTAAGTTAACTGAACCGCCGGATGCGGAACCGCATGTCCGGTGGTGTGAGAGGTCGGCGGCGAAAGCCGCCTCCTACTCGATCTACATCGATCTTGAATCTTTGATTTGCGACTGGAAGTAAAACAAATTTGATGTTATCTTTATTTAAAAAATCAACTACTTGTTTCAACCCATCGACGTCATCCTTTAACCAACCCATATCAACTTTGATTCCATAATGTGTTCCACTAAACATAATCTTTACCTCCTGTATTCATTGATGTTCTTTTGATGATTAAAGTATACCACCAAATTAGTGGTTTTGAAAAATTATAAAGAGGATTCCTGGAAGAGAGCATATCAACTTAGTGCGACAGCCCCTTTTACTTAACTCTTAAATGAAAAGTCTAATCCCCCAGCTATGCTGGGGAGAATAGAGTAGTCGGAAGTGGTGAGGATAACAAAATAAAGCCTCCTGTGATAGAATGAGAATGGTGTCGCAAGCCAAACTCAAAATCAAAGGAGGCGGTCCAAATGGACAATAAAAGTTTATCACATACTCGTTGGAAATGCCAGTATCACATTGTGTTTATTCCTAAAATACCGAAAGAAGGTATTGTATGGGAGAATACGCAGAGATGTCCGAGAGATAATAGCAACTTTATGCCAGTATAAAAATGTAGAGATAATTGCAGGAGCGGTATGTATAGATCATGTACATTTAAGCGTAGCAATTCCACCAAAACTCAGAGTATCAGATTTTATGGGGTATCTGAAAGGAAAAAGCACATTAATGATTTATGACAGGCATCCTGAGTTGCAAAGTAAATGGGATAAAGCGTTTTGGGCTAGAGGATATTATGTTGAAACGATTGGCAATATAACAGATGAAGCAGTTCAAAAGTATATAAAAGAGCAAGCAGAAGAATCGAGACGAGAAGATTCGAGTAGTACCGCTTTATAGCGGGCCAGCAAAAGTGCTTGCGATACCGCCCTTTGGGGCGAATAGTAACAATAGCCCTTTGGAGGGCTAATAATAAACCACCAGTTGAACTGGTGGTTGCTAACTAGAAAAAAAGAAAGAACATGAACGTGTAAAGGTGAGGGAATGTATCTGAAATAATTTAAGCTGGAAAACACAATTGTATTTTGATAGGACCTGTTTGAAACAGGTTATTTTGTGTACGCTTAAATTAGATACTCAGACGATTCGTTATGTTCCGACACCAGTGCCATGCACGCTGTGTCTGTTTAGGATGCGGGTCTGTTTTGCGTACGCAAAGCGGGCTCGCTTTTTAAATACTCTAGGCAGAATTTTTTATGCGTGAGAAAAAGAAAAACAGGCAGAAGGGAGTTTTTATGGCACAGATCAATGTCAGTAATCTAACTTTTGGGTATGAAGGAAGTTATGATACAATCTTTGAAAATGTATCGTTTTCAATCGACACCAGCTGGAAGCTTGGTTTTGTGGGAAGAAACGGAAAGGGAAAGACAACGTTTCTTCAGTTACTCCTGGGAAAATACGAATACCAGGGAGCGATCACCCGCTCGGTTGTCTTCGATTATTTTCCGTATCCGGTGAAACAAAAAGATCTGGAACGGACAGCAGCGGAGCTGATGGAAGACTGGAAAGCGGGAGTAGAGAGCTGGAGAGTTCTTTGTGAATTGGAAAAACTGGATATGGACGCAGAACTTTTGTACAGACCATTTGGTACGTTAAGCTTTGGGGAGCGGACCAGGGTTATGCTTGCAGTCCTTTTTTCCGGTGAAAATGATTTTCTGCTGATCGATGAACCCACCAACCATTTGGATCAGGACGCCAGAGAGATTATCAAAAAATATCTGGCGTCAAAAAAAGGATTTATTCTGGTATCCCACGACAGGGATCTGCTGGATGCCTGCATCGATCATGTGCTGGTTTTAAACCGGGCCTCGATCGAAGTACAGAGCGGCAATTTTTCCAGCTGGTGGGAAAACAAGGAAAAAGCAGATCATTTTGCCAGAATGGAACATGAAAAACGTGTAAAAGAAATTGGAAAACTAAAGGCAGCCGCCGATTGTTCTTCGCGCTGGGCAGAAAAAAATGAAAATACCAAGATTGGATATGATCCAGCCAAAGAACATGACAGATCGATATCGACACGATCGTATATCGGAGCAAAGACGAAGAAAATGCAGTCGCGCGTCAAAGCGTACGAGGAGAGAATGGACCGGGAGATCGAGAAAAAGGAAGGGCTGTTAAAAGATATCGAAACGGTAAAAGATTTAAAGATTATGCCGCTTTCCCATTACAAAGAACGGCTGATCGAATGCAGGGATTTTTCCTTAAAATACCGGGATGGAAAAGAGAATGTGATCACCGGATTGAATTTTGAACTGAAACAAGGAGACCGTGTTTTTCTGAAAGGAAAAAATGGCTGTGGAAAATCCAGCCTGATCAAGTATATTCTGACGCAGAACCTGCAAAATTCTTCCAATGGCGGAATCGAAAAGCGGAAAATTACGATGTCCGGATGCGAAAATCTTTCCGGCGAAAATATAATGGCAACGGGTACCTGTTCGATTGCCTCAAATCTCGTTATTTCCTATATCAACCAGGATACCTCGCATCTGTCCGGAACGCTGAAAGAATTTGCCAAAAAGCAGGAAATTGATGAGCCAATGCTCCTTTCCATGTTGCGCAGCCTGGATCTGGACAGAGAACAGTTTGTAAAAAACATGGAGGAATTTTCCGAGGGACAGAAGAAAAAAGTATTGATTGCTGCCAGCCTTTTAACACCTGCGCATCTCTATCTGTGGGATGAACCGCTGAATTATATTGATGTATTTTCACGGATGCAGATTGAGAAACTGATTGCGCAGTTCCAGCCAACGATGCTGATCGTGGAGCATGATGCAAGGTTTGCCAGAAAGCTGGCAACGAAAGTGGTAGAGCTTTGACCAGAAGAATAAACGGAAAGGTTATGACTGAAAAAAACGAGACTTCTTATGGAGGTCTCGTTTTGCTATGATTAAAAATAGTAAAAAAAGGAGGAATTCACATTATGACAAAAAGAAAAATAATGCTGATTACGGTTTGCTTTGCTATTTTTGCTATATCGCTTCTGCTATCCAGATAGTTTTTTAAAAGCGCTGGAAAAAGGAATATGGATGTTCCGGCAGCGGGATCTGAACAGATAGAGGATTCAAAGGATACAGAAGAAAAAAGAAACACAGAAGAAATGACAGAGCTGGAAGAAACAGAAGGGGCAGCAGCATCAGAAGGGGCAGCAGAACCGGAAAAAGTATATAGTAACGGCTATTCCGGCGGAGGAGAAACGCTGGCGCTGATCCTGGGAAAAAAGCCGGAACTGTTTACTGCAGCGCTCATGTGCAGCTCCAAATGGGATGGAGCATATGAACCGGTGACAGAGGCAAAAACACCGGTCTATTTTGTGATTGGCGAAAGTGATGAATATTATGGATCAGAACCGTTTAAAGAAGCGTATCAGATTTTATATGAGCTGTATGCAGAGCAGGGTTTAGCAAAATCCGAAATAGACAATTTGCTGGTACTGGATATAAAAGAGAAAAATTACTTTGCAGGAACGAAAGTGACTTATCAGCACGGAGGCGGTTATCTGTTCTGTCGGGATGAAAAAAATATGGGATGGCTGTTTGGACATTAAGAGTCATGGAAAAATATATTGCAAAATTCCAAAGAAGTCTATAGTATGATAGTAGAGCGCGTTTGAAAAATCATTTCCGCATTCTGTGCGTTCCATTTTGCGGTATGTTTCACTCTTTTGCCGGCATGATGGCAGCAAAAAGATAAAATAAAAAAGGAGTCGACATGGAAAGAAAAAATCGTGGCATCTTAAAAAACAAGTTATTTTTGTATCTGACAGAATTTTTTTCCGGAATGTCTGTGATGGCGGTAGAACTTGGTGCGAGCAGGCTGCTTGCCCCGTATTTTAGTTCTTCACAGATTGTATGGACGATCATCATCGGAACCATCATGATTGCTATGGCACTGGGAAATATCTATGGAGGCAGAACGGCGGACAAGTCGCCCAATCCGGACAAGCTCTATGGACGTATCATCGTAGCTGCTTTATGGATTGCGTTAATTCCCGTGGTCGGAAAATATATCATTGTTGGCATTTCTGCGGTTCTGATTTTTTCCGTAAATAACAATTTTCTGATCCTGGCTGCGTTTGTGGCCTGTATGGTAATTTTTGTGTTCCCGTTATTTTTACCGGGTACGGTAACTCCGTCGCTGGTCAAATATTCGGTGAGCAATCTGGATGATAACGGAAAAACGGTGGGAACACTGGGAGCATTCAATACGATCGGCAGCATTATTGGTACCTTTGTGCCGACGTTTGTTACGATCCCTGCGGTTGGAACATCGATCACTTTTCTGATCTTTGCGGGAATTTTACTTGCGTTATCCATCGTGTATTTTGTGATGGAAAAAGCAGGGAAAAAGAAAGTGATTGCATCGGTACTTATTTTCGCGTTCTGCTGTGGAACAGGTTATTCCGATTCCTTCGCATTCTGGGAAAACAACCTGACATATGAGGGAGAGTCTGTATACAACTATCTTCAGGTGTACGAAAATGATAAGAGAGTAGCATTGTCTACCAATGTTCTGTTTGGCGTACAGTCTGTCTATATGAAGCAGGATGAACTGACCGGAATGTACTATGATTATGCGATGGCGGCGCCGCTTATGATCAAAGACAAGCCGACAGATCAGATGGATGTGCTGATCCTTGGCATGGGTACGGGAACCTACGCCACACAGTGTAAGAAATATTTTGGGAACATGAACATTGAGGGTGTAGAGATTGATGAAAAGATCACGGATCTCTCGCGGAAATATTTTTCACTTTCCGAGGATATTCCGGTGACTACTTACGATGGAAGAGCGTTTTTAAATGCATCGCAGAAAACGTATGATGTGATTATGGTCGATGCATATCAGGATATCACAATTCCATTCCAGATGTCCTCCAAAGAGTTCTTTGAACTGGTCAAATCACATCTGAAGGACGATGGCGTTATGGTGGTAAACATGAATATGCGTGGAATGAAGGAAGGAAACATCAATCAGTACCTTTCGGATACGATTGGAAGTGTCTTTGATACAGCGGTTACAGTGGATGTGGCAGGATCGTCCAACCGGGAACTCTTTGCGTCGGACGATTCGGACATCGTAAAGAATCTGACGAAACATACGGGGGAACTTACAAACGTAAACCTGAAAAATATGATGCAGGAAGTTACGTCAAATCTTACAGAATATCAGAAAGGAAATTATATCCTCACAGATGACCAGGCGCCGGTGGAGCTGCTTGGCATGCAGGTGATCGATGAGCTGATCAAGGATGAAGTCCAATACTATAAAGATATCTATAAAGAGCAGGGAATCAAAGGACTGATCGAGTCTCTCTGAGCTCTGGAAAAAACATAAATCATGGGAATGAGAAAGAGGAACAGATACACCATCACAGTTTTTTAAAAAAGTTGTACGAAATAACATGGTTATGTTAGCAAATGATATACAGAAAAAATGGTTATAAAGGAGAACTAAAAATATGAAGTTAAAATCTATTTTTGACCAGACAGATTTTGTACATGCAAGCGGTACAAAAGAAGAATTGCAGGTTGCAAACTATTTAAAGGAGCAGTGTGAAGCATTAGGAGTCCCGGCAAAACTGGAAGGTTTCCGCGTTGCGATGGGCGAAATCGAAGAGGCACATTTGTATGCAGACGGGATGGAAATTTCATGCAAAGCTCTCACATGCTGCGGAAGCGGAAGTGTCGAAGGCGAACTCTACTATATGCCGGGAACCGATCCGGTTTCCGTTGCCGGTGCAAAAGATAAAATTGTGCTGATGGATACGCAGGGAATCGGATTTTTTGCGTACCAGGATTTGATGAAAGCAGGCGCGAAAGCGATTCTGTTCCAATATGGAAACAGCTATTACCCACATACAGACATTGATCAGAGAGATCTTCGGGAAGCCGTTGTCGGAGAGGAAAAGAAAGTGCTCTGCGCTATGATTCACTCCGCACAGGCAGTAGAACTTGTGAAAAATAAAGTAAAACAGATCCGTCTGGAAATCCGGCAGAAGGAATACGATGGAGAATCCCATAATGTGATTGCAGAATTGCCGGGAAAAAGAGAAGAATGGATCGTTTTAAGCGCGCATTATGATACGACATCGCTTTCGCATGGTGCATATGACAACATGAGCGGATGCGCAGGGCTTCTTGGAATCATGGAGCAGATGAAAGGGAAAGAGCTGAATTATGGTCTTCGGTTTGTATTCTGCGGAAGCGAAGAAAGAGGACTTTTAGGATCGAAGGCGTATGTCAGAGATCATGAGAAAGAGTTGAGACAGATCGTACTGAACATCAATCTGGACATGATCGGAACGTATATGGGAAAATTTATCGCCTGCGTATCGGCAGAAGAAAAGCTTACCCATTACATCAGCTATATGGCTGCAGAAGTTGGCTTTCCAATCGCAGCAGAAAACGGCGTCTATTCCAGTGATTCCACGCCATTTGCCGATCATGGGGTTCCGGCTGTTTCGTTTGCGCGTATTGCCAACGGAAATGTCGCCCCGATTCACTGCCGCTACGATGTCAAAGATGTGATGTCGATGGAGCAGCTGCAAAAAGATATTGATTTCCTGACAGTATTTACCAGAAGATTCGCAAACGCAGCGGTCTGCCCGGTGGCAAGAGAAATACCGGAAACGATTCGGAAACAATTGGATGAATATTTGTTTCGCAAGAGAAAAGAAGCCTGATATACTTCGATCACGGATATGAGCAGCGAGACGAATTGCAAATAGGAAAAAGAACGACAGTGGCAGGAGAGAGAAACCATGAAAAAAATAGAACTGGTAGAAATCAGGCAGGTAAACGATGCCCTTGCAGAAATGGTTGCGCTGTTTCGAGTAGAACTGCGTTCCTATAAAGGAATTGCATCAAAACCGAACGTGGAAGACGGACGGGAAGAAATGAAGGAATACCTTTTAGCAGGATTTCCAGTGTTTGCCGCTACGGTGCATGGCGAATACGCAGGTTATGTTGTCTGTCGTATTGAGAGCGAGGTGGTGTGGGTGGAATCCATCTTTGTCAGAGAAGAGTACCGCCGGCAGGGAGTCGCTGCCGCACTGCATGGCAAGGCAGAAGAAATTGCAGCTTCTTATGGAAACGATACGGTTTACAACTATGTCCATCCCAATAACCACAGGATGATTGAATTTTTGAGAAAGCGTGGTTACACCGTTCTGAATCTAATTGAGATCCGTAAACCGTATCAGAATGAAAAACTGACGCAGACGATTACGGTTGGGGAACATGAATTTGATTATTGAGGGAGTCATTTTCATCCCACAATTCCAGAAAAGCCCGAAGTTCAGACGGAAGGCGCCCCTTGCGCCAGGCAAGCAGGATTTCGGTTGTAAGGTCTGCATCTGTGATGGTGCAGGCCTTTAATTTATGGGTAAGATTCAGCATGGAGGCCGGCAGAAGAGCGATGCCAAGGCCTTTTTCTGCCATTGTCATTGCCGTGCGGGCGTCCTCGCAGGTGAGATAGATATCGCAGAACAGACCCGCCTGCTCGAAAGCGGAGAGCATGTATTTCCGGTAGCGGTTCGACAGAATCAGCGGCTGCTCGGCAAGTTCCGTAAGCGAAAGGGTTTCACGCCCGGCAAAAAGCGGGTGAGAAGGGAGTGCCATGGCGGTGATGCTCTCTTTTAAAAGGGTCTTCGTCTCGCAGCCATTTAAAACGATTGGCGTGCGGAGCGTGGTGAGATCCACCATGTGATTTTCGAGCTGGTCTTTTAAAGCAAAGGTAGAACCCTCGTGGACATCAAAATGGATGTGCGGGTATTTCCGGGAAAATCGCAGGAGATAGTCGGCGAGCAGCGAAACGGTGGATGGCGTCATGCCGATGTGGAGTGTCGCAGACTGACTGGATTTTACGACTTCGCGCCTGGTGAGATCCGCAAGCATCAGAAGCGTTCCTGCCTGTTCATACAGTGTTTTTCCTGCCTCGGTCAGGGTGATTTTCTTTGTACCGCGGATGAGAAGAGGCACCTGAAGCTCTTCCTCCAGCATTTTGATCTGATAACTTAACGGCGGCTGTGTCATATGCAGCACCCGTGCCGCCCCGCTGATGGTTCCCGCGTCCACGATGGCGCGGAAGTATTCGAGTTGTCGAAGTTCCATAAAAATCCTCCTGAAAAAACTATATAAAAATTATTCAATTTCAATATAAAAACAATAATTTACATATAGAATACGCCATGCTATACTGAAAAGCAAGTGAAAAAGAAGGGAATGAGGGAACAAATGAAACGAATTGATTTCGAACATGGAACCGTAACCGGAAACATCTTCGGGGCAGCGCTCCCGATGCTGGTTGCTCAGATTTTGAGTCTGCTGTACAATATTGTAGACCGCGTCTACATCGCGCGGATCCCGGAGGTAGGAACGGCGGCACTCGGTGCAGTCGGTCTGTGCTTTCCGCTGATCGTTATCATCACAGCATTCAGCAACTTGTTTGGAAGCGGCGGCGCTCCGCTGTTTTCGATTGAGCGTGGAAAGAATGATCAAAAAAAGGCGGAACGTATTATGAATACGTCGTATTCCATGGTATGTGTCTGTGCTGTCATACTGATGGTGATCGGCTTTTTGTTTGCCCGTCCACTGCTATCACTGTTCGGCGCATCGGCAGATGCGATGGTCTACGCGTATCCTTATATGATGATTTATCTGATCGGAACTTTGCCGTCGATGGTGGCAACCGGCATGAACCCGTTCATCAACGCGCAGGGCTACTCGACCGTTGGTATGCTTTCCGTCACGATCGGAGCGGTCGCAAACCTGCTGCTTGACCCGCTGTTTATCTTTGTGTTTGGCTTTGGTGTGCAGGGGGCTGCGATTGCAACTGTGATTTCCCAGACACTTTCCGCAGTGTTCGTTCTGTATTTCCTGACCCGGAAATCGGAACTGAAAGTGCGCTTTGTGCGGAAAAATGAAATTTCTGAGTGTGCAGGCTATGCGAAAAATATTGTCAGCCTCGGTACCGCGGGATTTATCATGCAGCTGACCAACAGCCTTGTCACGATCTGCTGCAACAACGTACTCTCTGTGACCGGCGGTGATATTTACATCTCTGTTATGACGATCGTATCGAGCGTGCGTCAGCTCGTCGAGACACCGATCTATGCAATGAATGAGGGAACTTCTCCGATTTTGAGCTATAATTACGGTGCACGCCGTCCGGCCCGCGTGCGCAAGGCGATGTGTGTCATGAGTGCGATGATCCTCGGCTATACCGCAGTGATGTGGAGCGTGATTGTTCTGGCGCCGCATGCGCTGATCGGTATTTTCAGTTCGGATGCGGTACTGACCGCAGATGCGGTTCCGGCTCTGAAGCAGTACTTTGCAGCATTCATTTTCATGGATCTGCAGTACATTGGACAGACCGTATTCAAATCTCTGAATAAAAAGAAGCAGGCGATCTTTTTCTCCCTGCTCCGAAAAGTCTTCATTGTTGTACCGCTCACCTATCTGATGCCGTACGTACTCCACATGGGAACGGACGGTGTATTCCTTGCCGAACCGGTATCAAACGTAATCGGCGGAAGTCTCTGCTTTATCACCATGCTGATTCTGGTTCTGCCGGAACTGAAGCGAATGGAGCAGCAGAAGTAATGTTTTTGAAAAGTTTCTGAAAAAAGGACAGGAAGATCTTTACCGAAACGGTTTTGGCAGATATCTTCCTGTTTTTTATTGCCATACATACAATATGATGCCTCGGACAATCTGATGCGCATTGGAGTCCCGGCGCTCCGCATTCTGTCGGTGCCTATCTGCTTTCGATTCCAGGTCTGATCTATCAGGCGGCGCTGCAGGGACTTTCCCTTGGAAAAGAAAGTATGTACATATCCATGACACGCCAGGCGATTCTGCCGCTGGTGTTTGCATTTCTTCTCAAAGGATTTGGAAACCTGAATCTGATATGGGGCGCCTTTGTCCTGGCTGAGCTCTGCGGCATCCCGCTTGCAGCAGCTCTCTGGAAACGGAAAGGGGAAAAGCAGATTCAGTTTTAAGTATAGAAAAGAAAAACAAAAAGGCTGTTCTTTGCGAAAGGCAGCCTTTTTTGCATACCATAAGATAAGAATACACAGGGGCTTATGGATGAAAGAGCAGGAAAATCTGACAGGAAAAGGAATTACAGCCGCCGTGCTGGATACAGGGATTTTTCCCCATATGGATTTTGACGGCCGGATTGTAGCCTTCCGGGATCTTGTGTACGGGCGGGAGACGCCTTACGATGACAATGGACACGGAACGCATGTCTGTGGTATCCTTGGCGGAAGTGGAAGAGCGTCCGGCGGAAAATACCAGGGTGCGGCACCGGGATGCCGGTTTGTCGTAGTGAAGATTCTGGACCGAAGGGGAAATGGAAGAAAGCAGGATATCCTCGCGGCGATTGACTGGGTGTGCAAAGAGCGAATAAGACTTAATATCCGCATTTTAAATATTTCAGTGGGAACAACAGAGCAGGAAAAAACGGTGGATGATCTGCTAGTACAGGCGGTGGAGCGCGCCTGGGATGACGGGATCACTGTTGTGACAGCGGCCGGAAATCTGGGGCCCGCTCCGGGCAGTATTACGGCGCCGGGGAGCAGCAGAAAAGTGATCACCGTGGGAGCGGGCGATCTGCTGGAGCCAAGAAGAGGAATCTCCGGATGCGGCCCGACACGGGACTGCGTCTGCAAACCGGATCTTGTCGCGCCTGGAAAACGTCTCATTTCCTGCGCGCCTGGAAGAAGCAGGAAGGAATATGTGGTGAAGAGCGGCACCTCGATGGCGGCACCGCGGGTGTCCGGAGCCGTGGCTTTGGCACTTGAACGGGTTCCGGATCTTACAAATGTCCAGGCGAAAATGCTGCTTTGCGAATCGGCGAGAGACCTTGGCCTTCCGCGCAACCGTCAGGGGCATGGGATGCTTCAAACAGACCGTTTTCTGTCTCTTCTGTGAGACACTGTGCGGCAGCATAAAAAAAGAAAAATGAAGGAAAACACCTCTCATCCTGCAAAAATTGTGTGAATTTATGGGAAAATGCCAAAAAATCAGGCGAATTTTGACTTGACAAGCTATAGGATACTTTATACAATAAACGGGAATAGAAAAAGGAGGCCTACTATGGAAAAAATTCAGATGACCACTCCTCTGGTAGAGATGGATGGAGATGAGATGACCAGAATTCTCTGGAAAATGATCAAAGATGAGCTGCTTCTCCCGTTTATTGACCTGAAAACGGAATATTACGATCTGGGACTGGAACACAGAAACGAGACGAACGATCAGGTAACCGTAGATTCCGCAAACGCTACCAAGAAATACGGTGTAGCAGTCAAATGTGCCACCATTACGCCGAATGCAGCGCGTATGACCGAGTACAATCTGAAAGAAATGTGGAAGAGCCCGAACGGAACGATCCGTGCCATGCTCGACGGAACCGTTTTCCGTACCCCGATTGTCGTAAAAGGCATCGAGCCGTGCGTGCGCAACTGGAAAAAACCGATCACGATTGCCCGTCATGCATACGGAGATGTCTATAAAAATGCAGAAATGCGCATTCCGGGACCGGGAAAAGCAGAGCTGGTTTATACGGCTGAGGACGGCACCGAGACAAGAGAGCTGATCCACAACTTCACCGGCGCCGGTGTCATTCAGGGCATGCACAATCTGGATAACTCCATAGAAAGCTTTGCGAGAAGCTGTTTCGAGTACGCACTGTCCACGAAACAGGATCTGTGGTTTGCAAGCAAGGATACGATTTCCAAGAAGTATGATCACCGCTTCAAGGATATCTTCCAGGAGATCTTCGATGCAGAGTACAAAGAGAAATTTGCAGAAGCAGGCATTACCTACTTCTACACTCTGATCGACGACGCCGTTGCCCGCATCATGAAAGCAGAGGGCGGCTTTATCTGGGCCTGCAAGAACTACGACGGCGATGTCATGAGCGACATGGTATCCTCCGCCTTCGGTTCCCTTGCGATGATGACTTCTGTTCTCGTATCCCCGCACGGATATTACGAGTACGAGGCTGCGCACGGAACCGTACAGCGCCACTATTACCGTCACTTAAAAGGTGAGGAGACATCCACCAACTCCGTGGCCACCATTTTTGCATGGACCGGCGCACTCAGAAAACGCGGGGAAATGGATGGAAACGCAGAACTTTCCGCATTTGCAGACCGTCTGGAAAAAGCAACGATCGCAACGATCGAGAGCGGAAAAATGACAAAAGACCTTGCGCTGATCACCACCATGGAAAATCCGACCGTATTAAACAGCCGTGATTTCATCCTGGCCATCCGCGAGGAGCTGGAGAAATAATTAAACGAAGCAAAAAAGAAAGCCGATCCGGCATTCCCGCAAAAAGGGATGCGCCGGACCGGCTTTTTCTGTTTTGAATTTTCCGGGGAAAACCAGGCCTATTCGGCAAGCTCTTCCCATTTTTCATATTGCAGGCGGCCTTTGGCGTCTACCCCGGCAAAGCTGAGCTGGACCCCCTGTGTCCGCAGCCGGTACAGCGGCCGCAGGACCGAATTATGCTCACACACGGTGGTGATGACATGATCCCCCGGCCCCAGCAGCCCGCACAGGGCGGTGTTCAACGCGCCGGTGGCGTTGGCCGTAAAGGCAATGCAGGCAGGATCCGGCGCGTGGAAAAGCTCTGCCAGCGCTTCCCGTGCGGCATACACCAGCCGGGAAGCATGCAGGGTCGGCTCATGGGCACCGCGGCCGGGGTTGCCTGCGGTGTGCAGGGCGTCCAGAATGGCGGCGTCCACTTCCTGCGGTTTGTACAGCGTGGTGGCAGCATTGTCCAGATAAATCACGGCTTGACCACGTTCCCGGCATGGGTCAGCTTTTCCACGATGGCATACATGTTCGTCACGCTGCCTACGGCCAGCTTCTCGGTCAGGCCGTAATAGTTCAGGCAGGTGCCGCAGGTCATGATCTCCACACCTTCCGATTCCAGCGTCTTGAGGTCCTCCAGCATGGGAGAGCCCTCACAGGTCAGGGATGCACCGCCGTTATAGAACAGAACCGTCTTGGGCAGCTTGTCCTGCTGCGTCAGGGCAAACACGAACGCCTTGAGCAGGGTCTTGCCCAGCTCCTCGGCCCCGGCACCCATAGTGTTTGCGCCAATGGCCACCACGGTATCCGTGCGGGCGTCCGGCATGCAGACGGCCGGGGTCTCTTCAGCCGCCGGGGCCTCCCCGATGGTGAA
>ERZ834694.1563-NODE-1563-length-19651-cov-5.138191_pt1 | contig 19651 bp, 16 predicted proteins | sample MGYA00519691_ERZ834694 | MGnify/ENA primary metagenome ERZ834694 (study PRJEB31850, sample SAMEA3708758) | human gut metagenome | biome: human gut; feature: human-associated habitat; material: faeces | place: China | collected 2014 ... | reverse complement strand
TCACATCCACGCCCACGCACTGCTGGCCCAGAAAGGCGGTCAGCTCCGGGTTGCCCCGGCCGCGCTTGTGGCCCGGCACGTCAAAGGGCACCACCCGCATCTGCCGGAACTGTTCCAGCGCTTCGTAGATGGGTGCCCGGCGCTGGTCCAGCCGGAACCGTGTACGGTTCTCACTCATGTTCTTTTCCTCCGTCCCTGATCCCCTGACAAACAAAAAAGCGCAGGACCAACACCCAAAGGTGCAGACCTGCGCTTTGCAAAAAGCGTTTGAATGTGCGCACAAAGCCCCCAGCGGCGAGCCGGAACCGGACGGTGTGCAGGATCCAAAAGACGGGATGAGGAGAGTCTATATAGCAATTACACTTTTACTACTCTTATTGACCGTTTCACAAGTCTGCGCAGCGGGTGCGCAATTTCATGGCTGTAAAGGAACCAACTTATAAAATTCGAGATCTTAACTCGATCAATAATGGCGGCGATGCCGCCGGTCGGCAGTGGACCCGGCTGTCCGTATGGCCTTAGCCCCGATGGGCGGTCCCAGGTAAATTGCTTTGAAAAGACTCCGACATGCTTTGTCTCTCAAAATCAAATGTTATCTTATCATGCCGGTTTCACGCTGTCAATCCTTTTTTGAAAAAATGTAAAAAAGGAATGAAAAAACACAGATTCTGGAGAAGGCGGCGGGAAGCGGGCAGACCAGACGGATTCGATGTTTTCCGACACGCTTTGGCGGCGCAGATGGGGCAATTCTGCGTGAAAGGGGGTGTTTCGCGCGTGAAAGGCAGGTGCAGGGGGCGGAAAAATGTGGTACAATCAAGTTGCAAGGGGGGAGCGTAGCGATGGAGCTGCGGATCGCGATCGTTGAAGACCAGAAGTTTGAAGCCCAGCGGCTGGAGCGGCTGCTGCGGCAGACGTGGGAGGATCCTGTCGTCTGCGACCTGTACGAGAGCGGCGACGCATTTTTGCACAGAGCCGCCGCCGGGCCGTATGCTGTGGTGTTTCTGGATATCTGCATGGAGGGCACGAACGGCATCGGGACGGCCCGGCAGCTGCGGGAAAAGGACCCGCATCTCCTCATCGTCTTTGTGACCTCGTCGCCGGAATACGTGTGGGAAGCCTTTCCGGTGCATCCGTTCGATTATCTGCTCAAGCCGTATAAAGAGGAAAAGATCCGGCAGCTGACCGCCGAACTGCGGCGGGTGCTCTGCCGCCAGGAGCCGGAGCTGGAGGTGCGCATCGCACGCCAGACCGTGCAGCTGCCGCTGAATAAGATCCTGTATGCGGAATCCCAGAACCACTTCGTCCGGATCGTGACCGACGACGGCGAATGCCGGGCCGCTGCCACCTTTGCGCAGGTGGAGCAGCAGCTGGAGACGCAGGAGAACTTTCTTGTCTGCAACCGGGGCCTGCTGCTGAACATGGATAAGGTGCTGCGGTTCGAGGGCGACTGCATCGAGATGCTGGACGGTGCCCGGCTGCCCGTCCGCCTGAAGGATAAAAACAGCCTGTTTGCGCAATTCACACAATATCAATTCCGCCACATGCAGCGGGAGTTCTGAGAGGAGAAAAACGCCGTGGATGCTGTGTTGTTCGGACGCTACTTTCTCGAATTTGCATTGTTGTATCCGGGGGCCTATCTCTGCCTGGCCCCGCTGCGGGACCACCTGAAGGCCCCAAAAACGACCTGCTGGATCGCGGGCGGTGCCCTCACGGCGCTGTGCCTTGGGTGTGCAGCACTGTGCACGATCTTTGAACTGCCCAGCAACGTTTTCCTGCTCCCCATTCTCATCGTCTCGTTCTGGCTGCTGCGATGGCGGACGGAGGGAGTGACCGTCAGCCAGACGGCCTTCCTGTTCTCGGTCTCCGCTGTCATGCTGGCGGTCTGTTCGCTGATGGCCGTGGTGCTGAACGCCCGCGCCGAGACCGGCAACCAGCAGGAGGCCAATCTGGTCTCCACAGCGCTGCTGGCGCTGTGTCTCTCGGCGGTGCTGAGCGTCCTCTTCCATTTCACGGCCGTCCGATGGAGCGCATGGCTCTTGCAGGAATACCACGGCGAAGCGTTCTGGCAGTCGGCGTGGCCGCTGCCGGCCATCTATGCGGCCTTCCTCATCTTCTGCATCCCGCTGGACCCGTCGGTCGTCCTGCTCAACCGGATCATGATCATTGCGGTGCTGGCGGTGTCCATCTCGCTGCTGGGCATCTTCCTGCTGCTGTACGAGATGTACCGGGTGGCGCAGGAGTACACCCGGAACACCCAGTTGGACCGGGAAAACCAGCTGCTGGGCGTGGAATCCCGCCGTTATATGGAGCTGCGGGAATACATGGAGCAGACCCGCAGCCTGCGGCATGATTTCCGCCAGCACCTGCACGTCATCTCCGGCCTGACCGAGGCCGGGCAGCTGGACGAGCTGAAACACTACCTCAGCCAGTACGAGAGCGAGCTCAGCGAGGCCCGCCCCACCCTGTGCGCCAACCCCGCAGTGGATGCGCTGGCGGGCCACTACGACCACGAGGCCCGGCAGAAGGGGGTGCCCATCGAATGGAAGCTGGAGCTGCCCGTTCTGCTGCCCATGCCGGAAGCCGACCTGTGCATGATCCTGGGCAACCTGCTGGAAAATGCGCTCGACGCCAGCCGGAAGCTGACGCCGGACCAGCGGCAGATCCGGGTGATGGCCCGGATGCTCAGCCCGGCCATGCTGGGCATCGTGGTGGAGAACCGCTACGACGGTGTGCTGAAAAAGCAGAGCGGCATCCTGCACTCCACCAAGCACGAGGGGATCGGCATCGGGCTGGTCTCCATCGAGACCGCCGTCCGCAAGTACAACGGCGATCTGACCGTAGAAACGAAGAACAACGTCTTCCGAGCCAATGTGCTCCTGAATTTATAACGAATCGACAACGCATCAATGGAAAATTGGAGGATCGACACGATGAAAATGACACGACGCAGCTTTCTCAGCGCATCTGCATTCACCCTGCTGGCCTGCGGCCTTGCACCTGCCGCCCATGCGGAGGAGACCAACAGCCTGTTGACCGGGCTGCTGGGCAGCAAGGCGGAGACCGCCCTTCCGCCCAAGCCTCTGACCGCCAAGGTCGTGGATGCCAACCCCTTTATGGGCTTCAGCGAGTCCAACATCCACCACGACTGCTACAACACCGACTCCACAGATGCCGTGCTGCCCATCGGCATCTGCCCGGAAGTCAATGTAGCGATGGAAAAGGTCAACCCCAATGCCTCTCCGGCCATCTTCTTTGACAATTTCGACAACCCCATCAGCCCGTTCCTGGGCGGCCTCGCCATCCGGGACCTGGATGCGGAAGAGGTGACCACGCGGGGCTTCTTTTCGCCCACCAGGCACGACGGCGGCGGGTATGTCATCCAGAGCTCCTATTCGTTCGTGGACGGGCGGAACCTCATCGTCTGCCCCACCAGCCACAACCACGTCCTGATGCTCCGCGCCGCCGACGAGAACGGCACCCCGCTGCCGGTGTTCGAAAAGATGCTGGACATCGACATCAAGGCCGCAGCCGAAAAGGTGCTGGGCAGAACGCTGGACCAGAAGCTCCTTTCCGTCGTCTTTGACTACGAGGGCAACCTCTGGTTCGTGACGGGCGGTTTCCGCATCTACCCCAGCCGGGGCCAGCAGGGCGCGATGGGCTATGTCTCCCATGCCGCCATCGAGGCCATCCTGGCGGGCGGCACGGCCGACCTCGACCACGAAGTCCACGTCTATGCGCCCATCGCCGGGGAAGGTGCCGAAAACGGCATCGCCGCCTGCAAGGAAGGCGCGGTCATCCTGACGAACCTGGCCTGCTACCTGCTGCGGGCCAACAACGGCGTGGAGGTCGTCTGGCACACCGGCTACAACAGCGTGGGTGCCAAGGACAGCCATGAGGGCGACGCCACCACCGGCGGCGGTCTGGCCTGGGGCAGCGGCTGCTCGCCCTCCCTCAGCCGGGACCTGGTCTTCTTCACCGACAATCTGGACACCGTGAGCCTGCTGGCGCTGGATATCCACACCGGTGCCATCGTGGCCAGTCTGCCCGTCATCGACGAACTGCCCGCCAATATGCCGGTCTCGGTGGAAAACTCTGCCATCGTCTACGACCACGGCACCGGCACCATCAGCACCATCGTCTGCAACTGGTTCGGCGCCGGCAGCCCGAACCTCGCCAAACCCGACAACGATTCCTCCATCCAGAGCTACGAGAACATCTACGACCGCAACTGGCTGATGAAGGGCAACAGCATGATCATGCCAGGCATCGAGCGGGTGGATACCATCCGGACCGACGACGGCTGGACCATGAAGAGCGTCTGGTGCCGCGACGACCTCAGCGACACCTCCATGATGAAGCTCTCCACGGCCACCGGTTATATTTACGGCTTCGTGCAGGATGTGGACAGCGGTATGTGGCAGTACATCGTGCTGGATTTTGAGACGGGCAGGACCGTGCTCACCGTGGACGTCGCGTCGCTGTACGGCTACAACAACATGGCCATCGGCATGTATGCCGGGCGGGACGGCAACAAGCTGTACTGCCCCACCGGCTACAAGGAGCTGCTCCGTTTGCAGGACCGCTTCGTCTACCTGCCGGAGATGCCCTACCGCAAGGTGGACCTGGATAAGACCCGCCGCACCGTCGTTTCGGCGGCAGAATTTGCCGCAGCAGGCGGGCAGGGCACCCCGGCGACCTGGCTGCACACCGTCACCTTCGACAACCTCCACCCCCAGACCATTGCCGCCATCCGGGTCAACGGCCTGACCGGCAAGGCCTCCGACTACAAGCTCTACGCCAAGGGCACCGACGGGCAGTATCACGCCTTTACGGGCAGCTGGTCGCTGGAAAATGCCTCCGGTCGTCTCCGCGCGCAGAAGGTGTACGAGATCCGCTTCACCCTGCAGGACGGCGGCGACTTTGACCTGAGCCCGGACGCAAAAGAAGTGACCGCATCCATCCTGCTGGCCCGCTGATCTCCCGAAAGCTGTCTTTCTCTCTTCTCTTTTGAAAACCGCCGTCTGCCTTTGGATTCGTTTGGGCAGACGGCGGTTCTTTTTGGTTGCACTTTGGCGGCAGAGCCTTTGAACGCTGCGTCCGGGAACCCTCGCGGACCGGCCCGAAACGAAAATCAAACAGAAATTTCACGATTTAGGGGTTGTGTTCCGGGGTGTGAAATGGTATGCTTGAGATACTTTGCAGCCTCCTGCGGGAAATTCCAGAGGAAGGGAGCGTCTGATAGAAGATGCAGAAACACACAAAACAGTTGATCGCAGCCGTTGCGCTGCTTCTCATTGCAGCGGTGCCGCTCGCACTGCACATCGCAAACGCAGACCCCACCGACGAGGCTGTGGCCAGCGCTGCGGCCAGCAGTTCGGAAGCGCAGGCAGAAGCGCCGGTGTCCTCCAGTGCGGCCAGTGCCGCAGACTCCACCAGTGAGCCGGAGCCGCAGCCGGAAGAGGAGCCGGACGCATCCTCGGAGGAAGTGGACAGCAGCGCAGAGAGCGGGGACGCAAGTGCGTCCTCGTCCGAAGCAGCCGCTTCCTCGAAGCCCGCATCGAGCCACGCCGCTTCTTCGAAGCCCGCATCGAGCCACGCCGCTTCTTCGAAGCCCGCTGCACATTCGGCGGCGTCGTCCCACGCGGCATCGTCCTCGCATTCGGCCGCTTCGTCTCATGCGGCGTCGTCCTCGCATTCGGCGTCGTCTTCGACATCGGCCTCGTCTGGCAGCTCGCATACAACGGAGACCACGGATGCAAATGTCAATGCGTATGTGCGACGGCTCCGGAACCTGCAAAAACGCAGCAGCAAAAAACTGTATCAGACCGCAAGCAGTGCGTACAGTGAATATATGGAGCACCCCGTAGAAGAACGGAATCTGGCGTTGAAGGTCTCCATCGTGCTGGGGAAGACGATGGAATTGACCAAACTGCAGAGCGAATGCGACAAGGAGTTCAAGGAGATCGTCACGGAGCTGCGCCAATATCTGCGGGAAAATGGTTACGACCAGAGCATTGCAGATGCTGCGGAAAAAGAGTACAAAGAAGAAAAAGATGCGATGATCAAAGAGCTGACGAATGTGACCTACAGCCAGGTGACCGGCAAGGGCGAAGGCGGCAAGTGGCTTCAGGAACACGCGGACATGGGCCAGTAAGACCGAACATCAAACAAACGCGCAGAGCGTGCTTCCCGAAGCGGGGAAAGCGGCTCTGCGCGTTTTTCTGTACCTGGCACTCACAGCAGCTCCGGCAGCTGCCGGAGCACGAAGTGGTTCTTGCGGAAGGTGAGCAGCCCTTCGTCCCGCATCCGGCACAGCTCCTTGGAGAGGGCGCTGCGGTCAAGGTTGAGGTAGTCGGCCAGCTGCTGGCGGTTGAAGGGAAGGTCGAACTCCATGCCGCCCGCCTGAACGGCCTGGCCGGACAGGTAGGTCAGCAGCCGCCCCCGCACGGTCTTGGGGGCGGTGCAGAGGATGCGGCGGGAGAGGGTAAGGTTCTTTTTCATGGAGACACGGAGCAGATTCCGCAGCAGGCGGTCCTGCCAGCTGTGCTCGGCGTGGGGGCGGGCAAGAGCAGCCGTGTCCAGAAACAGCACCTCGCAGTCTGCCGCCGCGAGGACATCCACCATCAGCGGCTCTCCGCAGAACGCATAGGTCTCGGCAAAGGCCTGCCCCTCGCCCACCTCGCTGAGGATGCTTTTGCTGCCCCAGAGGTCGATGCTCTCGATGTGGACGGCACCCCGCAGTACGATGCCGATCTCATGCACGGTGTCGCCGGTGTGGAAGATGGTCTGGCGGCGGGCAAAGGCTTTCCGCCGCAGGCAGCGGCCGCGTTCCATCTGGTCGATGTCGGCCTCGGTCAGGCCCTGAAACAGAAAAATCGAGTGATAGTCCATAAAAATCCCTCTTTGTGGTTACAACAACCGAATCTTTGCTGTCATTATAGTATACTGTGCACAGAAAAAGCAAGGAGGATTCTCTTATGATCCGAAAAATCATTCACATAGACGAGGAAAAGTGCAATGGCTGCGGTGCGTGTGTCACGGCCTGCCACGAAGGGGCCATCGGCCTGGTCAACGGCAAGGCCAAACTCATGCGGGACGATTACTGCGACGGCTTTGGCGACTGCCTGCCCGGCTGCCCCACCGGTGCCATCACCTTTGAAGAGCGCGAGGCTGCGGCGTATGACGAGCAGGCCGTGCTGGAGAACAAGCAGAAAAAGGCCGCTGCCGCTGCTGCCCCGGCACACTCCGGCTGCCCCGGCCACCAGATGCACCAGTTCGACCGCAAAGCGGCACCGGCCTCTGCGGCAGGTACCGCGATGCCCTCCCAGCTGGGCCAGTGGCCCTGCCAGATCAAGCTCGTGCCCGTGAACGCGCCCTACTTCAACGGGGCAAAGCTGCTCATCGCGGCAGACTGCACGGCCTACGCCTATGCGAACATCCATCAGGAGTTCATGCAGGGCAGGATCACCCTCATCGGATGCCCCAAGCTGGACGCCGTGGAGTACAGCGAGAAGCTGACGGCCATCCTCTCCCAGAACGACATCCGGAGCGTGACGGTGCTGCGCATGGAGGTGCCCTGCTGCGGCGGCATCGAACACGCTGCCGTGACGGCTCTGAAGAACAGCGGCAAGTTCATTCCCTGGCAGGTGGTGACCTTCTCCATCGACGGCCGCATCCTGGACCGATAAGATAAAAAGAGAAAGCAAGAGCTGCTGCACGGCGGGTGCAGCAGCTCTTGCTGTTTAAGAGGCGGCTTTCTGAAGCATTTCTGCAAATTTTTCCAGTGCCTGACGGAGCTGGACGAAGTTGTCCACATCGGCGTCGCTCATCCGGGAGGTGGGGGCCACCACGGCAGTCTCAGCGGCGGTAACGGTGCCGCTGAGCGAGATGCGCACTTCGTGTTCGGGGATAGTCAGCAGGATGTGGAGCGGCGTCGTGCCGGAGAACAATTCCTTCAGCGGCAGGCCGACGATGCAGGTGAGGCCGGTCTCCCCGGCGGGCAGCTGGTAGTAGGTGTAGCCGTCCAGCGCCCCGGCGGGTGTGACCTTTTGCAGGGCTCCAAGCCCCAGTGTCAGGTTCGTCATGTCCTGCATCTCCACGGCGGAAAGCTCCACGCCCAGCAGGGAAGCCAGCTGGGTCTGGGAGATGTAGCTGCCCATGGACCAGTTGGGCAGCACCAGCCCGGCCAGAGGGGCCGCAGCCACGATCTCCCCGCGCAGGTAGGTGTAGAGCTGCCCGGCGTCGTACAGCGTCTCGTTCGCGTCGATGTACACCCGCGTGAAGGCGGAACCGCTCTTCTGGGAGGTCAGCGCGAACTGAAATCTGCCGGGCGCATACTGGCCGGAGACGGTGCCCTGCGTGGCCCCGACCTGTTCCAGCACCCCGTACAGCGCAGGCGTCCGGGAAGCCGTGGAGGTGACGGTGTAGCGGAAATCGAAGTCCGCCCCGGCCTGAATGGCCTTGACCTTGCGGGACAGCAGGCCGTACACCGTGCCGCCTGCCGCCAGGCAGAGCGCCAGCAGGCAGAGAACCACCACGAGGGCGGCACGGCCCCGCTTGTTGTTTTTGGGAGCAGTCATGGAAAAACCTCCTTTATTTCGAGCAGGCGTTCACGAACGCATCGAACAGGCTCTGCATGGCGGGATCTGCATCGCTGAGCCACTCCGGGTGCCACTGGACGCCGAGGCAGAACCCTGCGTCCGGCTTTTCGATGGCCTCCACGATGCCGTCCTCGCTCAGCGCGGCGAGGGTGAAGCCGGGGGCGACCCGGTCCACGGCCTGATGGTGCTGGCTGTTGACGAGCACGGTGTCCTGCCCCAAAATGCGGGAAAGCAGGGTGCCCCGGCGGACGGTGACGGTGTGGACTTTGGCCCAGTGGCCGTTGTGCGGCAGATGTTCGAAGGGCTTGATGTCCTGATACAGGTCGCCGCCCAGCACGGCATTCATGACCTGGATGCCCCGGCAGATGCCCAGCACCGGTTTGTCTGCGGCCAGAAAGGCGCGCAGCAGCAGCGGCTCGGCTGCATCGCGGAGAAGATTCGGCTCGCCGCAGGCGGGGATGCGCTCCTGCCCGTAGAACTTTGGGTCCATGTCGCCGCCGCCGGGCAGCAGCAGGCCGTCGCAGGTCAGGGCGTCCTGCACCGCCTGTTCGGGGTCATTCAGCTCGACCCAGCGCATCCCGGCTCCGGCGCGGGCCAGACTTTCCATGTATTTGGATTGTGCCACGGTCGGCTCCGGGTCGGTGCTCATCCGCGGCATGGCGATCACAACACGCATATTCAACTGCCTCATTGTTTGCAGCCGCCGCCCGCGAACGCGGAGTCCGGCTGCCTTTGTAAAAAGCGGGGGATTGCCCGGTCTGCCAGGGGCTCTCCCTTTGAGAGAACGGTCTGCGAAGCGGACGAAGAGGGCAGGTCCGCTGACCGATAAAACAAAAACCCGGAACCATCGGTTCCGGGCATTTTGGCGGAAAGATGGGGATTCGAACCCCAGAACGCTTTTGACACGTTACACGATTTCCAGTCGTGCGCCTTAGACCAACTCAGCCATCTTTCCACATCTTCGGTTTTCAGCGTTTCGGGCCGTGGCCCTCAGCGCTCCACTATAATACCTGAAAGAAGCACTTTTGTCAAGGATTTTTTTGAAAAAATTTCAGAAAATCAAAAAATGACACAGGCTCGAAGAAGAAATTCTGAAGGAAATGCCGCTGCCCGATAAATCCTCTTGACGCAAGCCCCAAACGGGACTATGATGAGGGCAGAGAGTGCGCGGAATGGGAAATTCCGCAGGGATTGGAATGGAAATAGGAGGACGATCACAATGAATTATTCAGACGTTTTGAGCAATGCCCGGCAGAACATCGGCAAGTATTGCAAGGCCTGCCCGGTGTGCAACGGCGTGGCCTGCAAAAACCAGATCCCCGGCCCCGGTGCCAAGGGCGTGGGCGATACGGCCATCCGCAATTATAATAAGTGGGCCGAGATCCGCGTGAACATGGACACCCTGTGCGAGGGCGGCACCCCGGACACCCATATTGAGCTGTTTGGCAAGAGCTTCAAGTACCCGTTCTTTGCAGGCCCGGTGGGTGCTGTGAACCTGCACTACTCCGAAGCCTATACCGATATGACCTATAATGATGTGCTGGTGCGCGCCTGTGCAGAGAACGGCATCGCTGCCTTTACCGGCGACGGCACCAACCCCACCGTTATGGAGATGGCCACCAAGGCCATTGGCGCAGCAAACGGCTGCGGCGTGCCCACCATCAAGCCCTGGAACATTGATACCATTAAGGAAAAGATGGCCGAGGCCAAGGCCAGCGGCTGCTTTGCCGTGGCCATGGATGTGGACGCAGCCGGTCTGCCCTTCCTGAAGAACATGACTCCGCCCGCAGGCAGCAAGAGCGTGGCAGAGCTTGCCGAGATCGTCAAGCTGGCCGAACGCCCCTTCATCATCAAGGGCGTTATGACCGTTAAGGGTGCACTGAAGGCAAAGGAAGCCGGCGCGGCTGCTATCGTGGTGTCCAACCACGGCGGCCGCGTGCTGGATCAGTGCCCGGCCACTGCCGAGGTGCTGCCGGAGATCGCAGCAGCCCTCAAGGGCACCGGCGTGAAGATCCTGGTGGACGGCGGCATCCGCACCGGTGTGGATGTGTTCAAAGCACTGGCACTGGGTGCAGACGGCGTGCTGATCTGCCGCCCGTTCGTCACGGCTGTGTATGGCGGCGGCGAGGAAGGCGTGAAGTGCTACATTGATAAGCTGGCCGGTGAGCTGGCTGACACCATGCAGATGTGCGGTGCGCATTCTCTGACCGAGATCACCCCGGATATGGTGCGGGTATAAGAAAAAGAGTGAATAGAAAAGCGGTCTGTGCCTTTGCGGTGCGGGCCGCTTTTTCATCCTTGCAGCTGCGTGCCGGGGTAGTAGTGTGCCAGAATATCGGTATAGCTTTTGCCCTGCTCCGCCATGGCCTTTGTGCCCCACTGGCTCAGGCCCACGCCGTGGCCGTAACCCCGGGTGGTAAAGCTGAAATTCCCGCTCTGGTACTGTACCGTAAAGCATGTGCTGCGCAGGCCCAGCGCCCGGCGCAGGGTCGTGCCGGTCACGGTCTGCCCGCAGACCGTGACGGTTTTTGTGTATCCGGCGCTGGTCAGCGCTGCCGGGCCGAACCAGCCCTCCGGCGCGGCGAGGTCGGCAGAAATGCCAAGGCCTGCAAGGGCCTGCTGCACCTGCTCTGCGGAAAAGGTGACGGTGTATTCGTAGTTGTCAGCGGAACGGTCGGTGCTGCTGTCCACTGAAATGAGGTAGGGCAGGGCGGAACCCCATACATTTTCGCTGGCCTCGGTCTGCCCATTGGAAATGGCAAAGTAGCTGGCGCAGGCAGGAGCGTTCTCATAATAAAGTATCTCATCCAAGACCTCGTCCACAAGGGCGGAGAGGCGGGCGTAATTCTGCTCGTAGGCGGTGCCCCAGTAGCTGCGCAGCACCGGCTCGGTCAGGCAGCCCTGCCGCCGGGCTGGGTCGGCAGTGAGCCAAGCGCCGCTTTGCAGGGTGGTGTGGTCCCGGCAGTAGAGCGCATAGCTGTGGGCGGCAACGGCCTGTGCCTTGAGCGCTTCGTCCGGCCAGCTCACCGGCATCTCGGCGGCGACAGCACCCAGAACGTATTCCTGACGGGAAAGCTCCAGCACCTGTCCGGTGGCCTGATCCTCCACCAGAAAGGTCTCGGCATCCGCAGAAGGCACGGCACTTGGCGGCTGCGCAGATGCTGCAGGCGAAGATAAGGCAGAAGATGCGGGCTCTGCCCCGCTGAGCACGGCGCGTGTGATCCGGTAGGCAGCCAGCGGCAGAATGGTGCCCAGCACCAGCAGGACCGCAAAGATTGGCAGAAAAAACTTTTTCATAGTCCCAAACCCTCCGACAGCGGTGTTTTTTTAATCAGAATACCGGATATACTCTGAAAAAAGATGCGAAACAGGGAAAAAGCCTTTTGCGATGCAAGCGCAAAAAAGCACCAAACCGGCTTTTTGTGCGCTGAACGGTGCAGTTAATGCTTGAATTTACTCGTCAAAAGCGATAATATAGAATTATACCCATCATTGAGGGTGGGCGGGAAAGTATATAAATAGGATGAAAGGAGAATTCCCCTTATGAATTTTGCACATTCGGAGGTGGCAACGCTGGACCCAAACACGATGCGGACTTTGTGTGAGGAATATGTTGCCAACAACTACATTGATCCGGAGACGAGCGAACGTCTGGGGGTCAAGCGCGGCCTGCGCAACCCGGATGGCACCGGTGTGCTGGCCGGCCTGACCAACGTCTGCGACGTTGTGGGCTATAAAAAGGATCAGGAAGGCCATGTGATCCCCACTCCCGGCAAGCTGATCTACCGCGGTGTGAACATCAACGAGATCGTGGACGAGGCCTACCGCAACGACCGCTTCGTGTTTGAGGAAGTGATCTGGCTGCTGCTGTTCGGCAGCCTGCCTACCCAGGAGCAGCTGGACGATTTCTGTGAGATCCTGGCAGAGCACCGCGCCCTGCCGGAAGGCTTCATGGACACCATGAACGCCCCCTCGCCCAATATCATGAATAAGCTGCAGCGCTGCGTGCTGGGCCTTTACTCTTATGATGAGCACGCCGAGGATCTGAGTCTGGAGAATATCCTGAGCCAGAGCATCAATCTGATCGCCAGCATGCCCACCATGATGGTGAACGCTTACCAGATGAAGCGCCGCTACTACGATAAGCAGAGCATGTTCTTCCACCTGCCCAAGCCCGGCCAGAGCACGGCAGAGCACATCCTCAGCACCTACCGTCCGGACCAGAAGTTCACCCACGAGGAAGCAAAGCTGCTGGATATGTGCCTGCTGGTGCACGCCGACCACGGCGGCGGCAACTGCTCCACCTTTACCGCCCGTGTGCTGTCCTCCTCCGGCACCGATACCTACTCCGCAATCGCGGCGGCCATCGGTGCACTGAAGGGCCCCAAGCACGGCGGTGCCAACCTGATGGTGAATCGTCAGCTGAAGGATATCCTCAAGCATGTGGAAAACCCCGAGGACGACGATGAGGTGCGCGAGTATCTGCGCCGCATCCTGCGCAAGCAGGCGGGCGATGGCTCCGGCCTGATCTACGGCATGGGCCACGCGGTGTACACCATCAGCGACCCTCGTGAGGTGATCCTGAAGCAGCGCGCCCGCCATCTGGCCTACGACAAAGGCTTTGAGGAAGAGTATAATATGCTGTGCAGCATCGAACGGCTGGCCCCCGGCATCTTTGCCGAGGAAAAGGGCAGCACCAAGCCGGTGTGCGCCAACGTGGACCTGTTCAGCGGCCTGATCTACAACATGCTGGGCATCTCTGAGGATATCTACACCCCGCTGTTCGCCATTGCCCGTGTGCCCGGCTGGTGTGCACACCGCGTGGAAGAGGTGGTATTCGCCAACCGTATCATTCGTCCCGCTTACAAGTATCTGGGCGTGCGCCAGAAATATAAGCCGATCGAGGAACGCTGATGAATCCTTCTGTTTTGTTCGTTTTTATCCTGAGCATTCTGCTGGGCGTGCTGCGCGCGGCAGACCTTGCCTTTGGCACCGATGCCGTCACCGGTCTGTGCGTGGTCGGCTCGGTGTGGTGGCGCTATCTGGCACTGGGTATCGTGGTGCTGGCTGCAGTGCTTGTGGGCCGTACACAGCCTTCCCGCTCGGAAGCGGTGCGTAGCCGCAGGCCGCTGGCCGGTATTCTGGCTTTTGTCGGTGCAGTATGTTTTCTGGCCGCAGCGGGTGCACAGATCGCGCTGGGCGCAGCTTCCGGTCTGGGCGGCTTTGTGCGGTGCATTCTGGAATGCCTGTGCTCCGCGTGGCTCAGCACCATGGGCCGCTGCTGGCTCAGCCCCAACGAGTGGAAAAAGCCCTTTGGCGGGCTGTATCTGGCCGTGGCGGGCAGTCTGCTGTTCTACTGGAACGTGCTGCTGCGCTTTATGGAGAACAGCTCCAGCTGGCACCGCGTGACCCCTACAGCGGCGGTGTGGCAGGCGCTTGCGGCACTGGTGTTTTTGGCAGCGCTGGCCCGGGCGCTGCATGTCCCGCAGCCGGGCAATGGCAAAACACTGTGCGCAGCCGGGCTTGCCGCATTTGCACTTTGCCTGTGCTGGCAGCTGCCCTATGTACTGGTTTTGATGAGCGGCCTGAGCTGGGCCGCACCGGCTGTCTGGCCGGAGATCTTTGCCGGACTGGGCCTTTGCTGCGTGGGCGGCATTGGCGGAGCGTGCGTTACAGCCTGCTTGAACGGGGAAAGCTGACAAAAATGTTGGCACTCTGTTGGCGCAATTGCCGAAAAGCAGGGAATGAAAGGAATTAAAATCGTACAAAAGCAAAAAATGCAGTGAATGTCTTGTTAATTTTTTGGCAGATACTTGAAACTTTCTGCGTTTTGGTCTAAAATAAAGATACCGTGATTTATCCGATTATGGGTAAAATAATTAGGAGGTACTATTAACATGGCTGTTAGAGTTGCTATCAATGGTTTCGGTCGTATTGGCCGTCTGGCTTTCCGTCAGATGTTCGGAGCAGAGGGTTACGAGGTAGTAGCAATCAACGACTTAACCGATCCTAAGATGTTAGCACATCTGTTAAAGTATGATACAGCACAGGGTGGATACGCTGGACGCATTGGCGAAGGCAAGCACACTGTAGAGGCTGGAGAAGATTCCATCACAGTTGACGGCAAGAAGATCACTATCTACAAAGAGCCAAAGGCTGCTGACCTTCCATGGGGCGAACTTGGCGTAGATGTAGTATTAGAGTGCACTGGCTTCTATACTTCCAAGGAAAAAGCACAGGCTCATATCGATGCAGGCGCTAAGAAGGTTGTTATTTCCGCACCAGCTGGAAAAGATTTAAAGACCATCGTTTACTCTGTAAATGAGAAGACTCTGACAGCAGAAGATACCATCATCTCCGCTGCATCTTGCACCACCAACTGCTTAGCACCTATGGCTAAGGCATTAAATGACTACGCTCCAATCCAGAGCGGTATCATGAGCACCATCCACGCTTACACCGGCGACCAGATGATCCTTGACGGACCACACAGAAAGGGCGACTTAAGAAGAGCACGCGCAGGCGCAGCTAACATCGTTCCTAACTCTACTGGTGCAGCTAAGGCAATCGGCCTGGTTATCCCAGAACTGAACGGCAAGCTGATCGGTTCCGCACAGCGTGTACCTGTACCAACCGGTTCTACCACAATCTTAACAGCTGTTGTTAAGAAGGCAGACGTAACTGCAGAAGAGATCAACGCTGCTATGAAGGCTGCTGCATCTGAGTCCTTCGGATACAATGAAGATCCGATCGTATCTTCTGACGTTATCGGTATGAGATATGGTTCTCTGTTTGATGCAACCCAGACTATGGTTTCCCATATCGCTGATGATCTGTATGAAGTACAGGTTGTTTCATGGTATGACAACGAGAATTCTTACACCAGCCAGATGGTAAGAACTATCAAGTACTTCGCTGAGTTAGCATAATCCAGATCATAAATCCAGATTTTAAAGACTCATAAGGGGTCCGGTCTTTAGGACCGGGCCCTTTTTTCGCGAAATAAATTTATCTATTTGCGAGTTTACTGAAAGGAGATATCCACCATGTTAAACAAGAAATCAATCGATGATATCAATGTAAAGGGAAGAAGAGTTTTAGTCCGCTGCGACTTCAACGTACCGTTAAAGAACGGCGAGATCACAGATGAGACCCGTATCGTAGCAGCTCTGCCAACCATCCAGAAGCTGATTAACGACGGCGCAAAGGTTATCCTGTGCTCCCACTTAGGAAAAGTTAAAAATGGCCCGAACGAAGGCGAGTCTTTAGCTCCAGTAGCAAAGAGACTGTCTGAGAAATTAGGCAAGGAAGTTGTTTTCGTATCTGATTACAATGTAACCGGCGAAGCAGCTACCAAGGCTGTAGAAGCTATGAAGGAAGGCGATGTAGTTCTTCTGCAGAATACACGTTTCCGCGGCGCTGAAGAGACCAAGAACGGCGAAGAGTTCAGCAAGGAACTGGCTGATCTGGCTGATGATTATGTATGCGACGCATTCGGTTCCTCCCACAGAGCACATGCTTCTGTAGCAGGCGTTACCAAGTTCATCTCTGCAAAGGGCGGCTCCAACGTAGTTGGTTACTTAATGCAGAAAGAGATCGATTTCTTAGGAAATGCAGTTGAAAATCCAGTAAGACCTTTCGTTGCTATCTTAGGCGGTGCTAAGGTTGCTGATAAGTTAAATGTTATCTCTAACCTCCTTGAAAAGTGCGATACACTGATCATCGGCGGTGGTATGGCATTCACCTTCTTAAAGGCTGAAGGCAAAGAGATCGGTAAGTCCTTAGTAGACGATACCAAGTTAGATTACTGCAAGGAAATGATGGCAAAGGCTGAGAAGCTTGGTAAGAAGCTTTTACTTCCAGTAGATGCTGTAGTAGCAGCTTCCTTCCCAGATCCGATCGATGCTGAGATCCCTGTAGAGAACGTTTCTGTAGACGCTATCCCAGATGACAAGATGGGTCTGGATATCGGTGCAGAAAGCGCAAAGCTGTATGCTGAAGCTGTTAAGAGCGCTAAGACCGTTGTTTGGAACGGACCGATGGGCGTATTCGAGAACCCTGTTCTTGCAAAGGGAACCATCGCAGTAGCTCAGGCTTTAGCTGATACTGACGCAACTACCATTATCGGTGGTGGTGACTCTGCAGCAGCAGTAAATCAGTTAGGATTTGCTGATAAGATGAGCCACATCTCTACCGGCGGCGGTGCTTCTCTGGAATTCCTGGAAGGAAAGGAACTGCCAGGCGTAGCTGCAGCAGATGACAAATAAAGATAACTGATATTGCAGGCGGCTGTTTTTGAAATAACTGGGGATAAAAACAGACCGCCTGTGAGTCGTGTATGTGTATAAAGGAGACGGAAGTTATGGCAAGAAAGAAGATCATCGCAGGCAACTGGAAGATGAACATGACACCTTCTGAGGCAGTTGCTCTTGTAAACGAATTAAAACCATTAGTAGTAAATGATGAAGTAGATGTAGTATTCTGTGTACCGGCTATTGATATCATTCCGGCAATGGAAGCAGCAAAGGGAACCAACATCCAGATCGGTGCTGAGAACATGTATTTTGAGGAAAAGGGCGCTTATACAGGCGAGATCTCCCCAAACATGTTAAATGACGCAGGCGTTAAGTATGTGATCATCGGCCACTCTGAGAGAAGAGAGTACTTTGCTGAAACAAATGAGACCGTAAACAAGAAAGTATTAAAGGCATTTGAGCATGGAATTACTCCTATCATCTGCTGCGGTGAATCTTTAACTCAGAGAGAGCAGGGCATTACCATTGACTGGATCCGTCAGCAGATCAAGATCGCTTTCTTAAACGTAACAGCAGATCAGGCAAAGACAGCTGTTATCGCTTACGAGCCGATCTGGGCTATCGGAACAGGTAAGACAGCTACTACAGAGCAGGCTGAAGAAGTTTGCGCTGGTATTCGTGCTTGCATCGCTGAAGTATATGATGAAGCTACAGCAGAAGCAATCCGTATCCAGTACGGCGGATCTGTAAACGCAGCTACAGCTCCTGAACTTTTTGCACAGGCTAACATCGATGGAGGTCTTGTAGGTGGAGCTTCCCTTAAAGCTGACTTCGGAAAGATCGTAAACTACAAATAATAAGATCTCAAAGCTGTTTTAATAGAACAGATGATTAAGAAAGGTCATCTGGTCAGAAAGATATCTATATTGCCGCGCACAGGTAGTGCGGACAGTAGCAATAGAGATAGTAATTCTGACCGGATGGCCTTTTTTCTTGACTTTGAAAATCATTTGAGTGTATCATAGAGGAGATTGATAAAATAAAGTAACAGCTTAATGAAGAAAATAAAGCAACTAAGAAAAGGGAACAGAAAAGATAGGAGATTGAGAAGCTATGGTAGGAATTATCGGAGCAATGGAAGAAGAAGTCCGTGAGCTGATCGAGGATATGACAGAATGCGAGATGCAGGAGAGAGCATCCATGAAGTTTTATAAAGGTATGCTTTATGGAAAAGAAGCAGTTGTTGTACAGAGCGGAATTGGAAAGGTGAATGCTGCAATTTGTACACAGATTCTTGCAGACTTTTATCAGGTAGATCAGCTGATCAATACAGGTGTAGCCGGTTCTCTGGATGCAGAGATCAATATCGGAGATATTGTTGTATCTACAGATGCAGTAGAACATGATATGGATGTCAGCGCATTGGGAGATCCTGTCGGACAGGTGCCGCGTATGGATGTATTTGCATTTCCGGCAGATAAAGAACTTGTGAGAAAAGCAGTGGAAGCAAATAAAAAGGCGAATTCAGATATTCGTACATTTACAGGAAGAGTTGCAAGCGGAGACCAGTTTATTTCTGAAAAAGAAGTAAAAGAACGTATTGTTAATAATTTTGGTGCGAAATGTGCTGAGATGGAAGGAGCAGCAATTGCTCACGGTGCATATCTGAATCACGTTCCATGTGTGATCATTCGTGCAATCTCAGATAAGGCAGATGGAAGTGCACAGGTGGACTATCCTACATTTGAGAAACAGGCGATCGTTCATGGTGTGAAGCTGATGAAAGAATTGCTTCCGACATTATAAGATTTTATTGTAGTGATTTTCACATGAATTCAGGCGAAAATCTGCTTATTTTCAGATATATTTGACCAGAGCTCTGACTTGCAAAATTGTGCTAAAACTAGTACAATAAAGCGTAGAGTTAAAAAATAGACAATCTTAATGCAAAGGAGATATTGAGATGAGCAAAAAACCAACCGTATTAATGATTTTAGATGGATATGGATTAAGAGATAAGACAGAGGGTAACGCAGTAGCCCTTGCGAATACTCCTGTTATGGATAAACTGATGGCAGAGTATCCGTTTGTAAAAGGAAATGCAAGCGGACTTTCTGTAGGTCTTCCGGATGGACAGATGGGTAACTCAGAAGTAGGACATATGAATATGGGTGCCGGACGTATCATTTATCAGGAACTTACAAAGATCACAAAGTCTATCGAAGACGGAGAATTCTTTGAGAACAAAGCTCTTCTTGCAGCTTGTGAGAATGTAAAGAAGAATGATTCTGCACTTCACCTGATGGGACTTGTATCTGACGGAGGAGTTCATAGTCACATTACTCATATTTATGGAATTCTTGAGCTCGCCAAGAGACAGGGAATCGAGAAAGTATATGTTCATTGTTTCCTTGACGGCCGTGATACACCACCGGCATCAGGTAAAGAATATGTAGAGCAGCTTGAAGCAAAGATGAAAGAGATTGGTGTAGGTGAAGTTGCATCTGTATCCGGACGTTACTATGCAATGGATCGTGATAACCGTTGGGATCGTGTGGAGAAAGCTTACAAAGCATTAGTTGCAGGAGAAGGCAATACAGCGGAATCCGCAACAGCAGGAATCCAGGCTTCCTACGATGAAGATGTAACAGATGAGTTCGTAGTACCATTTGTTGTGACAAAAGACGGTGCTGCAACAGCTACAATTAAAGAAAATGATTCTGTTGTATTCTTCAACTTCCGTCCTGACAGAGCAAGAGAGCTCACAAGAACATTCTGTGATGACAGCTTTGACGG
>ERZ834694.1555-NODE-1555-length-19754-cov-3.395502_pt1 | contig 19754 bp, 32 predicted proteins | sample MGYA00519691_ERZ834694 | MGnify/ENA primary metagenome ERZ834694 (study PRJEB31850, sample SAMEA3708758) | human gut metagenome | biome: human gut; feature: human-associated habitat; material: faeces | place: China | collected 2014 ... | reverse complement strand
GAATCGAACCAGCGACACGGGGATTTTCAGTCCCCTGCTCTACCAACTGAGCTACCGAACCATATAAACGGCAGGTATTGTTACGCCCCTGCCAAGGCGCTCACCATCTACCAGCCATGTGGTAAACGACGGGACTTATGCAATTGATCCACAAACCATAGCCCATGGATTTTATAAACCTTTGACCTGTATTCTTTGTTCTTTGACCTTTAGCTAGAAATTTAAGCTTTGAACTTTCAACCTTTAACCTTTAATCATAAACTTTAAGCTTTCCAAGATGTTTTTATAATTTTTCTAGAATGACGGATTCGAACCATCGTTTCAAGCTTGGCGAGCTCGTGTCTTAACCACTGGACAAATTCTAAAATTCAAGTATTATCAAATCTTTTATTACTTGATTTTCATCTTGTTGGCTTATGAGGCCAGCTTTCTATATATGACTATTAGCTTTTTTATTATTTAATTTCGTTCAAGCAAGCCGCCATAAGCAAAGAACGAACAATTGCAGTTTGTCGTTTTCGATAGACAGTGAATATGTTTCGCTAATTAGATATTAGTATTCGATAGTGATCTCAGTTGTAGCATTTGATGCAGACAGAACTGCATCAACCTCAGCCTTGAACTTATCGATCTTGGCGGCGAGTTCATCCTTGGCCTTCTTGATGTCAATACCATCGATCAGAACCATAGTTTCGCGCTCAATATAACTGTCACGTGCGTCTCGAATAGCCTCAGGGTCCATGTTGCTCTTTTCAGAAGCAGATGCAAGGCCCTTAGTGTAATCATCCGCACGATCGCTCAGACGGGCATTGGTCATTTCGATTGTAGCAATGGCGCTGGAATACTGACGCTCCATCATGGCGAGCAGCTCACGCTTGAACTCGATACCATGCTGATTCATATAGATAGCCTCCGCAACAGTATAGACAACACCATCAATGGTCACATGAGTCTCTGCATTGGACTTGGAGATCGCACGCTTGATCGCATCGTGACGAGCAATCAGATCCTTGATGGAATCCAGAGAACTCTGTGCATCCTTCTTGTAATCCTCAATAGGCACACCGTTCAGTTTCTTCATGCTCTGCTTAGCAGCCGCACAGAACTTAGCCTCAGAAATCGCCTTGAGGATTCGATTTTCCAGAACCTTGATCTCCGCCAGACCACGATGGATTGTCATAGTTTCAGTAGTCATAATCATTCTCCTTATGTAATTTATAATCTTTGACTGCGGTTGCCCGCTGTTCTAATGGTGCTGGAGACAGGGCTTGAACCTGCAACCTGAAAATTACAAATTTCCTGCGCTGCCATTGCGCCACTCCAGCATAGAAAGGTGGATTCGCTCCACCGATGAAACAGATCAAACATTCGCTGTTCGACTGATTCCGTATTTATTTGTTCGATACTCTGCAAATAGCTTGCAAATTCTTTCTGATATGTAAGCACCTGCTGATGCGTCTGATTGGTATATCGCCCGTTTTGTAGATACTTTTTATATTTTCCTGCTCCAATTTGATATCGAAGCAGCGCAGATGAATCATTGTTGGTATATTCTTTGTGATAGGCCAAAAGCTGAATCCCACATCGAATACCGGTTCGATCATCTAAGAGTTCGTTCATTGAATTAATCCCAAGTGTTTTATGCAGATAATCAAAATTGACTTCGTTTACCTGCATCAGGCCGTAGTCCACTGTACCATTTGAATTCACATGGGTTTGCCCACTCTGGAACCGACTTTCATTGTAGATTACGCCAAGCACCAGAGATTGATCGACGTTGTACTCTTCACATACTGTCTTGGTATACGTCTTTAAATCGTCGTTCCACGCCTGATAGATTTCAACTGGACTAGCCGCATTGGCCGGAATAAGATTCGTCAAAATGTAACAGGCGGTAACGACAGCGGTTACAATCAGTTTCTTCACGATTGCTCTCCTTCTCGTTTTATCTGTGTACATATTACTTTATTAGCCAAAAAGATTTGGGGCATTATCGCCCCATTTCTTTTATAGTTTGTTAGATTTCGCGAGCATCAGCAAATATGTCTGATAATCAAATCCGTAACGATATTCATTATTCTTAAATTTTGTGGCAACATAGCTATCGCCATATTCTTCACTGTCTTTTAAGATACAATGAAATCCTTGGAGCTTTTTTATCGTGTTCAATTTGATACGAATATTTTTATACGGCGAAGTTATTGGAAGAAGTTCGGCAGCGTCATCTTCTTTTTTGTAGATTTTAAAGAAAAATTGGCTGTTCACTGGGACATCTACTTCGTTTTTCCGATTACTCCTCAACAGGTAGATGCTGTCATTGTAGGTTTGCTCCTGACGCTTTTTAGTTCCGCCTGTCTTAAAAGTAGTAATATATTTTGCTCGTAAAATCAAGTCAAACGCGATTGGATTATCGATATATTGCTGACATACGGATTGGTCTTCATCGACGACATCAATTCTCTTGATCGTAAAGATCTCGTCTGACTTAAATCCGTAATACAACAAACAACACGCAGCTGCTTGCATTGCGAACACATCGCTGGAAAATAATTCTTTAATATAAGAAAAGAAATCGTCCGGAGTTCTAAACACATAATCAAGTTCAACAATGCTCTCACAATCAACATTCTTGATCGTATTGATCGTTTTGTTGATCCTTTCCCCGCGTATGTCTAAAGTTTTTGTGTCTTTGTCTGAACCGTTTCTTTTGAAATTTGTCTTAAACTTTTTTAAGAACGGATGAAACTGGTAAGTGTCTGCCGAAATATATCCGCTGTTGTAAGACCATGACAGATAACTTCTCAGAATTGCATTGTCAAACCGGCTGCCACAGTCAGATCGATTGATAAAGCAATTCGAATAAATATCCTGTATCATATCTTGATCTGTTTCAGGATTGATCTCGCAGAAGTCCTTGTTGTAATGGGACTCTATTTGCCCTAGCTTGTTAAAGATAGCTCTCGTTTTCACGAAGTAGTTATGATTATAAATATAGCTAGTCGCGTTTTCTGGATCTACGATAGGATTGCCCAACTCGTCTTTTTTCGTTGCATAACTAACGATAAACGCTTGTTTCCGTTCTGTGTTGTAAAATTTGTTTGCCATATCAGCAATCTCCTTACATAGCGCCACCAGTATTCAAGACATTCCTGAACTTATTTTACACTATGTAAGGGGATTTTGCAATGATGTTTAAGCGATTGAAGTCCCCGTAGGCTGGAAGGCCATGGAGAGCATCGGACATTGAACGACCATTGCGTTTGCCGCACGTTTCCAATTTTCATCTGTAAAGATTGGCTCACTTAGCTGAGAATTAAAAAGAGTGTCACGCGCTTCGATGACAAGAGTAGAATCCTGAATCAAGCCAGAGACTTCACCAACATCATAATTAACATGAACAGGATTGAACTTGGCTCTCCGTTTTGTTGTGAACGGAATCACCTCGCACTGCCCTGCATTCTTATTATAGATGTTGTTGCTCACGACCAGGTACGGATGTACGCCGGTATACTTGTGAACGCCGCCGTCGGTTTTCTTTTCCACATAACCGTAGCGGATCTCGCCAATCTTCGGGACACTTGAGCCAGCCTTAAACATAATTATGACCTCCTTGCTGACCATCTTGATTTGTTTGTGTCCTTATTATACCACCATCGAAGTAATTTGTAAACAGATAATGCAAAAATTTTTTATATTTCGATCACTTTTCGAGCATCATCTTGATTCCGTACTTCCCGTCGTCCATTTTTACCCGAACTACTTCATACGATAGGCAGTTCGACGCCTCACACAAAAACTCATTCCCATTCAAACAGCAAAATACGCTCTGAACTTTTGAATAAGGTGGAAGCGAGACCTCTGCCACAATGGAATAGGTGTCCCCTCTCTTTAGAAGGCGAAAAGCACTGACATCAAGTCTCGCGCAAACCATTGTATCTTCGTTTTGATTTGACGCAAATCGAACGGTATCAAACGACTGCATGTGCTCAAATAACTCCTGGGCAGTGTAAGTAACTTGCATTTTGCCCCTCCAAAATAACTCCCAAATCACAATAACATCTTTTTGTTTTAATTCGGTTGTTATTTTACCATATCGTATGCTGAGAATCAAGAGCTGATTTACAACTTTTAATTGTTTTAGAACCAGCGTCTGCGCTTCTTGCCAGCTTCCATTAGCATCTTGTTCATCAGCTTCTCATAGTTTACGCCGCAGACCTCGTCCAGAATAGCATCATCATACGGGATACCCTGGGCGTTCAGATGATCACGGAACCAAAACTTAGTCTGATAGTATGGACCCATACGGTCAGAATAAGCGCTGGGCCACTTCCCAAGACAATTCGGATGACAGTCGGGAATACTCTGCCACTCCTTGCGCACCCGCTCGTGCATCTGACGAATATCTGCATTTGATCGATCGGCGGCTCGTGCGGTGTAAATCTGGTCAAGCTCCGCCTGTTTCTTCGACTGACTGATGTTCTGCCCGGCGTTTACTACTCCGGCTGCACCCAGACCAAACAATCCAAGAAAAAACGAAATGGCTCCACTCATGATATTATCCTCCTTTTTTAATTTCAAATAGATCTCGGCGAATCCTTGGCGTATATGTACGATTATCTAAAGCTGCCAATGCTTTTTGTAACTTATTAGAACCCCAATCGTCTGGTTCGAATTTTGATACCAAATCGATCAGCGTCATCATGTCTTTACATTCGCGGCGCTTTAATCGTGCTTTCTTAAATTCATTCTCAAGATAACATCGCTGAACTGCGTTTGCGTTGATAAACTCGATCGCATGAGAGATATCCTCCAGAGAATCCGACGCTTCTGTTAGCTCGTTGTATTTTTTTGAATAGAGATCTTTTAGAGACCCAAGAATCTGATCGATCATTATGAGATGATTTCTAAGCTGTGTCAGCTCCTCGGACTCCGCTGTTTTGCCTCTAACGGGTTCAAGCTGTTGTTTTTCTGGAGGAGGAAGCTGTTTTGCTTCTACCTTTCTCGGTCGGTATCCTTTTTGGTTGTAACTTTTATTGAGACTGCTCAAAAATTCCAACGCATGAGTTTCGGTTGGATACTTCGTCGCAAGATCAAAATCATATGTAACGACGATTTTCCCACCTCTCATTCTTGAGATATACCCTTTCCCGTCGGTGAGTACATAGCTCACTCTATCACCTTCCTACCTTATTATAATAGGGGCCTGTAGATCAATGTTCTCGTAGCACCACAGACTGTCCTTTCTTCAATACCCAGCAGTTCTTACCGGCATACGCACAATCCTCACAATGACCGCCGCATTCATTTGCATTCGCCGGAGCATCACAGACCCCATTTTTGAACGAAACATAGGCAACTGGTAAATTATAGGTGTTGTCCATATTATACCCCGGCCATTCTGAAAACAAAATATGTAAATTGCTGGGAATTTTCTTTTTCGCTCCCAAATACTGGTTAACGATTTTATACTGCTTTGTGAACGCCAGGAAGTGAGTGTGCGGCAATTTACGAGCGACACGGCACATCATCGCGAGATAGTCCTGACTAATAATGTCTCCACTGACATGCCACCTAAAATAAAAAGACCCGTAAGCCGCAGCAATTGCTTGCTGTTCGAAGCTGTCAGGGTCTGTCAACCAAAGATTCAGGTTGTTTTCGTATGCGTCTCGTACTGTTCGTCGCCAATCGAAATGGCCAACATAGCACGTCTTCGCACAGGGCACGTCAGGCGCACAAGTAACCACTCGCGGCATAGAGATGGACTTCACGTTGCCCATCTTGCTGTTTGCGTTCGACACTGACAGCTTCAACATATTCAATTTTCACACCCTCATTTTGGGAGGGCGCACTCCTTCCTTATAATTATATCATCCTAATAGTCCAATAAATTACACTTTGATTGCTTCTTCGTTGATAGTCATAGCTAACTCGTTAACCAACTTCATATTGACGTGATCTGGCAAGCTTGAATTTCCGCAAGCAGTTTTCATTCTGGCTTCATAGATCGGAAGCACATAAGCTCGCCATTCTAAATAATCGTATTCGCCAAATCTAAATTTTTGCAACAGATCAATGTCATTGCTGCGATATGTAATGATTTCGCCCTTTTCAAACAGATCAAACGCCATCAGATATAATCTATTTGCATTCATAACCAACTTGTTTAGCGTTTTACGAGCCTTTTCGATATCGATCTCCCCATAACGACCACCCTGCATATCAATATATAATCTACCGGACTTATTGATCAAATCATTTATGAATCCGCCGAATGGTTTAATAGCATCTTTTGACAAAAAACATTTTTTATTTTCCATAAGCAGCTTAGTTGTCGGACTGTAGCTGATAACAAGGTCGTCACTATTTCCAAACAACTCCAACACATTAGGATTTCCGTTTGATAACAGCTTCACGATTTTGTTAAAGCTAAACACTGTAGTATCAGTCGCCGCATCCACATGATGTTCAAACTCACTCAGCCCAAGCAAATCTTCTTTGGAATTTAATGCTGCACCGCGAATATCCACATCAGATCCTTCTACGTTCGTTCCGTAAGCATGACTGCCGCCAATAGTTAGAAACATTAAATGCTTACCAAGATGCGGATTAGTGCGCAGAAAATCATACGGTTCGCTATCAATGATGCTCTGTAATTCTTCTCGTGTCATTTTTTTACCACCTCTTTGCGCTTGAGATTATTAACATCACAGCAATAAAATAAAATGCCCACATCGGAACAATTAACCATGCCCACTCAAGACAAAAATCAATAAATCGAGATAATAATTTCAAAATATAGTTCATCATAACCCTGTTTGCACCGTATCAAATTCGATCGTCTCTCCTGTTTCTTTATTGACACCATACCCTACCACATGAACGATATAAGCCGGCCAGCGCTCTTTGTTTTCATCAATGGCGATACGAACAGTACCTTTGAAATTTTTGATCCAAGTTGCACACCAAGGCTTTTCAAAATGATCATTGTATTTTGGATTAAACTTTAAGACGGAGGCCAAATCAGCCACACATACCATACCGGCATCTGCGCAGAATTCGCCCAGTTTAACCTTCGTTTCGGGTACGAATGTAGTACAACCCCAATCACCGTAGTAAGTATTGGACTCTATTCCAATGATGCCATAACTGCTGATATCGCAACATTCAAATTTTCTCCGCTCGTCATTGGGCATATTATGAGACAGATAACATGGATCTGTAATGATAATATCCCCATCAAACTCCATAATACGATCTTCTGCTTCAAGATAACGATTTTTATATTCTAAGAATTCTTCATATTTTTTTGCCATATCTCGCAGTTTTTCAAATTCCTTCGAGATTTTCTTCAGCGCTTCATCGGGATCTTCGCCCATTTCGATATCATGATTAATATACCATTTCACAAAAAAAGAATCACTATCCGTTTCTGTGACCAATCTATGTACATCGAAACTGTCTGGTTCCTCGTTAAGCTTTGCAAGCGCCTCAAACAGTTTTATCTCGACATCAACAACACAACGATCAATGATGCTCTTAGCCCATTCAGGAATTCGATTCCATTCATCTACCAATGCCTGTGGATAATCTTTAAACTGCTCATGATATTCTTTATTCTTCTGTTCAACCCATTCGTGTGTCATATTTATTCTCCAATCAGATTCGGATTCGTTGAATTCCAAATTTCTTGAGATGTATTTTCGCCATCATCTGACAATTTATCGATCCAAGCATTGAGCACTTCACGGTACACTGTCATATTCGGACAAAAATGACTGTTGGTGAATACCGGCATATCGTCATTACACAGAATTCTCATGATGGCAGCGCACACAGCTGCGGATCTCGATACGCCAGCAGCACAATTTACACAGAACCGATCGGTCTTATCTGCTTCGTGGTTATCCAAGACAAATTTCACAATATTCCTAGCTTGAACATCCGTAATACATGTACCTTCCAGATCAGTAGTGCAATCATCAAACTTCAATGGAAGGAATGTGATGTTGCCTTCACACTTATGAAAATCAATATGATGGCCATTAGCTTCAGTAATTGAGATAAACCGAATCCGTTCAAAATGTGGCTGTCGGATAAAGTCTTCTGCTTCGTCAGCGCTCATCATAGAAAATTTCCATTTGCCACGATACATTGTAATCATAAACCCCACCTCAAGTAATCAGTTCGTAAATCTGACCAAAGTAGCGACAAAACTGCAAACCATCAAGCGTTTCAATCGCCGAATCAAGAGCAAAGAAGCGCACCTCGGTAGGATCAAATAAAAGCTGTTTGATATTTTTTATATCAATATCGTCATCTTCATACCCAGAGTCCGCCATTTCCTGTCTGAATTCTTCATCGGAAACATATGTAAACATTACTTCGTTATATACTGTTTCTTCGTCAAAATCGATCGTCAGATCCCCTTCCGACCAATACTCCAGCTCTCCCATACCATCGTCCGTGATTGCAATCAAACCATAATTTCTATTGATATCATCCTTAAATGTTTCATTCGGATATTTTTTCTTGAACGCTTCTCGGTCGCGAATATTCACTCCACCGCCGCATTCCTCAAGCTGTCTTGTAATGCGAAGAATAAGTTCGTCCTTGCTAGTGGCATTGAACCAGTTCACATTATCGACAATATCTTTTGCTTCCTGAAGAGCGCTTGTGGTATATGCGGACCAATGATAATAAATCTTGGCGATATCCTCGTCAAACGCATGGATCGTAATAACCAGCCGCTGTCCCATTATTTTAACTCTCCTTTTTTATATAGACGATATTTATACGATCTTGTCCTTCTAGCACTGGCAGCATGTTCTTCTTTGCTCGGTTTGTAATCTCTCCAGTGCAGTTTAATATATTCGTCATTTTTTCGTTTTGCTTCTTGATCAACAATCAGCGCAATCGTTTTGTGGCTTACATTATATTCTCTTGCAAGACCACGAAGAGAATACGTTCCCGTTTGATATTTACGAAGTATTTCTATCTTTTTCTCAGAAGTCAATTTCACACGACGATCTTGAATTTCAGACAAACGTATATTTTGCCACTTGCTTGCCAATCAATCATCCTCCGATTCCGCAAACGCTGATTCAAACTCATCCTCATAACTTTCGAGCTCTCCGTTATCATACTTTGCCAGAGCCTGCTGCATTGCATCATCTGTATCTTTTGCATCCTTGATATGTACTTCGTAATAGCGATTTGCTGTAATATATACTGTGTATCCCATCTTGCCATCTCCTTTTAACAATGGCAGAGCAACCACAAAACCAGATCATCATGCTTGAACCAGCCCGCCGGGAACCCGCGCCAGTTGTTTTTATCCGTCCAGCTCCTGGATTTCATTTGGCCGATTTGCTGAAGCTCTACTGAAAGACGCACCATGAATTTCTTGCAGTCCGCTTTATTCCTCATTACTGTCTGCATTACAAGAGTATCCTGTAGTTTACCATCGACTACCTCACAGATCGCACATGGACAGTTGTGACAGTTCTTTTCAACACACATCAAACAAGGTGACATTGTAATTCCTCCTTACACCCCATCAATGTGACTTGCCATCATATCAGCTGTGTGCGTCCAGAGTACATTGGGATATTTTGAGATAGCATTCCCATAATACTTCCATTCGTTCGTGTCGGTTTCATAAGCTCCCATATGCCAACGGATACAAGCAATCTCTTCTTCGGTTAAAGTGATACAACTCGCCAGCATACAAATAGACTTCTCACCATGGTGACTATAAATAGAGTCCATTCGATATTTGTACTGATAGCCGTCTGTCTTGCCGATCAATTCATACTGATCCGTTTTACAAACATCATGCAGCAAACCAACAATGACAGGAGAACCGGGACGACTCCATTTCAAATCGAGCTGTTTTGTCAGCTGTACCAAATTCTTTGCGACTGCCAGACTATGTTCAGCAAGGCCGCCTGGATAATTTCCATGATACTTAGTAGATGCCGGAGCACCCCAAAATCCATGTTCATTCAAAAAATGCTTCACGACAGCTGCTTCATCTGGAGTAAAAGACTCGTCTAACATACTATACGCTTCATTCTTGGTTGTGATTTGTTTTTCCATAATGGGACTATCTTTAATTGTCAGTTCCAAAGCTTTTTCATCTCCTTTCAGTTCAGCAACGTCGACCTTTAATGCGTTTGCGATTTTACACAGTGTTTCAGGTCGAGGATTCCGGAGTCCATTTTCCCACTGACCGATAGCTGCACCGGTTAGGCCAAGGAGATTTCCAAGTCCTCTCTGCGAAAGCATACGACTTTTTCTTACTTTTTGAATTCTGTCACCCGTAGTCATTTACACTGCTCCAATCATTAAAGCTTCCTTTGAAATTCTGTAGACATCCGAACTCATGTCCGTGCTTGGGTCTGCCCAAACAGAAATCTCCGCACTATTGTCTTCTTTCATAATGCGGCCTTCTGTCAAATCGACAATCTCTCCATCATTTCGCTCTAAAGCGACAGTAGCGTAGTAGTCTTGTTCTGTATCGCCAAGCTCGACCATAAGATTGCCAATCGGCGTTTTGATTTTCATTACATTACTGGGCATAATTGCACCTCTTTTATAAATGATAAATCTGCCAGGTATCCTTATAATCATAACCAACAACAAACATTGTTGTATCGGCTCCATCTACGTATGGTTTACGATCCTCGGCTTCGTTGTCATCTTTCCATGTTTTATAGTAATCCCAATACGTGCGTTGAACGCATTTCTGCATTTCTTTTTGCGCTGCATCGAAGCTTTCAAACTTATTCACGTTGGCGACATAAGCCAAAGTTGTTTCGCTCTCATAAATATTGATAAGTAAAAACATATTGCACACCTCCAACTAAATTGTTTTGGCGGCGGTTATGTCTGCCCCAGTACCGCTACTCACCTGGCATTCGGACATTAGCCGAAAATAATAATCTCTTCCATATTAGGCTCGTTGAATCTTTTTACAGCTTGTATATGTCATCCAGTTATCCCAAACGATATCTTCTTGATGCATGTCTGCGATTTTATGAGCTTCAAAGGAATCATTTGCTTCAACCAGAATGTATCCTTCGACTTTCACATCTACTCTGTAGCGCATTATTTACACCTCAAGATCAATATCAAAAGAAGCAGTCCCGTCTTCGTTCTCCTGATAATTCATTTCAGCGAGAAAGTCCATGCACTCATTTAACCTCTTTTGCGTGTTCTCTACATCTGGATGACTTAAAAGATACTTGAAGCGTTTCGCTTCATCAGCACTCAAAATAATATCTTCATTGACGTAGTGCATTTTATCCCTCGTTGATAATCTCAATCTGGCACATCTTCATGGCAGCCAGCGCGTTCTTATGAGACTCAGGAGTAACACCAGCGCAGCAGCTTGCATCCACAATGATAGGAACCTCATGGAGAGCACTCTTTAACATGATCGCATTGGAGATCACACAGATATCAGTGCAAAGACCGACCAGAGTGATGGAATTGATCTCGAAATTTGCCATCATGCCAAGTCGGGCGAAATGACTATCGTACAGTCCATCCATCAACTGCTTTGAACCAAACGCTCGTTTCTCATAAACAGGGAAGGAATCGCCAAATGGTCTTGCGTAAAAAACCTCATCAACGATCTGCCAACCCCAAGTTCTGCAAATGCAATGCGGAACAGGGAGATGCTTACCTTCCTGAGTCTCAAGATAATTGTCATAATGTGTATCCTGTGTATACAGAACTTCACCCTTCCAGTTCTTGATCTTCTCCACAACCTTTGGCACAATAGCTTGAGCTTCTGGGGTGCCAAGAGCGCCGGTTACGAAGTCGTTCTGCATATCAACAACGACCAGGATATCAACTTTTTCTTTTCCCATAAGAACTCTCCCTTACCACTCAACCTCGTAAAAATTAGATTTATACATAGGCATCGGCAACAGTTTGAACATATTCGCCTCGTGCATCCGATCGATCTTGGCAGCCGTAGCACTATCGCCACCGAAGTCACCAGTGCGAATATATTTGTCGAGGAATTCATAGGTGAAGCCGAAATTGTCCTCGTCGGTTTTGCCGCTCAGTCCATCCTGCGGGATCTTGTTAATAAACTTATCAGGCAAGCCAAGCTCGGCTCCAACCGCCTTAACTTCGGTTACTGTTAAATCGCCCAACGGGCTAAATTGACCAACAGTGTCGCCAAAAATACTTCCATATCCAACGTACCGTTCACTGTAATTCGAATTATTACTTACTCGCCCATTCATACTCTGAGACACCATGAACAGAGTTGCCATACGGATTCGTGCCTGCAGATTTACACGAGCCTGCTTGGAATCGCACAGACCAGCTGCCCGTCCATTGGCCAGCAGCGCATTCACAGTTTCCGCAATATTGATCTCGAAGGACTTGATACCCAGATGCTTGACCAGGTCCCGCGCCACATCAATGTCTTCCTGCACACCCTGCGGCATCAGAACGCCGATCACACGGCCATTACCCAGCGCTTCACAGCATAAAGCAGCCACGATACTGGAATCCTTGCCGCCAGAAATACCAATCACAGCATTGCAATCAGGGCCATTCTTGCGGAAATAATTCCGAATCCACTCAATGATTTCATTTTTCGTCTTTGCTGCGTCAAATTCATACTTCTTGTGCATATTATTTACCCTCCAGTTTCCACAGTTCTACATCGACACCCTGAAACGTGACATCAATGATTTTCTTAACTGTATCCCAATCAGCGCCACCACGGACGCATCCGATTTTATACGGCATTGCGACCTTCCAATTAAACTGTCTTGCCTGCTCTGCAACATAAATCAGAGCTTCCATCAGAGCACCAACCGAAGTGTACTGTGCCCCGTTGTAACCGTATTTATCTTGACCAAAGCAATTGGCGATACAAAGTTCTTTACGGTCACCATATACAGGGACGATCTGAGCTGTGCCAAGCAACCCGGCAGTGTAGTTTTTATGAAGCTCACATAATTTGTGATATTGTTCATATACATTCGGGAACCGTTCCCTGACTTCCTTGGCAACGCCTGACCCCATGACACCCTGACAATTCACCTGATGACAAATAATGTCTGCGTCAGAATCAAACACATTACCTTCTTTGATTACAACTGCCATATTCTCACCTCGGATTCAATTCTTTGACCCCAAAATACTGAGCTGCTCGTTGGCTGTGCAGGTTGAATTGTTCGAGCTCTGGAGTCCATACGATCACATTCATTTTGTCAAATGCTCCGGCGTAAATCAATTTCAGAGCTTCTTTTCTATCGCATTTGCGAATAACTTTTCCATCGTACCAAAAGCGAATTAAGTTATCAGTGGATTTATGAATCATCAGAACTTCCCTTTCCACAGACGATCACGGACTTCCTTCAGGCTGTACTCCTTAACCATCGCGCCATTACGGAATACGGTCTGCAGCAGATTTCCACCCGAATGTGCAGCGTGATCCATCAGGCCATCTGTACAAACCAGCTTTCCAGAATCATCCTTGGTGACATAACACATACCCTTCAGACTCTTCTTGAAGTGATCGGTATCGGTCTTAGGATCTTTGAAGATCTGGATCTCCTTGCCATTGACCACGCCGTAGGTTGCTTTCACAGCCATGCCAAACGTATCACGGGTAAACGGCTTCAACTGGCCATTCTGCTCAATACACTGCATAGAGAACGAACCAACACCCAGGCTGACATTATTACAAGCGAAACCATGCGCCTTGAGTTCTGCATAGATCTTTTCGCACCGCTGCACTGTAATGGAATCGCCGTACAGAGCCTTGACGTGCGGGTCCAGCACCTTATAACCCTTGCTGTTGACTGTGCCACCGAAGATATCCCACAGATGGTAAACAGTCTGCGTGACGATTTCGACCGGGTCGCCAGAATCGCCACGAATCAGCAGTGTGCCATTGTGCGCCATGATTTCGTCTTTGAGCTGTGGCAGGATATTATCGACCAGATTCCAATAGTCGTAGGAATCAGAAACCATGCTGAAACTCATATTGGGATACAGCTCAGTCAGCGCCCGGCGGATGAAAGTGATCTCATCGCCATCGACTGCGAAGTTAGAACACATCACACTATGCTCGGTGCTAACAGCGCCAAACGCAACGGGCTCTTCTTCACAATTGCAGCGATACATTTCTTCCAGATACGGAATCGCAGGGACAGTAGCAGTATTCAGAAAACTCAGACACCAACCGGCGCTTGACTTAACTGCCGACTGCATACACTCCTGACCACGGAAACTGAAATCACCCAGAGCACGAGCATGCGGCACGCCATCCTCCACGGTTTCATCGTAATACTTGTCCACGATATCGCGATACAGAGTTCCGACCGTTGCAGAAATCATCGGGTGCCACAGCTCAGAACTCATAAAAGATTCGAGGAACTGCGGAACCCATGCGAAATCAGGATGCGTGTTGCTCATCTCAAGGAACGGCACATGGATGGGGCAACGAGTGCCTTCTGGCAGCGCTTTGATCTCGACCGGCAGATAACCCAGATCATGCAGCGCTGCAATCTTGCTCAGATCGTAAGCATCCTTACCAATGGTCGCATCCAGATATCGCTTGTACTGAGGAACGACCATTTCCTTTGGTTCGTCAAAGAAATTTTCGTTGAAATAATTCACCAAATAATCCTTGCAGAATGCCTGAATGCCGAACACGACGACTTCATCCACACCATCCAGACGGCTCATACGAGGAGTAAAGTAACTGACCAGCTTGGTAGTGCCAGCCGGGAACTGCTTACTGTGAGTTGTCTTGTAGAAGTCACATAGTAGCATCGGGTTAATATTGATCATTTTAAATTCTCTCCTTTTACTTTACTGGATCGTCTGGTCTGAAAAATGCCGGACGTTTTACATTCGGATGGGCTTCATCAACATACACGTCATATAGCGCATTGAATTCAAATCCAAAATTGTCCTTAATAGGAGGTATTTTGATATACAAAGTCGCATAGTAGTCCGATGAATCAAAGAATCGGCTTCCTACTTCAACTTCCTTAAATGTCCGCATATCAGTCCTCCAGAAGTTTCTTTACCATCTCATGACAATCTCCAAGATACCTGTCTTGAATCTTTTCAAGTTCATCAGCCGTACATTCGATTTTAAAAGTGCGCTTATCCTTTGGTGAATGAATTTTAAAATCAATATGTGATCCATCATAATTCCCGGATAATTCTTTATGATAATTGCGCTCTCCAACATCACAGAAAGCATCATAGATAGAATCCTTTACATACTTAACTGCATAGTCTTTTCCATGGACATTATCGATTAGGAAATCTAAGATTGAATAGAATTCATCTTTTACACATGCTTCAGTTTGATTTTCATTGATTTCACGATAAATATGCAGCGAATATGATTCTCGATAATGATCACACTTCATATCGATTGGGGCAAAATTCCAACCAAAATCTCCATCGGTATAAAACGAGATATCTAGTTCCCAAATATCCATATCAGTCCTCGTCCCAACGGGGTTCCAATACATGAATCTTCTCGTGATGGCCAGTGAAGATACTGTTGGTCGTGAAAACGGTATGAATCAGATTCGGGTCGTCGAACAGATGGCCTCGCTCCGGGTCCAGGATGCTGTTTTCACAGTGGCTGACATACATATCGATATCGCCAGCACCGAGCTCCTTGAGCTTCTTTGCCGAGTAGTACATCGTACCGCCATAGGAACAGATATCGTCGATCATCAGAACTTTGCCGCCCTTGGGAGGATAACCGGTGACATCCAAGCCGAGAATCTTTCCGGTCTTCCAATCACGCTTCTTGTCTCCATGAATGATATAAGCCTTACAACCCACACGATCGAGTGCCCAGTGAACAGTTTCCTCGTATCGTTTCATCGCACCGGCATCTGGGAAGTAGATCACATTCGGCTTGCTCTCCTCGATTACTTGACAGATCTCACGAATCGGAGTATGTACCTCGCAACGATTGATCAATGCGGGAGCCACATCGCTGTGAGGATCAAACACAGTGACGCAGCTGAATCCGCACCGATTGATTTCATCGGCGAACCACTTGAGAGTGAACACATCCTCGTCACTATGAACGCGATCCATACGGGCGTTCGGAATATACGGCATAAACAGCTCGACTTCTGCACCGTTATCCTTTGCGTCCTTTGCGATCATAATGACCGTGGGAAGTTCGGCCATAGATTCAAATGTCCAGACGATACTGATCACATTGAGATAATTGATAGTCAGATCCTTCTTGATCAGCGGAGTACCGTCTGGAAACGAACTGATTTCATAATGATTTACTTTAATCATATTAGTTCTCCTTTGCGAAATCCTTGAAGTCTTTCCATTTGATTTTTACAATCACGCGACGACCGCAATGATCTTTTAACTCAACTTTTGGCCGAGCTACGACACCTTCCATATAAGTGTCCTTCATAGCGACAACAGACTTCGGATGTCCACATACATAATCAATGCCAACCTGAAGAGGACCAGTGAATAACACTGGAACAACCTTAATGCCAAACATCTGTGCCGTCTTCTCGACCCACTCACGAATCTGATAATTTTCGCCAATCAAAACATCGAAAAGAATGAAGCTTTCATCCGGACGGTATTCATTGCCAACACCCTGTACTTTGCCGCCATAACCTTCGCCAAAGAGAATTACGTTCTTCTCGCCGAAGGTCTGCTCGAAAAGTTCTTCTGCTTCAGTAGTGCCAAAGATTTTATTCAGCGAATCGAGAAGAGGTCTGGGAATCTCAGCGTTGTCGGTACGGCCACCAAATTCCACCTTATGGCCATCCCAATAGACGCGGATGTTTGTTCCATCGACCTTTTCTGTGAATACCCATTCTGTATTTTTCAAGAACTCAACGGTTTCATTACGGAAATCGCCAAGGATCAGTTTCTTCGTGCCTGTAGTATCTCGATTGAAAATCGTCTCAATTTTCTCATAAGTACGCATTGAATAACCCTCCTTAGTTCAGCTCTTCCAGCTTCTTCATCAGCTGCTCAACATCCATATCTTCCAGTTCCTTGTCCTTCTTCTTTGCCACAATCTTCATAATCTTATCGCGCTGCGCCTTCTTCTCGGCAGCATTCACACGAGCTTCAGATTCGGCCAGCTTGACAGACACGATGTACTTGACCAGCTCGATCTTGTTTGCCAATTCGGTATCCTCGGCACTCTTCGCGGCCAGCAAAGAATCCTCGTCTGCAGTCTTCTTCTGGCGGTTCAAAGTCTTAAAGATTGCGTCCAGAGCCTCAACATTCAGGTCCCACAGATCCTCAACAGTCATGACGCCTTTGTAGGTAAAACGGTAACGATTACGAGTTGCGATTTCAAACAGATTCTTTTCCATAATTATTTCTCCTTTAATTTTTATAAAAGTGATTCACAAACACATTCCTGTTCTACAAAACTTTGAGGAATCAGCATTTGTTCTGTCCAATAAAAACTACAGCACTTCAGTTTTACAGTTTTTTGAGATCCAGAATACTTCTTAATCTCAAATTCCGATCCAGCAAGGCGAACCATATTCGGCGTTGGTGCTGAATGATAACCGGCATTCTTGCCTCCAAATGTTTGATAGACCGTATTGATATTCAAATCCGGACGAATCACAACACGATCTCCTGGCTTAAATCGAAGCGGAAATACATAATGCATAACGACCTCATAGAAGTGATTTGCAGTAGTATTCGTTATCAGCCAGACCTACAAACATCTCGTCAGTCCAGTTCATTCGGCATCCGGTTTCTTTGATCCGATAACGCTCGTTGTCAGTATATTCGGAAATCGTAACAACAGAGTCAGCGAATTCTGAACGATCTTTATACGTATATTTTACGGTTGTAGCGCATCCACGACCTGGTCCAGACACCATATGATATTCATGCTCTTTAACAAAATGGTCGATCACTCGAACCTTATCTCCCGGTTTATAACGCCAATCCATCAAATCACCACTTTCAAAACTCGCTCCGTAGCGCCCTGCACCTTGACGATGAAGCTGTTGTGCTGCGTCTCAGAGAAGCCGACACCAGACAGTTGGTCATCCACGGACTGGACTGCCATCTGAGAACCCAGCGCCTCAAATACCCGCTTGTGCTGGAGTAGTTCTGCCTTCAGGAATTCGTTGTAGAAACCATTGGGCTTTTCAGGGTTGACGCAATCTTTAAGCATGAAGAAGTAGTGACGGTTGCCATTACCGGTCTGTTCGTCCCAGTAGTTCGGAGAATACATCGCAACAGACACAGGCACAAACCGATTAGAGTTCACACCCCAAATCTCGCGGGTGCTGGTAGAACTGGGCAGCAGCTCCTTGATAGAGAACTTACCATCCTTCAGTGTGACTTTTGCCACGGCGATATTCTGACCGCCATGCAGTGGCTTATCGTAGTTAAACGAGTAGATGTTGCCATCGAATTCGATCTCAGCCCGGAAACCAGTTTTACCGCCGCGACTATTGAAGCAGTTTACATAGAAGCTGTACTCGCCTTCCTTCATCTTTTTGATGTCAGGCCAGGTAATATTCTCGACCGCAGCTTTACCCTGATTAGGATGAACGATATCAACATCCAGGCGGCCATCAGTACGAGGATGCCACTTGCTGCCAAAATAGATATGATTCTTATCGGGTTCAATGCAATGAGCATCCTCATCATTTGCATCGTACTCACCCGGCACATCGTTCCACTGGATTGAGAAACGCAGCACGCCATCCACCTTACCGCCTGCGTTCTTAACATTCTCACGGATCTGGCTGTCAGTCACGTTGCCCGTATATGCCCAGCTAAAACCATTCGCCCACTTGAACATAGACGGCGCATTCTTATCCTGTGGAGCAATCAGAGACATCATATTCATCTCAAACCGATTCTCCATAAACAGTTCCAGACCAGTCGCAGTGGGCAGCACGTCTTTGATGAACTTATCAATACCGATTTCCTCTGCGCGGCCGAACTTCTTAGGATCGATTGCAACAGTCTTCGCCATTGCTTCAAACGGATTTACAGCGCCAGCAATACGAGGGGCTGCGTCTCGATTACAGAACAGAATGTTGTTGGCAGTGATATCATCCAGGGTAGCAAACCGGCGACCCAGACTATTCATATAGCCAAGCTCAGTGACTGTCTTCTGTGCATCTTCCAGCATCTTTTTGGTGAAAATTGCCTTGGGACGCTTATAGTTTGCAGGAGCAACAACCTTCTCAAAGGCGGTAACGGCGGAATCCACATCCATACCTTCGCTCAAATTGATAAGGAGGGTGCCGATAGCGGTGTTACGAATGCGAAGCTGCGCCGCCGTAGCATATGTAGGGGCAAGCCATACAAAGGCAAGCTTTTCATTAACAGACAGTTTGTCATAATCAATCTTATCGTGCTTAAACTCCTTTACAGACCGCTCAAACTCCTTGCCGCGATACAGACTATTCTGAGCAATCAGCTCCAGAACGGTATCAACAGCCTCCATGGTTAACTCTTCCAGAGAACGTTTGAACACGTTTGCGGAGTCACGCCACTGTGCCATCTTGGTAGCCACGTCATCTCCGCTGGTAATGAAACGTTGCGGAATCTTGACTGCGAAATGATCCCAAGTGCGTACATCTTTATGGTTTTCGTCGTACTCGTAGTTCATCTCAGTGCCGAACATATTGCCAGAACCGATCATATTGCGGCTGACGAAGTACGGATTCACAATGGCGCGGCTCTTTCCATAGGCGGCCAGCGCATCA
>ERZ834694.1547-NODE-1547-length-19848-cov-5.899712_pt1 | contig 19848 bp, 15 predicted proteins | sample MGYA00519691_ERZ834694 | MGnify/ENA primary metagenome ERZ834694 (study PRJEB31850, sample SAMEA3708758) | human gut metagenome | biome: human gut; feature: human-associated habitat; material: faeces | place: China | collected 2014 ... | reverse complement strand
ATCAGAACGTATTGTTATTTATTGATAACATTTTCCGTTTTGTACAGGCAGGTTCAGAAGTTTCCGCACTGCTTGGACGTATGCCTTCAGCCGTAGGTTATCAGCCGACACTGGCTACCGATGTCGGTGAATTACAGGAGCGTATCGCTTCTACAAAGAACGGTTCTGTTACATCTGTACAGGCTGTCTATGTGCCTGCCGATGACTTAACCGACCCGGCCCCGGCAACAACGTTTGCCCATCTGGATGCCACAACCGTTCTTTCACGTAAGATTGTAGAACAGGGTATCTACCCGGCAGTTGACCCGCTTGAATCTTCATCAAGAATTCTTGAAGCGGATGTAGTCGGTGAAGAACACTATCAGACTGCAAGACGTGTGCAGGAAATCTTACAGAAGTACAAGGAATTACAGGATATCATTGCAATCCTCGGTATGGAAGAACTTTCAGATGAAGATAAGCTGACAGTTTACAGGGCAAGAAAGGTTCAGAAGTTCCTTTCACAGCCGTTCTTCGTAGCCGAAAACTTTACCGGTGTCAAGGGTAAATATGTACCGTTAAAGGAAACAATCAGAGGATTTAAGATGATTGTTGACGGTGAAATGGATGAATATCCGGAAAATGCATTTTTTAATGTAGGAACCATTGACGAAGTCATTGAAAAGGCGAAGGCTGAACAGGCTTAATGTCTTGTAAATGGAGGTTCGTGGAATGAATACATTTTTTTTAAAAGTCATTGCCAGTGATAAGGTTTTCTTCTCCGGCAAGGCAGAAATGGTCAATATTCCGACATTAGACGGTGAAAAAGTTTTTCTGGCTCACCATGAAAACATCGTTATTGCAATTGAAATGGGCGATTTAAAGTTCCGTACCGAAGACGGTGAAACACATCATGCCGTTGTCGGCAAGGGATTTGCCCAGGTCATCAATAACCGTGTCACCGTACTGGTCGATTCGGCAGAACGTCCGGAAGATATTGATAAAATCAGGGCAGAGGAAGCGTTAGAGCGTGCCAAAGAGCAGATGCGCCAGAAGCAGAGTATTCAGGAATATTATCATTCCCAGGCTTCAATGGCAAGAGCGATGACACGTCTGAAACTCTCCAGCCGGTATTTAAAGTAATAAGAATAAAAGAACGTTTATACAGTGTCTGCATAAGAACAGGATATTGTATAGACGTTCTTTTTTATTTTATTTTATAAAAATACTTTATAAAAATTATCAGAATTTGTTGAAAATATGCAAAAAAAGATTTAAAATATAAAATATAATTAAACAATTTATTCAAATTGGGAACGGAGGAAAAACGTATGAATCAATTTCCACATTTATTTGAACCAATCCGGATCGGAAAGCAGACAGTTAAAAATCGAATTTTTATGCCGCCGCTTTCAACAAATCTGGCAGATAAAGGATATGTTACGGATGCTTTGATAGAGCATTACTCGAATCGTGCAAAGGGCGGAGTCGGTCTGATTGTAACAGAGGTCACGACAGTCGAACCGACATATACATATCTGCCGGGTGATATGTCCATTTATGATGATTCTTATATTCCGGGATGGAAAAAACTGGTGGATGCCGTGCATCAATACGATACAAAGATTTTGTCACAGCTGTTTCATCCGGCATATATGGCATTTCCGCTGCCGGGTACGCCGCAGCTGATTGCACCGTCAAATGTCGGACCGTATTATGCAAAAGCGGCACCAAGAGCCGCAACGGTAGAAGAACTTCACGTAATCGTCAGACAGTTCGGTGAAGCGGCGCATCGTTTCCAACAGGCAGGCGGTGACGGTGTTGAAATACAGTGCGCACATGCACACGGATTACTGGGCGGCTTTTTGACACCTCTTTACAATAAGCGGACAGATGAGTATGGTGGGGATATTAACGGAAGATTACGGCTTACGCTGGAGGTTATTGAAGAAGTACGGAAAATGTGCGGAGAAGATTTTATTATTGATGTACGTATTTCAGGAGATGAGTACAGCGATGGCGGACTGACGTTAAATGATATGATTTATGTGTCAAAACAGTTAGAAAAAGCCGGGGTTGATTTCATTCATGTATCAGGCGGCAATACCATTAAACGCGGCAGTTCCATGCCGGCACCGGGTACGGCACCGGCACCGCACGCTCATTCCAGCGAAGAAATCAAAAAGCATGTTCATATTCCGGTTGCCACGGTTGCGCGGATTAATGAACCGTGGATTGCGGAAGAACTGATTGCGAACGGAAAGACGGACATCTGTATGATCGGACGTCCGAATTTGTGTGACAGTGAATTTGCCAATAAGGCTTACGCTGGAAAAGCAGAAGACATTCGTCCGTGTATCGGCTGCGGAAGATGTCTGAACGGCATTATGTTTGGTAAACCGATTTCATGTACGGTAAATCCATCTGTAGAAACCAACGCGATTGAAAAAGCAACGGAAAAGAAAAAAGTGCTGGTTATCGGCGGCGGTCCGGCAGGCATGGAGGCAGCATACGTGGCAAAGAAACGCGGACATGAAGTTGTACTTTGTGAAAAATCTAACGAACTGGGCGGACTGCTCCGGATTGCTGCAGTGCCGATCAGTAAACAGGAATTGTGCAAGGTTATCAAATTTATGGCACGGCGGCTGCAGAATGAAGGCATTGAGGTACGGATGAATTGTGAAGTAACACCGGAAATGCTTGAAACGGAATTCAAGGATTATGAGGTTGTCTGTTCAATCGGTGCAAAACCAAAGGAAATTGAAAGCTTTAAACAGTTTAAGCAGACAATGACGGCAGACGATATTTTAGCCGGAAGAACGTTCCCGGGAAGAAAAATAGTTATATTGGGCGGCGGCTCTGTCGGCTGTGAAACGGCAGATTATCTGGCACCGCTGATTAATGATTTATTCCCGGCAAACCGTGATGTAACCATTCTTGAAATGACACCGTCGCTGATGACAGGGGAAGGCGGTGCGGCAAAGAGCCAGCTTACACAGCGTTTAATGCGCAAAGGCGTAAAGATTGAATTAAACAGCCAGGTTACAAAAGTGGATGAAAATACAATCACTTATGTCAAAGAGGGTGTGGAACATCATATTGATGATGCGGATACGCTGGTATTTGCAGTAGGTTATATACCACTGAAAATGGAAAATGAACGAGCAAATTATATTGGGGACTGTGATAAAGTCGGCAATTTAAAAGATGCCATTGGTGCAGCTTATCAGCTTGCAAAGACATTATAAAACAGGAGGACACGCTTATGCTCAAGAAATTATTAGAACCTGTAAAGGCAGGGCGTCTTACATTAAAAAATAGAATTATGTTTCCGCCATTGACAACAGGATATGAGGAAAGGGACGGTTCAATCGGAGAAAGAAGCCTGAATTTTTACGAGCGCCTTGCAAAGGGCGGAACCGGTTACATAGTAATCGGTGATGTGGCACCGGTCAGAACGGCATCGCCGACACCAAAACTTTACGATGACAGCCAGATTCCTGTATACAAAAAACTGGCAGATACGCTGCATCAGTATGATTGTAAAGTGGCATTGCAGATTTTCCACCCGGAATATGACGTGCCGGGTGTCGGGAAAATGATTATGCAGGCAGGCATGGCAAGACAGGCTGCGGCAAAAGCCCGGGAAGAGGGCAATGAACAGGAAGCTGCAAAACAGACACAGCTTGCAGAGCAGATTACTAAAGATGCATATGCCAAACTGCATCATGATATGCAGCATTTTGTCAGTGAAGCAACGGCTGCACAGCTAGAGGAAATCAAAACAGGCATTGCAGCATGTGCTAAAAGAGCTGAAAGTGCGGGAATTGATGCAATTGAAGTCCATGGTGACCGTCTGGTCGGCTCGCTGTGTTCAAAAGTTTTAAACCACAGAACAGATGAATATGGAGGCAGCTTTGAGAACCGCACCCGGTATGCACTGGAAGTTGTAAAAGCGATTAAAGAGGCTGCTCCGGATTTGATGATTGAATATAAATTGCCGATTATTACAAAAAATGCAGACGGTTCACTGCGGGGCAAGGGCGGACTTGAAGCCGAAGAAGGAGTGGCTTTTGCAAAACTGCTTGAAGAAGCCGGTGTTGATATGATTCAGGTGGCACAGGCAAACCATACCGGTAATATGGGGGATACCATTCCGCCAATGGGTGATGTTGATTACAACTGGACACTGCCGGCAGCCAGAGCCGTGAAAAAGGCAGTATCGGTTCCGGTTGCAACAGTCGGACGGGTTATCAGTCTGGAAGCAGGCGAAAAGATTCTTGAAGATCAGGATGCCGATATTGTTGCATATGGACGCTCCATGCTTGCAGATCCGGATATTGCAAATAAAGCAGCATCAGGAGAATGTATCCGTGAATGTCTGAATTGTAATAAAGGCTGTGTGGATGCCATTCAGGGACGCAGATATATTTCGTGTGTGTTAAATGCCGAAAATGGTAACGAAGGCACAGTATTTATAAAACCGGCAGAAAAGATAAAAAATATTGCAGTCGTCGGAGCCGGTATTGCAGGACTGGAAGCAGCCAGAGTTGCTGCCAAACGTGGACATCATGTTACCGTTTATGAAAAATCCGATAAAATCGGCGGTCAGATTCATCTTGCAGCAGTACCGCCGCGCAAGAGTGAAATTTTAAGAGCGGTTACATATTATGAAAAAATTCTGCCACAGCTGAATGTAAATATAAAACTGAATACAGAAGCAGAGGCGGAAGAACTTAATCAATATGATGCCGTAATTCTTGCAGTCGGCGCACATAATATGGCATTGCCGATGCCGGTTGAAAACAGTAATGTCGTTTCTGCGTGGGAAGTATTGGCCGGAAAAGAAGTTCAGGGCAGCTGTGTAGTTCTCGGTGGCGGACTGGTCGGAACGGAAACCGCGGAATATCTGGCACAGAAGGGAGTAAAGGTCAGCATTGTGGAAATGATGGATAAAATTGCAGCAGGCGAATCCTCAACCGTGATGCCGCTGATAGTAAAAGATTTTGAAAAACATGAAGTGGCGCAGTATATCCAGACAAAGGTTGTATCCATAAAAAATAATGTGATTGAAGCCGTTCGTACACCGGATGAAGCACCGGTAGAGCTTAAAGCGGATACAATTATAAATGCATTGGGGTCTAAAAAGAATATATTTGACGATGCGAAGCTTACCGTACCGTTTACATATGTGGGAGACTGCAGTGGTGAAAAAACGGCTGATATTGCATCAGCGATCAGAACAGGATATCATGCAGCCAATGAGCTTTAAATAATAAAAAGTGCGGCGGGCTTGGGAGGCCCGCCGCTATTATAGGGGAAAGTTTTTTACAAATGAAGAAGATATAATAGCGGGAAAGCTGTTATATTGATAGACTTCTTCATCTGTATGAAAATATGAAAAAGTGTATGAAAAAAGCTTATTGCCTTTCAACGATTATTATAATACGGGACAAATGTGTCTAAAAAAAGTCCAAATTATAAATTAACCGTGTATTTTTGTAAACGAAGAATAAATTGATTCGAAACATTTTAAGCCTTTTGTCCTATGGAAAGTTTATGGAAGATTTTTTATAATAGAAGTAATGAAAACGTGAATAACAGAATAGAATAATGACTGTGTTTATGGCGGCTTGTAGTGCTTTGTAAATGTTTAAGGTAAAAAATACTTAGAAATGGGGATTTTTGTATGGACGAAGAAAAAGTACGCTATTTTATCGAGGCAGAACGTAAAAAAGGCACATCGACAGAAGAATTGATTTTTATTTTATATGACAATGGGGTGCCGGTTTATGAAATATCCAATTTTTTAGATGTGTCAATCCGGCATGTAGAAGAAGTCTTAAGTGATGATTAATCAGTGGGGAATACACGCACTTTTCATAATTATTTAGCATAATATTCATAGATTTACCAATCCGGTTGTGGTATACTGTACTATAATGAAGGTAAACGGAAAGGCAGGGATATTTATGGAAGTTTATGAGTTACCGATTACCCCGGAAGAATCAAAGAATTATCACAGTTTTTTTTATAAATTAAAGGCGTTGACCCTTAGGGAATGGATAAGGTCGTATATTACGGCAGTAATTTATGCTGTCGTACTCTGCGGCGTGATATATTTTATCTCGGATACGCTTTTTATCCGTTTTTGGTTTGATACACCGCTGGCGGGAAAGGGCGTGCTGTTCTTTTTCATTTTTATTCTGGCGGCAGCACAGCGTTCCAGAAATATACAGCTGCGAAAAATGCTTCAAAAGTATTTCATTAATAATATGCCGCAGGAATTTTTAGCAGGCGGAATCCAGTTAAAAAAGATTCGCGTGCAAAAAGACAGACTTGTGGTATACTATAAAAGATTTCGGGCAGATGATTATAAAGAACTGTAATAAAGGATAACAAAACAGGCTTGCCGCAGAGATTGTGGCAGGCCTTTTTATTTACACAATAACAACAGACAATGGAGGTTTTATGAGTATTTTAAATGTGGAGCATTTATCACACGGATTTGGTGACAGGGCGATTTTTACAGATGTATCTTTCCGCCTGTTAAAGGGAGAGCATATCGGACTTGTCGGTGCAAACGGCGAGGGAAAATCAACATTTATGAATATTATCACAGGGTCGCTGATGCCTGATGAAGGGAAAATAGAGTGGGCAAAAAATGTACGTGTCGGCTATTTAGACCAGCATGCCGTACTGGAAAAAGGAATGACAATCGGCTCGGTGCTGGCTTCGGCATTTGATTTTTTATATCAGCAGGAAGAACGCATGAATGAAATCTGTGCAAAAATGGGCGATGCGGACGAAGCACAAATGGAACAGTACATGGAAGAACTTGGCGTGATTCAGGATATGCTGACAATGCACGATTTTTATATGATTGATGCAAAGGTAGAGGAAGTCGCAAGGGCGCTCGGGCTTCTCGATCTGGGACTGGACCGCGATGTCTGTGAATTAAGCGGCGGACAGCGTACAAAAGTCTTACTCGGAAAGCTTCTGCTTGAAAAGCCGGATATTTTACTGTTGGACGAACCGACCAATTACTTAGATGCAGAGCATATTGCGTGGCTCAAGCGTTACCTTCAGGAATACGAAAATGCGTTTATCCTGATTTCGCATGACATTCCGTTTTTAAACAGCGTGGTCAACCTCATTTATCACATGGATAATCAGCAGTTAAACCGCTATGTCGGCGACTACGACAAATTTATGGAGGTTTACGAGGTGAAAAAAGCCCAGTTAGAGGCAGCTTACAACAGACAGCAGAAGGAAATTGCGCAGTTAAAGGATTTTGTTGCACGAAACAAGGCGCGTGTTGCCACAAGAAATATGGCGATGTCCCGCCAGAAAAAGCTTGATAAAATGGATATGATTGAGCTGGCTTCCGAAAAACCAAAGCCGGAATTTCATTTTAAAGAAGCAAGAACACCGGGGCGGTACATTTTTACAACCAAACAGCTTGTTATCGGCTATGATGAACCGCTTTCAAAGCCACTGGATTTAGAAATGGAGCGGGGCAGTAAAATTGTGCTGACCGGTGCAAACGGTATCGGAAAGACAACGCTCTTAAAGAGCATTTTAGGACTGATTCCGCCGATTTCAGGCGAAGTGGAACAGGGTGACTATCTGGAAATCGGCTATTTTGAACAGGAAATGGCGGGCGTGGATACGACCTGTCTGGAAGAAATCTGGCAGGAGTTTCCGGCATACACCCAGTACGAGGTGCGTTCCGCCCTTGCAAAATGCGGACTGACCACGAAGCATATTGAGAGCAAGGTGCGTGTATTAAGCGGTGGCGAGCAGGCAAAGGTGCGCCTGTGTAAGCTGATTAACCGTGAAAGCAACATTTTAGTGCTGGACGAACCGACCAATCATTTAGATGTCGATGCCAAAGATGAATTAAAGCGCGCATTAAAGGAATACAAGGGCAGTATCCTGATGGTCTGCCATGAGCCGGAATTTTATGAAGGACTTGCAAGCGAGGTCTGGGACTGTACGAAGTGGACGACAAGACTTGTATAAATGAAATAAATAAGAAAGGAAAATCGAAATGGAAGAAAAAACGAATGTCATGCGGATACTGGAACAGAAAAAAATTGCCTATCAGCCGCACAGCTATGTAACGACCGATGCAGTCAGCGGAACGGAAGTTGCGGCGGTGCTTGGACAAGACCCGAAAAGAGTGTTTAAGACTCTCGTTACAGTTGCAAAATCCGGGAATCACTACGTTTTTGTTATTCCGGTGGAAAAGGAACTGGATTTGAAAAAGGCGGCAAAGGCAGTCGGGGAAAAGTCAATTGACATGGTAAAATCCAAAGAACTGCTGGGGCTGACAGGCTACATCCACGGCGGCTGTTCGCCAATCGGCATGAAGAAATTTTTCAAGACGACTTTTCAAAAAGAGGCAGCAGAGTATGACACAATTATGTTTAGTGCCGGAAAAATCGGCTATCAGGTCGAACTGCCGTTAAAAGAGGTCAGCAAGGTAATCCGCTATCAGCTCGGCGATATTGTGACAGAAGCGCAGTAAATACAGAATTTGAAGTCTGAGGATTTTATAAGATGAAAATATTATTAACGGCGGTTAATTCAAAATACATTCATTCCAATCTTGCCGTGTACAGCCTGAAAGCGTATCACGATGCCCATTCCGACAGGAAAGACACGGTTGAACTGGCAGAATATACGATTAACCAGCTACAGGAAGAAATTATAAAAGACATTTATAAAAAACAGCCCGATGTGCTTGCATTTTCATGTTATATCTGGAATATTGAAATGATTCACCGTATGATTTGCGAATTAAAAAAAATTCTGCCGGATACGGACATATGGCTCGGCGGACCGGAAGTGAGCTACGATGCAAAGGAAATTCTTAAAAATCATCCGCAGATTAAAGGCGTGATGATAGGCGAGGGTGAGCAGACATTTTGCGAGCTTGCCGCCTGTTATGAAAACTTTGATGAAAACCGTGAGAAAGAATTGCTGAAAGTACGACAGATTTGTTTCCGCGGTCAGGCGGGAGAAATTGTGGCAACACCGTACCGAGAACTGATGAATATGGACGAACTGCCTTTTGTATATCAGGATATGCGTGTCTTTGAACATAAAATTATCTATTATGAGAGCAGCCGCGGATGTCCGTTTGGGTGCAGTTATTGCCTGTCGTCTGTGTCGCGCTCGGTGCGTTTCAGAAGCCTGCCGCTTGTTTTTGCGGAATTGCAGATTTTTCTGGATGCCAAAGTGCCGCAGGTCAAATTTGTAGACAGAACGTTTAACTGCAATCATGAAAGAACACTGGCATTGCTTCATTTTCTGCGCACGCATGACAACGGCGTGACAAATTTCCACTTTGAGGTTGCTGCGGATTTGCTCAATGAAGCGGAACTGGCGGAAATCGCAGCCATGCGGGAAGGACTGGTACAGCTTGAAATCGGTGTGCAGTCCACCAATCCGCAGACGATTGAGGCAATCGACCGCACGATGAAACTGGAAAAATTAAAAAAGGTTGTGGCATCGGTACACAGCGCGGGAAATGTGCATCAGCATCTGGATTTGATTGCGGGACTGCCGTATGAAAATCTGGAGCGGTTTGAGCAGTCGTTTAATGATGTATACAATATGCAGCCGGACCAGTTACAGCTTGGTTTTTTAAAGGTATTAAAAGGCTCGAAAATGTATCAAAACGCCAAAGAATATGGCATTGTATACACCGATACAGCACCGTATGAGGTGCTGTATACAAAGTGGATTTCATATGCCGATGTCCTGACGTTAAAAGCGGTGGAGGAAATGGTGGAGCTGTACTATAACAGCCGCCAGTATGTGCAAAGTCTGGCATATCTGCGGGAGTTTTTTGATACACCGTATGCGATGTTTGCATATCTTGCGGATTATTATGAAAAGAACGGGCTGTTTACGGTAAAACATTCGCGCATGACAAGGTATCAGCATTTTTACGATGCGGCAAAACTGCGGATTATGCAGGGACAGAAAGCATCGGACAGTGCGGATTTTTCAGGCACACAGGCAGAATCGGGATGTGAAAAAACGAAAGATATGCAGATGGAAGCTCAGCTGGAACTTTTTACGGAACTGTTGATTTTTGATTTGTATGAACGCGAAAATTTAAAGACAAGACCGCCGTTTGCACTGGATTTACTGCCGTACAAAAACGTTATCCGGGAAATGGCGGTGGTATACGCAATGCCAAAGACCGCACATTTTGAACTGCTTTCGGAGAGGACACTTCAAAAAGCGGGAATTTCGGTGGATTTACCGGAACGGAATTTGAAAAAACAGATGGCACAGAGCAATCCGAAAGTGCAGATAAGTGAAACACAGAATCAGAATAGTTTCCGGAATCGGCGGATATGGATAGCGTTTGACTATGAAAAAAGAAGCTGCTTAGACTACGGGGCGGCAGTGTATCTGCTGGTGTTTGAGGATACGTTGGAAGATAAAAAACAGTAATTCCCTCAATTTCTAGTTGACTAGTAGGAATTGGGGCGATATAATAGGGCTAAATGAAGAATGACACATTGCTGCGGAATTGGAGACAAGTATGAAAAATAATGCTGATGCAATTATTTTTCATACGGCTGATTTATGAGGCAGGCATCATAAATCAGCCCTTATCGCAGAACTGAATCAATTCAGTTCGCGATTCCTCCGGCATTAAAATGCCTGCGGAATGGAGATTATTATGGCAAATATTTATAAGGGAACTTTAGGACTGATTGGCAACACACCGTTGGTAGAAGTTGAAAATATCGAAAAGGAATTAAATCTTCCTGCCACCCTGCTTGTAAAGCTGGAATATTTAAACCCGGCAGGCAGTGTAAAAGACAGAATTGCAAAGGCAATGATTGAAGATGCTGAGGAAAAAGGCATTTTAAAGAAAGGTTCTGTAATTATTGAACCGACTTCCGGCAATACCGGAATCGGATTGGCGGCGATTGCGGCAGTCAAGGGTTATCGCATTATTCTGACCATGCCGGAAACAATGAGTATTGAGCGCCGCAACATCTTAAAGGCATACGGTGCAGAAATTGTGCTGACAGAGGGCGCACGCGGCATGAAGGGTGCGATTGAAAAAGCAGATGAGCTGGCAAAAGAAATTCCTGACAGCTTTATTCCGGGACAGTTTGTCAACCCGGTAAATGCGGCAATGCACAGAAAGACAACCGGTCCTGAAATTTACAAGGATACAGACGGCGCAGTTGATATCTTTGTTGCCGGCGTCGGTACAGGCGGTACATTAACAGGTGTCGGCGAATATTTAAAATCCGTAAAACCGGAAGTTCAGGTGGTTGCAGTTGAACCGGCAGGTTCACCGGTGCTTTCAGGCGGAAGCGCAGGGGCACACAAATTACAGGGAATCGGTGCAGGTTTCGTGCCGGAGGTTTTAAATACGGAGATTTATGACGAAGTCATGCCGATTGACAATGATGTTGCATTTGATATGGCAAAGCTTCTTGCCAAAAAGGAAGGTGTATTAGTCGGTATTTCTTCAGGAGCGGCATTATATGCGGCAATCCAGCTTGCAAAGCGTCCTGAAAATAAGGGGAAGACGATTGTTGCACTGCTTCCGGACAGCGGTGACAGATATTATTCAACACCACTTTTCATGGAATAAATTAAAAAGCTGCCGCACTAAGTAAAAGGGCTTAGTCCGGCAGCTTTTTTAATAAAGGATAAAAACGGAAAGGATAAAAGGCACAATGGCATATTTCCCTTTTTTTGTGGATTTGCAGGATAAAAAATGTTTCATTATGGGCGGCGGTGAGGTTGCATACCGGAAGGCGGCGGCACTGCTGCCGTTTGGCGTGTACATTTACATAAAAGCACTGACATACTGCGAAAAATTGACTTCACTTAAAAATACAACGAAAGGACAGACACAGCTTACGCTGGCATACGGTACGTTTGAAGAAGCAGATTTAGAGGGCTGTCAGTTTGTCATTGCCGCAACCGATGACAGGGCGTTAAACCGCAAAATCGCAGAACTGTGTAAAGAAAAAAACATCCTGATTAATACGGTTGACGATAAAGAATTGTGCAGTTTTTACTTTCCGTCCTTGATAAAGCAGGACGAGGTTGTCGTGGGCATCAGCAGCGGTGGTAACAGTCCGGTTCTGACACAGAAAATCCGGGAAACAGTTGAAAAAGAACTTCCGCCGTATTACGGTGCGTTAAATGCACAGCTTGGCGCGGTGCGGGAGCACGTACAGCGCCGGTTTGAAACCGAAGCGGAGCGCAAAAGCTGTTTTACTGAAATTTTTGAAGCAGGGTGTATAAAGGAACGTCCGCTGACAGCGGAGGAACTGGATACGATAATAAACAGACACAGCGGGAGGGAACATGATTAGAATCGGAACGCGTACAAGTAAGCTCGCAATGATTCAGACGGAGCTGGTAAAACAAAAAATACAGGAACATTTTCCAGAAGAAAAAATAGAAATTGTTCCTATTATTACAAAGGGCGATATCATTTTACATCAGCCGCTGGCTTCTTTTGGCGGAAAAGGTGTTTTTACACAGGAAATCGAGCAGCAGCTTTTGGATAAAACGATTGATATTGCTGTGCATAGCGCCAAAGATGTGCCGATGCAGCTTGCAGACGGTCTGTGTATCGGGGCGGTGCTGGAGCGGGAAGACTGTCGCGATGTACTGGTGACACGGACAGGGATTTCCGCTAAAGAACTTCCGGTGGGCAGTGTAATCGGAACAAGCAGCCTGCGCAGGGAATTACAGATAAAAGCAATGAATCCTTTTGTGGAAATCCGTATGCTCAGGGGTAATGTGCCGACCAGACTGCAAAAGTTAAAAGACGGGCAGTATGATGGCATTATTCTGGCAGCGGCAGGCTTAAAGCGGCTGCATTTAGAGAAGGAAGACGGCTTGTTTTACGAATATTTTTCAAAGGAAGACTTTTTACCGGCAGCAGGACAGGGCATTTTAGCTGTGGAAATCCGCAAAGACAGCTTAAAAGAAGTCATGGACTGTTTAAATGATGAAAATGCGGGGACAGTCCTTATGGCAGAGCGAGCCTTTTTAACGGCGCTGGACGGAAGCTGTAACGCACCCTGCGGCGTATGCTGTGAAAAATCAGAGAACGGATTTTGGATTTCGGGCATGTATGCAAAGGACGGAAAAAATCTTCAAAGAGTGGATAAAAAGACAGACAGCAAACAGCCTGCCGATGCTGTTGTACTTGCGGAAAATGTGGCGGCATCATTAAAGGTGCAGACGGTATCTTTGGTGGGTGCAGGTCCGGGTGCAAAGGATTTGATGAGCCTGCGGGCGTTGGAATGTGTGCGCAGAGCCGATGTCATTATTTATGATAATTTAATTTCCCCTTCTATATTAAATGAGGCAAAGACAGAAGCAAAACTGCTGTATGTCGGCAAACGTGCCAATGCACATTTTATGGAGCAGGAGGAGATTAACCGCCTGATTGTGGATGAAGCAAAAAAAGGCGGTTATGTCGTGCGGTTAAAGGGCGGCGACCCGTTTATCTTTGGCAGGGGCGGTGAAGAAGCGCTGGCATTAAAAAAGGAAGAAATCCCGTTTGAAATCGTGTCGGGTATTTCTTCGTCCTACAGTGTACCTGCCGCGGCAGGAATTCCGGTAACACACAGGGGCTGTGCGGCATCGGTGCATATTATCACGGGACATGAAGGAAAAGAAAAAAAGCAGGCCATCGATTATGCCGTTCTGGCAAAGGAAGAAGGAACATTGGTCTTTTTAATGGGACTTGGGCGGATTGATGAAATCACGCAGAAGCTTATCCAATACGGAAAAGATGCCAAAACCCCGGCGGCAGTTATTTCCAACGGACTTTCGGCAAGACAGCAGAGCGTGAACGGAACTCTTGAAAATATTGCTGCAAAGGTGCGTGAAGAAAAAATAAAGACACCGGCAATCATTGTTATCGGTGAGGTGACGGCATTGTCGGAAGAACTGATGTTTGCAAAACAAAAGCCGCTTTCCGGCAAAAGGATTTTACTGACGGGAACGCGCAGTCTGATTGCAAAGCAGGAGGATGCATTAAAACGGCTCGGTGCAGAAACAGTAGATATCAGTCTGATAGAAACGTATCCTTGCAGAGCAAAACGCACACAGGAAAAATTAAGTGCGGTTTCGGATTATTCATGGATTGTATTTGCGAGTGCCATGGGCGTGCATCAGTTTTTTGCCGCATTATCGGAAGTTCATGTTGACAGAAGAAAGCTTGGCGGCGTAAAATTTGCCGTAGTCGGAGCGGCAACGGCAGAGGTGCTGGAAAGCTACGGTTATATCGCGGATGTTGTGCCACAGCGGGCTAACGCGGAAACGCTCGGCAGTATCTGGGCGGATACGCTTAACAGAAAAGATAAGGTGCTGCTGGTGCAGGGCAGACAGAGCAGTCCTGTACTTTCAGAACAATTAAAAGAAAAAGAGTGTGAAACGGATAGTATCTGTCTGTATGAAACACGGCAGGATATGCGCAGAATAGAGGAGTGCAGACGCATTTGTCCGGATATGGATTATGTTGTCATTGCAAGCGGCACGGCGGCAGAAGCCTTTAAAGAGGTGCTGGATAGTTCGGAAATGCCCAAAATCGTGGTAATCGGACCGCAGACGGCAAAAGCGTGTGAAAAAGCCGGACTTACGGTGACGGCAGTGGCAAAAAAGGCAGACAGCGAGGGTATTTCGCAGGCAATATTACAGAATATACAGGATATTATGCAGGCAGACAATGACGGCACACAGATAGAGAAACCGATGTAAAATGCCGGATAAAAGTCAAAACGGACATCTCTGTGAAAATATAATGCAGAACAGAAGTCAGGCGGATTTTCAGAAAGGAAAAAAGATGAATACACAACAGTCAGAACAGTTATTTAAAGCTTCACAGGAGAAAATTCCCGGTGGTGTCAACAGCCCCGTGCGTGCCTTTGGCGCAGTCGGACGGACACCGCTGTTTATAAAAAATGCAAAGGGAAGCCATATTACGGACGAAGACGGCAACACCTATATTGATTATGTATGTTCATGGGGACCGGGCATTTTAGGCCACGCCCACCCACAGGTGATTGAAGCGGTGCAGAAAGCCTGTGCGGACGGTCTGACGTTTGGTGCGCCGACCCGCAAGGAATATGAACTGGCAGAACTGATTTGTGAGGCAATGCCTTCTATTGAAAAAGTACGTCTTGTCAATTCAGGTACAGAAGCGACCATGAGTGCAATCCGCACAGCAAGGGGATATACCGGCAGGGATTATATTATTAAATTTAAGGGCAATTACCACGGACATTCTGACGGATTATTGGTAAAAGCCGGTTCTGCGGCACTGACGACTTCTGTGCCGGATAGCAGTGGTGTTCCGGCTTCGTATACAAAAAACACACTGGTCGCCCTTTATAATGATGAGGATTCTGTAAGAACACTGATGGAAGAATATAAAGGACAGGTTGCGGCAATTATCGTAGAGCCGGTTGCAGCCAATATGGGCGTTGTGCCGCCGAAGAAAGGCTTTTTGCAGTTTTTAAGGGATATTACCAAAGAATACGGCAGTGTCCTGATTTTTGATGAAGTTATTACAGGCTTCCGTTTAGGTTACGGCGGCGCACAGAAGCTGTTTGGCATTGAACCGGATATGACCACACTCGGTAAAATCATCGGTGGTGGTATGCCGCTTGCAGCTTACGGCGGAAAAGCAGAGATTATGGATAAAGTATCACCACAGGGACCTGTTTATCAGGCAGGAACATTATCAGGCAACCCGATTGCCACAACTGCCGGTATTGAAACGCTCCGTATTTTAAAGGCACACCCGGAGTACTACACACAGATTGATGAGAGCGCAAAGCAGATTGCACAGGCATTAAGAAACTGGGCGAAGGAAAAGAAAAGACCGTTACAGGTCAATCAGATTGGCTCGCTGCTTTGTGCATTTCATACCGGCACGCCGGTTGTGGACTACGATACGGCAACGGCATCAGATACGAAAGCGTATGCAGAGTATTTTGGATATATGCTGGAGCATGGTATTTACACGGCACCGGCGCAGTTTGAAGCGATGTTTGTATCGGCAGCCCATACATCAAAAGACATTGAGCAGACTTGCAGGATTATTTCAGAAAGACCATAAAGATGAGTATACAGTTATTGAGTATCAGCCATAAAACGGCGGCAGGAGAACTGCGGGGCAGATTCGTATTTGACAGGGAACAGACAGAAGATATTTTAAAACAACTGACCAAAAACAGCGGAGATGCAGAAGATGCGCAAATAGAAGAAGCCGTGTTAATCTCTACGTGCAACCGGACAGAGCTTTATTGCAGCGGAGCATCTGAAAACCAGAATTTTATCAAAATGCAGAAGGGGCTTTTAGCGGCGGCAGGCATTGAAAAAGACAGTGAAATCCATATGGCGGCGCTTGATGCATTCCGCAGATTTTCAGATAGAAATGCCGTCCACCATCTGTTTTGTGTGGCGGCAGGGCTGGATTCGGCAGTCCTTGGGGAAGATCAGATATTAGGACAGGTGCGCAGTGCTTATTTTCTTGCAATGGAGAACGGTTATACAAAAACGATATTTCACTGTCTGTTCCAGTCGGCGATTACGGCGGCAAAACGCATGAAGACCGATACAATTCTGTCAAAGTCTTCTGTATCGACCGCGGGGCTGGCACTGAAAACAGCTATGGAATGTCAGCAGGATTTACCGGTGAAAAACGTAATGATTATCGGTGCTTCCGGTAAAATCGGCAGTATTGTTTTAAAAGATGCACTGGATTTTCAGGGATTAAACATTTTTATCACGGCAAGACATGAACTGCCGTACCCGTTACACGGACAGGATATGCGGTATGCAGTCATTCCGTATGAGAAGCGGTATGAATATATGCCGGACATGGACATTGTCATCAGTGCCACGTCAAGCCCGCATTATACGGTGATGAAAGAACATTTTTTGGCGCAGAATCCACCGGTGAAAAAGAGGGTGTTTTTTGACCTTGCAGTACCGGCGGATATTGAGCCGGAAATGTCACAGGTGCCGGAAACCGTCTGTTATTCCATGGAGGATATGCAGGAGCTTGCAAGACAGAATAATGCGGCAAAGTTAGAGGCACTGCCAAAGGCAAAGGCGATTCTGTCCAAATATGAAGAACAGTTTGTTAAAAATATGGCATTCGGTGAGGCACTTCCGGCGATTGCGGCATTGTCAGAAAGGGCGCAGGAGGCACTGGGGCAGGAGAGCGCCTACAGTCTGGTACATAAGTTTGTCTGTCAGGCGAAAAAGAACTGTGATGCCGACGAATTTGTACAATTTACAAAAATTTTAAATAAAATAGTAGAAGTAGAAGTCTGATACGGCGGAAAGAAGGAAAAAATGATTACAAGACCAAGAAGATTAAGACAAAATCCCGTTTTAAGAAAAATGGTGCGTGAAACACGAATGGATGCATCATCACTGATTTATCCGATGTTTGTGCGGGAAGGAAGCGGGATAAAAGAAGAAATTCCGGCAATGGAAGGACAGTACCGCTACACCACCGACACCATGCTTTATGCGTTAGAGGATTTGGAAAAAGCGGGGGTCAGAAGTGTCATGTTTTTTGGGATTCCCGATGTAAAAGATGAAGTCGGAAGCGGTGCTTATGCAGAAAATGGAATTGTACAGCGTGCATTGCGCGAGGCGAAAGCACATTTTCCGGAAATGTATCTGATAACCGATGTATGTATGTGCGAATATACTTCACACGGTCATTGCGGGCTGTTAAAGGGACATGATGTGGACAATGACTCTACATTGGAACTGCTTGCAAAGACAGCCGTTTCCCATGTGCAGGCGGGTGCAGATATGGTAGCACCGTCTGATATGATGGACGGCAGAGTGCTTGCAATCCGCAATGCACTTGATGCGCAGGGCTATGAAAATACACCGATTATGTCTTATGCCGTAAAATATGCGTCTTCATTTTATGCACCGTTCCGCGATGCGGCAGGCTCAGCACCGTCCTTTGGTGACAGAAAGTCGTACCAGATGGATTTCCACAACCGAAAGGAAGCGTTAAAGGAAGCGCAGTTAGACGTTTCCGAGGGCGCAGACATTATCATGGTAAAACCGGCGATGACTTATCTGGATATTGTGCGTGAGGTTGCAGACACCGTCAATGTCCCGGTTGCCGCATACAGTGTCAGCGGCGAATATGCCATGGTAAAGGCCGGTGCAAAGCTTGGCTGTGTGGACGAAGAAAAAATCGTCTGCGAAATGGCGACAGGTGTTTACCGCGCTGGCGCTTGTGTTTACCTGACCTATTTTGCGAAGGAAATTGCAGGGTATATCGAGAAGGGGTATATTGGATAATATATAAAATTGATGATCAATAAAGAACTGTACACGAATTGCTTAGTGTGCAGCCCTTTATTGATTAATCATGCAGATTCATTTTTTTCAATGCCCTGAGCTGATCACGCTTTGCGTAAATCACATTTAGAATATAGACTTTGGCAGATGAATCATCCAATCTATAATAGATATAAAAATTTTGGACAATAATTTTACGTATACCTCTGGAATGCCAAGGTTCCCATTCTACTGGAGCGATACTTGGTGTCATATATGTCAGTTTTTGTATTTCACTGCGAATAGAACGAATGTAATTCAGTGCTACATCTGGAACTAATAATCTGACGATAAAGGGAGTTGATTACAACAGAAACAGGAACACCAAGTTTCTGAAGAATGTCCTCGGCTTCAGTTTTTATAGTATTTTCAACACGGGCGCTTACTGTTGAATCTTTCATATCAAACACCTCCTACCAACTTGAATTTCATAAACGCATTTGCTTCTTAAACGCAAACATTCCCTCATTGCCATCACCGACAAAATCGTCCGGTGTATCCGGCATAGGATGTTTTTCATTAAAAAATTCTGTAATATGAAAGCCGCAGACATTCACATAAAAATGAATGTTGCGCTTATCATTTGTTAACTGTGCCTGAATCCATCTAAGAATACTCCGCATTTTAAGCCGCTTCTTAATTGTAAGCACCTTTGTGTCGTTCAATTTCGTGTTCTCAAAATAAAAACAGCTCCAAATACATTTGAATACATTATTACAAATCTTCCGTTTTCATTTGATATAAACGATATTAAAACCTGCTATCGCTTACGCTGGGGCATTGAAACTTCTTTTCGTTATTTAAAGCATGTTAATGGACTTCTTTACCTGCACAGCAAAAAGCCTGATTTTTTAAAGCAGGAAATTTATGGCAATCTCATTCTCTATAATTTCGGCATTTTTCTTGCCAATGAAGCTGCCCTTGAAAAGCAAAAACAGCAGCTTGAAATAGAACAGCAACACCAATCTCAAAATAAGTACCATTATCAGGTTGACTTTTCTTCTGCTTTAAGAATTGCAAGAAAATATTTTTGGCGTGATTCAAGAACAGAAAAAGATATCATTCACCTGATGATTAAATACGTTCATGCTGTAAAGGAAGAACTGCGCCAATTTTCACGCCCTTTACGCGGTATTGGTGCAGTTCACTTTGCTTTTCGATAAGCCTTTTTAACCGAATATCCTCTATGTTACGGACTATTTTTATTCTTTTAATCCGTTTATTTCGTATACTCTTTTTTGCTGCTTTGCCTCATAAATAGCTTTTTTGGTACTTTTGAAAAAACTCCATTACAAATCAAACATTTTCTCGAACATCTAGCTAAATGGCATTGCTAATGTTTAAATCAAATCCACTATGTTTTTTTGCCGGGGACAGGCACTGGAACCAACGGGGTGTTATTCATCGCTTACGCCTAAACTTTTTAGACTGAACTTTTTAGAGCATTATCATTTGTCGAGGCTATTA
>ERZ834694.1545-NODE-1545-length-19873-cov-10.552074_pt1 | contig 19873 bp, 15 predicted proteins | sample MGYA00519691_ERZ834694 | MGnify/ENA primary metagenome ERZ834694 (study PRJEB31850, sample SAMEA3708758) | human gut metagenome | biome: human gut; feature: human-associated habitat; material: faeces | place: China | collected 2014 ... | reverse complement strand
ACAATCAGCGAAACAAGTGACACAACAAGGAACACCGCCGACTGGATTGTTATGTTGCTTGTAAATATAGTTGTTATTGCGGCACAAACCGAGCCGAGAACAAACCATATTGAAACAAGCTGTGTTGTAAAGCCTTCGCAAAGCAACATAAATATCGCAAAGCCTATCCACACTATCGGCATATACTGCTCCATAGGGCTGTCACCCCCCTTTCGCATAATTTTAACACAATATTATATATTAGTCAAACTATTTTATGTATTATCTGTTAGATAAATTCATTTGGCTAATCGCCAAAAATGTACAATAAAAATATCCTCATATGATAATAAAGGAATTACCATAGGAGGTATTTATTAATAATCTTACATTCCGCATACTCATAGTCTATATTAAATACGAGCTTGCCGTCAGCCTGACGATATTCACCTGTGAGATTGCCATTAAAATCATAGTAAAAGCAATAGCAGGCGACATAAAGCTGTCGCCTGCTACAGTAAGAAGGGCTATTAAAGATTTAAGAAAAGCTGGTCTTATAGAAACCAAGCAACGCTACCGTGAAAAAGGTGGTAAAAGCACATTGCTTTTTAGTGTCTATCATAGATAAGAAAAATAAAACCACCTACCGCCAAGGACAAAGTTTGTTATCTCGGTGGTAGGTGGCACCTGTCATAGTGGTAGGTGAAGTGAACTTACTTACTGTAAGATATATTACAGCAGAAAAAATAATAGTAAATTAAAATTTACATAAAAACCATATTTTTATTGTAGGACTAGAGATGGAGCTGTACTCTGTTGATGCATAGCTGTGTTTCAATACATTATTGCTGTATCGAAAATCCGACACTGTCAAAAATTATTTATCAGATTGCTTACGACACAACTCCGTCCCCAGTCCTGTTGTTTCGTCAGAGACGATACATTATTATTTTTAAACTAACCCTCCCTGTTCTATATTATTGTCATTTTTTAAATTTAATTTTGTACAAAAGATATATAAAACCCGAAACATAAGGGATGAGTTGATATAATGCTAAATTAAAATCACCTAATCTAATCCAAAAATACACACTAATAATCAAATTTAAAATGATGCACACTACGACCTTTTTAGGGGGGAATTTAAACATATAAACTTGTATGTATATGATTATCAGGGGTATACTCGATATAATAAAACTTATAGCATGATTAAGAACAAAAAAAAGTAAATCCATCAAATCACCATCTTAATAACGCTTTTTTAAATCAAATTTAGGTTTGATATGGCTTGTATTTAAATAACCATCCCATTTCCCATCTAAAATATCAATTAGATATTGTACAATTGAACCAGGGCTAGATATGATGCTTATGATTCCAGCTAATTTACCTATCGTTTTAACAATGCGATAGGTAGATTCTTTAGCAAAAGCACAATACAATCTGTTGTCTAATCTTTTAAATAAAGTTTTACCTACAGAAATCAGTTTTTTGCCAAAAGAAACCAGTTTACTTGCAGTCTTAGAAACGGATTTCCATATTTTAGAAACTGCGTATAAAGCAGGTATTAACCAAAGAATTGCATCAACTGCATAACTTAACCATTTGATATTAATTTTTACATAACCATAATTATCAATATGATTAACTGGATTGTTCTCACAATAAGCGAATAAATTACCACTAAGAACTGTTCCACTTACCCCAATAAACGCCGTATCATCTGCATTCAAGAATCTGCCTGTAAATGGATCGTAGTAGCGACTTTGGAGATAATAGAGTGAAGTTTCGGTATCATAAACATAGCCACGGTAGCGAATCGGGTTTATTTCTCGAATTGTCGGCTCGCCTTTGGTATCTTTTATGTTGCCCCAAGCGTCATAAACATAGCTTGCGACTTCTGTGCCTGCGAGGTCAATAATTCTGATTACATCACCCTGCAAGTTCTTCACATAAAAGTACATTGTACCGTTGTATGAGAATGAGGTTGCACTTCCGTCACTGTCATAGTAGAACAACAGAGTGTCATTACCCTTTACAAGAGCAATTAAATTTTTGTTGCTGTCGTAGTAATAGTTGGTCTTAACTCCGTCAACGGTTTTCTGTGTTCTCATACCGTTTGAATCATAACTCATCTGAATGGCTTTATCGGAAGTGTTTATATTCTTAAGGATTCTTCCGTTCTCCCATTCAAAGCTCATTCCGTCACGGTATGAAAGCGGATTGCCGTTTGCATCGTATGAAATATTACTGCCGTTAACCTTTGTCAGCTTATCCTTCCAGCTTGTATCGGTGTACTCATAAGTATTGCCGTTCTGCGTTCCTGTCGGATAACCGTAGGTGGGATCAAGAACCTGTTCATATTTATTTTGCAGATTTCCTGCTCTGTCATAGGAATAGTTAATGTAAAATTTATTTACTTAGTCGTATTCTTCTTTAAGCTCGTTAAGGCTGTCATAAACATACTTGTTTGTAAGCTTACCGTTTTGCTTAATCTCGGTAATATTACCGTTGTTATCATAAGAATAATCATATGACAAAACGCTGTCACCGCCATATGACTGGCTGAACTTGCTAATAAGATTAGTTGTTGAATTTTCAGCCTTGCCGTTTGCATACTCATAGTCTGTATCAAATACGAGCTTGCCGTCACTGCGTACAGTTCTGACCTGTGTAGTTCTGCCGAAATCATCGGTTGATGTTTCGTTAGTTACACCGTCATTGCTTACAAACGACTTTCCGTCTTTATCAGTACCTGTAGTGATAGTTTTAGTCTGACCGTTTACGGATGTTTTTTCAACTGTATTTCCGTCAGCGTTTGTAATGATATAGTGAGTAAGACTGCCGTCTGATGATGTACGATATTCACTTTCAAGCGAACCGTAAAATGTATAATAGTAATATGAGGTTTCACCGCTTGAATAATCAACTGCTTTTGTAACAAGACCTTGCTTGTTGTAAATCATCTCGGCAATTTTGCCTGTTTCGCCTGTGATTAAAGTAATATTACCGTAATCATCATAGGAATATTCAAAATAATCACCGTTTGCGTAGGTTGTTTTTGCGAGATTGCCATTACTGTCATAGGTATTGCTTGTAATTGCAAGATTGCCTATTTTTGTTGAAACGAGGTTATAGAATACATAAATAGTATCTTAATTATTCGACTTCGATATAAAATTCATTCTCTCTGATATCCCACAATGCATCATCGTTTTTAGTTAATCGCAAAGAAGATAAACCTAACAAATCATCATATTCAGAACAAGTATATACCTTACTGAACCCTATGTAATATTCCTCGTTATCATTTGTCAGTATTTTGTATCCCACATCAATTGACTCTACCTTATTCCCATAGTAATATTCACCACTACCCATCGGACCGGTAGCCAGTTCATATTCCTTTATTCCACTATGTAACCTCGCAACAAATTTCTTTAATTTTTCATCAATATTTTCAATTGCAGTCAAAGCTTTTTTTGAAAACATTAATGATAATGATTTATTTTTGGAACAATTAATATATTCTGAAATTTCAGCCATTGTATTATCAGCAATATTTTGATCATTACTGTACAATTTGTGTATCTCACTGCAAGATGACAGAAAAAAAGCCATAGCAAATAAGCTTAACAATATTTTTAAAAATCTTTTCACTTGCAATACTCCTTTTTTAAAATTCAAAGACTCCAGTACACCACTGACGAACAAATGTCCAATAAGGATTCCTTTTGTATTTGTTATAAAAAGCAGCAAACATATCAGGATTATCAAATCTAACTCTAATTGTAACTTTTAACATATTGACATTAGGATTTTGATAATATGGATTAAATCCTGTTATCCACCAATATTTTTCTTTAGGAGTAAATGATATTATCATTCTATGATTGTATTCTACAAATAAAGCCATATTTAATTTGGAATTTGTATCAACAAGCCAGTGCGGTTCTCCTCCATAATAAAATCCCATTTCCGCTCCAGCACCCAAATTCAGATAATCACCTTTCCAAGCCCACAATATATAATCTTTGCCATTATATCTAAAAGGAAACTTTTGAGTTTTCATTTGAGTGCCTAAATTAAACATAAAATCATAAAAATCGTTATATCCTGCATATTGTTGCAGACAATCTTGTCTTGCATGGTAAATGCCTTTTTTATCACGCACAAACCCTGCTATATAAAATAATTCTGGTAAATCACCATTTTGTGTGATTTTAACAAAACATTTATAAATTTCTGTATCTTTAGCAGCACCACATATAACTTGTGCCCATATTGGTTGGAAGCCATCTCTATCTAAGTAGTTAGGATAATTATTATAGCAATATGCATACACATTCAGTCCTAATGCACTAGTATTTAAGTTCGTATCAGCATTCACAAATCTGCCTGTGAAAGGATCATAATAACGGGACTGGAGATAGTACAAGCCTGTTTCTTCATCATAAACATAACTGCGATAGCGGAATGGGTTCAGTTTGCCAACTGCGAGTGTGCCGTTGTTTTCGGTGAGCATATTGCCCCACGCATCATAGGCATACTCTGCAACTGCTTTGCCGTCCTTATCAACGATTTCCGTAATATCGCCTTGCAGGTCTTTGATATAGTAATACATAGTTCCGTTGCAGGAAACAGACATTACTTCACCCGAGTTATCGTAGTAGAAGAACAGCGTATCACTGCCCTGAGTGAGTGCGAAAAGGTTATTACTGCTGTCATAGTAATAGTTAGTCTTTACTCCGTCAACGGACTTCTGCGTTCTCATACCTTTTGAGTCATAGCTCATCTGAACGGATTTGTCGGAAGTGTTGATTTTCTTGAGAATTCTTCCGTTCTCCCATTCAAAGCTCATTCCGTCACGGTATGTCAGAGGGTTGCCGTTTGCATCGTATGAAATATTACTGCCGTTAACCTTTTGTTTTACTTTATTGATACTATGATGCTGATAATACTTCAAAGTATATCAGCATCATAGTGAAATTTTATTGTGATTTAATAGATAGAGCTAATAATCACAAAATATTTTGATTAATAATATGACGGACTATGACATTGCCATGCATATTGAGTGCCTATGGGGCATCCACAAGCACGGCACTGAGTTTGTTTTAAGGTAAACAACGGTGAAGAGTACCAGTTTTGTTGATATTATGTAGATTCAAAAGATTCTGCAATTTGCATAAGGGTTTCGTCATTTACATTATCAGAACTAACAAATAATAAGATTTCATTTTTTTCAGATCCAAAATCCAAAAATCTCATTTTCTGTTCTGTTCCGTCAACAGAAACCATAGCTTCACCATAAACAGCACCATTTGAGATTACATTACTTGAAATTGTATATAAGCTTTGAAATTGACTTGAAAATGCATTTGTTTCAACAATACCTACTGTATAAGAACTATCATCTTTAAATTCACTAAATGAATTACTTTGAAAAATATAAATATTCTTTTTATCATTAGCATTATCGCTATAAAAATACATTAAATTTTCAGCATAAGAAACATCCCAGTTTTCCGGGACTTTAATTGTTCCGCATCTAATATTAATGCTCGTACAATTAGAAAAATCAGTATTACATCCAAACAACATTACACACAATACCATAACTAAAAATATTGATAATATCTTCCTCATTTAAAAATACCTCACTATGTCACGAATCAGGGATGCCATCGCCCAAATTTTATTGATTTTAAATTTAGGTATAATTTTTGCAGCATTAGTTCCCTCAAAAAAACATGCATTACTATATAATAGTTTGTAGTACCATTGTTATCAGTCTTTTGGGTACGCATACCGTTGCTATCATATTTGTAGTTTACACTATTATCGTCAGTTTGTAAAGAAGAGAGTTGACGACCATGTTCCCAAGTAAATGACATTCCGTCACGATAAGATAGAGGATTGCCGACTTCATCATATGTAATTGCCGTACCGTTATATGATGTTAGCTTGTCTTTGCAAAGTATAATATAAAGCACCTATATGTAAGATTTACTGCCATATAGGTGCTTTATTAATTAGCTTTATATTGTCAATTAACCAAATACTTTTTCAACTGTTTTGCCATCGGTTGTGATACGGAATAAATCTCTGCTGTCCGAATTGTAATAAATCCATTTGTCATCTACTAAATACAGTTTTGAAACATCTGTATTTTTTAAAATATGTTTTATTTCAAGTGTTTTATTATTCAACTCATATAAGCCGTTATTCTTTCCGTGTTCCACGCCGAAGTAAACAGTATCGCCGTATCCGTTAATGATTACAGAACCGTCAGTTGATTCAAAAACAGTTTTTGATGTTCCATTGTTTATGTCGGTTACGAATATTATATCTTTATTTGTAAGTATTCGCCGACTGTAAATCTTATCATTTTGAATAAGTACACAGCCTGTAAATTTATCTGAATAATACTCTTCTACTGTAACGGGAATTCTAACTCTTCCTACGATTTTTTTATTATCTATATCATATTTGCAAATATAGTAGTTACAGTCAGCATTGGCATCATCACTCGGAGTATTATCAATTGTTGAAATATACATATATCCGTTATCGAACCATTCGATATTATAATTCTGTAAGTTGATGAGTTCTTTTGACAATACCAATTCTAATTTGTTATCAGCATATCTGTAGAGCGTTGGCGTTTTGGTTTCACAGTCTGAAGTATAGTAATACTGCACACCCTCTGCAATAAAAAACCCGCCGTTCAGCTCTGCATTATTAGGATTGTTTACAGTAAAGCAATGCTCAAATTTTTGATTACTTAAATTATAAAAGTCAACTTCAAAATTACTCTTATCGGTAAAGTGTGGTTTAAGAAATTTGCCATTATAAAACTTGTCTAAATCAAGCGTTTTGCCTCCATTGATATCAAAACCTTCCCAATAAACTCTTTTTGTTACACCGTCTGAAATTTCATAGGTTCCGTATTTTAAAGGGTCGCCAATATAGTTGTAGTATAGCTTATTATCAACTTGAACAAGACCATTGCTTATGTTCGAATGTATGTTATTATAAAGATTATCACAGGTTGTTGATTCTATTTTTATTGACTTAAAATAGAATGGATTGATAACATAGTAAACTGCCGGTATGCACAACAAAACAAATACAGAAATAACTATTAAGACAACTTTAGTTTTTCGTTTCATGAAAATTCGCTCCTATCTTATCCAAATACTTTTATACCGAAATGATATTGACGATTATATTTTAAAAGTTTTTCATATCCATTATTTGGATAGAAATTATATTTTTTAATTCTCTGCAGTGCAGTATAAAATTTAATGCTATATGGCTTTATAGTTCCTTTATATAAAACATCAATACTTTTATGCATACAATTATTATTCATTACATGGTTAATATTGTACGAATTATACTCCTTATTTCCAACAAGAATCGTAGAATAGGGTCGTGTATATTTTTTTCCTTTGTATAAATAATAATCACTTTTTTTGCCGGAATGATTAACTCTCATTCTCAGCCTTTGTGGTTTATATTTATTATAATAATTATCAATTATCGATTTAGCATAATCATAGGAAGCTTTAAATTCGCCAGTAATTCTAAGCGACTTAGTATACTTATCTGTGTATTTTACCAGATTAGGGCTCTTTTTAGGATTTAATCTCTTAATAATATTATTTAAAGCAGAATTTAGTTCCTTTTGCTGTATAGTACCTAAAAAGATTAATTGTATGCTTTCTGGTCCCCAATAAAAATACCACCAGTAGCCGGACTTTTCCTGAATTAAAAGAGAGGTATGTCCTTTACCAAAAGCACTATTTGGCGACTGTATCCACCAAGCATCATTACCTGTAACATCATATTTCATTATAGCGTTATTCTCGCAATACGAAAACATATTTGTACTAAGTGGACTGCCAGAGCATGTATCACAATAAACATCCGCATTTAAGAATCTACCGGAAAGTGGGTCATAATAACGAGACTGTAGATAGTAAAGTCCGGTTTCCTCGTCATAGACATAACCACGATAGCGGAATGGATTAAGGCTTTTTAAGTTTGAATCACCAGTTTCACTATGGATGTTACCCCAAGCATCATAAACGTAGCCTGCAACTTCTGTTCCTGTCTGGTCAATGATTTTAACAATATCACCTTGTAAATTCTTAATATAGTAGTACATTGTACCGTTATATTTGAATGAGGTCACATTGCCGTCGGAGTCATAGTAGAAAAGAAGTGTATCTTCACCCTTTGTAAGACCGATTAAGTTTTTGTCGCTATCATAATAATAATTGGTATTCGTTCCGTCAACGGATTTCTGTGTTCGAATACCGTTGCTATCATATTTATAGTTTACACTATTATCGTCAGTTTGTAAAGAGGCAAGTTGACGACCGTGTTCCCAAGTAAATGTCATTCCGTCACGATAAGATAGAGGGTTTCCTGACTCATCATAAGTGATTGTATCACCATTAATTTTAGAAACCTTGTCTCTCCATTTTGTGTCGTTGTATTCATATACATTGCCTGTAAATGAACCTGACGGATAATCATATGTTGGATCTAAGTACTGCTCGTTTTTAGTTTGAATGTTTCCAGCGTTGTCATACGAATAGTTAATATAAAATCTGTTTATATAATCGTATTCTTCTTTAAGCTGGTTTAGATTGTCGTATGTGTACTTATGGGCAAGAGTTCCGTTTTCGTAAATCTGAGTAATATTACCGTTACCGTCATAGGTATATTCGTAATTTACAAGCTCATCTGTTCCGTACTTCTGCGTAAGCTTACTTACAAGATTTGTGGTAGAGTTTGCAGTTTTACCGCTTGCATATTCATAGTCGGTAAAGAATACGCTGTTACCCTCGCCACGGCTTGTCTTAACCTCTGTTTTTCTGCCGAAATCATCGGTTGAAGTTTTTGCGGTAATACCGTCGTTGCTTACATACGATTTCTCGTCTTCGTCCGTGCCGGTGGTTATGGTTTTAGTTTGACCGTTGATTGAGGTCTTTTCAACCTTATTGCCCTCAGAATCATAAGTTAGATAATAAGATAAATCACCGCTATCTGTCTGACGATATTCACCTGTAAGAGTTCCGCTGAAATCATAGTAATAGTAAGTGGTAGTTGACGCAGATTTGTCAACAGCTTTTGCAACAAGTCCTTTTTTGTTGTAAACACACTCGGCTATAACGCCTGTTTCAGAGGTGAGTTTAGTAATATTGTTGTATTTGTCGTATGTGTATTCAATATAATCGCCGTTTGCATAGGTGGATTTTGTAAGATTGCCGTTGTTCGAAGAATAGGTGTTTGAAACAAGGGCGACATCACCTATATTAGTGGAAATCAGATTGTTAAATACATCATAGTTAAATGTATAGCTGAATCCGTTATGAGTAATCGCAGAAATGTTGCTTGAATTGTTGTAGGAATATAGGTTTTCGGCTCCGTTACTGCTTATACTCGTAATATCGTTATTTGTGTTATAAGTATAATTTACAACATTGCCGTTTCCGTCTGTGACAGAGGTTGCGTTTCCGTTTGTATCATATGTATAGGTTACTGTATTGCCAGCCTCGTCAGTTTCGGATACTGCGTAATTGTTAGTGCTGTCATATGCAGAGCTTGTAATCATATGCTTCTGAGTTGTATCTACACTTTCAGAAATAATTTCAGAGTCGATGAGGTTGTCATCGGTTTCGGTCTCGCTTTCGGTTTCCGTTTCTTCATCTGTACTGTCAGTTACATATGTCGGTGAAATGTTAAGCATTGCGCTATGCGCAGTCATTGTGTTGCTGTTATTACCGTAAACAAAGGCAAATGCAACATAATTTATTTTTTCGCTTGTCTTTTCAGGTGTGACAGCCATACTAACTGTTTGTTTGTGGGAAGTAGCTGAATTAAATTCCTGATAATGTGTTTCAGGTGTAGTACTACCCTCGTAGTAAATATTAAGAGCAATACCAAAAGTTCTGTTTCCATTTGTAAGCGGAACAGACTTTGCCTGTGCTTCACCGACAATATTGAACATTACTCCTGCTTTGCCGACTTGCACATTTTGATAAATATATTTGTTACCAAAAGAATCGCCTGATGTTACGGTGTCTTCATTTGTACTATTGTCAACAGATTCTTCTGAATTGTCTGTTGTAGTGCTGTTTTCGGAATCGGTTGCTTTAACTTCATAGGCGTTTTTTACTGTTCTTGTAACAAAGCCCTGTTCTGTTTTGATAACATTACCGTAGTCATCATAGGTTGTTATGCTGTCATTTGGCACTGTTTCTGTAACAGTTTCATAATAGGTTGCAGGTTGCGTTTCTTCTTCTGTTGGTGCGGTTGAGTCTTCAACTGTTTCTGCGTTATCATATGCACCTGCTTCGCCATTTAATGTGACTGTGCCGTCTTCAGCAGATATAGCCTTATTTTCATTTGTGAGCCAATAGTCGTTGCTTTCAAAATCTGCGTTCTGTAATGCATTGAAATCATTTGCACAGTTGCCTTCTTCAAGCTGCAAGCAGTCAAACCACGCAGTACCTGAAGCGTATCTTATTAAACAATATACTCTAAAACAGCTTGTGGTATCGGGAATATTAGCAGTTACGCTGATTCTTTGCCAATCAAGTGTGCCTGTAAGTCCGATACTGTTGATTTCTTTTACCGTCTTTCCTGATGAATCAAGACACTTAACTTTGAGGATTGCACCGACTGAGCCTCCGCTGTAAATCTGCTTTACATTTTTTGTCTTTACATATGCGGAGAAAGTTACATCTTTTCCGTTGAAGGTTGTTTCTTTGAACTGATGAGCAAAACCTGTAAAGAATGCAGAATTATTCTCACTTGTCGGATTTTCAACCTTGAGCGAGGTTGTTCCGAGGTACTGATAATAACCGTCCTCTTCTGTTGCGGCAGAACTGTCAACCGTTACCTTACCGCCTGTGCTTGTTGTACTGCCCTTTGCACCGTTTGATACAAAGTAATACTTACCGCCGCCTACTTCTGTCTGCTGTGAGGACTCTGTAATATAGTTTTTAGTGTATGCGTTAGCACTGTTGTTAATTACAAGTCCTGTGTTTTCGGACGAAGTCGCATAGCCGTTTGAATTAAGAACAGAAACAGTTGAACCGCTGTTATCGAAAATATGGGTTTCGCTGTGTCCCTGCTTATCCGTAAACACGGTTGTATTGTCGGCATTGTAGCTTATGTTAAGGTGATTTTCCTCTGTGCCGTCAGTACCGTATTCTGTGATATTAGTTACCTTACCGTTTGTGTAGCTGAACTTATATGTTGGCAAAGACTTCATATAGTTGTCCGATACACCCGAAATTGAAATCAGGTTATAATCATCATCATATTCAAATTGTGAAATGTGACCGTCATTGAATGAAATTGAAGTAACCTTATCCTTTGCGGTTGTATAAGCAATATCAATCCCAGTACCATCAGGCTTTGTAATTCTTTTTACAACCTTTTTGCCGTTAGTACTGCTCTTGTATTTTAACTGAACTTCTCTGCCCGAACCGTCTGTGATTTTGGTTAAGTCACCGTCGGTGTAGGTATATGTGATTGTATTCTTGTGTTCGTCTTTTTCAGAAAGGAGTTTACCGCCGTTTGCGGTTGATTCGTAAGTCTGAGTTGTTGAACCGTTATCAATGAAAATGTTATTTTCATCTTTGGTTAGTGTAAGACCTAAACCGTCTTCATCTTCCCATTTAGCGGTTTCACCCTCTGCAAGTTTAAGGTAATGGTCTGTACCGTCAGCATCGGTATAGATATAGTTGTAGCCTGCTTTGGTAAGATTTTTGTCGGTTACTTCTCTTACATATTGATTGAATGAGAACTGCCAACCGTAACCGCTTGCAGAACCGTTTTCAAATGCTGTGTCTTTGTTAATGCTGTTGTATGTTGCAGTAATGCTCAACGGCATTCTTGAACCTGTTCCCTCATACAAAGTTTGGTTTATTACAAGGTTGCCGAGGTAATCCGATACAGCCGCCTGTGCGTTAGTGCCGACATTGATTGTGTGGTATGAGAGATTGCTCTCCGTGCCTGTAAAATCTTTATAGATGAGCGTTAAGGCAGGTTTTGTAGATGTTTTTGTATAAGACTTAAATACGACTTTTTTTGAACCAACTGTATCAAGTGCCTCCATGACAAAACCTTTGGTATTGGTATCGCTATACCAGCCTTTGAAGGTGCTTGTAAGGTCAAATGTCAAATACCGATTATCTTCATATGTAAGAGAATCATAATCAAGCACTTTTGAATCGTATTTTACATTCCCATTTGAAGCAGATGTAAGCTTGTGAGCATTCACAATGATAGGGTTTTCGCCCTCATCAGCAAACAAATTACTGCCGTTTTCTGTTTCAAAACTATATTTGGCACTTATAACTTCTTCTCCGTTTCCAAGCTTCGGAAGATTATTTACAGTACAAATAGCATATGAATTTTTAGATGTATAGTACGGTCCGTAACTATTTACTGAGCCGTTAGCATTCTCATAAAATGTAAGCTCACTTTTGAGAGTAGTTGTAATCTCAGGATCAATTGTGACAGGAAATGCTCTGCCGATTGTATGAATGAAAGCGTAGTCGGCGGTCAGCTTGACCTGAAGATTTGAACCTTTTTGCTTTACAATCTCAATCTTCATCTGAGTGCTTGTACTACCGTTTGCATCGTACATATACGGTGCTGAAATTGTATATATTTCTTTTCCGTCCTTGTCTGAAAGCGTGATTGTTTTATCATCTTTCTGCTTTGCGGTAAGGTTCGGAATTTTGTAATTCAATGTAAATTCATTCTGAGCCTTTGAACTCTTTAAAATTATGTTTTCTTTAATACCTGTTGTAGTGACAAAATATTGCAAGTCTACATCGTTGAAAACATCTTTGTACAAAGTTTCTGTTGTGATATTTTTAAGCGTAGTGAACTTGTCATTACCGCTTGTTTTCTCGTTATTTTTCTTGACATCAGCCTTGCTCTTGCCAGCATTATCATAGCCCCAACTGATTTTGTAACCGTCCGACTGCAGTGAAATCATATTTTTTTGACTTAGCTTTATTTGAAAGATTAACCGAAATGTCACTGCTTTTGTTTGTATATGAAGAATCACCTGCCTCATCAGGAGATGCAGTCTTATCCTCAGATAAAGTATTGTTATACTCAACCCACTTACCCTTGCTGTCTTTGTAGTGGACAGGTTCGTTGTACTGAGCAATCATCTTTGTTCCGTCTTCAAGCAAAAATTCTTTTGAATTTTCCGTTCTTTCGCCTGTTAGCTCTTTGACGATTTTGCTCTCTTCGGGATTTTCTCCGACAACATTGTTGAATGATGAATATTGAGTTTCCGCCTTTGGCAGTGTCGCCGCTACAACATCAACAGGCAACGATAACCCAACCGTTGCACATAATGTTATTGAAACTGCCGATAACATTTTCTTTATTTTTCCGTTCATACTCTAGCCTCCTGTTTTTTGATTTGTTGATAAGTTTAATAAAAATTTCCCCTGTGGTTTCTCTTTGAACTTAAAACTGTCCTCCTTTCATTTATAAATTATTTAGTAATTGTTCACTGTTTTCAAGCACTACTTCACTACATTTTGTATGTTATTGTTATTATATATCACATCGTGCAAAGTTGTAAATATACTTTTATGAGTTGATTATTTTTGTAAATTCTGACAATAAGAAATGCTTGTATTTGTATATATTACCTGTTCCAACTCCTATGCCGCCTAATTTTAGGCATAAAAAAAAGAGCCCGTTGGCTCAGACATTAAAAATATTAAATAAGTAACTGTTATTGACCATTTTTAAATCTGCAATAATTCCTTGCTTTTTAAGATTTACAAGAAGGTATCGTTTTATTCACTCATTATATTTTAAATTTGCTTGTATTCTAAGGAGGCTCCTTCGAGCCTCCTAACTGCAAATGTTCTGCCCTATTCCGACTGACATTTTGTCGGAATATATCTTAAGATAGTTTTTCAACAAATTATATATTACTTTTTTGACTTTTGATTTGTTTTTGCAACTTTATAAAGTACATACCTTTTCTTTTTTGTTTTTTCAAGTCTGATACTGTCTCTGTAAACAGAATAATCTATTTGTTTTTATATGTCAATACATAGAGGAGTTTAACATACATCACGCTATACATATTATATATAGAGGTGATTATGATTTACAAATATTTTGCCTAAGGACATAACTACTTCTTTTTATGTTTATGAATTGCATATGCAACTGCACCTGTTGCGGCGGCACCTGCTACTGCTCCGGCACCGGCAGAAACAACTGAATTATCTGAATTGGCGGCACTTTGAACAGCTTCGGTAGTTGCCTGAACAGCTGTGCTATTTTCAATTGTTGTGTAGGGTACAGTTGTAGGAGCAGTTGTAGGTAACGGCTTAGTGGTCGACGGAACAGTCACTTTGTGTGTAGTAGGCGGTATTGTCGGTTTGTGTGTAGTCGGAGGATCGGTTACTACATTACTGTGTGATGCATGAGAGCTATGTTCGGTTGCTATGTTAGAATGTGAAGCGTGAGAATTATGCTCAGTAGCAACATTTGAATGTGAACTGTGACTGCTGTGCGAATCATGTGACGAATGGCTTTTAGCAGATGTATGTGACACATGAGAACGATGATAAGAAGTTGATGAATGCGAAGAATGTGAACTGTGAGAAGAATGTGCGGCCTGAGCATTTATTCCTGCAATTATGCTTAACAAAATAACCATTGAACCGACTGCGAGTATCTTGTTTCTTGTTATATTACCCTCTTCATCATTGATAAAATTGATTATCTCTTTCTTAACCTTTGGGAACATATCATTTTCCATAAATTTACACCTACCATTTCTCTATTATTGATTTTTCTTTTTCGTTTTGGAGTGCGGAAAAAATTCTATCAAGAATCCCTCTATATATTTTACATCTGTAAGAATTCGGTTCTCGGTTAAATATATTTTTATTTAATGCCAAATTTGTTACAGGACAAGTTCCGCAATAGGGGCTGTAAACGCAATCGTGACAAGTCGGAAGTGATTCGAGTACACTTGAAACACAGGCAGCTTTGCAGTTATTGCAATTTATAAGTTCATCATATGTATTGTCATATACATTACCGAGTTTAAAGGAATCGTCTCCCATTTCAGCAAGCATTCTTCCCTCATCACAGGTATATATATTACCGTCATAATAATAAGCAATCTGACCGATACCTGCTCCGCACGGAGAACGCAACTCCATATAATTCACGGGATAACCGTGCAGGATCTTAGACAAAAAAATTGTTGCATGACATTCAATGATTTCTGTACCATTCATGTTGAGTTGCAAAATATAATCAAAAGCTTTGTTGTAAAATTCTATAAATTCTTCGGCAGAATATCCGACAAAATTCCAGTCTTTATTTGCACATCCCAAAGGAGTAAGCGGTCGTATGAAAACGCTTTTTAAACCAATTGAGATATACTCGTCAATTATTTCTTTATAAAACGGCAGACTGTTGGAGGTCGTAGTTTGAATTGCACCAAACTTTATATCATTAAGTTTTAATTGTCCAATAGATTGTTTTACATCATAATATGAACCTTTGCCATTGCGATAACATCTGTTCATATTATGCACCGGTTCATTACCGTCAATTGAAGTTGATATGCCTACATTGTATTTCTTAATAAAATCTATAATTTCCTGAGTTATAAGAGTAAGATTTGTCACAATGTTGTATGTGATATTTTTTGATTTCTTCTTTAACTCTGTATATTCCACGATATGTTTAATAACAGAAAAATTAGCAAGAGGTTCACCGCCTTGAAATTCAAATGAAAGATTATCATTCGGTGAAGTTAATGCTATATTCACGGCTCTTTCTGCAATCTCTTCTGTCATAAACCCGTTAGGTATTTCGTTGCCATTTTGAGCCTGACAATATACACACTTTAAATTACAACTGTTAGTGACAACAAAGATGTGCAATCCGGTTGACGAGAAAAGATAATTTTTACTGTCACGAAAATAAGGTTTTACTTTTTCGGCAAATCCTCTCGGAGAGCCATCGTAGCAAAACATATTTCCCTCTGCTGATTTTCCAAAGTCTGAATTCATATCGACTTGGTTATTTATCAGAGAGAAGAGTTCTTTTTTATCAGCAAACAAATATCGTCCTAGATCATTTGTAATAAGATATTCATTATTTAATTTTTTAAAATTAAAATAGTTAATCATATTTTTATTTTCCTAACGGTATAATATCGTCTTTTGAAAGTCTTACAGTACCTGCGAACATTCCTCCGCATGCGTCTTTTTGATAGCATTTTTCGCATAGTTCTGTATATCTTATTTTATAATCACTAATGCTTTTTTCGCAAAGACTTCTGTACATTTTATCAACAGCACAGAGAGGAAAATTGTATAATCCTACATCAATGCCTGCACCAATCAGTAAATCAATTGCTTTCTTTGATGCTTTGAAAGCATCGGGATAGCTTATCCATACTCTGTTTTTATTTTTTGCCGCATTGCCTGTCATTTCAAGCCCGATAAATTTTACGCACTCAATGCCTAAGAAATTATCAGTAATGAGTTTAGCTATATCGGTTATGAAGTCTGCGTTTAATCTGCTTACAACTATACGAAGTTCAATTTTTGCCCCGATTGACAGCAAATTCAACAAACCATTAAATGTTTGAATAAAGCTACCTTTAGCCTGAGTAATACTGTCGTGAGTTTTACTGTTGTACCCATGAATAGGTATGCCTAATTTAAGAGCATGAGGACAGGCTTGTTTAAATAAATATAGGTATTCTTTATTGCTGAAAATTCTGCCGTTTGTGAGTAATAAATAGGAAGTATTCGGCAAATTTTCTCTAAGAAAAGAAAGTAAATCAAAAATACTTTTACCTATCAAAAACGGTTCTCCGCCTGTAATTGTTATGTGGCACACATCGCCCGGAAAATATTTCGCTATTCTTATCAGTTCATCGCCGTAATAATTCTCACCGTTTTTTCGTATGGATTCAGCAGTCGGACACATAACGCAATTTGAATTACATCTGTTTGTAACAAGTATCGCATTATCAAGTGAAGCATTATTAAAGTATTTATAGGCATTACCTCTGCTGTCAACCTGAAAAACATCATAATCGGTACATGAACTAAATCTTTGCGTTTCTTCTTCCGACAAATTGAGAGTAATGTTTTCAGGGTATATAATAATACTTCTATTGCTCAAAAGTCCCGTATTTAAGTCTTTTTTCAATAAATAATTTTTTACGCTCTCACTCTTAGCAAGTGAAAATATTCTTGGATTTCCGTCATAGTCTTTAATTTTTATAATCAATTTAACATTACTCCCACAGTGATATATGTTACTATTCCAAGTGAAATAAATATAGCAAACGGAATTTTTCGTACTATTTTAACCGTTTTTCTTCCATATTTTGACTTTTCCCATCGGTGGATACTTTCACATTCACTTTCAGATATTCTATCGGTTATGTTTTCATGCGATATATTGGGCAGACCTTTCACTCTTGAATTCATAAACAGTATTGAAGTTTCAGTAGAAATAATCATACCCGCCTTAACATCAGAAGTATTTATATATTCGTAGTTGTACTCACTGATAAAAAGTTTCATAAGCATAACTATAAATACAAGTCCGAAATTAACAAAATACATAGTCCCAAACGATTGTCTAAGGTACATAAATATAATTGCCAACACTAATGCTATCGGCAAAAGTATTCTTTTATTAAGATGCTTTAATGAATTCAACAAAATAATAAAAGATATATTTATTGCTAACAGTACAAATACATAACGCATAAAGAATTCAGCAAAAAAGTATAAAAGTATGTTGTCAATTGCTATTATACAACAAACGGATGTTATATAATTTAATGCAAACGACTTCATACCGGATTTAATTTTCGCTTTATCAGGGATTTTCTTCTGCTTAATACCGCAATATATAGAGTCAAAAATAAGGAATATGTAACTGAATACAAATGCAAGTGCAATTGCAAAAATTATAGAAAAATTCAGAAAATTAAATTTAGAGTATAATTCTACCGGTGTTAAAAGTGAAAGTACAATCAGAAATTTACAATCACCTGCTGCCCAAATGTGTGCAATGTATAAGATAACAGATATTATCAGAGAGGTTAAAATACTAATTACAGAATCAAGTAAAGTATCAACTCCGAAAAGCAGAAACTGCAAAATGAGCAATACCATTCCGAGCAATGAAAACGGCAACAGATATAGATTCTTTACATATCCGAATTTTATATCTGTATACGATGAGCCTATACATAAAATAATAACGAAAACAACTTTTAATATACTTAAATTGTTCATTTATATCACATTCATCAGATCAATAATATAGTTAGAAAATTCACAGGCAGTTAAATTTATGTCCGGTTTTGAGGTTAACACTCTGCAAATTATTTTGTTGTCGCATTTTTTCGGAATAATTTCTGCAATATCAGAAAAATCTTCAATGGCTTTTTTTATGCACTTTTGATCATATAAATTCAAGTCAAATTCAATTGTTTTCATTATCTTCAAACCAATCTGTAAGGATTTCATCAGCGTTAAAATCGGTTGTTTGTGGCTTTACTTCTTCATCATCGATTATTGTAGATGCCATAGCTCGTGCAACCATAATTTTTCGGATATCAGCGGTTTCCAAATACACCTTATGTCGCATTGTTTGAAAGATCATTTCGTTGTCAAATTCTTTTTCTGATACGGTATTTCCCTCTTTTATGACAAAATCAACGATATATTCATTTTCAGTTTGACCAAGATGTATATATGCCTTGTCTGTAAAGTTAAATGCAGCTTTTAACAAAGCATCTTTACTATATAAATTTCGGTTATATTTTAACAACATAAAATACCTTCTTTACTTAGCTTCTACATTATTCTATCATATTTTTAAGATTTGCTCAATTAAAAAATGTTCTAATTTATCACATATCATTTTATGCATTTTGCTAAAAAGTCTTCTAAAGCTTGAAATAATTTAAGTTTAGATGGCTCTTAGCGTTATCAAATTCGCCGAAGAATAATGTAAAGATACGGAAAGACACATAACATCCCGTCAGGTATGTTGAAAGCTCAGAGAACATCATACGGAAATTAGAGCCCATCATACATAAAAGTCCGATGCTAGCAAATTGACGATCTTTTCCAAATCATTGATTTTCTGAATCTCGTTGAGAAACAGATAGGTCTTTCCATCAAGCGATATGTGTTCTTTCAGTTTCACATCTATATATAGGTTTATAAATCATTATGACTGCATCCATCTATAGATAATATACCGCAAAACATTTCAGTAATTTACTATATCGCGATTGCTTATTAAAAAAACAATGAGAGTTATCTATCTTGAAATGAGCGTTAAAAAAATGGTTCAAGTAATCCAAAAACTCTCACACTGTCCATTTCATCGTCCTAATCAACCATTATCGAAACACGGAAAAAATTAGGTCACAGGAATTTTAGGCATAAAAAAAGAGCCCTATGGCTCGTATGTTAAAAATATTAAATGAGTAATTGTTATTGATTATTCTTGATTCCATGATAATTCCATACTTTTTAAGATTCACAAGAAGGTATCGTTTTATTCACTCCATGTTGTGGAGGGAAGTCGATCACTTGCTCTTTCAGTGAAACTTTCTTTGAAATTTTGTCGATGAACGGAATTTTTACATGCAAGCATGTTGACCATGTTACATGATATGTTCCGAGGCGTTCAATTACATATGCGTGTGCCTGCGGTACTACTTTGACATTGCTTACGATTACTATAAGCAAAATTAAAAGGATAATTCCTAAAATAATAAGTCCTAACATTATTTACCTCTCATTCT
>ERZ834694.1541-NODE-1541-length-19927-cov-3.940519_pt1 | contig 19927 bp, 27 predicted proteins | sample MGYA00519691_ERZ834694 | MGnify/ENA primary metagenome ERZ834694 (study PRJEB31850, sample SAMEA3708758) | human gut metagenome | biome: human gut; feature: human-associated habitat; material: faeces | place: China | collected 2014 ... | reverse complement strand
TGATGAGGCTGCTGCATTTGCAGCGGTCTTATTTTTTTAAATAAATGTGCCATTGTAGCGCAGTTGGTAGCGCAACGCATTCGTAATGCGTGGGTCGCCGGTTCGAGTCCGGCCAGTGGCTGTGTTGAAAACCCTTGTATTTGCAAGGGTTTTTCTTATTTCTGGAATTTGAAATAGTTTACATAATATAGTCAAATTTCTCAAATGACTACCATTTGACTACCAAACGACTACCGGACGTTTAATTATCTTACTGCAAAAGAGCTTGCTGGTACCAGTTTTTCTTCAATAATTTTGGCTGCCTGATTGCCCTTAGATTTAAAAAAGTAAGAGTAAATATTAAGAGTAGTAGTCGGATTAGCATGTCCCAGAATACCGGCTACTGTACGTGCGTCTACATTTTCAGATATAAGCAATGCCGCTACAGAATGACGTAATCCATGGGGTGATACATTGGTTGGGATCTGTTCTGCAGGCGTTTTAGCAATGTATTGATTATAAAGGCGAATAATACGATTATATTCTCCGGCGGGACTACAGATGTGCATCTGGCTGCCATTGTTTTGGGTAAAAATAAAATTCTTATCATAATCGGCTCCTCTATATCCTTGCCAATCTGGTCCCATTTTTAAACATTCCTGCATCTGCTCAGCTTTCCATTTTTTTGCAGCTTCAAGAACGAAGGCAGGAAGAGTATTGCAACGCTCACTATGTGTTTTTGTAGATTTGAGTTCCATTGTTCCGTCTACATAGTCGGTAGATTGATTGATATATAGTTCTCCCGTCTCAAAATTCAGTTTTTCCCAGGTGAGAGATATATTTTCACCACGGCGATCACCGGCGAACATGGCAATGTAAAAATATACTTTCCATTTATTCTTTACGGTAAATGTTTGGGTGTAGGGCTTTATTTTTACAGAACGGCCTTTCCGGATAACTTCATGCTCTTGATGAACAACCTCTATAGGATGATTTAAAGCATCAATAAAGCGAATTAACTGCTCAATGGTAAAATACTGTGGCTTAGTGTCTGCGATTGATTTACGGTGCTTTGAAACCTTTCCAGAGTATATCAGCTTATTCAGTTCCAGGTATCCTTCAGATACAGCATATGAAAGCATGGCGCTGATAACCAGGCAGTCTTTGGTCACGGAAGCAGGAGAGAGTGGCTTATTTGTTATAGGGCTTATATAGGTATCATTTATCATTTTTTTATAGTCATTAATATCTTTCTGGCGGATATTGCTGATTGCGATATGTCCCATGGCTGGAAGTATTCGCAGTTCAAGCCTCTTTTTGTAATCATGATATGTCGTTCGGGCCAATAATGGTGGAACCATATCTTTTAAGTATATTTCAGATAAATCTCTTAAGGTCATTCGTTCAGCTTTAATATTTGCGCCGGATTTTACCCTTTTTTCAAAATCAGCTACGAATTGATTAAGAGCCTGTTTTTCCTCACGTTTACCCATTCCTGGATCTGGTGCGAAGGTTGCTGTTTCTACCAATTTTTTTCCGTATATATCCCTTCCGACAGATACAGTGATTTGATATGAATTTCCTCTTTTTCTTATGCTTGCCATGATCATACCTCCTAAAAAAGTGTATAAAAAAGACGCCCTTGCACAGACGTCCTGGAGATGATATAATTCAGGTGTTCAAGCTGGATTTATCATAGCCGGGAGACTGGCAAGAGAAAATCTATGTAAGAGGCCGTTCAGTGCTGGTAACACTGAGCGGTCTTTTACTTTTAATTTAATAAATCTGCGATAGTAATGGTTAAATCTTTATAGATACCTACAGCGATCGGCTGCGTGAATGTATAAATAGTAGGTGCAGCATCTTCCTCATAGTGATATACGGTAACTCTTTCCTTTACAGGATCCACGATCCAGTACTCACGGACATCTGCCTGGGAGTAGATTGTATTTTTCAGGCTGTAATCCATTTTACGACTGGAAGGAGATACAATCTCTATAATCAGGTCCGGAGCTCCGCTGCATCCTCGATCAGTGAGTTTGTTCGGGTCGCAGATAACAGAAATATCTGGTTCTACCCAATCTTTATCATCGGCATCAAGATTGACAGCGAAAGGGGCAGGGTATACTTGACAGTTTCCATGGTTTTTCTTTATATATTCGCGGATAGTTCCAGCCAGTTCCATGACAAGCTGTTGATGGATCCGGCTTGGCGGTGCCATGTCGTAGAGTTTTCCGTCAATGAGTTCGGCTCTGGTTCCCTCTGGCAGGTTCCAGTAGTCTTCGGATGTATACTGATTGTTTTTTAAGAGTGGCATGTGAACACTTCCTTTCTAAGTAAGTTCCAGAATAAGATGAGCATTATCACGGATTAGACGTTTAAAATATTCCATTTCCTGATCAGAATATCCGTGAATACTTTCCCATGTATAATCTGGAAGATAGCAGGTGGCATCATTAAAACCATCTTTTTCATCTGGGGTTTCGATGTAAACTTTCACACGGCCATCCGGACGTACTTCAGAGTGAGTAATTTCTGTATTGTCATTTAATGTTAAATAGGGGGTACATCATAGTGAACACTTCCTTTCTGTTATTTATTATTTAACTTTTCCTATTACTTTTCCCATACAGACGATATTATCACCACTATGAATAGCAATATTTTTGAAATCTTTATTATGGGAGATTAATTCTTTTTCACCTAATTCTTTTATAAAAGCGTTTCCGTTTATCACAAATACCCCAATATCACCTAATTGCATTTCGGCATCCTGGTTTACCAAGGCAATATCTTTATCAGAAAATTCAGGTTCCATACTCTGACCATTAACATCAATGGCAAAGTCGGCAGCGGCATATTCCGGGAGGTTCGGAAGTTCTATTTCATCTTCGGCTTCGTTTCCAAGAATAAATATTCCAGATCCGGCAGAGACACCGGCACGGAAATAAGGAAGAACGATGATCTTGCTGTCTGGACGTGACTGGTATTCTACGATAGTTGGAGTGGTAAGTGGGCCGTATTCTTTTATGCGGGCGGTTTCTTTGTCTAATATAGTATCAACAATATCCTGACCATATGGGTCAAGTGCGCTGTATTTTTTGATATGTTCGTATTCAGATGCTTTTAAACGAAAAGAATTTAAAATTTCTTTTTCGTTAGTTAAACCTAATAAATAATCTACAGATACATTAAAAAATTCAGAAATTTGTTTTAGAAATGTATGACCTGGCTCTCTAACATCAGTTTCATAGTTTCTTAAAGTAGTGCTAGGAATTCCGAGTTTATCTGCAAATTCATTTCTTTTAGTATATCCAGCAGAAGTGCGTAATTCAGTAAGTCGTTCTCCAAAAGTCATTGATAGATACCTCCTTTGTGCTCATTATATGTAATTTATTTCATAGTGTCAATAATTAAATGCTCAAAACGAGCAAATTATTTTACAAAACTATTGACAAATGCTCAGAATGGATATAATATACAAGCATAAATGCTCAATTTGAGCAGAAAAGAGGTGAAAAATGCTCAGGAGTATTGAAGCAGAACGTGTCCGAAAAGGTTGGACAAAGGAAGAGCTTGCTAAAAAACTTAATGTGTCTACAAAAACTTATTACAACTGGATTAATGAAGAAACAGATGTTCCAAGTTCAGCTCTTCTTCGGATGTCGAAAATGTTTGGAACAGATGTGGATTATTTATTAATAGGCGCATCTGGTGTATTAGGTGAGAAAGGAGCGTGAGAAGAATGGAATTATCAGAAATAAAGACCTGTGAACTGGTTGCTGAATTAAGATCCAGAGAAGGTGTAAAAACAATACGAGCAGAACCTTATCAGAAGAAAGAGATTTCTGTGGAAGGTCCTGCGGTAGTGTTTGTTGTTATAGATTAGCGTATTCTTTGATATCTGTAACATCCCTTTATATAGTTGGCCAGATAGGTACCATGAGAAGAAGCAGACATTAATCCATTGTAAATGGATTGCGGAACATTGAAATACGCATATAGTCCGCCGGAGTGAAAGAGCACATAAAGAGTAGGCTCATCGTAGCCGACAGCGGCAATGTTGGACGATGATACAGGAATTAAGTTCATAATAACAACCTCCATTCAATATATTGTTTTTGATCTGCGCGTACATACAATATATTGTAAAAAAGTCATCATGTCAAGAAAAATATTACAAAATAATTAAAAAGTTACAAAAATATTACAAAATCGATATTTTTATATGGATTATCTAAATGCTAGGGGGCGGAAAAAACTGAAAAGAAAAACAATGCTTATGCTCAGAGTAGATTTATTAAGTGAGTACGTTGAGCATATGGGGATAAAGCAGAAAGTAATATCTGAGAAAACAGGAATACCAGAAACGGCGCTTTGTTTTATTCTTCAAGGAAAACGTAAATGTGAAGCGGGTGAATACGGTAGTATTTGTGCGGCATTAAATGTACCGTTAAAAACTTTTTTAAAACCCAGATTGCCAGACAAGGAGGTGAAGTAAATGGAAGAGAAAAAGAACCCACACTTTCCGGACTGGAAAATATGGATTCTCACTTCGATGGCAGTTAGTCAGATTCTGACGGCTGTTCAGATTCGACAGGCGGATCAGGAGTTGTGTAAAGCTGTGATTCAGCAGGATGAGGCTCTGGTTCAGTTAAGTCAAGAATTGGTTCAGCAGAAACAGGAGCTGGTTCAGCTTGGTCAGCATTTGATTGAGCATCAACAGAATGACATTCTGCATAAGACGTCATTAAATCAACTTCTGGAGGAATGGATTCAGAATCCAACTTGTAGTAAATAGCTTCCAATGTTTCAAGACCTTTTAAACAAGCTTCGTACTGTTTTTGCTGAATTTCAATCATCTCATCATTCTGCTGGATAGTACGATTATTTTGCTCAATGATGGTTTCATTCTGCTGAATAAGCTTGGCATCGTTTTCCATCTCTTCTTGGTGGTATTGCTCCTGCCAAGCGGTAGGAGAAAGGCTTGCGATATATGAGGCAATCCAAAACATTAAAGGAGCTAAGAAAGTTGCAATTAAAAAACGAGTTTGTTCTGGAGATAACTTGATTATGGCTTTGCGCTGAGCTGGTGGATTTAATTTTTTGCCATACTCAAAATCATCGGGAATCAGTTCTGCAGGAATTTCAACATATTTTGGGGCTATCCGTATAGCATCGAGCGCTGAAATTAAAGGTTCAAAGCCGGCAGATAACTGAGCACCAATATCAGCGGTGCACTGAAGCCCAAGTGATTTGGTGATGGACGAAAAATCATCTCTGATGGCGATAGTGGCAGAAGATTGAATCAGATTCGCAAACTCTGTACTGTAAGTTTTGGAAAATGAATTGACCAGATCATGCAGTGGTGCTTTAAAAGCATCAGCAATTAAACTGCCGTAAATATTTTGTTGCCGGGCCATTTCGATAATTGGAGAAGAGAAAAGCGTTCCGATTTTTTCTGATTGAGTGAGAAAATGTTCAAAAGGAAGAACGGATTTCTCAAAGGCAGCAAGTGGCTGTGCAAAAGAGCGAAGAAGAGCCTGTTGTTGCGTAACAGTATCAATAAGTGGGGATGTGTAAAGTTTTTCTATTTGCTCTAATTGGGCATGAAATTGTTCAAAGGGAAATTTGAAATTGTCTTTTTTATTCATGTAAATTCCTCAGTAATGGTTAAAAGTTCCATATCTATTTTACTGAGAATAAATTGGGAAAGCAATATTTTTATTTTGAAAAGTCAATAGCTTGAAATAGTTGCAGATTCGGTGTTCAATCGAAGATCTATTGGAGTAGGAGGTGAGAAAGTATGTGTATTATTCCACGATTAAGAGGAATACCAGAAGCCTATGATTGGCTTGTTGAACAGGATCCAGAGACAAAAATTACGTTGCGGTGTTTTAGAGCTCTTGTATCACAGGGAACTGTGAAGAGCGTACACCGTGGACGCAAGATTTTAATCAACATTGATACACTGCCAGAAGATATCCTGGCATGGGTCAACAGCGGAATGGAGATGAATTCACCGGAGCGAACGAGGGAAAGAAAAGAAGCTGCTTTCCCCAAAGTAGAAACTGGTCGTTATGGTCAGATCAGACCCTTGAAATGAGGTGCATATGAGAAGAGAAATTTCAAAAGAGCGTATTGAAAGATATGCGCTTAAATCAGTACCGGATAGCCGTGTTGATGTAACTGATAAACATAGCTTTGTAGTTACTTCCATGGATGGGCGTAGAAAAGTGGTTACTATCAAAAAGCGGATCGTTGAAGCAGAAAATGACTGGATCATTGATTTAGCTTATCAGATAGTTCCAGCAATGATAGCAGCTACAGCAGCGGCAATGCTTGTAGGATATGTGATATTTGCATGCTGGGGATGGTATTGATGAGAAAAATTAAAATTGAAAAAGGACCCAGGCAGCTGCAACTGCGATAGGTCCAAAAACAAAAATAATTTTACACCCTCATTATACGGAGGGAGAAGGAGAAATGCAAGATGAGACTTTATGAATTAACAGAACAGTTTCTTGCGCTGCAGGAACTGGCGTATGATCCGGAAGTGGATGAGCAGACTTTTCAGGATACAATGGAAGGCCTTTGGGGCGAGATCGAAGATAAGGCGGATGGTTACGCCAAGATCATCATGGGAATGAAGGCAGATATTGAAGCCTTAAGGACAGAGGAAAGCCGCCTGGCTGCCAGACGGAAGGCACTGGAGAACCGCCAGCAGGCATTGAAGAACAACCTGGAAGCCAACATGCGTGAAATGGGAAAGACAAAGTTTAAGACAGCACTGTTCAGCTTCAATATCCAGAAAAACGGCGGCCTGCAGCCGTTGGTCATTGACGGACTTCTGGAGGACATACCGGGAAGGTTCCTGATCCCGCAGCCACCGGTTCCGAATAACGAGGCGATCAGGGCGCTGTTAGAGAATAAAGCCGTTGAGTGGGCACACCTGGAGCCACGCGGGGAAAGCCTGAGGATACGCTGATGACATCTGATGGAAAGATCGTACCGTACCGCATGTCCGTGTTAATGGAGATCGCAGCCAAGGTAGCGAAGACAATGGTGACCGGAGCGGTGAGCCTGAGCTATGAAGAAATGGAGATCGTGCTGGACTATATCCACCTTAACATTGAGGACAGCAAGCGCAGGAATGAAGCAATAGAAAAGGAGAACAGAGATGTTTCTGAAGATAAGTGAGTTTAAGAAAGCCATGAAGTCAGCCCTGAAGACTTCCGGAGGGCTGGTCATCGGGAATGTAAAAGGGCATTTCCTGGTACATGCAAGTCTTTGGGGCGTGTGGGTGGAAAGTATTTATGCCACCAGTAAGTTTAAGGCAGCCATTGTGGAACTGATCGGTGACATGCCGGAAGAGGAGACCTGCTACCGGTACCGCCTGGAAGAGAAAACACTCAAGATGGAGTACCAGGTAAGCTATGAGGATCCTTATGATAAGTGGAAGGAAGCAAAAGACTTTGCATGCGAAATCCCGCTGGTATTTTACAGCTCACCTCATGAGCTGGCTGTTTACCAGATAAACAGTGACCGGTCTTATGTGACCGTGCTGCAGTCCTATGCAGCAGGGATGATGTCACCGGCAGAGCTTGAAGCGGGTATGGAACGTATGCCTGGAAGACCCAGTGTTTCCCCGGCCGGTTCCACGCTTTACTTTAAGAGCGACACGATGATCTACTGGACCAGTATCATAAAAGTCTCTAAAAAGGCGGAAGATACCATATTCCGGTACTTAAGAGGGCTGGATTTCTTTGAGGAGGGATGGCTTCCAAAGGAAGAGGAGCAGGAAACAGGAGAGGATGATACGGCAGGGGTGCTGCCATATTAAGGAGGATATTATGGGATTACCAGTACTGATCTATGGAAAATCCGGCAGCGGGAAGAGCCGCAGCCTTAAGTTTTTTGATGAGGATGAGATCGTGCTCCTGAACACGGAGCGGAAAGAGCTACCGTTTAAGAAGCGTTTTAAGAAGACCGGATGCAGTGATGATATTAACCGGATCATCACAACGATCAACCAGAACCCGGAAAAGACCTATGTGATCGATGATGCCGGATATATCATGACCCATCTCTTTATGTCACAGCATCGAAATAAAAAGGGGAATGCGTCTTTTGAGATGTACGACGATATCGCGGATGCCATGTATGGCCTGGTGAAGCGGATCAAGACGGATGTGACAGTTCCGGACAAGATCGTTTACATCATGTTCCACGAGGATACGGACGATTTTGGTATCTCACGCCTCAGGACGATCGGCAAGCAGCTGGACCGGAAGGTGTGCCTGGAAGGCATGGTCACGATCTGCATCCGGTGCATGAGTGAGAACGGGAACCATTTCTTCCGGACTGTTACGGACGGATCCGACATCACAAAGACACCGGAAGAGATGTTTCCGGAACCAGAGATCGAAAACAACCTGAAATCAGTAGATGATACCATCCGGGATTTTTATGGATGGGAAAAGCATAAGACCAAGGAGGATAAGAAGTCATGATAAAGAAACCGGCAGGATATGATGAGGCAGCAGCGTATACAGGGGAGTCCCAGCAGCTGCCAAAAGGAAAGTATGTATGTGTGATCAAGCAGGTGGCGACCCAGACATCCAGGAATGGGAATGAGCAGTTTGTGATCCTGTTTGATGTGGCAGAGGGAGAGCAGAAAGACTTTTACCAGAAGCTTTATAATGCGGACAAGAACCAGAACAGCGCTAACGCAAAATGGCGCGGTGTGTTCAAGCAGAACATGGAAGGCAAAGGCCTTTCCTGGTTCAAGGGGATCATCACATCCATTGAGCGTTCCAATAACTTTACTTTCCAGTGGGATACAAAAAACAATGAGGCAATACTGATCGGAAAGAAATTTGGAGGGATCTTCCGCCGCAGGCAGTATGAGGCAGAGAACGGGAACCGTCCTATCGTTACGGAGCTTTTTCAGATCCGCAGCGTGGCAGGACTGGCAGAGGCAGAGGTGCCGGAAGATGAACTGCTTCCGGAAGGTCCCGTCCAGAAGCCGGTAGAAACACCGTCCCCTGTGGGTGATGGCTTTATGAATATCCCGGAGGGCGCAGGCGATGAAGGAATCCCGTTCATGTGATCCGGAGCTTTACAGCAGGGTGAAAGATGCAGTGAGTATGCAGCAGGCCGTGGAATACTGCGGCCTGCATGTTTCAAACGGAAAATGCCTCTGCCCGTTCCATAAGGACACCCACCCTTCCATGAAGATCTATCCCAATGGGAAAGGATATTACTGCTTTGTCTGCGGCGCTGGCGGTGACCAGATCAGATTTGTGGCGGAATATTATGGAATTAGCAACTATGAGGCAGTGAAGCAGCTGGCGCAGGCTTACGGGGTGCCGGTGAATGAGCCGGTTACCTACAGGGAAAAGCGGGAAGCGGACAAGAGAAGGCGTTATAAGCGTGAATTAGGGCAGTTTGTGCAGGAGGCGGTAAAATGGCTGACCGTATACAGAGGGCTGCTCTGTGAGGCTGTCAGGGAGCGCAACGAGCATTTCTGGGAAGGTCTTGGCAACCTGACCTATGTGGAATATCTGCTGGGGTGTCTTAAAGACTGCCCGGAAGAAGTATATGCCGATAAGAAGGTGGTGAAAGAGATTGGAAAAGTCGAAGGACGAGTTATTAGCTGGTATATCTGAGCTGTCTGGCCTGGATCCGTTCCCGGATGAGATATTTTACCAGATCTTTGAGATCGAGGACAACGTGGAACGGACCCAGTACGTGGAAGCGCTGCGGAAAGAAGCAGGGAAGCTGAAGCGCAGGCCGGAGTTCAACAACCTGTACCGCGCGTTCGTCCTGGACTATTCCCAGAGACAGAAGCAGACAGGGAAAGTGACACGGTTTACGGACCAGCCCATAGAGCTGAACTGCGGGGAATGGGAAGCAACGGATATGGGGGTCAAGACCGTCCGTTATGACAAGAATGCCATGCCGGTCGCTTATTATGCCTGCAGCCACCCGATCCTTCCGGTGGAGATCTTAAAAAATGTGGATACCGCCCAGGAGCGCATATCCCTGGCTTATTTTAAGTCAGCCACCTGGCAGAAGATCACGGTGGACAGGGCCGTGTGCGCCAACGCAAATAAGATCGTGGATGCGCTCAGCCAGTTCGGCATTGAGGTGACCAGTGATAACGCAAAGAGCCTGGTGCGCTATATCTCAGACTGTGTGGGGCTGAACCCGGCTACCCTGGAACCGAAAAAATCCATCAACCGCCTTGGCTGGGTGGGCAGCAGCTTCACGCCCTATGCCCAGGATATCCGGTATGAGGGAGATATGGACTATGAGGTGATCTTCCGGAATGTGGCACAGAAAGGCGATTTTGGGGTCTGGAAGGCACTTTGTAAGGATCTGCGTAAAAATATACCCCTGCGCATGATGATGGCTGCCAGCTTCGCTTCTGTGCTCCTGGAGCCGCTCAGGGTGCTGCCGTTTGTGCTGCATTTATGGGGAACGACCGGAACCGGAAAGACAGTAGCGCTCATGGTGGCAATGTCCATCTGGGGCAATCCCAAGATGGGCGGCCTGGTAAAGACCATGAACATGACAAAGAATGCCATTATGCGCAATGCTGCATTTTTATGCAGTATCCCTTTTGCCGGGGATGAGCTGCAGACCATCAAGGATAAATGGCAGGGGAATTTTGACCAGCTGATCTACCAGATCACGGAAGGCGTGGACCGCGGCCGTGCCAGGGCTTACGGCGGAGTGGAAGATACCAAGACCTGGAAGAACAGCTTTATCTTTACAGGCGAGGAACCGATCACAAAGGTAAACTCCGGCGGTGGTTCCAAGAACCGTGTCATTGAGATCGCCATTGACGGGCCTCTGATCGAAGACGGCCATTATGTCAGCAGTGTGGTCCAGGAACACTATGGATATGCCGGACGGAAGTTTGTGGAGTACATACAGGAAACAGACCTGAACAGGATCACGGAACGGTACAGGGAGATCTTTGAGCAGCTATGTAAGCTGGACACAACGGATAAACAGGCCATGGCGATGTCCTGTATGCTGCTGGCGGATGAGATCGCAGTGAAGCTCTTCTTTCCGGAAGAACAGGCTTTGCAGATCGGCCAGGTAAAGCAGTACCTGCAGAGCAATTACGACGTGGATGTGGCAGAGCGTGCCTACCAGCAGGTGCTTAACTGGGCGGCCAAAAATCCGGTGCGTTTTGAGGATCCCAAGGTTGATAATTCACCCAACAAAGGGGAAGTCTGGGGCAAGATAGATGAGGACAAGCTGATCGTAAACAGAGACGTGCTCCTGGCGTTCCTTGACCAGAATGGGTTTGATTATACAGCGGTAAGTAAGAAATGGTCAGAGAAAGGGTATCTGGTGCGTAATTCCCAAGGGAAGATGGTACATCAGACAAAAGTATATGGGATCAAATCTAGCTATATCAAGTTCAGGCTTCCGCAGGATGATGATTCAACGGATGCAGAAGGATTTATGGTAGTTGATGGGAATGAACAGGAGTCATTGCCCTTTGATTAAGGGTCTTACCCGTGAAAAAAAGGTAAGACTTTGGTAAGACCCCTAAACCCCGCATAAACACTGGCTTTTTTATATAGGGTCTTACCTGTCTTACCGGTCTTACCTGTTTTTAATATACGTAACGTAGGAAAAAGTTATTGTAGAAAATTTAACGTTAAATATATCACAATATTAAATTTTCTCTAAAAATGTTGGTATATATAACCGGATTTTAGGTAAGACAGTAAGACCCTAAGTAAAACAAGGGTTTGCGGGCGTTTTTCAGGTAAGATTCAGGAAAGACATTTCTGCAAAATGGTAAGACCATGGCAGGAAAGGAGATAGAAACAGATGAAAATGAGCAATAAATCAGCCGGGACACAGTTTGAAAGGGAATTTGCTTCCCGGCTGGCAGCGGAAGGCTTCTGGGTTCACCGCTTCCAGGATAACAAGAACGGACAGCCCTGCGATGTGATCGCTGCAAGGGATGGGGAAGCGTACCTGTTTGACTGCAAGGACTGCAAAACAGATACATTCAGCCTGAGAAGGGTGGAAGAAAACCAGTTCAATGCAATGAGGCTGTTTGATACAACAGGGAACCGGCGCGGGATGTTCGCGATCCGGTATCCGGACCAGGTGATCTATCTGGTGGATTATGAGATCGCCAGGATCATCCGCGACAATGGGAAGAGCAGTGTCCCAAGACATCTGATCGGAATGTATGGGAGGACGTTAGAGGACTGGCTGGAAGATCTTGTAGTAATGGGGGATAAGAAGAACAATGGTTGTAGAGATTGGGTCTGAGATACGGATCAGGGACACTTCCAAAGAACTGTATGACTGGGCGCAGGAAAATCTGATCATCCCTAACCCACAGTACCGGGAAAGGGAACGCAGAGGACTCTGGGTAGGCAATACACCAAAGTACCTCTGGCTCTACCATGTGGATGGTTCAGACCTGATCGTTCCTATCGGGGTGGGAAAGCAGATCCGGCAGTTCCTTTCGGACAAGGATCAGATAAGCGTTCATCTGGCCGATAATGGGGTTTTAGATTATAAAGGCACCATTCCCCTGTATGACTACCAGAAGGAGGCAGTGGAAGCTATGCGGCATGCCAGTTGCGGGATCCTGCAGAGTCCCTGCGGGTCAGGAAAGACACAGATGGGCATTGCCCTGGCTGCGATGCTTGGACGCAAGGTGTTGTGGGTCACCCATACGCAGGATCTGCTTACCCAGTCAAATACCAGGGCAGAACAGTATTTTTCTCCTGAGATACTGGGAACGATCACGGCAGGGAAAGCCCAGGTCGGCAGCCATATGACATTTGCCACCGTCCAGACCCTTTGCAGGATCGATCTGGAACAGTTCCGGTATACATGGGATGTGGTGATCGTGGATGAGTGTCACCGGCTGGCCGGTTCACCAACGCAGGTGACGATGTTTTACAAGGTGATGAACAGCCTGGCTGCAAGACATAAATATGGCCTGTCAGCTACCGTGCATCGTTCAGATGGGATGATCAAAAGCACGTTTGCTGTACTGGGGCCGGTGATCTATAAGGTACCGGATGAAGCAGTAGCAGATAAGACCATGCAGGTGCGGATCCTGCAGAGGAATACAGGCATAACGGTCAGCCGCAGCTGTCTGGATACGGACGGGACCCTGGATTATAACGGACTGCTTTCTTACCTGGGAGAAAACAGGGAGAGAAATGAGATGATCGTTAAGGATCTGGTAAGCCAGAAGGGTCATTCCTGTCTGATCCTGGCAAGCAGGCTGGAGCAGCTGAGAAATATCAGGGATCTGCTGCCGGATGAGCTGAGAGGCACTTCCGCCATGATCGATGGCGGCATGACAAGCAAAAAAGGAAAGGCTGAGAGGGAAGCTGCGATCGAAGATATGAGGACCGGAAGAAAGAAGATCCTGTTTGCATCCTTTGGCCTGGCAAAAGAAGGGCTGGACATCCCAAGGCTTGACCGGCTGTTCCTGGTATCCCCACAGAAAGATTATGCGGTAGTCACACAGTCCATTGGACGGATCGCCAGAAAGGCAGAGGGAAAGAATGATGCCGTGTGTTATGACTACGTGGATGACATTCAGTTTTGCGAGAACCAGTTTAAGCGGCGCAAGACCCATTACAGGAAGGCGGGGTGCATCTTATGACAAGGAATGAAGAACAGGCAGCACTTGCGAAAGGTGTGTGGTGTGACTCCTATAACTTTTATCTGAAGTATCATGGCCGCCCTGCTGATCCGGGCTTCTGGGAAGAGACCACGGCAGACTTCGGGAAGATCATGAAGAAATATGGAGGTGCTACGGTGTGCGGCAGATTGATGCTGGCAGCGTTCAGCCTTTTGGAGGAGGAGACCAGATGAATGATCCAAAGAAGATATCTGTCCCGGTCTGCTGCATCTGCCAGAAGGTGATCAATGGGGATGTAGAGTGGATCAGGACAAAGAGAGGGACGGTATTGTACATGCATAGAGAGTGCGTGAGAAAGGGGAAAGAAAATGAAAAGACTAACAGAAGATGAATATTGCACGGAAATTTACCCGTATTTGTATGAGATCGCAAGGAATATTGTTTATGGAGAATAAAGGAAATTAAGATACGGAGGAAAATGAAATGGGATTAGTAAAGTCAGACGCCCAGAGGAAAACAAACCAGCTGTTAAGATGCAGCGCCGTAGCTGCAGCGCCGTAGCTGCAGCTGATAAGGATATGCTTACCGGGCCAAGGCCTACAACCTGGTCAGCCAGGATGCCAGCCTATGCGGGGACAAGCCTCTGCCTGGATCCGGAGTTACGAGGAGGTGATACCATTGGCGAAGATAAAGATAACCAGAAAGCTTTTAAGCAGTTACCGAAAGCTTAAGAAAGAAATTGTAGTCTTGGAATTGGAACTGGTAGAGATGATGGAAGGGGATAATGGGATCGGCGTTAGCGTTGTTATGGACTACCGGAAAGGTTATCCACAACCGAAAGCGGTTCCTGGTTTTGACTGGAAGTTGCATGATCGCCGTCAGAGGATCCTGGATAACAAGAAGGCACGATGCAAAGCCGTGGAAGACTGGATAAGGTCCATTGAAGATGGTCAGGCACGGTATGTGTTCCGGATGTTCTACATAGAGGGGATGACGTGGGATAGGATCGCTGCAAAGATTGGATACAGCAACAGTCCGGACTATCCAAGGCTGCATATACGTGATGCCTATTTAAAAGATCACAGTATAGAATAAAAAAGGTCGGTTTAGTCGGTGATGTCGTAATACAATAGAGTGGAAGCCAAAGGCATACAGCCAACGGCTTACGTCGAACCCCACTAGGCAGCAGGCGAAAGCTTGTTGCCTCCCCCTTGGAACGTAGCTCAGTGGTAGAGCAATGGCTTGTGTCCTAAGCGAAGGTTCGAGACCTTCCGTTCCGATGATTTTAGTTGCTATTTTTGTACTTCCCCTTTTTCTTGGAAGCCTCTGTTAGATGCAGGGGCTTTTTATTTTAAATTTTTCTTAGGAATCTTGCTTTAAAAAAAATTACATGCTATATTGTGAATACAAATAAAAGTGCATACTTATAGATATAACCTAGAGAAGGGGGATATCTATGATGAAGAGAGGGAAGACTATGTATAGCATGGCAGAGAAAAAATGGATTGATAATTCTAGTGGTTTGTTTCAAAATAAGAAAAACATGGAGTATGATTTGGTGAAATTTACTATTTCGACAGAGATAACTCAGTCAATTACTTTAGGTATGCAGAATATGGCTAACACGATGACCGATGTAATAATGGAGGAATTAGTAAATGGAAGACGAAAACAAAAACGTAAATAAAGATGAACATGAAAATGAAAGTGCCGATAATGCGATGTCTAAAGAGTTAGATAATATACTTGAAGGCATACCAAAAGAGGAGAGACATGAAGTAAAAAGAATGATAGGGATGTCTATGCAGCTAGGTGGCATTATGTCTCCTCAAATGGAATTAATGAAGAAAATGACACCTGAACATGTAGCAACATTTTTAGAAAGTCAAAGAGAGGCAACACATTTTCAATTTCAGGAAAAAAGAGATAATAAGATTTTTTCTGTTATTGTTTTATGTGCAGTAATGGTTTTTGTTACAGTAATAATTGTTTTGCTGAAAGACAAGCCAGAGGTTATGGAGAAAGTACTATATGCTGCTGGCGGATTAGTTGCTGGTTGCATAGGTGGATATGGATATGGTAAAACGAAAAAAGATGATTAGCAATCCTGAAATTTTGAAATAGCCAAAGTAGATAGGAGCCACCCAGCGTGGCTCCTTTTCTATACCCAAAAACAAACACGAATGAGAGGTGGTGGTGCATGGCCAGAGCGCCAGATGCCAGAATGGAACAGGCCAGAGATCTGTTCCTGGAAGGTAAGAAGCTGATTGAAATTTCAGATCTTCTGAAAATCCCGGAGGGGACGATCCGAAGCTGGAAGAATAGATATGACTGGGATAACGCAACGTTGCAAAAGAAGAAACGCAACGTTGCGAAAAAGAAAGGCGGCCAGCCAGGCAATAAAAATGCTGCTGGAAACAGGGGCGGTGCTGCTCCAGAAAAAAATAAGAATGCAGTTACTACGGGAGAGTTTGAGACTCTCCTTTTTGATTGCCTGGATCCGGAGGAACAACGCCTGGCGCAGGCAGTACCTGCAGACAAGCAGACACTTCTCATGCAGGAGATACAGCTGCTGACAGTTAGAGAGCGCCGGATGCTTAAGCGGATCGAGCTGTTGCGTAACGCAGCAGATGAAGAGAATAAGAGTGTTATCGGTGAGACTGGCATGACTGCAGTAGGCCATAAGAAAGGTATTGAAAAGGATAAGGAAACGGATCTTTTGGAATATCGTGGAAAGCTGGGGCAGATCCAGAACATTGAGGATGCGCTGACCCGTGTACAGGCTAGAAAGCAGGCTGCCATTGATGCATTGCACCGGTATGGGGTGGATGACGCACGATTAGAGCTTGAAACCATGAAGGTTGATCTGGCCGCATTGAAACTTGGCGGACAGGAGCAGGAGATTGAAGATGACGGTTTCCTGGAAGCTTTGAATACTGAAGCACAGGAGCTGTGGGAGGATGCGGATGAAGATTAAAGAACGCATCGCCGGGATGAAGGCAAAAATACAGGCTATGAAACAAAATCGTGGAATTCTGACAAAGGTCCAGATATTTAAGTTTCAACCATTTTCTCGCAGGCAGAAACAGATACTTACATGGTGGCTGCCAAACAGCCCTGTAAAGGATTATGACGGTATCATTGCTGACGGAGCAATCAGATCAGGTAAGACAGTCTGTATGTCGCTTTCTTTTGTATTCTGGGCAATGGAAAATTTCAGCGGTCAGAACTTCGCTATGTGCGGAAAGACGATAGGATCCTTCCGTAGGAACGTTCTTTTCTGGCTTAAGCTGATGCTAAAAAGCCGTGGTTATAAGGTTACGGATCACAGGGCAGATAACCTGGTGGAGATCACACGTAATGGCATCACGAATTACTTTTATATCTTTGGTGGCAAGGATGAGCGTAGCCAGGACCTGATCCAGGGTATTACGCTGGCTGGTCTGTTTTGTGATGAAGTTGCGCTGATGCCAGAGAGCTTTGTGAACCAGGCAACGGGCCGCTGTTCTGTAGAAGGTTCCAAGTACTGGTTTAACTGCAACCCGGACGGACCATATCACTGGTTCAAGGTCAACTGGATCGATAAGGCCCTGGGCAAGAAAAAGGTTACCAAGTTGCAGGAAGAGTCCAAAGCAAAAGGCGTGGAGCTGAATTTAAAAAAGCTCCTGTATCTGCATTTTACCATGGATGATAATCTGAGTCTGTCAGAAGCAATCAAGGCTAGATACCGGAGCATGTACCATGGTGTGTTTTTCAAGCGATACATTGAAGGGCTCTGGGCAATGGCAGAAGGTATCATCTACGATATGTTCAACCAGGACAAAAACGTAGTAGATGCAGAGGCGATTGCGACAGAGTATCGTCAAAGAACAGGTCATGAATTCTGGATTGGTGATAAGTATGTCAGCTGTGACTATGGTACCCAAAACCCTACGGCCTTTTTGCTGTGGAGTAAAGGTGCTGACGGTAAGTGGTATTGTCGCAGAGAGTATTATTATTCCGGCAGAGATAAAGGTCAGCAAAAAACGGATAAAGAGTTTTCCGATGACCTGACGGCTTGGCTGGCTAGAGAAAAAATCCGGTCAGTGATCCTGGATCCGGCTGCAGCATCTTTTAAAGCTCAGTTGGAAAAGGATGGATATAAAGTAAAAAAAGCAAAAAACGATGTTTTAGATGGGATCCGGTTTGTGGCAACGCTGCTGCTGTCGGGTTCTATTTTTATAGATCAGTCATGTGAGAACCTGATCAAAGAATTTGCTTCCTACATTTGGGATGCAAAGGCGGGAGAACGCGGAGAGGACAAGCCCGTGAAAGAGCATGATCACGCACAGGATGCCCTACGCTATTTTTGCTATACGATCATCCGCAGAGTAAACGGAATTAAGATTTTGAAGTGAGGTGATGAAAATGGATATTGAAGTGATAAAGAAACTGATCCGGAAGTATCAGCCAGGTCATACTTCTTTTGTAACGAGGGCAGCTAAGACCAGAGCATATTACAAGAATGAAACAGATATCATGTTTCCACCGTTAGAAGAAGAACGGGAAAAGAAAGAAAAACCGCTGAGGAATGCGGATAACCGGATACCGTTTAACTTTCATGGCTTGTTGGTTAATCAGAAGGCTTCCTACATGTTCACAGCGCCTCCGCTTTTTGATCTGGGAAATAAGAACGCTAACAAGGCGTTGGTAAAATTCCTTGGGGATAAATATCCTAAAATATGCAAGGACCTGTGTATTGAGGCATCAAACTGTACGGTCGGCTGGCTGCATATGTGGCATGATGAGAAAGGAACATGGAAGTATGCGGCAGTTCCTGCAGAGCAAGTGATCCCAGTGTGGTCCGATAATTTAGAAAAGGAACTTCTGGGAGTGTTCCGGACTTATCCGAATATTGACGAAGAAACCGGTGATACCTATATCATTTATGAATACTGGAATGAGACAGAGTGTGCAGCCTACTGGTTAAAAGCAGGAGATGAACTAGATCAGCTGTTGCCGTATCAGATGTTCTTTGTAGATCAGGCATTATGCGATTATTCAGAAAGCTACATGCACGGAGTTGGTGAAGTTCCGTTCTTTCCATTCTTCAATAACAATATCGATACAGATGATCTGAAGAACATTAAGCCGCTGATCGATACCTACTGCAAGGTATTCAGTGGCTTTGTAAATGACCTGGAAGATATCCAGGAAGTGATCTTCGTATTGACCAATTATGGTGGCGCAGATCTTGGACAGTTCCTTCGGGACCTGAAAGACTATAAGGCCATTCAGATTGAAAGTGATGGAGACGGTGATCATTCTGGTGTGTCTACATTGACCATCGAGTTGCCCGTGGATGCCAGGGAAAAGCTTCTGGAGATCACCAGGAAGTGTATCTTTGAACAGGGAATGGGTATTGATCCGGATCCGCAGAATTTTGGAAACAGTTCCGGTGTTGCGCTGCAGTTTTTATATTCCCTTCTGGAGCAGAAGGCGGGACTGCAGGAGACAGAGTTTAAACTGAGCTTTGGCCGGTTTATACGATGCATCTGCCGGTTAAATAATATTCAGATTAAGGATGATACCATTGTACAGACCTGGACCAGGACAAGCGTAAAAAATGACCAGGAATTATCCCAGATCGCATCCCAGAGTAAAGGTGTTGTTTCCGATGAGACGATCGTAGCACATCATCCTTGGGTGGAAGATCCGGAAAAGGAAATGGAACTGTTAAAGGCACAGGAAGAAAACAGCATGGGAGAATTGTCAGATATGTTTCCAAAAGCAGGAGACGGTCAGAACCCTGATCAGGGCGGTGATGAGTGATGTCTTACTGGAAAAGGCGTCAGGAAGAAACGTACAGAGTTGGTGAAATGACGGTAAACCAGTATTTTACCAAGCTGGAAAAGGCATTTAATCAGGCAAAAAGAGATCTTCAAAAGACCGTTGAAAGCTTTTATTGGCGCTATGCAGAGGAAAATAGTCTGACCTACGCAGAAGCCCAGAAAAGGCTTGATAAAGCGGAAATAGGGGAACTTCAGGAGTTTATCGATTTGGCAATGGCTAATATTGGTAAATACAACCAGGAAGTCAATAATATGTCCATTAAGGCCAGAATGACACGTTACCAAGCTTTGGAAGCACAGGTAGATGCGATCCTGCGGCAGCTGTATGCCGTTGATTATCAGGCTGAGTCCGAAAAGATGATGGGTGATGTGTATGAGAATACATATTACCGCACCTGGTACGATATTGATCGATACCGTGGTTTTCATTCCCAGTTTGCCCAGATTGAGCCCCGAATGATAGAAA
>ERZ834694.1540-NODE-1540-length-19954-cov-7.728931_pt1 | contig 19954 bp, 17 predicted proteins | sample MGYA00519691_ERZ834694 | MGnify/ENA primary metagenome ERZ834694 (study PRJEB31850, sample SAMEA3708758) | human gut metagenome | biome: human gut; feature: human-associated habitat; material: faeces | place: China | collected 2014 ... | reverse complement strand
GGATGCTCGATGCGCACCCCCATGGCAAAGGGCTTGGCCTCGACGCGCACGCCGCGGCGGTGGAGCAGTTCGTAAATATCGCGCGCCGAATGGCCCGTAGCCAGCACGACGGCGGCTCCTTCGATCAGTTCGTCGCCGCACCATACGCCTTTTATCCGGTCGCCTTCGATTTTCAAATCGGTAACGCGGCTCCCGAAACGGAACACGCCGCCCGCTCCGACAATCGTCTGCCGGATACGCTGCATGATGCCCGGCAGCTTGTCGGTTCCGATGTGAGGATGGGCCTCGAAGAGAATTTCGGGCGTCGCACCGTGAAACACCAGCGTCTGCAACGCCTTGTTGTAGTCGCCGCGTTTTTTGCTGCGGGTGAAGAGCTTGCCGTCGGAAAAGGTCCCGGCTCCGCCTTCACCGAAGGCGTAGTTCGAGTCGGGGTCCACAGCGCCGTTGCGGTTGATCTGCGCGATGTCGCGCTTGCGGGCCGAAACGTCGCGCCCGCGCTCCAGAATCACGGGCCGCAGGCCCAGTTCGATCAGCCGCAGCGCCGCGAACAGCCCCGCAGGTCCCGATCCCACGACCACGACCTCCGTGCGTCCGTCGACCGACGGATAGTCGAAATGCACCGGCCCGGGCTGCGGCTCGCGGTCGACGTACACTTCGAGCGTCAGATTCACCTTCACCTGCCGCTGCCGGGCGTCGATCGACCGTTTCACGACCCGCGCCAGAGCAATATCGGCCTCCGAGACACCCATGCGCCGCGCCGCCTGCGAGGTGTAAAACGTCGCATCGGCAGCCTGCTTCGGCGTGAGTACAAGGGTAATATGTTGCGGCATGTCTAAAAAATTACTTACAAAAGTAACCAAAAAAGCCGGATAATGGCCCGTGCCGGTTGTGTTTTGTGAATTTTTATCTACCTTTGTCCTACCGATGCGGATATGGTGTAATTGGTAGCCACGTCAGACTTAGGATCTGATGCCTTACGGCGTGGGGGTTCGAGTCCCTTTATCCGCACAAAGGAGCCTTTTCCGAGGCTCCTTTTTTTGTCGCCCGTCCGGTAGGGGGGGGGCTGGTTATCACCATTTTGCAAAGGTCTCGACCGATTCCCCGAACCGGAAGCGGAAAGCAAGCCGGAGAAAACTGTTGGGTGGCAAAAAAGTGGGCAGAGACGATTTGGGCTTCCGAAAACAGGATTGCCACCTTTTTAGCCCGCAATACATTGTTTTGCTGCGTTTTACACCGCAATAAAGTTTCCTTGCAGACGTTTTGTCAATCCTTAAAATGTCACGAGTTATGAGACAGGAAACTTTTACCATCCTTTTCCTAATGCGAAAAGGACGACCGAAGTGGGCGTGCGCATCACGCAGCGCACGGCAGACAAGTACGAGCGGCTGCTGCGCTACCTCAAACAGTATCTCGCCCAACGCGGCAAAGCCGAGGATATTCCCGTTGAACGGATGAACTACGAGTTTCTGGACGGCTTCAACCTCTTCCTGCAAACCGCCCACCGCTGCCGCCACAACGGGGCGGTCGCCGTCATGGACTGTCTGCGCAACTTCGTCCTCTACTGCCTGCGCAACGAGTGGATCACGAAAAATCCGTTCCGCTACTATAAACTCAAAGAAGACGAGGTGCAGGCCAAGGAGCACCTCACGGCGCATGAACTGGAACTACTGAGCCGCAAGGCGCTCGACCACCGGCTGGCCCGCATCCGCGACGTCTTCGTCTTCTGCTGTCTGACGGGGCTGGCCTTCGCCGATGCCGACCACCTGCGGCGCGAGCACCTCTCGCAGGACGACGAAGGCCGCTGGTGGATTCACAAGCCCCGCGAGAAGACCTCCGTGATGAGCCGTATCCCGCTACTCCCGGCCACACTCGAAATCCTGCGCCGCTACGAGCACGACGAAGTATGCGTCGCACGCTCACGGGTGCTCCCTACGCCGAGTAACCAAAAGATGAACGCGTACCTGAAAGAGATAGCAGCCGTGTGCGGCATCAACAAAGTGCTGACCACCCACGTTGCCCGCCACACCTTCGCCTGCATGGCCGTCGAATACGGCATGCCGATTGACGTTCTAGCCAAGATTCTCGGCCACTCGAACACCAACATGACGCGCCACTACGCCAAGTTCTCCGAGACAGTCATCGGCCGCGAAATGGAGATGTTCGGACAAAAACTGACATCGGCCGCCACGGAGTAACATTCCGGGTTTTAAGAGAGCAAGTTTATGTTTCGGGTGCCCCGAAACCCTTGCAGATTCATCCCGCTGGTCTCAAATGGATATAATGAAAAAGAATCCCAAAGGCGGACGTCCGCCCAAATCCGCAAGCGAAAAGCTCAAGGAGCGGCTGACCGTGAAGATGGCCGCAGCAGACTACTACGCCCTGCGCGGCAAGGCGCGGGCGGCAGGTCTCACCTGGGCCGAATACGCCCGGACGGCGCTCTCAAGGAGCGTCGTCCGCCAGCGCCTCACGGCAGAACAGATGACCCTGCTGCGGCAGCTCGCCGGTATGGCCAACAACCTCAATCAGCTCGCCCGAAAAGCCAACTCCGCCGGATATGTTCAGGCAGCGGCGGAGTGCACAGCTCTGATCGAAAAGATAGATACGCTAATAGATCAAATTAACGAATAACCATGATTGCCAAAATATCGAAAGGCGGTTCGTTCGGCGGAGCCGTCGATTACGTCCTTGACAAAGGAAAAGACGCCGAATTGCTCGCCGGACTGGGCGTCCGGATGAAAGACCGGGATTCCATCGTCCGCAGCTTCCGAATGCAGGCGGCACTGAATCCGCATCTTTCGAAGCCCGTCGGCCACATCGTCCTCGCCTTTTCGGCACAGGACGCCGCACGGCTCGACAACAGGCGGATGGTCGGAATCGCCGCGGAGTATCTCTCCGGCATGGGCATCCGAAACACGCAGTTCATCATCGCCCGCCACCGCGACCGGGAACATCCCCATCTGCATATCCTTTTCAACCGGGTGGACAACGACGGCCGTACCGTCTCCGACCGCTACCGTTCGCTACCGTTCGGAGCGACTCTGCAAGGAGCTGACCGTCCGGCATGGGCTCTACTTCGCATCGGGCAAAGAGAATGTCAAGGAGCACCGCCTGCGCGAACCGGACAAAACGAAATATGAAATTTTCCACGCGCTGCGCGACGCCGTACCCCGCTGCCGCGACTGGCCGGAGTTGACGGCAGCGCTGCGGCACGAAGGGATCGCTACCGAGTTCCGGATGCGCGGCGGCACATCCGACGTACAAGGCGTCGTCTTCGCCAGGAACGGCTACCCGTTCAACGGTTCGAAAATCGACCGGCAGTTCAGTTTCTCCAAAATCGACCATGCGCTGAGCCTGAACCGCCGACAAGCACTCTCCGCAAACGAACGCGGTTCTGTAAGCAATCCGGTCGCATCGTTCAGTCACCTGCTCGAAGATCTTCTGCAACCGGTCTACGATGCGGACGAAGAACGGCGCCTTCAGGAACGACTGCGCAAAAAGAGAAAACAACACCGACTTTAATCGACAATACCTATTATTTATGGACACGAACACGATTATCGAACTTTTCGAAGAACTGAGAAAACAACTCACCTCCCTCAGCCGCAGAATAGACGACCGCAACATATCCGCCCCAGCTCCAGTAACAACGGATGATAAAATCGCCCGACTGCTCGAAACGGCCCAATTCACCCGCACGAATGTCGAACGGGTACGCATGGAACTTGCAGACCGCATTACAACTATCGGAAAAGAGACTGAAAACCATACCGAGAAAATTATTGCGGCCGTCGCTCATCCTGCGCAACCCGCAGCCCAACGGCATATCCACGTCATCGACTTCAACACCTCGTGGGCACTACTCTATATGGCGATCTCTTTCATCGTGATTCTCTGCGGCGGCATCCATATTACTAAATTATACGACCGTATTGCCAACCTGCGTGATACGGAATTGAAATACCGTTACGTTCAAATGATGGGCGACATCGACGAGCAAAAATTGCGCAACCTGAACGCCCTCTTCTACGATTCCGAACGCCGCGCAGACCGTCGCTCGCTCCGGCAACAAGTTGAGCGTTACGAAACAGCCGTCCGGGAAGCAATCGAGAATCAACAACGTAGCGTTATCCGAAAGCAGGAAGCAGAAGATATCCGGCAAAAAGCAAAGCAGTTCCAAAAGGAATTAGACATTACAAAATAATCATACGCGCCTGTTATCTAATCAGAGTTAACAGGCGCGTATTACTTATCTTGCAAAATCATTATGCAACTCTTCTATACGACTCTTCCAACTTACCCATAGCTATCCCATTCAATTATTTTCGTTCCACTTCTTACACTGCTCCATAATCGTATTCAAAGCATCTTCCTGCCCTGCAGGCGGATAATCATACTTTTTCAACAACCGTTTGACAATACGCCGCATTCCGGCACGAGCACTCTCCTTCATATTCCAGTCGATCGTTTTGTTACGCCGGAGTGCATCCGTCAGCTCACGTGTAATAGCGATCAACTGATCGTTGGAATAGAAATCTTTTACAGCCTCAGGCTTGGTCAACGCATCATAAAAGGCAAGTTCTTCGCTGTTCAGATTAAGCGACTCGCCGGCCTTTTCGCCGAAAACGATCTCACGGGCTATTTTCAGTAATTCTTCGATAACCTCTTCGTTCGTCAGCATCCCTTTCAAATAGCGACTCATGGCATCGGACAGAATTTCCGAAAACTTCTCGGCTCGTACCGTATTCGTTCGCTGATATAGTTGTACCTGTTCTGCAATCAACCTACGCAATAATTCTACGGCGAAATTCCGTTCCTTCATCCGGGCAACCTCTTCAAGGAATTTCGGATCGAACAAAGAGAACTCCTCCTTAATATCGGAGAAAAGATTAATTACCCCTTCGCTCTTGATACTCTGCTTGAGCAATTCATTAATACGCCCGTTGATCTCACGGAACGAAATCTTACCCTTGCCCTCCACGCGCGTCAGTAATGTGCGCACCGCCTCAAAATAGGCAGCTTCGATACGCTGCTCGTAATTCAGCAAACTCTGACAAAGCGACAATGCCTGCCGCAGCAGCAGCGCCTCTTTGATATAGAGTTTTTTCGTTTCCATCCGCTCAGGGGACTGCATGAAATCGACACCTCCGCTGATGGCTTTCGCCCGCTCCAAATCAGACTTACCGAAGAAAGCGCCATAATTGAATCCATACATCAGATCACGGCAAACGTCCAGTTTCTTTTGAAACTCCGGATAGGCGGTTTTAGCCACATCCGTATCACCATAATTTTTGCGGTCACGGTATGTATAATCGTTCATCGCCGTCTTCAACGCCGAAGCGATACCCACATAATCCACAACCAAACCGCCTTGTTTATCCCCGAACACACGATTCACACGAGCAATAGCCTGCATTAGATTGTGTCCGGACATCGGTTTATAAACATACATCGTCGAAAGCGAAGGTACGTCGAAACCCGTAAGCCACATATCAACTACGATGACGATTTTCAACGAGCTGTCGTTGTCTTTGAACCTCTTCTCCAACTCTTTCTTGTGGGAATCATTTCCGATAATCGCCCGCCAGTCTTCCGGATCTTTATTACCGGAAGTCATCACAACAGCCAGCTTGTCACCCCATACCGGGCGCATTTCGAGAATCCGACGGTAAATCTTGATCGCTATCGGCCGCGAATAGGCTACTATCATCGCCTTACCCGTCTGCTCGTATTGCCGGAATTCCTCATAGTGTTTTACGATGTCCTCGCACAATGATGCCACCGTCGCGTCAGCTCCAAAGATCGAATCGAGCCGCCCCAATTCACGCTTGCTTTTCTCAATGACATACTCTTCCGCTTCCTCGGCCATCGCATCATACTCCGCATCAATACGTCGCAAGGTCTGCTCGTCGAGTTTCAGATTGATTACACGGCTCTCGTAAAATACCGGCCGTGTCGCACCGTCATCCACCGACTGCGTCATATCGTACACGTCGATGTAATCGCCGAATACTTCGCGTGTCGACCGATCTTTTTGCGCAATAGGCGTTCCGGTAAACCCGATATAGGTAGCATTCGGCAACGCATTACGCACCAGACGCGCCGCGCCGATTACAACTTTGGCCTGCATCACCCCGTCAGCATCCGTAACCATTCGGACCCTCTCCTCCAATCCATATTGACTGCGATGCGCCTCGTCGGCCATAACGACTATGTTTCGTCGTATCGAAAGCGGTTCTTCGCTCTCCTCGAATTTCTGCATCGTCGAGAAAAAGATACCGTTCGCTTCGCGTCCCGCCAATAATTCCCGAAGATGAGCCCGACTTTCGGCTTGCACGGGTGTCTGACGCAAAAAATCCCTGCACCAAGCGAACTGCCGGTACAACTGGCCGTCCAAATCGTTACGGTCTGTCAGCACGACAATCGTCGGCGACGACATCGCCTGCTGCAACTGCTTGGCGAAAAAGACCATCGACAATGACTTTCCGCTGCCCTGCGTATGCCAAAACACGCCACCCCGACCATCCGTCTCAGCTGCTTTGACCGTCGAAAGCACAGCCTTGCGTACGGCATAAAACTGATGATAAGCACTTAATATCTTAACGCGCTGTTTACCGTCTTTCGAGTAACAAATAAAATTCCGCAACAATTCAACAAACCGCGTTTTTTCGAACATTCCCGCGAAAAGCACATCGAAATTCGCGCTATGGGTATCCTCATAACTCCCATCCACCGTCTTCCACTGCATAAAACGGTCTTCACCCGCCGTGATCGTCCCCGCCTTAGTCATCCCCTGATCGCTCATCACACAAAAAGCGTTATAAATAAAGAGAGACGGAATCTCCTGCATATAGTTACGCAATTGTGCATAAGCTTCCGACACGTCCGTATTCTCACGCGAGGGCGATTTGAGCTCGACCACCACCAGCGGCAATCCATTGACAAATACGATCATATCCGCACGCCTTACCGAGTGCCCATCGACCGTCCATTGATTAGCGATTGTAAACCGATTATGTAATGGTGAATCATAATCGACAAGCCGGACATTTGCAGAGCATTGCTCGCGGCCATCGAAATAATTGACAGCTACGCCATTTTGCAAGTAATCCGTGAACAATTCATTCTTCTGTACCAACGTTCCACCCTCATAAGTTCGAATCTTCACCATGGCTTCGTCAATAGCGGCCTGTGGCAGACCACGATTGATCTGCGGCAACACAGCCTCCAGCGCCTCCACGTAAAGCGGTTCTGCATAGTCGCGTATCACATTGGGGCCGTACACATAATCGTAACCTAATTGCTCTCGAAACAACTCGAGAATGGCGTTTTCAAAATCATCTTCGGTGAAGTGCATATAATTGTTATTTTTTCACATACAAGTTAACAAGCTGTGATACCATATTACGCGCAGATTGCGTTGCGACATCAGAACTAATAGATTGTAAAGACAGGCTTCGTTTGATTTTACGTCTCAAATCACTAATGGTCGCTTCCTTATTGGCCCAATCTATATATTCGGTTTGCCGTGTAATAATTCGAAGAACATTCTGTTTTATAGCATCATCTGAAATATATTGTGATACGATATCATAAATAGCCTTATCAACTAACTCTTCTTTCACTACGGATTCAGCTATCTCAACTCTTTCCTTAGATTCTTCAGCTTTTATTGCATCAAAATCTATCTTTTCAAAAGATGAAGCGCTTCTGACATTAGATTTACACATACTATATTTGATATATGCCATCTGATGCTCCAACTCCGGAAATAAAGCCCCTTGGTTTATATTGTAGAAATTCAATTCTTCTAAAAGGCTTTCCTTACTTCCGGTCGGTATGATTATCCTTTCGCTCGCAAACTGGCTATTTAAAGAACAACTGCTCTTTTCGATCCGACTGACGCCGTAATCAGATTTATTGAGTTGAATATTAATGCTACCCGAAAGCAAAAAGGCTCCGCTCTGCCGAATCAAACGTTCATTGTTGAATGTCGATATAACAAAGTAGGCATTTTGCATCACCTTTGCCAGTTCCTCAAAATCCTCGGCTTGTTTTATTTGACTGCGTAATCCTAATTTCTCGACCAATTGATGCAATACAATATCTCCGTTGAAATCCATTTCCGCAATTCGAGCCAACAGATCAATATCATCTGAATTATGCTTATGTCCATAAGCCCGTCTATAATAAACAGCCCCATCGACATCATATTCATTATCAAATGGATGATCGGAATCGACATCAATAGTATCAGATTCTTTATAATTCTTGTCGTAGTTTTCTTTATCTTCACATTTTGCACACGCAAAATACAACGCGACTAAAGGGTTTAGCGTTACATCCAACATTCTGGTTGGCAGTCCATAATGTTGTAATTTTGTCAGTCGTTCAAATGCGCTTCGGCCACCAAATTCAAAAGGAGCACGAGCACAAGCTTCGGATATAATATCGGATTCAATCGTCAGGTTATTCTCTCTAAATAAACATGGGCGCACATCCCAATTTTTATTGGATTGGCCCCTGAAAAAGAATCGCTCATTGCTACCTTCATTGGCAGCTTGCAACTGAGAAATATATGCAACATCACTACTGTCCCGTAAAAGCGGGCAAGTCGGTCTTTGAAATAGTTGAAACATAGTCTATTAGAAGTAATTTTTCATGTGCGACGATTTGAATTTGTAATTTTGCAGCCCATAAAGGGACTGCTCTATGAACAAAGACAAATATGTATTCGCTCAATTGGTTGCATTTCTCGACAACAACAAGTTCCGTCACCTGGTTGACAAGTATGATGGGAACAGGTATGTCAAGAACTTCACCTGCTGGAATCAGCTCATGGCACTCATGTTCGGACAACTCTGTAACCGTGAGAGCCTGCGTGATGTTGTCGTTGCATTGGAGACTCACCAATCCAAATGTTATCACCTTGGAATGGGGCGTAATCCAATAGCGAAAACGACATTTGCCACAGCGAATCAGAATCGTGACTACAGGATCTTTGAAGACTTTGCCTTCTTCATGATGGAACAGGCTCGCAAGAAACGAGCAACCGACATCTTCAAGCTGAAGGGGAATGTTTATGCATTTGATTCAACAACGATTCCGCACTGCTTGTCAGTATTCTGGTGGGCAAAGTTCCGCAAGAAGAAAGGAGGCGTTAAGGCGCATGTCCTTTATGATCTGGAGTCCCAGGTTTCTGCTTTCTTCCATATTACGACTGCATCGGTACACGATTCAAAGGCAATGAAGGAGATTCCCTATGAATCAGGTTCTTACTACGTATTTGACCGTGGTTACAATGCATTCAAGGAACTCTACAAGATTTGTCTTAATGAATCATACTTCGTGGTTCGGGCGAAGAAGAACTTACAGTACAAGTGTACGAAATGGAAACGTAGATTGCCTAAGAATGTGCTTTCTGATTCCGTTATTGAACTCACGGATGTGAACACACAGAAGAAGTTTCCTGAGAGGCTGCGACTTGTGAGATTTCACGATGACGAGCAAGACAGAGACTTCGCATTTTTGACGAATGCATTCCATCTTACCGCTCTCGAAATTGCTAATCTCTACAAGAACCGATGGCAGATTGAGTTGTTCTTCAAGTGGCTCAAGCAGCACCTCAAGATTAAGAAATTCTGGGGCACTACAGAGAACGCTGTCAGAATACAAATTTGCTCTGCAATCATAACTTATTGCCTTGTCGCCATCGTCCAACACGACATGCGACTAAAGCGGTCAACTTATGAGGTCCTGCAGATTTTGAGCATCTCACTAACGGATAAGACTCCACTGAGAGATCTCTTCGAAAAGACTAATTTCAACGATGTCAAAGAACTCGATTATCCCCTCTTGGAGGGACTATTTGATTAATATTAACTTCGTCCCAATTTTAACGGGACACTAATGATGCTACATGAACAAATCCGGATACGGATTCTCCGGGATATATCGTGTTTTTCTTCAAATATCCCAGCTTTTTGACCTGTTGTTCGTCCTGCAAGGCCTGACCGAAATCAGCGATCCGCTGCTGTGAGGCCATGTTGGCCTGATAGGCTGCAGAGGGATTATAAGTCGTAGTCATATAAGACGAATAACCGCCGTAGCTGCTGTAACCGGTCGTCGTGGAGGTCGAATAACCTGCGCCGGCAGCAGCCATTCCTTCGCTGACACCCATCAAAACAGCGGCCCAGGTCTGCGACCGGTTCACTTTCTTCAGATAGCTATCGCAAGACCAGACCTGCAGATCGGTGGCGACATCGTGTTCGTCTACGGAATAGGCCGTCATATCGGTCTCCGGATTGAATTCGACCGGCGTCAACGAATTGTTGGAGATAATCACATCGACCCGATGCCACTTGCCGTAATCCCGGACGATGGCATCCGTCAACGCGATCGTCAATCCGTTTTTGAAATAGACTTCCCAGGGCACACCGTCCCGATAATCGGCCGAGCGCTCCGCTATGGCTGGTGATTCCCATACCGGCATGTCGTCCGCAATGCGGAATTTAAGCGTGTTCCCGCTGCCGTCCGCCAGCAAATAATAATCATGAACCGGCAGCCCTGCACGATATTCCACCATTCGGCAGGAGCCGTCCTCGTTGTATGTCTTGTACGTTCCGGACAATTCGCCGCCGGCATACAACGCACGCGTTTTCAACGTTCCATTCTCGTCGTATTGCCGATATTCGCCTTCCAACAATCCTCCCGAATAATATGATTTTTCCGACATGTGACCATTCTTGAAATAGGAAACAACGTCTCCGTCAAACACTGTCCGGCAATCATCGAGCGTATCGATTGTCTGAAAATGCCCTTCTCTCCGCAATTCTCCCGAAATATAAAAATCCTTGAACATTTTGAGCCCCGCCGAATCCGCAGGATAAAGCGCCAGCCGATAATAATCGGCAAAAACCGGATTCCGCACCGTCACCCCCGAACGGCTATAGTAGAGTGTATCTATCCGCTCTTGCGACAAGGCACCGTTGCCTACCACAAGCAACAATACGAACAATAAAACTCGGTTCATAAAATAACTGGGTTTCATAGGTTTCATCGCTTTTCCGATATCCGACACGCCGTTATCGTGTCAATTGTTCTTATTAATCAAGTTCACCACAACCTTCGTCATTACATCTTTCTCTTCTGTGCGACTCTCAGCAATCATGAGCGTCAGAGCGACCAGCGTATTGTTATCCAAAAGGCGCGAACCATCAGCACGGTAAAGAATCCGATTGTTTTCCAAAAACCAAAGGAACAGAAACGCTGCGATGCGTTTGTTGCCGTCACTGAACGAGTGGTTCTTGACCGTCAAGTAAAGCAGATTGGCTGCCTTTTCCTCGACACTCGGATAGAGATCACACCCGCCGAAGGTCTGGTAAATTGCCCCCATTGTGCTTTTGAACGATTCGTCTTTTTCGTGAGCGAACAATTCGCTGCCTCCGAATTTCTCACGCAACACCTGCAATGCCGCCATCGCATTTTCATACGTCGCATGAAACGGTTCCTCCGCCGTGGTTGCCGCAACCTCCAACTGCTGATAGTCATAACGATCGAGCGTGTCGAGGCCATAAGTATAGTCCGTAATCACGCGCAGTAGCCCGACCGCCTCGGATTTCGTAACCTCCTTCGCAGCCAAGACATGGGAGAGCAGGCGGACGGTCTTTTTCAACTCCTCCAACTGCTCGGCTTTCGCTTGGGTATTGACGGCATAGCCTTTTATTAGGTACTCTTTCAAAATTTTGTTCGCCCAGATACGGAATTGTGTTCCGCGCTGTGACTTGACACGATATCCGACAGAGATAATCACGTCCAGATTATAAACTGTAATCTTACGCCTAACAGAACGATTGCCCTCTTGCCGAACTATCAAGTATTCCTTGACAGTTGCCTCTCGCTCGAGCTCGCCCTCTTTAAAGATATTATTTATATGAAGGCTCACATTCTGTTTGGTCGAATTGAACAACTCTACCATCTGCGCCTGCGTCAGCCACACGCTGTCGTTCTCCATGCGGACGTCCAGACGGGTCTCACCGTCGGCTGTCTGATAAATGATAATCTCGCCCCTGTCCATGAAAGCAAAGATACGAATAAACCCGAAAAGTCGATAACCTTTAGCTCTCAACCGATTCGCCCGTCCTTTTCAAATAAAAACATCAGCGGCCGTGATATCCTTTATCCGGCTCTCCGGAGTACCACCATCCCTTACCCCGATCCATATAAACGATTTTTTCTTGCCCCGTGACAGCATCTTTTTCCACACTGTATTCGTATCGAATATCATGTTCGAAAAGAGTCAGTCGATCGAACGACTCCGGTATCTCCGATAAAATCAGGTTATCGGTACAGATCAATTCGGTCAGATACGGGCAAGCTGAAATATCGATATTCTCCAGCAAGTTGCCCGAGCAATCCAATTGTCCGAGCATTTCACAACCGAAAAGGCTTATCGAGCGCAATGCGTTTCGCGCACATCCCGCGATACGCAACGATTTACAGCCTGTCAAGTCGAGGCGTTGCAGATTGTTGTAGGAGCATTCGAGTTGCGAAAGCCGATCGGTTCCGGACAGATCCAATTCGGTCAGCCGATTTCCATAACAATATAACTCACTGAGTAGCGGCGCAAAATCAGACAGGTCCAAAGTTTCGAGCCGATTGTCGTAACAATAGAGCCGGCCGAGTTTTTCGCAGCCGGAGAGATCGAGCCGGGTCAGTTCATTCGCCCCACAGTTCACAAGCGTCAGCGAGGAGCATTTTGACAAATCCAGTACGGACAGTCGGTTGCCATAACAGAAAAGCATCCGAAGGCCTTCCCGTCCTGCCATGTCCAACTTTTCCAACCGGTTTTCGGCGCAGTTCAAGTCCGTCAAGGCCATACATGACGAAATGTCCAATGTCCCCAACCCGTTATAAGGAACATTCAGTTCCGTCAGGTAAGGACAGGACGACAGACCGAGTTCCGTGAGACTATTGTAACCGCAGAGCAGCCGCCGGAGAGAATAACAGCCGGAAACGTCCAGACCGGAAATTCCGCAGTTCGTACAGTCCAGTTCCTCCAACAGCGGACAACCGGAAACATCAATCTCCGTCAGCGAATTTTTCGCGCAGCGAAGCGACACCAACGCCGTACACCCCGACAAGTCGATTTTTCCGTGCAGGTTGTTTTCGCCGAGAATCAGCGAGAGTTTCCCGTCTTCGTATTTGACAGAAGATCCCCATTCGGACAAAGGTTTGTCCGTGCACCAGTTTTCCTGGAAGCGCCAATTGTCACCGCCGGTATCCTGATAAAGTTTTTCGAGGAAACGGCGCACCTCTTCTTCACCGCACGGCTCCATATCCGAAGCATGCTGCACAAAAGACAATCTCTGTTCCGCCCGCCCCGAGCGGATGATTATTTCAGCGCTTCGTTTTTCTGTGGTAATATTCGGCAATACGGTTACCTTTACCGTCCCATTACCGTCGTCTCCCTCCGCCGGTTCGATCCGGTACCATTCCGCATGGACCGGATCGGCCGGCACAACACTCCATGCTTTCGTCGCAGAGAATCGCAGCTCCCACAAACCGCCCATTGCCGGAAATTCCTTAACGGACGGCGTACCGGGCGCAAGGGTTATGGCATCCGGTTCCGATGGCAACGGAGCATGTTCTCCTTCCGGACTGCATGCCGTCACCATGAAAACGAAAAGGAGGAGTATCGGGCACTTATTCATGGCAATTCAATGCTATTCGACCGCTACTCCTGCTCCTGTTGCGGGACGTAATGCTCCGCAACGAAAGCAAACAGCGCCGCAACCCCGCCTCCTTTGCCGAGCCAACGTCGCTGACGAATTTGCTCCAACATGGCAGAATCATCCTCAAAATAGCGTTCTACCAGCGCAATCATTTTCTTGTTCGAATTCTGAAAGAAAAGATACTGGCCGAGGAATACGGGGCTCTTTTCGTCCGATTTCCAAAAATAGGCACTCGGTTCGGTTACATTCAATTTGGGGTTTACAATCCCGACCAGCCCTTTATTAGACATTTTGTAAGTCTGATAACGGGTAAAGAAGGCGACATGCCTGCCCGAAGATTCCGGTACCAGCCATCGGGCTGCCGGAATCTTCTTTTTCCCTTTTTCCTTGATGAACGGGACGCAATAAAGTTCGTTTTTGGCTTCGGGATTCTTTTCCGGCCAAAGTTCAAGATAAGCGATTTCCACGGCCGCCAACGTCCTGGCTTGATTCTTTCCATCGGAAAGCACCCGGACAGACACTTCGGCATCGATCCATCCGGGAATCGTAATGCTGGTACATTCCAGCGTACGGCCGTCCAGAAAATGAACGGTTCCGGGACATTTCTTATCTGCGGCATTCGCGGAAACAGCTGCCAGTAAAAGCACCCAAACCGCCAGTAGTTTTTTCATGTTTTCAGCATATTTGAATATCGATCATCATTCATTGGGCCGGCTTGCCAGATACGCATCGTACATATCGAGTATCCATGCGTCGTTCTCTTCGGCCTCTTTTTTACGTATTTTGCCTTCGGCACCTTTAAACCATTTCTTATAAAATGCCTTCAGCCCGGGATGCAGTTTGTCCATCAACATCGTACCGACATACATATACGGATAGACGATTCGGCCGGGATCATTGTGGAAACGTATGCCGTATATGGTTGTCAGCACCCTGCGGTCTCTGTTACCTACTCGTTCCGTCGTCCACGTCTTCCACCAATAGGTCGTTGCATTCGCTCCGGCCTTGTTCACACAAACCAGTCTGTGATAAGTGCGGTAACGATTCGTGAGTCCTGGAGCAGCAATATCGAGGGCCTCCCAGCGAATGCCGTCCGGATTTTCCTCCGTCGTCTCTGTATATTCGACACTCTCTACGTCATCGGCCGTATATTTGACGGGCTCTTTGTCATCGGGCGTCTTGGTGATTTTGAACGAATAGTTCTCCTGTTTCAGCAGAGCGCCCTCCGCATGCCATCCCCGATGGAGATAGCCTTCTACTTTTTCCCCGGACTTGAGAGTTACGACTACGTGCCGGAATTCCTGATCTTCCGGATCTTTGGCGTCAGCCTGGGAAATGCTGCCGAACATGGCCAACACAGTTGCAGTACAAAGTAAAAACCGTTTCATAATGTTTAAATTTATAAGTTGAATCAATATTTCGTCGGATCGTAATCGCGCAGCAACTGTATGGTTTTGCTGCGGATGGCGCTCGACAACCGTATACGTTCGGCAAGTTCGGGATCATCGCCGACATAACGGGCGATGCGTTCCCGGAAGACGTCTTTTGTATTCCGATTTGCGGCACCAACGGTCAGGAACTCCTTCTCGCCTGTTTTTTTCAGGTAGTAGGCCGTGCGCGACTGGCTGAAAGTTCCCTGCCTCTGCCAGACCTGAATACCTCCGTTCGAATCGATGCCATACCCTTTTTCCGAATAGATGCATACGCAAATGTGCGGTGTTTCGAGATAGACCCACATCCACCCCGGACTCTCCGCCGGAATGAACTTGCGGATATGTTCCGGAGACTGTGCATGCCAGCAGACTACGGAGTCGATTTCTCCGGATTGGAAAATTTCTTTGGCTTTCGTCTTCCGGAAAGCATCGCGGAGGATGGTCAATTTCCCGAATCTTTTCGGTAACTGCAGCCGGTCGTCCCCGACACATTCGATGACGGAGCCGTTTTTCAGATAAATGCGGCCCTCGACAAGCGATGCTCCCCGTACGGATGCTACTGCAGCAAGCAGGATCGGCAACAGCAGAAACTGTTTCATGACAATCAAATTACCGTTTTTCTTCCTCTTGCTCTTCTTCGACAATAATGTCCAGCGTACGCCGCACTATGGCCGCAGCCATCGGTTCCAAATCTCTGTCGATGTAAATCGTGCGCTCAAAAAAAAGATGCAGGGGCCAACCTGTATCCAAATGGATCTCTTCTGAAGAAAACTGCTCCATCCGTGAACGGATGCCGCTCATTCCCGAGGCGATGGAGTCTCTCATAGCCTGCGTCATCGCCTTTTCTCCGCCGAACGCCGTCACGAACTGTCCGAGTGTCGCGGACAACATTTTGCTGCCGTCCGCTTCCGTATAAGTATTGCATACGGCACTGTATGAATCTGTCTGTCTGCCGTCAATCCAGAACGAAGTCTTTCCCCGCACAGAATCCCGGCCACCCAACAGCGGAGCGAACGTCTCGTCGAATTCGTATACCTGCGTCGAATCGAGCCGTGCCCCATGGAAAAAGAACATGCGCCCCAAATCGTCGTTCACGGCATTGATCACGACCGATGGATCGGAAAGGGTACGGGCCATATATTTGCGGAAATTCTTTTTCGGGAAATTCTTCCGTTCCGCCGAAGGTATCGTCTCCCACATAACCCTCACGGCGGGTTCGACAGACGCCTCGGCCTGTGCGACCAGCGTTTCGAGGTTCGCGATACCAAGCAACGAACCGGTTTCATCCGTCTCGAACTCAACGACACAAGGCCCCGTGGCCGACACGATCGCATCGTGCACCAGCTGGTCCTCCTTATCGGTGGTCATGTAATCGCCGTATGTCAGACGGATCTTGTAACGGTCCTTGGTCTGAGAAAGGATTTCGAATACACGCCGTTCGCTTTGTCGGTATACGAGCGTCGTATCGCCTTGATCATCTATCTTGAACTTCTCCTCCCGAGCCTCATAGGCATACTTGTCTCCCGGAGTCCAATAGGCGCAGATCTGCACCGAGGAATCCGGCATGATCTGGGCTCGCAAAACCGACAACCCCTCTGTCAAACAGCAGAGTGCACATAAAAACCATTTCATCGTACAGAATAGTTAAAGATCTTTTAAACATTCACGAATCACCTGCTCGTCCACGCCCCGCTCCTTGAGTCTGCGAATCGCCTCGCTTACCCTTTGCGGCCGTTCCAACCGTTCGTAAAGCATATCCAGAATTTCATGCAATACTTTTTTCAGTCGGACCGGACCGTCCGGCGTATCGTAATCCATATCTCCGAATGTCGAAGTATGCCGATGGAGGACGAGATAATAAGTACCGGCGATCAGCAACGATGCGATTTGCCGGAACGGCGTTTTCTCCCCCCCCCTCGCGAATTGCCGTTCATAGGCTTCGTAAGCTTCCCGATAGTACGTTTCCCGATTTGCGGCGGCACGGCATGTCGTATCGTTTACATCGGTAATCTCCCAGACCAGCAGTCTCTGCATCTCCGGACTGTTGTAAAGAAAATCGGTCATTCGTGCGAACATCCTTTCCAAAGCGGAACGCTCTCCGCGTTTCAAGGCTTTGTTGCCGAACAAATCGTGCATCCAATAATCAATCGTGCGGATGTAACAGTCGAAAACCTGTTCCAAAGATCCGAACTGCCGCAGCACGACATTGGGATCCGTTTTGGCTTCGCGGGCTATATCCATCAATGTGATATGGGTAAAATCCTTTTCTTGGAGAATCCGGCCGACAGCCGACAGAATATCGGCCTGCACCTGTTTATTGGTTCGACGGCGGCGGAGCGTCCCCTTCGTTGACTGGTTTTCCTTCATTCCGGTCATGTTTCCCTGTTCCGACTTTACAAAAATAAACTTTTGCCTTCATTTTAACAAATTTAATTTGATAAAACCAAGAGAGCATCTTTTTTATTTCAGTAATTCTTTCTTCCCGCCGATTGCAAAACGAACAGCTCCAAATAAATCGACCTCAACAGGACGAATTATTTTCCAGTGGAAATTTGTTTTATCGGAAAATAAACACACCTTTGTCGCGATCGGAATCATACAGATCCGATTTTTAACGGAATTCGATGAATTAAAAAATAAGACCACATGAAACACATCATTATCGGAGGAGTCGCCGGAGGCGCGACAGCGGCGGCAAGAATTCGCCGGACAGACGAGAAAGCCGAAATCTTCCTGCTCGAAAAGGGTAAATACATTTCGTACGCCAACTGCGGGCTGCCATATTACATCGGCGGAACGATCGCCGAACGGGAGAAACTGTTCATGCAGACACCGGCTTCGTTTGCCAAACGTTTCAATATCGACGTGCGGGTCGAGAACGAAGTAATCGGGATCGACACGACGAAAAAGCGAGTCGAAGTACGCCGTGCAGACGGATCCACCTATACGGAAAACTACGACAAAATGCTGCTTTCACCCGGCGCTTCCCCCGTGCGTCCGCCTTTGAAAGGCATAGAAATCGAAGGCATATTCACGCTCCGCAACATCGAAGATACCGATCGGATCAAAGAGCATATATCTTCGCACCGAATCGGGAGTACAGTCATCGTCGGAGCCGGATTCATCGGATTGGAGATGGCCGAGAACCTGCACCGCACGGGAGCCGAAGTATCTGTCGTGGAAATGGGCAATCAGGTGATGGCTCCAGTCGATTTTTCAATCGCGGCCCATGTACACCAGCACCTGTCGCAAAAAGGTATCAAACTCTATCTCGAACGCAGCGTCGAACGATTCGAGCGCCAAGGCGAAAAGATCGAGGTTTTCTTCTCTACCGGAGAAAGCATTACAACCGATATAGTTCTTCTGTCTATCGGGGTTCATCCGGAAACAACATTGGCCAAGGCCGCCGGACTGAAGATCGGCGAAACGGGCGGCATCTGGGTAGACGATTACCTGCAAACTTCGGCAACGGATGTTTACGCAGTGGGCGATGCCATTGAATTTCCGCATCCACTGACAGGCAAACCGTGGCTGAACTATTTGGCCAACCCTGCCAACCGCCAGGGACGCATCGCCGCCGACAATATGGTCTTCGGCAATACGACAAAATACGAAGGAGCCATAGGCACTTCCATTGCCAAGGTATTCGACATGACAGTAGCTTCGACAGGACTCGCAGCGAAACGGCTCAAACAGTCCGGTATTCCGTATGCCAGTTCGACGACACATTCGGCATCGCACGCCGGATATTATCCCGATGCACTTCCGCTGACCATCAAGCTCACGTTCGACCCAGCAAGCGGCAAACTCTACGGAGGTCAATGCGTTGGCTACGAAGGAGTGGACAAGCGCATCGACCAGATTGCACTAATCATCAAAAACGGCGGCACGGTATATGACCTGATGAAAGTCGAACACACTTACGCACCACCTTTCTCCTCGGCCAAGGACCCGATCGCCATCGCGGGCTATACGGCGAACAATATTATCAGCGGAGCAATGCCCATAGTGACATGGCGGCAGATTGCAGGAGCCGATCTCAGCGACATCCTGCTGCTCGACGTGCGCATCCGCGAAGAGCATGCCTTCGGGGCCATTCCCGGGTCGGTCAACATTCCGCTCGAGGAACTCCGCAGCCGGCTCGGCGAATTACCACACAATAAAGCCATCTATGTCTATTGTGCCGTCGGCCTACGCGGATACTTGGCGGTAAAAATTCTGTCAGGACACGGATTCCGCAACGTGAAGAACCTGTCGGGTGGTTACAAGACCTATTCGACGGCGATCGAGCCGATCGTAACCCGGACTGCCGCAACCGCTATGGACAGACGAATGGATACGGATACCCGACTCGGCAGCAAACGCATGAAGACCTTAAGAATAGACGCATGCGGATTGCAATGCCCCGGTCCGGTTATGAAAATCAAGCAAGCGATCGACTCAATCACCGAAGGCGAAAGGATCGAAATAGTCGCTACCGATGCCGGATTCTCGCGAGATGCGCAAGCATGGTGCGACACCACAGGCAATCGGCTCATCAGCAACTCGGAAGAGAAGGGGAAATATACGGTCATCATCGAAAAAGGTTCATCCGGAGCATCCACGATGCCACTCGAGCACGACGCTAAGGGCAAGACGCTGATTATGTTCAGCGATGATTTGGACAAAGCGCTGGCGACCTTCGTACTGGCCAACGGCGCGGCAGCCACCGGACAGCCGGTGACGATATTCTTCACCTGTCCCGTCCTGAAAAAGGTTTACAGTGATTGATAATTAAAGATAAACATTTTG
>ERZ834694.1521-NODE-1521-length-20146-cov-6.694838_pt1 | contig 20146 bp, 19 predicted proteins | sample MGYA00519691_ERZ834694 | MGnify/ENA primary metagenome ERZ834694 (study PRJEB31850, sample SAMEA3708758) | human gut metagenome | biome: human gut; feature: human-associated habitat; material: faeces | place: China | collected 2014 ... | reverse complement strand
AAAAAGAAGCGGCAGTTTTCTGAAATACAAAATGTAAATCAGACTGTCGCTTTTTTCATGCATTTTTAAATCAAATAAATTTTAAAAGCTGATGCAGAGTGTGTGGCTCATTATTCTGAGAAGCGGTAATACGCGTATCAAATGGCTTGAAATGATTCTGCGTATAAAAGCTCAGAAGAAATTCATTATCTTCGCATTCAAGAAACTCCATAACGCCACCTACGGAATATTTGAGACTGGATATGGTTTCCAGTGCAAATCCCAGTAGAATATTTCCAGGAATTCGTTTTTCCTTTGGAAGAGAATAGTTCTTACCTAATTGTGCAATCAGGTAAGCTGTTGTGGTATAGGATTGTGTTTCTTCATCCAAAATACTGACACGGGACAGCTTTTTTGCCATTGTCTTGCTGATATTTGAAGCACGGACAGAGATGGGTTTTACTGTAAGTGAAAAATAACCAACCAGTGAAGCATCTTCAGCATCAAATACCAGATAAGTGATAGATTGATCTTTTTTGGTAAACTCAATCGCATTATGTAATAAAAAGTATTCCACATCGGGATTTTTGGGACAAGAAAAATCGGAGAGTAAGTCGTAAAGACTTTCCTCTCCGATATATGTCGGTTCGTCTTTATCCAAATATGCCCGAATATTAATGGTAAAATATTTATCAGACATGTTTTTTCTTCCTTTTTGACATTAAAGCTAAGATTTCCTGTGGGTTCGTTAACTGACGTCCGGGAAGTGTCTGCTTTGGTGTGCGGTCACGGTCAGCTTCGTCAATTGCTGCGACAAAACGCTTTACGCTATTTGGATTGGATACGACAAAATTATGAGTAATACTTGAAGTAACCATACTAACACATTGTTAATAAATTCTGTTATGAGTGTATATATTCTAACGCTGCTGATGATTGTTGAACTGTTAAAAAAGCTTACTTTCCACAATGTATAGAATTTTGCACATATATTAAATTGATATTAATAATTTATTATGATACTATAAAATAGTAATAGAATTGATAAACTATTAGGAGGAAAGATGAAAAAGGTACTAAAAGAAGCGAAACCATTACAACAACAGTTACAGTAACAAATAATGGAACAAATGTTTTGAAAAATGTTCATATTCAATACGATATTCCGGAAAAATATGAACTGGCAAACGGTTCAAAAAATGAAGATACATTTGAATCCGTTGCACACGGTGATACGGTGAAATTAACCGGTCAGATTAAGAAGTCAAAAGTTGTAACAGTGACTCCGGCTCCGGACAATTCCCAGCCGGCTGAGAATACGGAAACAGTTGAAAATGTAGATGTGACACAGGATAACGGTACAGCAGCCAATACATTTGACAGCCATATGTATGTATTATTTATGGTGTTATTTATACTGAGCGGTTCTGTCCTGGCAGCTGGTGCTGTAAAGAATAAAAAGCTCAGAAAGGTATTATCTGTTTTCTTCTGCTTTTTCATGGTATTCTCAATGCTGGATTTATCAGCGGTAAACGCCAAAGCAGACACCGTTGCAGAATCCACGATGAATCTTAACCGGACGATTACAGTTGATGGCAATGAACTGGAATTAAATGCACAGATTCGTTTTAATGCAGTTAATGAGGACACAAATACTGTATTTGATGAAAGCAAGACCTATACAAGAGGTGAATGGGTTACACTGCTTTTGGATAAATTAAATGCTCCGCTGATGTCAGCAGATCAGATTGATTATTACTATTTAGACAGCTTAAACTCAGCAACGGGAACAGCAGTAGAAACAGCGAATGCATACGGATTTTTACCGGTTCCTGATGTTGAAGATTTAGAGCAGGATATTCCTCTGTTTTACCCGGATGAACCGTGTACAAGAGAATTTGCAGCTTACACGGCGGTTCATGCAATGGGCTTTAACGGCGAGAATACAATTGCAATGGATGACTGGTCTGATGCAAATCAGGTGAAGTATAAAGATGAAATTAAAATTGCACTTGTAAATAACTTCTTATACTTAACAGATAACACATTCTATCCGCAGAAAACCATTACCGGGGCAGATGTAAAGAGTATTTTCTATGCAATTGATGATTTGAATGATTCCATTAAGCTGAGCAAAGACCAGACTTGTGACCATTCAGAAATTTTGGATTCTGTTGTAAATGTGGCAGCAGATCAGGCAGCGGATTATTCCGTTGTAAAAAATGGTGATGTTTACGAAGTAACACTGCCAAACAAGAAGACAACAGACGGCATCAAAGTCGATGATGTCATCCGTTTACCGGAGAGTACTGAATATGCAACCGGTTTAATGTTAAAAGTTGCACAAATCAGCCAGTCCGGCGATTCAGTAAAATTAGTCTGCACAGTTCCTGAACTGGCAGAGATTTATTCAAAATTAGACCTTGCAGAGCTTGGTTTGCCGTCAGTTGACAGTTTTGTGGCAGCAGAAGGCGTAACCTGCGAATATAACAGCAATGGTTCAATTACAGCAGATGATTCCGGCTTGTATCCGCTTTCTATCAATGCAGGCGGAAGTACACAGATACCGGGAACACTGGAATTTACAATTGCAGAAAAGGAAATTACAGATAATCTGAAGGTTTCCGGTTCTGTTGAAGTTGAAATCCCGGACATAACCTGTATCGCAAAGGCAAATGTCGGCTGGAGAGGTGTTGATGTTGATGAATTTACATTATCAATATCAGAAAAGATTAAGATTGCGAGTCAGTTAGAACTGACACTTGCAGAATCCGGTTATGAATTAACCAACAGCAACGGTGCAACCCGTTTTGAATCAGGAAGAATCGAAATCGGACGCCTGCCAATCCGTATCGGTGCGACAGGACTTTCATTTGATATTGTATTCTTCTGCAATGTATCAGCAAAGGGTACAGCAAGCATTACATACACCATTAACAGCACACAGGGATACCAGTATAAGAACGGGGCTTCCCGCGCAATCTTTGATTTTTATGATTCATTAGATTTCATGGAAATTAAGGCTAGCGGAACAGCCGGTCTTGGTTTGTCAGGTGTTCTTTGTGCATTCAACCTGATTGATTTAGCAGGATATGCAGGAGAAGCCGGTATCGGTTTTAACGGTTCATTTACACCGCACATTCTTGCAACAGATACTTTATACTGTGGGGATATGACCTTATATGCATATGCAAAATCGGGAATTGATCAGGAAACAGTCGTTGGTAAATTCTTAAATGATGTATGCCATTACACATTAGAATTCCAACACTTAGACAATGATTCAAGTAATCCGTTTAAAGCAAAATTCCATGTGGAAAACGGCCGCGTTGTACCGGAATGTACATTTGGAACAGGAGAACTGAAAGGTCTTATCGCATCAGCTGATGAAAATGAACCGATAGCAGGTGCCAGAATCCGTATATACAGTGGTGAAACACTTGGTGAGAATTTAGTCAGAACAATTTATACGGATGAAACAGGTAATTATTCAGTTGATAATTTAACAGCAGGAACATACAGTATTGAAATTGCTGCAACAGGTTATAAGAAGTATGATATGCAGGTAGAAATCACTGAAAGTGCAACGGTATACAATGAAACCCTGTTAATGATCGGCAGAAACGGTGAAGACGGTGTCGGAACAGTTACCGGTGAATTAAAAGATGCGCTTACCGGTTTACCGATTCAGGATATGACATACAATATCCGCAAAGACTGGAACAATACAACCGGAGCAGTTCTTGAAACAGGTACATTTGATGCTTCAACTTACGAATTGTCTTTAAACCCTGGTAACTATACATTAGAGATTATCAAGGAAAACTACATCACAAACCACATTAATATTGCGGTTGTTTTAGATGAAACAAAGACATATAATGTGACATTGTCACCGGAGAACAGTTCAATTGATACCGACAATTTAAGAATTGTATTAACATGGGGCGAATACCCATGGGATCTGGATTCACACTTATACGGAAAAGATAAGCTGACAGATTCCGATGTATTCCATACCTGTTACTGGGCAAAGAATTATTATCAAGGTTCAACAGCAATTGCAAAACTGGATGTTGATGATACAACAAGCTACGGTCCGGAAACAACAACGATTTATGAATTAAATGATAACATGAAATATAGTTACTATGTTCATGATTATACCAACGGATATTCATCAAGCAGTACGGCAATGGCTGCATCCGGTGCAAAGGTTCAGGTGTATGCGGGAAATGTATGTTACTTTACATTTAATGTACCAAATGAAGGTGGTACATGGTGGCATGTATTTGACTATGATCCGGCAACGGATGCATTAACACCGGTTAATGCAATGAGCTATTCAAACTAGTTCGTAGTTACTTATGGGGAAAATGGGCTGCAACGGCTCATTTTTCCTGATTGTTTTTTAAAATATAATTGGAGGGAGTATGCATGACAGTATCGGTAGATAAAAAAACACTTAAAATAATATTTTCAATCTGTGTGCTGGCGGTTGCAATCTGTATCGCAGACTGCGTATCGGAAATTCGTGCCACAGCAGATTATTCCAAGGCAGATGGAACCCTGGTATCAATTGACAGGAGTATAGATTTGGGTTTACAAAATAATTCTAAGACAGATATAATCAGATATAAAGTGTATCAATATCAGGTCAATCAGCAGGAATACACATGTCAATATAGAACGTACGTCTTATTTCAACCTAAAATCGGAAGCCATAAAACCATCTATTATTCTTCTTTAAATCCCAACCAAGTCAGAGATGAATTTAAAATACAAACTGCAAAAGCGGGTGCTGTTTTCTTTGCTTTTTTTGGAATTATGATGCTGGTATTTATGAAAAAGGCGGGCGAAAATGAATAAGCGGTCAAAACTCATTGTATGCGGTATTGCAGTAATTGCGGTTTTATGTATGGCTTTACCGGTCCTTTTTCATGGTACATCAAATGAATGTAAAATAACCGGTGTTTCAGCAGCAGACAGCAGAAATCATTCTGTGGATACGTATACGGTTGAACAGGATAAGAAGAAATGTAGTGTTTCATTTACAGATACGGCGGTCATAGATACAGCGTTTACCGCAGAGGTGTCTACAGATGAACCCTATATCATAGAATTGACAGTCCGTGATTCACAGCTGCCGGAATACAGGGAAATTAAAGATGAGAATGTGGCAATGAATACAGCGCAGACGGCGGTAAAATATAACGCAGACGATTCGGTAATGAAAAGGGTCGTGTATCCGCAGAACCGGCAGCTTCATTTTTCGGTCACAACGCAGTATAAAGAAAATGTCAGCGGTTTTATCGGATATTCTTCCATAAAAGTCATCCCGGTCAGTAAGTCAAAAGAATATAAGCTTGTGACAAGCCCGGATAAAACGGTTGAATTTATTATAAAAGCAGATGATTTTTCCAAAGAAGAAACAGACAAACTTTCTGCGTGGTCAAAGGACTTACAGCTTTACAGACAGCAGCTGTATCAATTAACCGGTGAGCGGCAGCCGTATGACGGAAAGACAATTTTTGATTTTACAGAACAAATAGACTATTATGGTCTGGCAGGCAATCCGATTTTTATGAACAGCAGCAATCTTACAAAAGATTTGTCTACAGATAAAAGTGTATGTATATGGAAATATATCCATGAAATGAGCCATACATTTGACGGGATTGAAGGTTCATACATCGGGAATACATGGAATTTTGATTCCGAGCTTTTTGCAAATTTAAAAATGCTTTATGTAATGGAGAACAACGGATTATCCTTTCAGGACAGCAGTGAAAAAGGAGCAGATGCATATTTAAAATATTCGGCCGGTAATACCTTAAAAAACGGTATTTACAGTTCAGACGGTTTCTTATACCTTTTGATATGCAGGCTGCGGGAGGTACAGCCGGATTACTGGAACAGTTTACAGGCTGTTTTTTCAAATGCACACGATTCTTTCAATGAAACAGAAAGCAGTACGGCTTCAGAACGGTTTATAAATTTCTTTTCCCTTTTGCATCAGGAGCTGGGGGTGAATATACTCTCTGCATTTTCAGATGCAGAAAAAAAGGCAGTCATTAATAAATATGGTAATGAGATTACATATTTATTTGATTAAAGTTATTGCTAAGTTAAAAAGTCAGATAGGGCAGATGTAAAAATGGGATAAAGGGAAGAAGGGGCAGTCGTGACAGAAGACAGAAAAGAGAACTAAAAAATTAAATCATTTACAATTTCTTCCGATATATCTATTAAACAAAGGGAAAAACGGTCGAAACGGATTTTGACCGGTGTATTTAGCAGTAGTCAGGGAGGAAATGAATATGATATCAAGTTATACCGGTGTAGTAGAAAACGCAGCATCTACAAGTGCTGCCGCAGTGGAAGCAAAAAAGAAGACAGAGCAGACACAAAATGAAAAGAGCGGCAGTGTTTCAGGAAAAACCATAGGCAGTCCGAAGCTCAGTAAAAAAGCGGCGGATTATTATGAATCTTTAAAGAAAAAATATTCCAACATGGATTTTATTCTTGTCAGTGAAGACAAGAAGGAGCAGGCAAAGGCGCAGGCTTCCAGTTATGCCAATGCCAGCAAAATGGTTGTCTTAATTGATGAAGACAAAGTAGAGCGGATGGCAGAAGATGAGAATTACCGCAAGCAGTATGAAGCCATTATTGCCAATGCAGCAAGCGGTATTTCCCAGTTAAAGAGCAGTCTGCAATCCAGCGGTGCCAACGTCAAGGGATTCGGCATGCAGGTCAATGACGGCGGAACGGCAACTTATTTTGCGGTATTGGAAGAATCCTCTGCGGCACAGCGGGAACGCATAGAAAAGAAAGCAGCAGAGAAAAAGGCAGAGAAAAAAGCTGCCGAAAAGAAAGCCGAGAAAAAGCACCAGAAAGAAAAGCTTGAAGAAGCAAGAAGCGAAAAGACGGAAAAAACAGATGTGTCAGATAAGACGGATACAGACAGCGGTACAGTGACGATTACGGCATCTTCTGTGGAAGAATTGCTGCAAAAGATACAGGATTATATGCAGCTGGCAAAAAGCGATACGGTTCTTACGGAAGCCGAAAAGAAGGTTGGACAGAACATCGACTTCTGCGGTTAGGAGCGGCATATGGGAGCAGGGACAATTCAAAGCATGGTGGCGTTGTCGGCAATGCAGAACCAGTGGCAGAAAAAGAAAAATGATATCAATGCCGGAAAGACAAGCGAGCTGACCTCTGAACAGCGTGAATTGCTGATGTATCAGTCGCAGGCAGACGATATCCGTGAAGGTCAGAAACCGGCGGCAATCGACATTAAGCTGGCTTCGGGCAGCAGATTAAACGCTGAGGAAATCGAATATTTAAAAAAGCATAATCCGCAGGCTTTAAAGGGTTACGAGGAAGAACAAAGAGAGCGCGAAAACTATAAAAGGCAGCTTAGAAACTGCCGCTCAAAGGAAGAAGTGGAACGTGTTAAGACAGCCAAAATGGGCGAGTTTTTGTCTTCTTGCAAAAGCATTGCCTCCAGTCCTTATATTCCAAAAGACCAGAAATGTGCAATGTTAAAAAAGCTGCTGCGGGAAGTAATGGGCATACAGGAAGAACATCAGGAATTTGTGGAATCAGCCCAGTATGCAATTCTGCCGGATGAAGATGAAGATACAAAGTCCAAAAAGACCGATAACAGCACCGATACCATATCCTCAGAGGATAACAGCAGGACAAAGGGAGAGGTAACGACAGACGATGAAGACCCGTTAGAAACAATTCGTCAGGCAATCGCGGCAAACGGAACCGTACTTGAAGCACCAAAGCAGAACGCGGCAGACGGGTCGGATACAGAAGCACAGGAAGAAAAAACAAAAGCCGGAACAGTCACGGGGATTGCAGACAGCGGTAACAGCGGTCATACAGGCACGGTAAAGATGGCAGGAAAAACAGCGGCTTTCGCAGGTGTGAGTGTCGATATCAGTATTTAACATTTAAACAAAAGCTAAGGGGAAAGTAAAAGGAGTTGAAAAATGTCTATAACGATTAAGATGAATCAGGACAATACCGGAATCCAGATGAGCGGTACAACAGCGGGACGAAACAAAACACAGGATACCAAGACGAGAAGCACTGTATTTGCTGGCGATTTAATGCTCGGACAGGGAAATCAGATTGAGCAGAAAAAGCAGACCGCAAGACGTCAGGCAATGAAACTGATTACAGATGCGTGGGGCAGGGATGAATTGGCTTCCCAGAGCATAAAAGATATGGAACAGCAGAAAGCAGACTATGTAGAGCAGATGCAGGAAGCCAAAGAGCATGAGAAAACCTTTGAAAAGAGCAAAAAGGAGCTTCAGGAGCAATACGGTGTAGCTGATGATTCACAGGAGCAGAAGGATTTGGAATTACTCGAAAAATTCCAGAATTATAAGAACGGCTCACATGATGAAAGCTTTACAAAGGAAGACGTTGACCGGTTAAAGGAATTGCAGAATCTTCCGCGTACAGAATATCAGGAAAAGGCACTCCGGTTAAACCAGATTGCCGGTTCAATGAAAGTAACTGCTTCCAATGCGAAGGATAAGCTGATTGAGCTGACAGATACAATCGCAAAGGCAAAGACCGATCAGGCAAAGTCACAGGATATGTTAAAAGCAGGCAGTGCAGCAGATGATATTTTGGAAGCTTCCAACAAAGAAATCATGGGGCTGCTCATTCAGGACGGAAAAGAGCATATCGACAAAGAGCAGGAAGAAGCGCAGAAGAAAGCCGAGGAGCAGAAAGAGAAGCGTGACGAACAGCAGGAGCGCATTGATGAGGCAAAGCAGGAGAGGAAAGAGCAGGAAGAACTCATCAAGGGTCAGGCGGAGGCAGACAGTGTCCAGCAGGATTTATCCCTCCAGCGCAAGACAACAAACAATGTCGAAGCTGCACAACAGAATATCCGCAATATTCTTGAGGATAATAATCTGCTGGCAGAAGACTTAAAGGGAATTAAAATTGATTTTAATTTCTAAAAAATAATTTGAATATCAAAATACTATTGACAAAGGAAAAGTTTTCCTGTATAGTAACAACTAGTTTGAGAGTCAAACAAAAAGCTTTTACGGATTTCGTTTGACTCTTAAATTTTTAGATTAATATTTTGATTATCAAAAAGTAAGATATTCAAAACGAAAATCTGAAGAAACGAAACAGAATTTTAAAGAAGGAAAATGTCAAAGCTGCGGGACATTTTCCGGGAAAAAGAAAACGCGGCACAGAGGCAGATATGAATACGAAAATAATAGGAACGGGAAGTTCGGTTCCGTCAAGGGTGCTTGACAATGTAGAGCTTTCAACATTTTTGGATACCAGTGATGAGTGGATTCGCACCAGAACCGGAATCCGAAGCCGTCATATCGCACAGGAAGGTCAGACTGCATCAGCGCTTGCGGCACAAGCCGCGAAAAAGGCGATAGCAGATGCCGGGATAGCGGCAGAGCAGATAGAAGCCATTATCGTTGCGACTTCAACGCCTGATTACATATTTCCGAGTACGGCAAATCTTGTCCAACAGGAGATTGGGGCAGAGCGCGCGGCATGTTTTGATTTAAGCGCCGCCTGTACAGGATTTTTGTATGCAATGAGTGTGGCAGATGCCTATATTAAAGCGGGCATGTACAAAAAGGTACTGGTTATCGGTGCGGAAGTGATGTCGCAGGTGGTGGACTGGAAAGACAGAAGTGTCTGTGTGCTGTTTGGTGACGGCGCAGGTGCGGTTGTTTTAGGTGAAGACAGCAGCGGAAAAAGCATTTTCAGACTGCACAGCGACAGCGGTAGTGCACAGGCTTTGACACTGGGAAAAGAAAATGCGGTGCATATGAACGGACGGGAAATTTTCTCTTTTGCAGTTCGGAAAGTACCGGAGTCTGTTAAAGAAGTGCTAGAAGAATCGGAAACGGCAAAGGAACAGGTAAAATATTTTATTTTACATCAGGCAAATGCAAGAATGATTGAAAGTATTGCAAAGCGGCTGGATGTACCGGTTGAAAAATTTCCGATGAATCTGGAAACCCACGGAAATACTTCAGCGGCAAGCATACCGGTTCTTTTAGACGAATTAAACAGACAAAACCGACTGATACCGGGCGATGTGTTGATCCTGTCCGGCTTTGGCGGCGGATTAAGCTGGGGCAGTGCATTGCTGGAATGGCACAAATGACAGGCAGAATATGCGTAGATTACAAGAGAATATCAAAAATATATTGTAGTAGAATGGAGATTAAAAAGATGTTAGAAAAAATGAAAGAAATTATCGCAGGACAGTTAAATGTAAACGCAGAGGATGTAAAGCCGGAATCACGCTTCAAGGAAGACTTAAATGCAGATTCACTGGATTTATTTGAACTGGTAATGGCACTGGAAGACGAATATTCCGTAGAAATTCCGTCAGAAGAACTTGAAAAGTTATTAACAGTACAGGATGTCTGTGATTATTTAAAAAATCACGGTGTAGAAGCTTAAAAAGCAGTGAGGTAAAAAGGCAGACAACGTTTATAAAGATGTTCGGAGATGAGAAAATATGCAGACAAGAATTACAAAACTGCTTGAAATTGAATACCCGGTCATTCAGGGTGGTATGGCATGGGTCGCAAATGCGGCGCTTGCGGCAAATGTTTCAAAAGCGGGCGGCATCGGATTTATCGGGGCGGCAAATGCACCGGCAGAATGGGTACGGAGTGAAATCCGCAGGGCAAAAGAGATTACAGATAAGCCAATCGGCGTGAATGTTATGCTGTTAAGTGAGCATGTAGACGAAGTGGCACAGGTTGTAGCCGAAGAAGGTGTAAAAGCCGTAACGACAGGAGCCGGTAATCCTGCAAAATACATGAAACAGTGGAAAGAAGCGGGAATTCGTGTGATTCCTGTGGTTGCTTCTGTTGCAATGGCAAGAATGATGGAACGTGCGGGCGCAGATGCGATTGTTGCAGAGGGCATGGAGTCCGGCGGTCATATCGGTGAGCAGACAACAATGTCCTTGCTCCCACAGGTTGTCGATGCGGTATCGGTTCCGGTTATCGGTGCTGGCGGCATTGGTGACGGCAGAGGCATGGCAGCGGCATTGATGCTGGGTGCGGAAGCGGTACAGCTAGGAACGCGTTTTATCGTTGCAAAGGAATCCACCGTCAGTCAGGCGTACAAAGACCGTGTGATTGGCGCAAAGGATATTGATTCCGTCGTTACGGGAAGAAGCACGGGACATCCGGTGCGCTCCCTTAGAAATACAATGACACGCCAGTATCTTGAAATGGAAAAAAACAATGTATCCTTTGAAGAATTGGAACACCTGACACTGGGTGCACTGCGCAAAGCTGTTGTAGACGGTGATGTTGCCATGGGAACGGTCATGGCTGGTCAGATTGCAGGCATGATAAAAAAAGAACAGACCTGTGCAGAAATTATTCAGGAAATTGTGCAGGAAGCAAAAGAAACGATAAAAAAATGCAGTATCTTTGCGGAAGATTCGTGCGGAAATGAGGCAGAACATGCGTAAAACAGCATTTCTCTTTCCGGGACAGGGCGCACAGAATGTCGGAATGGGACGTTCTTTTTATGAAAAATATGATGCTGTCAGACAATATTTTAAAACGGCACAGGAAGTGACAGGCATTGATGTTGCGTCACTTTGTTTTGAAGAAAATGAAGCTTTAAATCAGACCGAATACACGCAGATTGCCATGTATACAACAGAATGTGCGATACTGCACGTTTTACGGGAAAAAAGGATTCCGTACGAAGCGGCGGCAGGGCTTTCACTGGGAGAATATGCGGCGCTGACGGCAGCAGGGGCATTATCTTTTAAAGACGGCTGTCACGTAATCCGCAGACGCGGCATTTATATGGAACAGGCAGTACCGGAAGGTCAGGGCAGTATGGCGGCAGTGTTGGGACTTAGTGCAAAACAGACGGAAGAAGTATTAAAAACATCACTGGACACTGCAAAAATCGGCATTGCCAATTATAATTGTCCGGGACAGATTGTCATTTCCGGTGAAAAAGGCGAAGTGGAACGGGCAGCAGAAGTTTTAAAGCAGGCAGGTGCAAAAAGAGTGGTGCCGTTAAAGGTCAGCGGACCGTTTCATTCCCCGTTGCTTTACGGCGCGGGAGAACAGCTCCAAAAAGAACTCGGAAAGATTACATTTAACAAAATTCAGATTCCGTATATTGCCAATCTGACAGCGGAATATGTAACAGACAGCAAAGAAATTCCGGAACTGTTAAGAAAGCAGGTTTATTCACCGGTACGCTTTGAACAGACGTTACGTAAGTTAATCACGGACGGCTTTGACACATTTATAGAAATCGGACCGGGAAGAACACTAACCGGATTTGTAAAAAAGACGGCAAAGGAAATGCAGTGTGAAGGAATCACCTGTATCAATATTGAAAAGGAAGAAGATTTATCACAGCTTATCACAGAATAGTCAGGAGGGCATCATGCAGGAAATGAACGGACAAATTGCGCTGGTAACGGGCGCAGGCAGGGGAATCGGCAGTGCGATTGCGAAAAGCCTTGCCAAAGAAGGTGCAACTGTGATTGTAAATTATGCAGGAAATGCACAGGCGGCACAGGACACGGTAGACAGTATCTTAAAGGATGGCGGCAGTGCGGAAAAATATCAGTGTGATGTGTCAGACTTTGCGGCTGTCGAGGAAATGATAAAATATGTCGTACAAAAATATGAAAAAATCGACATTTTAGTAAATAATGCAGGAATAACAAAGGACGGACTGCTTCTTAGAATGTCAGAACAGGATTTTAAACAGGTGCTTGCAGTCAATCTTGGAGGAACATTTCACTGTATCCGCCACGCAGCAAAATATATGATAAAGCAAAGAAGCGGCAGGATTATCAATCTGGCATCGGTTGTCGGTCTGACAGGAAATGCAGGACAGGCAAATTACGCGGCATCCAAAGCCGGTGTTATCGGGCTTACAAAATCTGCGGCAAAAGAACTGGCATCCAGACAGATTACAGTCAATGCGATTGCACCGGGGTATATTGACACAGATATGACAGCTGTGCTTTCTGACAGTGTAAAGGAAAGCGTACAGTCATCAATTCCTTTAAAACGCATGGGAACGGCGCAGGATATAGCACAGGCAGCGGTATTTCTGGCTTCGGATAAGGCATCGTATATTACTGGACAGGTGCTGTCAGTCAACGGCGGCATGGTATAGGTGATATTATTTCTAAACGAAAGCAAAGCAGTTTTGAGGGGCAGATGAGCAGATTGGAGGAAGAAATGCAGAAAAGCAGAGTAGTTGTGACGGGAATGGGTGCAATTACACCGATTGGTTTGACCGTAGAGGAATTCTGGGAAAATGTAAAAGCACAAAAGGTCGGTATCGGTGCAATTACAAAATTTGATACAACGGATTTTAAGGTAAAGCTTGCGGCAGAAGTAAAAGACTTTGATGCACAGGCATATATGGATTTTAAGCAGGCAAAGCGCATGGAATTATTTAGCCAGTATGCGGTAGCTGCGGCAGGACAGGCAATTAAAGATGCCGGACTGGATATGGAAAAAGAAGACGCATACCGCGTCGGAACGTCTATCGGTTCCGGAATCGGCAGCTTAGATGCCATGGAGCGTGAGCATAAAAAGCTGCTGGAGCGTGGACCGGGTAGGATTAATCCACTGTTAGTTCCGCTTATGATTACCAATATGGCGGCAGGAAATGTATCCATTGCATACGGATTAAAAGGAAAAAACATCAATGTGGTAACAGCCTGTGCGACAGGAACAAATTCTATCGGGGAGGCATACCGCTCTATCCAGTGCGGTGATGCAGATGTTATGGTCTGCGGTGGTACGGAAAGCAGTATTACACCGATTGGAATCGGAGGATTTACGGCACTTACGGCGCTTTCTACAAGCACAGACCCGCTTAGGGCATCCTTGCCGTTTGATAAGAACAGAAACGGATTTGTTATGGGAGAAGGTGCGGGTGTTCTGGTACTGGAATCCTTAGAACATGCCAAGAAGCGCGGCGCGCATATATATGCGGAAATTGCCGGATATGGCTGTTCAAGCGATGCGTATCATATCACCTCTCCGGCGGAAGACGGAAGCGGCGCGGCACGTGCCATGACAAATGCCATGCAGGAAGCAGGCGTATTACCGCAGGAAGTGGATTATATCAATGCACACGGAACCGGTACACATCACAACGATTTGTTTGAAACGAGGGCAATTAAGCTGGCATTTGGCAAAGCGGCAGAAAATGTACCGGTCAGCTCCACAAAATCCATGGTCGGACATCTTCTGGGTGCGGCAGGTGCAGTAGAGCTGATTGCATGTATTAAGTCGGTTACAGACGGGTATCTGCATCCGAATGTGGGACTTACGGAAACAGAAGACGAAATGGATTTGCAGTATATTAAAGGAAAAGGCATTGAAACAGAGGTGAAGACGGTGCTGTCCAATTCCCTTGGATTTGGCGGACACAATGCAACGCTTCTTGTGAAAAAGTTTTCATAAAAGAAATGAGGCAGTTATGGAATTAGAGCAGATTTTAAAACTGATAGATGCCGTGTCGAAAAGCGCGCTGACAGGTTTTTCACTGGAAGAAGGAGAAACGAAGCTTACGCTTACCGCAGAACGCGTAAAAGAATTCAATTCGGTACAGCAGACAGGCGAGCCGGGTATACAGTCCGGCTGTATGCAGGCATCACAGGCAGGAAACCGGTCCGGTGTTTCCGAGGAAAGAACGCAGAGCATGACGACAGGAAATCCGGTAGCCATGGACGGATACAGCTTTACGGCGGCGGGCGGTGAATATCAGACCGATACGCAAAAAAATGAAAAGCAGGCAGAGGGTACAGTTGTTGCTTCGCCGCTGGTCGGCATTTTCTACAGTGCGCCGTCCCCGGAAGACGAACCATTTGTTACAGTGGGCGATACCGTAAAAAAAGGACAGACACTCGGTGTTATCGAAGCAATGAAGCTGATGAATGAAATTGAAAGTGAGTGTGACGGAATTGTCAAAGAAGTGCTGGTTGAAAACGGTGAAATGGTCGAGTTTGGACAGCCGCTGTTTATTGTAGGAGTGTGAAAATGCCATAAATCAAAGCATTTTCACAGGGTTGTTTGCTTCCGGGTGAAAGCAAACAACCCGAATAGTAGATGAGAAATCATCTGTGGAATGGAGAAAAATATGCTTACAACAAAGGAAATTATGGAGATTATTCCACACAGACATCCGTTTCTGCTGGTGGATACGGTGACGGAGTGCGAGCCGGGACAGCGGGCAGTCGGATATAAGTGTGTGACATACGATGAACCGTATTTTGCGGGACATTTTCCGGGAGAACCGGTGATGCCCGGTGTCTTACAGATAGAAGCCTGCGCACAGGTCGGAGCGGTGGCAATTCTGTCACTGGAAAAGAATAAAGGAAAGACAGCATACTTTGGCGCAGTAAATAACGCACGTTTTAAAAGAAAGGTTGTGCCGGGCGACAAGCTGAAAATGGAATGTGAAATTATTAAAAGCAAAGGTCCTGTCGGAATCGGAAAAGTGACGGCAAGCGTAGATGGAGAAACTGCACTTACCGCGGAATTGACCTTTATGATTGGCTAAACATGTAAAAATGTCTGCGGAAAGGAAAGAAGAAATGTTTCAGAAGTTATTGATTGCAAACAGAGGGGAGATTGCGGTGCGCATTATCCGGGCATGCCGGGAAATGGGCATCAAAACGGTTGCCGTGTATTCACAGGCGGATGCCGACGCACTGCATACCCAGCTTGCCGATGAAAGCATTTGTATCGGAAAGGCAGAAGCAAAGGACAGTTATCTGAATATGGAACGCATTTTAAGCGCAACGATTGCATCGGGAGCTGATGCTATTCATCCGGGTTTTGGGTTTTTATCTGAAAACAGCAAATTCGCTGCACTTTGTGAAAAATGTAACATTGCATTTATAGGTCCGTCTGCAAGGACAATCGAAGAAACCGGAAATAAATCGGAAGCCAGAAATGCAATGGTGCGGGCGGGTGTTCCGGTCATTCCGGGTACAAAAGAACCCATTTTTACAGCGGAAGCAGGCAGGAAATTTGCAGATGAAATCGGTTATCCGGTCATGATAAAAGCGGCACTTGGCGGTGGTGGAAAAGGCATGCGTGTGGTGCGAAACAGCGAAGAATTTGAGAAAAATTTTCAAAATGCACAGCGTGAAGCCGAAAATGGTTTTGGCGACAATTCCATGTATATTGAAAAATATATTGAACATCCAAAACATATCGAGTTTCAGATACTGGCGGATAATGAGGGCAATACGATTCATTTGGGTGAACGCGACTGTTCGGTACAGCGCAGACATCAGAAAATGATTGAGGAATCACCGTGTATCGCGCTGGACGAGGATTTGCGGGAACAAATGGGAGCAATGGCGGTTCGGGCGGCAAAAGCGGTCGGATACCGCAATGCCGGGACGGTGGAATTTCTTTTAGACAGCCACAGACAGTTTTATTTTATGGAAATCAACACGCGGATTCAGGTAGAACACGGGGTAACAGAGCTTGTCACAGGCATTGATCTGGTAAAAGAGCAGATTCGCATTGCTGCGGGAGAGAAACTCGGACTGCGCCAGAGTGATATTCATCTGACAGGTCATGCAATGGAAGTACGGATTAATGCCGAAAATCCGGGAAAAAATTTTGCGCCGTGTCCGGGTACGATTCAGGAACTGCATATTCCCGGCGGAAATGGTGTGCGGATTGATACGGCAGTTTATCCGGGCTATATAATACCACCGTATTATGATTCGATGATTATGAAAGTAATGGTATATGATAAAGATCGTGAATCAGCATTGAAAAAGATGAGAAGTACTTTAGGAGAAGTTATTATTGAAGGTGTAACGACCAATCTGGACTTTCAGTATGAGATTTTAAAAAATAAGGAATTTGAAAGCGGTGCGGTTCATACAGATTTTATTGAGAAAAATTTTGAAGAAACCGCTTAAAACGGGATTAATTTTAAAATAAAAGGCAGGGATAGAGTGTGCATTTAAAAGGATTATTTAAAAAGGAAAATCAGCCGGTGCGGCATCAGAATCAGGCGGAAGCGCCGATTGTCCCGGACGGATTGTATACAAAATGCGAAAGCTGTCATGAAATGATTCTGACGGAAGATTTTACGCAGAATGCTTATGTCTGCCCGAAATGCGGACATTATATGAAAATAGGCGCGTATGAGCGGATAAAAATGGTGTTTGATGCACAGACATTTGAAGAATGGGACGAAGAATTTACCGGCGGCAATCCCTGTCATTTTAAAGGATATGAAGAAAAACTTGGGGATTTACAGAGAGACACCGGTTTAAATGAAGCAGTGATTACCGGAAAAGGAAAAATAGACGGCATGGAAGCGGCAGTCGGAGTGTGCGATACACGATTTCTTATGGGAAGCATGGGATATGCCGTGGGTGAGAAGCTGACAAGGGCGATTGAGCGGGCAACGGTAGAAAAGCTTCCGCTGATAATATTTACCTGTTCCGGGGGCGCGAGAATGCAGGAGGGCATTGTATCGCTTATGCAGATGGAAAAGACGGCGGCGGCGTTAAAAAAATTTGATGCGGCAGGCGGACTTTACATTACGGTGCTTACCAACCCGACAACCGGCGGCGTGACGGCAAGCTTTGCAATGCTTGGCGATATTATCCTTGCGGAACCGCAGGCACTGGTCGGATTTGCAGGACCGAGAGTTATCAGACAGACCATAGGGGAAGAACTGCCGGAAGGATTTCAGCGGGCGGAATTTTTACTGGAACATGGATTGATTGATAATATCGTGGAACGCAGATTTTTAAAACAGACCTTATCGACACTGCTCCAGCTGCATAAAAAGCCACAGGTGGAAACGATGAGCCGCTATCAGCAGTATTTAGATGACATTTATGCGAAAAAAATTGATATTAAAAAAGAAGAAGCACAGCTGGCGGCAAAAAATGAAAAGAAGCAGTTGTCGGCATGGGAAAAGGTGCAGATTGCAAGAAGCGGCAAACGTCCGTCGGCGCTTGACTATATCGGATATCTCACCAAAGATTTTTATGAATTGCATGGTGACAGGGCATACCGTGATGACGGTGCAATCGTGGGCGGTATCGCATTTTTTGGGAAACAGCCGGTGACTGTAATCGGACAGCAGAAAGGTGCAACGACAAAAGAGAATATTGTGCGTAATTTCGGAATGCCGTACCCGGAAGGATACCGTAAAGCACTGCGCCTGATGAAACAGGCAGAAAAATTTCACCGTCCGGTATTGTGCCTTGTGGATACACCGGGGGCATACTGCGGCATTGGTGCAGAGGAACGCGGACAGGGCGAAGCGATTGCAAAAAATCTGTTTGAAATGGCAGATTTAAAAGTGCCGGTGCTTTCGATTGTCATTGGCGAAGGCGGAAGCGGCGGTGCGCTGGCGCTTGCAGCGGGAAATGAAGTCTGGATGCTGGAAAATTCGGTGTATTCAATTCTCTCACCGGAGGGCTTTGCATCAATTTTGTGGAAGGATGCATCCAAAGCAGAAAAAGCGGCGCAGGTAATGAAACTGACGGCACAGGATTTAAAGGAACTGGGCATTATTGAACAGATTCTGCCGGAATTTCCAATCGTAAGCAGCGACAATATGAATCGTGTTACTTTATATATGAAGCGCAAAATCGCGGGATTTCTGATAAAATATCAGCAGATGAGCGGTGAAGAACTGGCACAACAGCGGTATCAGCGCTTCCGGGGAATGTAACAGGAAAGAAATTTATAAAAGGTATTAGCTATCTTCCTTAAAGTGGATTTGAAGAGGGTAGCTTTTTTATTGCAAAAGTAGATATATGAGGTGAGAATTAATTTAAGATGCATATTGGCTATTATTATGGATATATGGTTATTTTATAATAATAATAAATATGATATAAGTACAAAAAGTACTTGACAAAAGTATAAAAGTACGTAACTTATAATTTGAGTAAATTTATAAATGCTATTTGGAGGTTGAAAATGGAAAGAGTTATATTTTGGAATAATAAAGGCGGAACTGGCAAAACTACATTAACATTTCAGATAATTAATGAATATGCTTTTCAAAATCCTGAAAAGAAAATATTAGCTATAGATGTTTGTCCTTAAGCAAATTTATCTGAACTTTTATTGGGAGGGTTAAATCAAGGAGGTAGTGAAGTTTTATTAATGAGGCAAGGTACAATCCAAAGAGCAACAATTGGTGGATATTTTCAATTGCGTTTGCCATCTCCTTATAGTGTGCCTTTGTTTAATCCTAGAGATTATTTAACAAAACCGCATGAATATAATCAGTATATACAAGATAATATCGATTTGCTTTGTGGAGATGCTATGTTGGAATTACAATCAAATGCTATTTCCACATTAGCGAATAATCAAATACCAGGAACTAATACATGGGTTGCAATTATAAATTGGTTAAACGATTTCATACAGCCAATCGAGAAAGATTACGATATAGTATTTTTAGACGCAAATCCAAGTTTTTCAATGTATACGCAAATAGCAATTGCGACTTCAACAAAAATGGTGTTACCAGTGATGGCTGATGATTCATCACGTAGAGCCATTCAAAATGCTTTTTCGTTGGTTTATGGATTAAAATTACCTTCTGAAATATATAGTAAATATGCTTTTGCAGAAAAATTAAAAGAAGTAGATATGCCATTACCAAAAGTTTATATGATATTAAAGAATAGATTAACTCAATATATGGGAGCAGCTTCTGCATATGCGACAGTGTTACAGGAAATTGATAACGTTGAAACAATTGTAACAAGGATGAGTAAAGAGTTATAGCGAAGTTGAAGAAAGTTATGGAAATATTTTAAAGTGAAAAATATTCCCATACAATAAAAATTAATTGACCAATATTGAAAATGAGCTTTTATAAATTTTAGGTACTTTTCCCTTAACCTTATTAATAGCTTTTTGGAATAGAAATATATTTGTGTTGTAAAAAGCTATACATGGTGGTACACTATAAAAAACAAGGAGGTGCATACTATGGCAGTAAAAACAGCAAATGTAACAGCACGTATTCAACCGAATATAAAAGAGCAGGCAGAAGCTATTCTTGACAGACTTGGAATTCCTGTATCTGTATTTATAGATATGACTTACAGACA
>ERZ834694.1507-NODE-1507-length-20392-cov-36.266165_pt1 | contig 20392 bp, 16 predicted proteins | sample MGYA00519691_ERZ834694 | MGnify/ENA primary metagenome ERZ834694 (study PRJEB31850, sample SAMEA3708758) | human gut metagenome | biome: human gut; feature: human-associated habitat; material: faeces | place: China | collected 2014 ... | reverse complement strand
ATATAGGTCGGATGATGAGAGATTTTCACCAGTGCAGGCCGGAGCAGATAAAAAGCGAGGCATTGTCAAAAGCAGTGGCTTATTATAAAGAAAAGGAAGGACGTGGTGCTATGAGTGAAGCAGTAAGACAGTATGCAATGGAATATGCCAAAGAATATGCAAAGGAATATGCCAAAGAGTATGGTGAGGAACAGAAGGAAGAGGGGATTCTTCAAGGAAAAAATAATATGTTGTATTCATTGGTTTCAAAGGGAAGGTTAAAAATAGATGTAGCAGCCGAAGAGGCAAATGTCAGCCTTGGAGAATTTGAAAAATCGATGGAGGAAGCAGGATATAAAATTCCTGAATTGGTATAGTTTAATAGTTACAAGATGCGTTAAATATAGACCCGGTTTGCATAAGTATGTGCAGACCGGGTTTTTATAATAAAAATGCAATGTATGATACAAAAAGTTTACAACTGACATATATACTCATTATAACAACATGGAAGATAACTATTCTGAATAGTCACCGGGAAAGAACCAAAAGGGAGGAGAGCTACATATGGATAAAAGGGGTAACATATCTTCACGAAATATGAGATTATTTGCAGCAATTATGACACTCATCGAGGCACTTGTCCTCACATCATTCACAGGCTGTGCAGATAAAAAGGTAGATTATGGCACTGATACAGAAAAACTGACAAAAAGTGCTGTATGCAATGTAAAGGATTTTAATACAGATGAGACCTACAGCGATGAGTTTTCCGTGCAGACAGAAATTGGAAATGTAAATATAGATATAAATGCAAAAGTGGAACTGCCTGATTGTAAGACAATGTCAGTAGTTGAAGTGGAAAAGATACCTTATACTGCAAAGCTCAAGGAAAAGGTACTGAAGGCATACTTTGGAGAGTCGCAGATTTATTACTATGATAAAGAACATTGGACAAAAACACAGCTTCAAAATCTTATTGATTCCATAAATTCCTCAACAACACCAACTGATACATCTGGCACAGGAAACAGAACTGAGTTTTTGAAGGAATATACGCATTATCTGGAAAATGCCGGGGATGAATGGACTATAGCTACAGAGTATGATTCATGTGATGAGTTTGTAGGGAAAAAAGGAAACACCTGGTATAACGTGAATTTTGTTGCAGATGGTGATGAAAATAAATGGCTGTCGGGAATTGGCGCAGGTCCGATTGAAGGATATACCAAAAAGGCAGGAAGTAATGAATATGAGTGGAGTAATATATTTAACGATGGATATGTGCAGCAATACTTTGGACCGGATTCACTCATGGAATATGATACGGTATATGATATCACGGATTCACAGGATACATCGGGAGAGGAAATTGAGCAGGAGGAAAATGAATCGGGTATCACAATAGAAGAAGCGGGGAATATGATAGACAGCTTTTTGAAAGAGACAGGTTTTTCATCCATCCCGCAGACTGAGAGCTCGCAGCTGAAATGGAGTGGATATAACGAAAGAGCCGATCATGTGTATCAGGAAGATGATATACATGAGTGTGTAAGTGGTTATAGATTTTACTACAATATCGGAGTTGGCAAAATATTATTTGATGATGCTTTAAACCCGATGGATTACAGCGGATACAATATGAAATATGGTGATAGTATAGAGGATACTTTTGATAATGAATTCTACAATTTTTATGTTGATAAATATGGTATAGGGACTTTTTATATAGACTGCCCGGTAAGTATAGTAAGAAAACAGGAAAATGTAGAAATGCTTCCTTTAGAAAATATATTTGATATTGCCCGGGATGAGCTTGAAAACAATGCTGATGAATATGTACTGGATACAAATGTAAAATATTACACTCTAAAACTTGCATACATAAGGGTAAACAACCGGACTGATATGCAAAAATACAGTTATATTCCGGCATGGAGTCTGGAATTGCTGCAGAAAGGCACTGCAAATGCATGCCCTGTATTTATCAACGCGATTGACGGAAGTGTGATACATTCGGACGATCTGAGTTAAGATACAGAATGTTTACATTAGACCGTACCTTCACAGGAATAATTATGTTGTAGAAAAAAATGTGACATATCAGGGAGGATTGGCATATGAGAAAACACACAAGAATACTCGCAGCGGCTATGACGATCGTTGAAGCGATAGTAATCATCTCACTCACAGGCTGCTCAGGCAAAAAAGTAGATTATGGGAATGAGAGCGAAAGTAAAGAGACAAAAAATATGTCTGTCTTAGCTGATATCAGGGCAGACTCCGGCTGGAATGAAAACTTTACAATACAGACCGGTAATGGCGAGAAAACAGTATATGTAAATGCAAATATTGTAGTTCCGGACTTTGATAACATGTCGGTTGTTGAGGTGGAAAATGTAAAGATAGATGCTGATTACAAAAAGCGTTTTCTGGATTTATATTTTGGTGGGAACGAGTACTATTATCACGATCCGGATCATTATACTGTTGACGAACTGAATGAGGTCATAGAGGACTGGCAGAAAACACAGGATGAAACTCACAGTGAGTGGTTGGAACAGCGGCTGGCTGAATATAGGGATAAGCTTGAAACGGCAAAGACTACTTATACCGTGGCAAAGGATCTCGAAAACTGTGAAGTATTTGCAGGCTACAAGGGTGATGTGTTCTGTGAGGTGGATTTTGAGGCTCACAAGGTACATGCTTACGCCTTGCATCAGTCCGGGACAGATTACGGTCCACCATCTTTAAGGAATGAGGACTATGATACCATAACGCAGACTTTTCAGGATGATGATCTAAAGGATAAGGCAGACGAGACCTCAAATGAGGGCAGTAAATCTGCCGCATCAGCCAAAAAAGAAGCCGGGGATTTCCTTAGTAAATTGGGAATGCAGGATCTGGTGGAACGAGGTGAATGTGAGTGCAGCTGGATAGGGTTTAATAACAGCGAAGAGGGAAATGACTATCAGACAGCAGTGTGGGGATATATTTATTCATACGCGACCGGCATAGACGGAATCACATTTAAGGATGGATTTGATATGGATACCTATTTGTCGGTGTATGAAGCAAATGATAGTGATATAGATGATGTTACACTGCCTGACAGTACACTTCTTACAGTCACGGATGATGGAATAATTGATGTGCAGATGGAATATCCGGTAAATGTAACACAGATCTATAAGGATGTGGAGCTTATTTCTCTGAAAAATATAGAGCAGATCATCAAGGCGGAGATTACGGAAAATCCTGATAAATATGATATTGCATCGTCATTCAATAAGCTACAGCTTAGTTATCTTAAGATAAGAAGTGACAGTGAGCAGGGAAAATACAGCTATGTTCCGGCGTGGGCACTGTCACGTCTGGTAGACTACTCCAATGAGCAAAATGCTATCTTTGTAAACGCTATAGATGGAACAATCATAAATTTGGAAAATTCACTGTAAAGGAGAGGCTATGAAGAGGAAAAACGTTATTATACCGGCGTTGGTTCTTGCAATAGCATTAACCGGCTGTTCAGGAAAAAAAGTAGATTACAATATGGAAACTGAAAATATAAACACAAAAGCAGGAAGTGATATAAGTGCGTTTGACGACAGTACGAAATGGAATGACAGCTTTTCTGTTGAGACATCTGACAAAAGTGTGGATGTGGATATTTCAGCAGACATTACCCTGCCGGACTGCAAAAGCATGTCGGTTGTTGAGGTGAAGAATATAAAGGTGGGTGCCGATTTCAAAAAGAGTGTGATAGAGGCTTATTTTGGCGATAGTACCGTATATTATCACGACATACCTCATTATACGAAAGAAGAGATATATCACAGCATGGAGGTTGTAAAAAATGAGATTGCCGGGTATCAGCAGAAAATTGATGCGGGACTTATCACAGAAGAGGGCGTCAGCAGGGTGATGAAAAGTGAAAATGATCTGCTGGAACAGTATGAAAAGGCAGAACCGTCTGCACTGGATACGCGTGAAATAGCCACAGACTATACGGATTGTAATGAGTATCTGGGATATATTGGTAATGTTTTCTGTGAGCTTAGGTTTGGAATTGCTGAGGACGGTTCGCTTGAATATATTTCAGCACAGCCTCTTAAAGCAGGAAGTGAGGGTACATCATATGATAGCAGTGAGTATGGCTATTACGGACCACCATCATTTGAACAGGAGCAGGGTGTAGGGGGCCTTAATGGAGGTTCTACAGGTGGAGATACTACCTCTGCATATGACAACGAGTGTGTATTGACCAAAGACGAAGCTGTAAAGAAGGCAGAAGAATTTCAAAATAAATTAGGCAGGGCTTCACAGGTATATATAGGAACCTCAGACTACGAGTGGAGCGCAGGAGTGATAGAGGATGGCGATGATACCGTAAAAACTGATGATAAAGAGAGCGTTATAAAGGATACAGCCTGGGGATATATCATAGATTATGGCGAGGGTGTGGATGGCATAGCGTTTTGCAAGTCACTCGATTTCACCCGGAATATGGATATATGGGAGAAACTCGATAACTATGATGATTTTATGCCATATGGCAGCAGTTCCTTTATTGTGACGGATCAGGGAGTGACGGAATTTACTGTTTCTTACCCGGTTGATATTGTAAATGAGTCAAAAAACGTAGAACTTTTGTCAATGGACACTATAAAAGAGATCATCAAGGATGACATGACAAAGAATTCAGATCAGTATGATTTTACACAAAATCACACTTACAACAATCTAAAGCTCGGATATATCCGTTTGAAGGATGCATCTGACAAGGATAAATATACTTATGTTCCGGCATGGTGTCTGTCAAAACAGGATAAGGGCTACGACAGATATCCGGTGTATGTGAATGCTATAGATGGCACGATCATAAGGATTGATGATCTAATATAAGATACTGTTATTGGCTGCAATAAAGTTTATACATGGAGTTACATTTTTAGATAATAGATCAGGTTCATATTTATTTGGAAAAGATGTGGAAAATATATGATTAATAAAAAGAAAAAATATATAAGTCGTTTGACATTTGCCGCTGCAATTACCTCTATTTTATTTTCAGGATGTGGGGCGGCACAAAAGGAGCTTGCACAGACGGACAGAGCTTCCTACGAGAAAATATCATACCAGACAGTTACGGTACAGAGCGGTTCACTCACACCTCAGACTACCATCAGTCTGAGCGCACAGGGCTATACCAGGTTTTCCTATGGTGCGACAAACACAGAGCTTACGCTCGAAAAGGTAAATGTGGCAGTGGGTGATCATGTGAAAAAGGGCGATATACTGGTGGCTTTTAAATCCGGGGAGATACAGAAAAAGATTGAGGACTACAGCGGGCAGATCAGCCAGAATAAGCTTCTGGCAGAGCACTACAGGGCTATTATGAAAATCGATGATACTCAGGATTATTCAAGCGATATTGCCCAGCTTGATAAGGATACAGAGGTTGCGCAGCTTTATCTTGATGAGGCAGAGGAAAAACTGTCGAGATATCAGATCACGGCATCCGAGGATGGCACGATCACAGCAATGAACAATTCGCTTTTGGCGGGAGTTTTTGAACCGGGCAGCAATCTTATAACAGAAATCAGCGGAAACGGCAATTACGAGGCTGACAGACCGGAAGGTTATGACTTTAATGTAGGTGATATATACACGGCAACAGCATCTGATATAGAGTTTGAACTTAAGGTAAAAGAGGTGGACGATAAAAAGGTTGTTTTTGAACCGGTATCGGACATGTCGGCAGTATCGGATGCACAGATATTTTCCATGGAAGTGACGCGCCCTGCTATAGAAAATGCTGTGTATGTGCAAAAGGACGCAGTACATGAGAAGGACGGCAGCTATTTTGTATATACACTGGATGAGAATGGATACAGACAGGCGGTATGGATAAGTGTCGCAGATCAGGTGGGAGACTACCGGATCATCACAGAAGGACTTAAAAGCGGGGATGAGGTGGTTTTGCAGTGAAGAACAGAAACCTTTTATCAATAAAAAAACTGGCAGTACTGGGGATATGTGTATCGTTTGTGGCAGGCGGCTGTGGAAAAATGACAGAAAGCAGCATACCAAAGCTTGAAGAACCTGTAGCGTTAAATGAAGCCTATAGACCTGTGGAATACGGTACGATCGGCTCCATGCAGGTGCTGATGGCTACTGCAGTTCCGAGGGATTACTGCAATTACTACAGTGCCAATGTAAATATTTCACAGATATATGTGGAGCCGGGAGATACAGTAAATGCGGGGGATGTGCTTGCAGTCTGTGATGTGGATGAGGCAAAAAAACAGTTGCAGGAATGTAAGGATGCGCTGGCGCATGAGAATGAGACATATGAGATATCCGCTCAGATCTCGGATACGCAGATCAAATTATGGGAGAGTCAGGCAGCAGGGCAGGAGAACAACACACTGATAGCCACAGAACAGGAAAATGAACGGTACGATAAGCAGCTTCACGAATACCGCGTGCAAAAGATCAATGAGCAGATGGCTTTATATCAGCAGATTGTTGATGATGGAACGCTTAAGGCAGCCCACAGCGGTCTTGTCACTTACACTAAGAAGCTGACAGGTGGAAGGTCTGCTGCGGCATACGAGAATATAGTCATTGTCTCCGATACGGATGACCTTGTGCTGGATATAAAAGATACAGCCATAAATGAGTACAAATACAGCGATTATGACAAGAAATATGTGATAGTCGATGGCGAAAAATATGATGTCACCGAGTCTCAATATACATCAGAGGTTTTGGTACTTTCGAAGATAAACAACCGCTATCCGGATGTGTGCGTGGAAAGCAGGGAAAAGCTGTTTCTTACGGCAGGACAGATGTATCCGGTATATTTTGAAAAGACAAAAGTGGATCAGGCACTTGTCGTGGGAAAAGATTCCATCTATAAGGATGGCGATACCAGATATGTCTATGTGAAAAATGATGAGGGCGGCCGCGAGAAACGCATCATAACAACAGGTGAGTATGATGAAAACTATACACAGGTCACAGAGGGCTTAAAAGAGGGGGAGCTGGTCTACTATAATTCTACAGATCAGGTTCCGACAAGGTACAGCAAATATACGGTAACAAGGTCTGACTTTGATATAGCAAACTACGGTGTGAGCTGCAGCAGATCTGACGCAGGGACGATAACCGAAACCTGTGATTATGAAGGGCAGATCGTTTCTGTCAATGTGAAGCAGGACGATACGGTAGAAAATGGGATGCTGCTTTACGTGGTGGATACCGGAGAGGGCAAAGCTGCCATAACAGAGGCAAAAAATGAGATCGACGCGGAGAATGAATCCTATGCGCACAAGATCGCAGATTACGATAAACAGGTAAAAGATTTATCTGAAGGTGGTAGCAGCGCAGAAGAAAATAACAAACAGGATGAAAAGCCGGATACAGCATATGAAGAGCAGCAGTTGAAATTGAACTTACAGCTGCTTGATCTGCAGAAAAAACTTGCCGGTGCAGACCACACCTATCAGCTTTCCCGGCTACAGTCAGCATATGACAGTATAAGTGCTGGAAATGACGGCAAAGGAAATATTTCAGTATATGCCAAAAATGACGGCAAAGTTTCAAAGGTGAGTGTCAAGGCAGGAGATAATGTGGAGGAAGGCTCAGATATCTTGCAGATAACCGGAAATTCCACGGACGTACTGCAGGTCCTGGTAAAGGATAGCAATAACTATAAAGTATATACGGACAATATAGCAGATGTGGGAGAGCGCGTATCACTTGAGCTGGACGGTACAACAATCTACGGAAACTGTATCGGTTTTGCCGGTTACGGCAGGCAAGCTCAAAGGGGATATATAAATCAGGATGATAAAGGTGTGCATATTACAGGAAACACAGATTCAGGATATGGAAATGCAGCATTTTATATAAAACTTGACAATGGAATACCGGATGATCTGACCAGGGCATCTGCTGTAAAGTTTTCTTATGTTTCTTTTAAAAAGGTGGTAGTGGTGCCGACTTCGATCATACACAAGCAGGTCAATCCGATGGACAAGGATGATATATCATACTATGTGTGGAAAATTGATGGGGACAGCGTGGTAAAGCAGCCGGTAATATTGAGCGATTATACATCAGGCAGCGATACACTTGTGCTTTACGGTATTGATGAGGGCGATGAAATATGTTTGGCTTCGTAATTAATAAATTAAAAAACAGAAAATGGTTAAATTTGTGTCTGCTTATGGGAGTGGCTTTGTTTATAGCACTTTTTGTGTGCCACTCTATGTTTGAAAAGGGTGCGGGAAATCAGATACTCGACAGACTTTTTACGGATCATGCCACACAGCAGAATGAGTTTCCTGCACAGATGAGCCGCGAGGGAACATATGCGGTGGCAGATTATCCTGATTCGCAGTCAGTACTTGATAAGCTGTCAGGATACGAGCAGAAGTGGATTGAATATGTGGATATAAACAAGGTTTCCTCACAGCAGCTTATCACACTCCCAGGAGGACGCGCAGATACAGAGTTTGGAGGACCTAACAATTATTTTACAATAGGATATCTGCCGGGACTTTCGGAGTACGCGGATGTTGTAAAATCTCAGACTGACACAGCCACATTCGAATGCAGTATAAGCGAAAAGACAATGGATCACTACGGACTTGTAGCAGGTGAAAAAATCTATTTACATGTACCTGATGGCAGTGGGAAAAAGGAAATTACTTTCGTCATATCACAGATCTGTCGTGAAAAAGATATAAACAATCCATATTGGGCCAAGACGCTTTCGGATATGGGCGATGTGATATTTGTTTCGCAGGATGTTTTTGACGAAATGATGCAGTATTACAGTGAGGACAATATCAGCTACAGTGATTTCCTCATGTTGGATTACAGGCAGATCAACACGGAAAATGCTTCACTTTATGACGGTTATATGGAGCAGTTTAAGGATGCTGACAAGCTCTACAATGACAACATCCGTGATACGCTGGAGCGCTTTTTTACACAGCAGAAGACGATAAAGCTGATGCTTTGGGCGTTGGAGCTGCCGTGTCTTGTGCTTTTGATTTTATTTATAAGAATGATATCTGTACAGATACTTTCGCTCGAGCAAAATGACATACTTGTTTTAAGAAGCCGCGGTGCGACAAAATTACAGGTATTTATTTTGTACTTACAGCAGTCGGGAATAATAGCGTTTGCGGGCTGTGTACTCGGAATAGTACTCGGATATATAATGTGCCGGGCTGCCGCATCTACAGACGGATTTTTAAGATTTACGGCAAAGGATATAAGCACTTACAAATTTGTATGGCAGATGCTTGTCTATGCGGTGGCAGCGGCAGTTATCATGGTGCTGTTTATCACAGTTCCGGTGTGGAAAAAATCAAAGGATGCCATATCAGAGCGCAGCAGTAGGGGACGAATATCAAAGAAAAAGCCTCTTTGGGAGAAATGCTTTATAGACGTTATACTTTTGGCTCTGTCAGCATATCTGCTTTACAATTACAACAAGCAGAAGAGTACGCTTGCGATATCTGTTCTTGAGAACAGGAGCATAGATCCTGTCATGATACTGGACAATTCGCTTTTTATATTTGCAGCGGCACTTTTGTGCGTAAGACTTACCGGACTTATTATTCTGCTTGTGGACAGGCTCTTTAAAAAGCATTTTTCTCCGGCAATGTATGCATCATTTTTACAGCTAAAACGAACCAGATACAATCAGGGATTTCTGGCAGTATTTCTTATCATGACAGTGGCTGGCGGTATTTTTGACGCGAATATGGCGCGCACCATGAACAGCAATATGGAGCAGCGTATCGTCTACAATGTGGGCTGTGATGCGATATACAACGAGGATTTCAGACTCAGGATACAGTACAATAAAAATGGCTCTGTAAACTGGATGTATGACGAGCCTGATTTCGGTAAATACGAGTCGCTCAAAAATGAGGGTATCTGTGACGGTGTCACGCGTGTGCTTGAGGACGAGAGGGTAGACATTTCCGCAGGCAGTGGTTCGGTTTCTAATGCATATCTTATGGCGATAAACACAAAAGAATTCGGTGAGACTGCGAAATTGCAGAGTGACCAAAATGATGATATTAATGACGCTCACTGGTTCAATTACCTGAATGAGCTGGCAAAAGAGCCGGACGGAGTCATCATTTCGTCAAATCTGGCAAAAGATCTGGGACTTAAAGTTGGTGACAGCTTAAATTACTCAAGGTATGTACCGGAGGCTGTCGATGAAGATCAGATCTACGCATCCGAGAATGTAAAGGTATGTGCCATAGTAAAAGGTTTTCCGGGCTACGAGCGTTACACCTATGAGACAGATGCAGACAAAAATGTGACCGAGCAGGAGAAATACCTGATCGTTGCAAATTATGCTACGGTTGTGGAAAAGTTCGGCATGACACCGTACAGTGTGTGGATGAACCTGTCAAAAGGAAAAACGGTGGATGATATTGTGGGATATCTGGGCGGTGAGAACAGTGAAAATTCAGATAGTACAGCAGACAATTTAACAGACACTCATAGTGAAAAAGTACAGAGTGAAATATACAGGAATATAACATCCGCGCAGCAGCTTATAGACGAGAATAAAAACTCAGCCACAGTGCAGATCACAAACGGTATGTTTACATTAAGTTTTATACTTTCACTGATAGTGTGCTCAGTAGGATTTTTGCTGTATTGGGTTATGACACTAAAACAGAGGGAGCTGCAGTTTGGTATATACCGCGCAATGGGCATGAGAATGAGAGAGGTAAAAGCAATGCTTTTAAACGAGCAGATATTTTTATCATTTCTGCCGCTTCTTGCGGGAGCAGGCATAGGTATAACTGCAACAGCGATGTTTGTAAGGCTCATATCGATCATATATCTGCCGCAGAAACACAATATCGGAGTAAATGTATATATTTATCCATCTGATATGCTGGAGCTTACAGGAGTACTTTTCGTGGCTGTAGCCGTATGCTATGTGGTTATCAGCAGACTGCTTAAGAGTATGAAGATAGCACAGGCACTAAGGCTTGGAGAAGATAGTTAGCAGATAAAAATGATTTTGTGGTAGTCGGTAGAAGGTTTTTATAGCATGGTAAATGAGGTCGTGACATATGGAAAATGCGATAATTGCTCAAAATATAAAAAGATATTTCAAGGCGGGAGATGGTACAACAGTCCACGCACTTGACGGAGTATCCATGGAGATAAAAAAAGGAACACTTGCCATCTTAAAAGGGCGTTCCGGCTCCGGAAAGACCACACTTCTTAATATCCTTAGTGCGCTTGATATGCCGACAGAGGGAAGTGTGCAGTTTCTGGATAAAAATCTCGAGCAGATGACCGAGAAAGACCGGGAAATGCTAAGGCGGTATGAGATGGGATTTGTATTCCAGTCTATAGCACTAATTCCCACGATGACGGCATATGAGAATGTGGAATTTGCCCTTAGACTTGCGAAAAATAAACGTCAGATACAAAAGAATTTGACTGATATGGATAATGACATTGGAGATGCAAAAACCGATGTGATAAATGAGAATACGCATGACAGAGTATCAGAGCTGCTCGAGCGTGTCGGACTCTCAAAGCGCATGAACCATATGCCGGAACAACTATCGGGAGGTGAGCAGCAGAGAGTTGCGATAGCGCGCGCTGTGGTTCATCGCCCGAAGGTGGTCTTTGCGGATGAGCCGACAGGAGCACTCGATACCGCTTCTGGATTTGAAGTCATGCGATTGTTCCGTGAGTTGATAGACGATGAGGACATCACAATAGTTATGACCACGCATGATCCAAACCTTATGGAGCTGGGAGATGAAGTGTTTGAGCTTAGTGACGGCATAGTAATTTAAATTAAAAGGGGGAAAAGTAGATGATAAACTGCGATGGACTGGTAAAAATATATGAGACCGACGATAAAAAGGTGATGGCACTGGAGGGACTTGACCTGACGGTGGAAACAGGGGAGATGCTTGCGGTAATAGGAAAATCCGGCAGCGGAAAATCCACCCTTTTAAATATGATAGGAGGACTGGAAACACCAACGGCGGGAGTACTCACTATTGACGGAAAAGACATTTCCACATATTCAGAAGCCGAAATGGTGAGATACCGCAGGGACAAGGTGGGCTTTGTGTGGCAGAAAAGTGCTAAAAATCTGTTCCCATACCTGACTGTGCTGCAGAATGTCGAGGCAGTGATGATGTTTGAAAATACCGGAAATACCGATAATTTAAAACACGGAGAAATTATAAAAAAACGCAAGGATAATAATAAAAGCTATGCCCTTAAACTGTTAAATGCAGTGGGATTACAGGAGCATAAGGATAAGCTTCCGGCTCAGCTATCGGGAGGAGAGCAGCAGCGCGCAGCGATAGCGGTGGCACTGGCAAATAAGCCGGACATACTGCTTGCGGATGAACCGACCGGAGCCGTGGATACAAGGACTGCTGATACAATCTATGAGCTGTTTCATAAGCTGAACAAAGAGCTTGGTATAACCATCATCATAGTGACACACGATATGGCACTTGCAGGCCGTGTAGACCGCACAGTGCTTATATCTGACGGAAAGGTAAGTACGGAGAAATTGAAGAAACACCCTGCAATGGAATATACGGTATTGGACAAGGCGCACAGGATAAAACTCACTGATGAGATGCTTGAGGCAGCGGGGATAGAGTCTAATAAGGTCAGGGTTGATGTGCAGGATGGAAAGCTTGTGATATCGCGGATTTAAGATATATTAAACGTTTAGTGTTATAGAGACACAAAATATATCATTTTCGTTTTTGACAGAGATAAAACCACTGTTTCTATTTACACATTCTTTGACATTTTCAAGCCCATATCCGTGGATAACTCCGGCTTTTTTTACCGAAACCTGTGGAATAGGATTGGATATTTCATAAAGCAGCACATGATTTTTCTGGCGCAGCGTACATGAGATGGATGGTTTGTGATCTGCCGGAAAAGCATCGCAGGCTTCTATTGCGTTATCCATAGTGTTTCCGATGATTATGTACAGGTCAACAGGAGAAATGTTAAGGTCAGTGTCCAGCCATAGATTAAAGTTTATGGAGATTCCCAGACTGCCTGCTTTATTAGAGCCATAGTTTAGGATGCCGTCAACAATGGAATTACCGGTATCAATCATTTGGTCAAGGCTTGAAAACTTTTTCTTTAAGGCAGAGAGCTGACTTTCGGCTTCAGGTCGTGTTTTCGTAGAAACCAGATTTTCCATTGCCAGCATGTATTTTTTTATATCATGCCAAAGTGCGCGGGATTCGTCCTGACGAGCAATGATATCCTGATAGTAAAGCTCCTGTTTGGCAAGCTGCTCCTGCATACAGAGCTGATTTTTCTGTAATTCATAAGATTTCTTTACTATTTCCGTATATCCACAAACCACTATATTGATAACAAGCATACATATGGTGGTCATCACAAAGGTGGAGTATTTACCATTGTCAATAAAGGTAGTGTACTGGGCAAACAGAATAAATATGCTTGACAGATTGCAGAGCATGAGTGGTATGGCATGCAGTAGAGCTTTTGAATCAAAGCGGGCATTGGTAAATAAAATAATTATGACCAGCAAAAACAGATGAATAATCTTGCTTGTGGTATTGTAGATAAGCCGTCCTTCACTTATTCCTAAAAGTTCATTTATTGAAATTCCAAGTCTGGAAAGTACAAACGCACCAATAACATCGGAAAACATCGACGTAACAAAAAATAATATAATAGTATAGGTGATTTGGAATATTATGCATTTGAAGCAGAAAGTATAGCATAAAAACAAAAATAAGCTGATAATGACAAGCCGTATAAACATAGGTGTATATAGGGTTGATAGCATTATGACCGCAAAGAGTGATATGCAAAATAGGATAATATATCTGCGGGAGGGGTATACAGGTCTAACCTCTTTATGAAAGAAGTAGAAAATAAGCAGGCATTCTATAATAATGGTATATACTTCAATTGGAAAATTCATTTGATGGTACCTCGTATCAAATTGTTAAAGCGCTCTTGGAAAATGGTCTGTTTTTTCCGAGAAAGTGGAATTTTGCAGCCGTCAGTCATAGTGACAGCAAGTGGTGTAAAGCTGTCCACATAATTCAAATTGATGCAATAACTTCTGTGAATCTGTACAAATGAAGGATATGAAAAAACTGAAATCATATTTTCCATTGAATCCTTTATCTCCAATGTGGATGTATTTGCAAAATGAAAAATAATGTGCCGGTTCAGACTCTCAAAATATATGACATCGTTTATAGAAATCATTTTCTGAGTTGAACCACACGTTACCGCTACCTTTTGCGGAAGAATCTCGTCAAGAGCCTCCCTGACAACACTTTGAAACATTGTAATCGTTATCGGTTTGCATAAAAATCGAAAAGCAATTCCATATCCTCGGACTGCATACTGCAGTGCGTTTGTCGTAAAAACTATTACGGGACGAGGAGAATATCCTGCTAAAATAGAGCCAATTTCAAAACCATTTGGCTTATCCATTTCTATATCAAGAAAAATTAAATCATAAAATTGGGATTTAAAAGCCTCAAGCAGGGCAGAGGCAGACAAGAAAGTAGAAATATTGTATGGTAATTTGCATGATTTGCAGTAATTGTAAAGTATATCAATATCTTGTTGTTCATCATCACAAATAGCAATATTCATAAAAATAATCCCCTTATCAAAACAATTAAGCTATGAAGATTATAGATTATAAATTTTGAATTTACAAGATTAATTTAGGTTTTTCAAATCATCCATCAGATTGAGAACAATATGTTTTTTGTCAATTGATAATTGTTTGGCATAGAGAGCTATCTGATTATCCAATTGCTGACTTTCAGAAGTATGTGTATCGGTGCCCCAAAACAATTCATTTGCGTCTATTTTGAGAGTGTTGATTATTTTTGATAAAACAGAAAGTGAAATTTTGCTTTCACCACGTTCAATTTGACCAATAAATCCGCAGGAGCAGTCTGCATATTCACTTAATTGTTCTTGTGTTAGATTATTTTTCAAACGGTAGAAACGTATGATTTTTCCTATATGCTTTATGAATTCTGTATCCTGCATGATTTACCTGCCTTCATATTTAAACTATAGATATTGTAGGTAAAAAAATTAATATTTTGAATATAGTATTACTATCATTTTGCAATAGTAATACTACTATATATGCAAAAGGTGTGTATATTTATGTCGTTAGTGCATGAGCTATTGTATATACAGTGATGTTGAGTAGAATTGAGAGTGTAAAGAATAAAAACAAAGGAGCAAAGAATTATGGTTAAAAAAGGTATAGTAAAATTTTCAAAAATCGTTGCAACATTTACAATGGTACTTGCTGTTGTCTCTGTGAATGCAAGTGGAGTCAATTAGGTGCAGTATCTGTAGGTTTTAGAGTGTTTTTTGATTAGTGTAAACTTTGGTGTTAGAATATATATTTTGTACTGATGTTTCTGAATGTTTGATAAGTAGTTAACATAGAAAAAAAGTAGGTATGTGGAAATACAAATACGGACTATAAGAATATGCATAGTGTAGTATAAGAAAAAGTGTTACTTGAGAATTAATTGAATAAGGAGCATTTATTATGATTTATTTCGATTTAGATAATACGTTGATTGATTACAATTCTTCAGAGAGAAAAGCGATAGAGTTCATATTTAAAGAAAAATATGGACTGGTATTAAATAATAATCAAACAGATTATTGGAGTAAGATTTCTAGAAAGTATTTTGATTATTATTTAACAAAACGGATAACTTTCGAAGAGCAAGGAAAAAATCGATTTATTAAAATGTTAAGTTATTGTGGGTATGTGGAAAATGAAAAGATTGCAATGGAATTGTTTGAAGAGTATCAAAAACAATTAGAAAATAGTTGGATTTTATTTGATGATGTGGTTGATATGCTACATTCATTGGAAGGATATCGACTAGGTATCATAAGTAATGGGAAATCTATACAGCAAAGAGCAAAGTTGAGTTGTACGAACATTGAAAAATATTTTGAAATAATTCTTATTTCAGAAGAAACAGGATTTGCAAAACCTTCCGTTGATATTTTTTATGAGGCGGTCAAACAGTCAGGCGAGAAAATTGATTCAGTTATATATGTTGGTGATAATATAAAAACAGATATTTTGCCATGTGAGAAAATTGGAATGAAATGTGTACTTGTGGATAGAAATAGTATATGTGAGAAAAATATATGTAAAATTAAGAATTTATATGAAATACATAATGTATTACTCAACGACATTGGGCAGTATAATACTTAACTTTCTATAAGAAGTTCTGCTCAATAAAAAACAAGAACTAAAAACATCTAAATATTACTATCTCAAACTTCCCATACTGAAAAGTGTGCTAAACCTTGAAAATTCAATATTTTAGCCAATAAAAAGTAAACGATGAAACGAAGGTACCTACCAAACCTAAATCAATATCGATATACTATGATCATAGTATATTTGTTAAAAAAGTTGAGCCTAAACTTTTTTGACTAAGATATGGGAGGTACAGATTATGGCTACAAATACTACAGCAGTTAGTCTACTCGACTGTCTGACTCACAACAATTTAATAACAAACTTATACAGCACTTTAGCCAACAACAGGTTAGAAAGACTGATTTAAGTAATTTTGCGCCGATTCAGTTATAGCAAGTCCACCACAGCTTGTCTCCTTAAGGCTGGCGGGAAGCTGGTTGCCGATTCGCCGCATACTGTCAACTACATCATCAGGAGCAATTGCGCTTTTAATTCCTGCGAGTGAGAGCTGTGCAGATGTCACCGCATTGACTGCACCGTAGGAATTTCTCTTTATACATGGAACTTCTACAAGTCCAGCAACAGGATCGCATACAAGTCCGAGAAAATTTTTAAGTGAAAGAGTAGCCGCATTGATGATGGCAGAAGAATCACCGCCCTGTAAGAAGGCAAGAGCACCGGCAGCCATTGCACTTGCAGAGCCAATCTCAGCCTGACAGCCACCGGCAGCACCTGCAATAAAAGCATTCTCGGCAATAACTTTGCCAATACCGGCAGCCACATACATAGCCTTTACCATATCGTCTTCTGCTACATCAAAATCTTCTTCGTAGCTTAACAGGACAGCAGGAAGAACACCACATGAACCGGCTGTCGGTGCGGCAACAATGCGCCTCATGCAGGCATTGGATTCACCCATTTTTATTGCCTTCTCCATTACCTTTCCCATAAAAGAACCACAGATATTTTTGCCGGATTCATTGTATGAATGAAGCAGCCCGCCATCGCCACCCGCTTTGTTGCTTGCAGAGCGCAGAGTTCCATCATACATACTGTCCGCATTTTTCATGGCAACGTACATTTCTTTCATCATATTAAAAGAGTCCGATTCTGAACGGTCATTTTCGTACATATCAGCTTGTTGGATAATCTCCCAGATTTCCAGATTATTATCGGCAGATAATTTAATTAAATCGTTAAGTGTGTGATATTCAAACATATACTATACCTCTTACCAACTATTTGTTATTAGAATTATATAAATTGCATTATGTTACATATCAGTTTTTGATTTTCAGTAGATTAATTTATTATATCGGCTCTAATTACCACTGAAATAAGTAACTTTAAGCACGCCCTCGACATGCTCAAGCCATGAAATACCATCCTGTGGAATCGGCTGGTCACATTCGATAACCATAACAGCATTCTGTCCTCTTGCAGAGCGGTAAAGCTGCATTGTAGCAATATTGACACCTTTGTGTGCCAGCATGGAAGTTACTTCCGAAACATGTCCGGGCTGGTCCAGATTGTGTACAATCAATGTAGGATTGTCGCCAGAGAAGTTCGTGCTTATTCCATCTATCTTGTCAATATTTATGCGGGAGCCGCCAACAGATGATGCCTGTATTTCTATGGATTTGCCGCTTGTGCCAGTCAGATGAAGTACAGCAGTATTAGGATGAGCCTCCTCAAGTCGGGCCTCTCCAAAAGAAATTCCGATGTCACGTTTACGTGCAATATCGAAGCTGTCTACTATATGATAGTCATCTGGTTTCATGCCAAGAAGTCCTGCAACGATAGCTTTTTTAGTGCCATGTCCCTCGCCGGTAGCAAGAAAAGAGCCGTACAACTGTATTTGAGCCTCTTTAAGAGGTTCACCTAGAAGCTGTCCAGCTATGTAGCCTATTCTGACAGCACCGGCAGTATGTGAACTTGACGGACCGACCATAATCGGACCTACAATATCAAATAAATCCATGAAAAGCCTCCTATAAAACTGAATCTATTCTCCAAATCTTCTAAGAGCGGGAAATCTGGGAGTACAAAGTTATTATGCTCATTGTAGAGCATTTTAATAAAAAAAGATAGTTTATAAAATAAAGAAAAAAGGGCATAGCAAACAAACCACCTAATTTGCTGGTTTCAAAATTTAAATATTAACGCAACACCTAATCAGGAAGTTGGAAGGGGATCGTCTTTTATGACATACGGTATTTGTAAACTGAAATATTCTTCTACTATAGAAAAGCGTATTATAATAGCAAAAGGGATAGCGAAGGAGCAGAAGGCAACATGGCTGTAAAATAGATGAAATTACTGAATATGTGAAAGTAAGTTCATTTATGAAAAGATATTGATACTGGTATGATTTCATTTTCAATTACTTAAAGGACAGCCTTGCAGGAGTACTGACTTACTTCTATCCTGAGGTTACTGTGGAGAAGATGAGTTCATATCGGAAGAAGCATTAAATGATATCGCATAGGCGCAGGAAATGTGGTATACTGTGCCTATGTAAAAAGAATGTGTTTTACAAATCGGAATTGACCGAATAAGTTAATCGTGCCATATGGCTTGATTATAAATACAAAGATAAAAACGCAATGTACATTAAAAATGTACTAGAGCTGGTAGGTAGCCCAGCCGTCCTATGCAAATAGGGTAAGTAACCTGCCCCTCCGGGTTGTCCATTCTTTGTTCAATTCATTTTAGGAGGGATTCTTATGGACAAAGCAAGTGGAAAACTGACGGTATATTTTGAAGAACCATTTTGGGTAGGTGTATTTGAACGTATTGAAGATGGTAAACTATCTGTGGCGAAGGTAACATTTGGTGCAGAACCAAAGGATTACGAAGTGCAGGAATATATTCAAAAATACTATTTCAGTTTGAAATTCAGTCCGGCTGTTGAAACTGTTGTAAAGGATATAAAAAGAAATCCGAAACGGATGCAGCGAGAAGCGAAAAAGCAGACGATGGAAACAGGCATCGGCACAAAATCACAGCAGGCATTGAAATTACAGCAGGAACAGAACAAACAGGTGCGTAAAGAGAGAAGCCGCAAGAAAAAAGAGGCGGAAGAACAGCGAATGTTTGAGTTGAAACAGCAAAAGAAAAGAGAAAAGCATAAGGGGCATTAAAGTCCCTTGGGCTTTTGCACAATTCGATATTTAACGGAGGAATCATTATGTGTGGAATGACAACTGATTTATAAATAAAAATAAATCGGAGGTTTATATGAATTATTCAATAAGAGAATTAAAACGAGATGAAAATAAGATATTAGATACTTTTTTATACGAGGCAATTTTTATTCCTGAAGGTGTTCCAGCACCGTCCAAAGACATCATTAACAAACCAGATTTGCAGGTATATGTAAAGGACTTTGGTGAGAACAAGGGAGACTTATGTTTGGTTGCTCAAGTTGCGGATGAAATTGTTGGTGCTGTATGGGTTCGGATTATGAATGATTACGGTCATATAGATAATGAAACACCGTCTTTTGCAATTTCACTTCTTAAAGAGTATAGAAACTATGGTATCGGAACAGAATTAATGAAACAGATGCTAGTGAAATTAAAACTAGAAGGATATAAACAAGCATCATTAGCTGTTCAAAAGATGAATTATGCTGTCCGTATGTATTGGAAGGTAGGATTTGAAATCATTGATGAAAATGATGAAGAATATATTATGATTTGTAAATTATAGGAACTTTCAACTCCCAGTTTGTCTGACTCACAACAATTTAATATTAAACTAATACAAGCACTTTAGCCAATAAAGGTTAAGGTGCTTTTTTTGCGCCTTGAAAGGAGGTGGTTGAAGCACACCACATCGGGGAAAGCCCGATTTAATCATTACAACAGGCATTGCCTGATCATATAGAGTAACTTTTAACAGCCAGTTAGGGATTATCCCTGCTGGCTTATTTTTTTATCGAAAAGGAGACAAACAACATGAGAAAAGAACAGATTATTACAACCAACAACAATCAGATGGAGGAGAAAGGTATGAAGAGTAGATTCATTCACTTTAAGAAGAGATTCGTTCCGGCATTATCCGGAGCACTTATGGGAGTAATGCTTATGAGCA
>ERZ834694.1505-NODE-1505-length-20440-cov-7.378416_pt1 | contig 20440 bp, 23 predicted proteins | sample MGYA00519691_ERZ834694 | MGnify/ENA primary metagenome ERZ834694 (study PRJEB31850, sample SAMEA3708758) | human gut metagenome | biome: human gut; feature: human-associated habitat; material: faeces | place: China | collected 2014 ... | reverse complement strand
CCAGCTCCGCAATCGCGTCTGCGTAGCTATGATCGAATCTGATGAAGGTCTCGATTGCAATCCTTCGTTGTTCGGTGCTGAACACGCGGCTTCCTTCCTGTCCCGTTTTGGTCCAGGATCACCTCCGCAGTCCCGAGCGGCTAATTTAGACCGGCGCTAACACCCGCCCACGGTGCGCCAGTCGACCCTCATGAGCTCGGCCAGCGCGCTCCTGCACATGTGTAGGGCGAGCCACGCCACGGTGTCCTCGAAGGCCGAGGCGAACCTGCTCGACGCGGTGCGGGCCCACGGGACGGCCTCGGCGCGCACCCCGTGTTCCGGGCACTCGACGCGCCGCGGCGCGTACTCGACGTAGCACCGGGCGGAGCCCACGTCCGGGGCCCTCCACCGCCGGGCGGGGAGCGTGTCGTAGCCGTCGCACCTCCTGCCGCAGGCCGGGCAGCGGAGCGCCGCCCTCCGGGGCCTCGCGGAGACGATTATGGATTCCCCCCTCGATTCGGGCGCCCTCGACGACGGCGATGCCGAGCCCGAGGGCCCTCTTTAGTACACTCTTCAGCATGCGGCGGCGCGCCTCTCGCTCGTTGTTTTCTCTTGGTCGAAAAACAAACGATACGCGGAGGGCGCCGCCGCTGCCAGGCCCCCGTTTTCGCTGCCGCGTCAGCCCACACAAACACCCGAAGAGCCCAATAGACGAGATTTTTATTTTGCAGACGCGAATGATGGCCTTCGATCTGCACCATTTCGAACAAGTCGTGCCGAGAACATGAAAACCCGGCGCCCCAGCACCCGCCCTGGCCACGGATGCTGGGGCACGCTGGGATATGCGCGATCGATAACCACCGCGAAAAAGGGTAAACGAAGCAGCTCCCGAGTCGGCAGCAACAAGGAATACGCCCGCTCAAGCGAGCCTTTCACTCCCGATAGGCCATGGGATGGCCCCAGGCTCCCTCGAGCAAGCAGGCGCCAGAGGCGAACTCGGCCGCGAATGCGAGCGAGCGCTCGATGACATCGCGATCCAGGGAACGCGCCCTGATCGCCGGGGTGCAGGTCAGCAGGAACGCCGCGATGAAGGAATCTCCCGCACCCATGGTATCCACCACCGTTTCCGCGGGGACCGCCGTCTGGAATGAAACGGAGCCGTCGGCATACGCCGCCGACCCCTTCATGCCGCGCGTCGCCACCACGACGCGCGGCCCAAGCCCCGCGAGCCACACGAGACGCTCCCGGACCTCCTGGTCATCCATCTGGTCCTCTGCTGAGAAGAACGCGATGTCGACGAAGGGAGCGTGCTCCTCGATGAATTCCCGGGGAGAATCCTCCGAGAAGTCGAAGCTCACGAGGCACCCCGCGCGATGGAGCCCGGGCAGCTCGCGCTCCATGAAGCCGTAAGCCCCCACGTGGACGACGTCGAACCCCCTGATGTACTCGAGATCGAAGCGATCGAGCGGGACGCGCGTCCTTCCGCGGATCCCTCCGAGGTTGGACTCGAGAAACACACGCGCGCCGTCGACGAGGCGCACGGTCGTTTTGCCGCACTCCCCTATGACCTGGCGGCACTTGACACACTCGATGCCCTCCTCAGCGAGGCTCGCTATCACGTGCTCCGAGGCGGCATCGTTTCCAAAGATGCCCATGTACGCCGCGCGGGCGGCGCCGGCGCGGTGGGCGAACACCGCGCAGTTGACCGCGTTGCCGCCCGGATACCTGACTCCTTCGGGCTCGTAGCGGTCGACGACGTTGTCGCCGAGCCCCAGGACAGACACATCGAAACGTACGTCCCACTCCCCTCGTCAGTACTTCTCTATGCCCATGTACCTGCGCACAGACGGATCATGGTCGAACACCTTGCCGCGAGCGGCGCGAAGCTCGACCGAGAGGGCATAGAACAGGATCGGGTCGAGGTAGCCGCGCACGCCGTCGGGGACCGTGCCCATGCCGAAATCGAGCGCGTCGACGACCATGAGGGTGTCGGTATGGGTCTCGAGGAAGGAGAGCGCCCGCTCGTCCATGGCGCGGGTCGGCCCGGATCCCATCTGGAGCAGATAGAACACGCCCGGCTCGGTGACCTCGAAGGGTCCGTGGAAGTACTCCCCCGAATGGATGTACGAGCAGTGCTGCCACTGCATCTCCATGAGAGAGCAGATCGCCAGCGCGTACGCCTGCGAGAAGACGGCGCCCGAGCCGAGGATATAGAGGAACTCGTGCTCTTGGCAGAGCCGGGCGAAGCGCGGGCAGAGCTTGGAGCGCACGCGCTCGCGGGCCGCCGGGAGGATGTCGTCCATGATGTCCAAGGCGCGGAACATGTCGTCACACAGCTCGAATCCCTCGATGCGGTCGAGCAGCTCCGAGGCGAGCAGCAGCGATATCCCCGAGGGGACCTCGCGGGCCCTGACATCGTCTCCCCATGGATAGACCCAGCAGGTCCAATCCCCCTGCATGATCGCCGAGTCCGCGTTGTCGGTGAACGCGAGCACCGCGGCGCCGCGCTCGCAGGCGAGCCGGCATGCGTCCACGACCTCGGGCGTGTTCCCGCTATGGCTGCAGGCGACGACAAACGCCCGCTCGGTCAGGCGCGCCGGCTCCATGAGGCAGAACTCGCGGGCGGTGTACGCTCCCGAAACCACCTTGGACCCGTACTCCGAGACAAGCTGGTGCGCCGGGTAGAGGTCTATGAGGGAGCCGCCGCAGGCGACCCAGTACACGGTATCGATGCCGGGGTTCGTCTCGAGCGCCCCCGTCACCACCTCGTCAACGGTCATGTGACCTTCCTTTCATTGCTCGTCGCGAACCTTGGCGGAGGCGATCTCCTTGAACCGTCCCACGAGCGGATGCTGACGCTCGCTTCCCAGAGCCTCGCTCACCATTGCGCTGACCATCTGGAAGAACGGCAGGTACGCGAGGGACACGAGGGCGGGGTCGACGCGGGGCGCGACGAACGCGCAAGGGTCGTCCTTGCGGGACTCGTCGGACGTGAGGAGGTAGGCGCCATCGGTGACGGCGCGGCACGCCTCAAAGACCTGCCACGCCCGCTTCGACGCGCTGCCGCCCGGATCGACCATGAACACCGTGTAGGCCGGGGTGAGCTGCAGGTTAGGGCCGTGGATGAATTCCTCGAGCTCCGAGACCATGCAGGGGATGTGCACCGTCTCGCCGATCTTGAGGGCGCCCTCGAGCGAGACGCCCATGCCCGCCCCCGCTGAGCAGATGTAGGCGACCTGCATGGAGGTAAGCTGCTTGAAGTGGCGCTCGACGAAGCCCGGCGCCAAGTTGGTGGCCTTCCAGGCGGCGGCGAGGGCGCGCTCGAGCTCGGCGAGCCCCTCGTCCGAGCCGGACAGGCCCATGGCGAGAAGGCAGAGGAAGGTGACGAGCGTGGTCACGCCCTTGGTGACGTAGCCGACGAGCTCCTCCCCCACGCCGTAGTCGACGGCGACGTCCGCATGGGCAGCGGCGGGGGAAGACGCGTCTCCCGTGACGCAGACCGCCCGGACGCATTGCTCCCTCAGCTTGTCAATCGCCTCGATCGCGTTGGTGCTCCGCCCGCTCTGCGTCACCACGAGGGCGAGTGCGGAGGGCTCCGGGGCATCCGAGAAGTGGACGTACGAGAAGGGCGTCGTCACCTCGACCGGGCACGACGCGCCGAGGCGCTCCCTCATGAAGGGCAGCGCCATCTGCGCGGCGTTGAAGGAGGAGCCCGAGGCGATGATCACGAGTCGGCTCGGTGCGCACGCCGCGGCATGGCCCCGAGCACCCCGGCACGCCTCGATGACCGGCGCGACGAGCTCCGCCCTGCGGGACACCAGGCTCTCCGCCGCCGCGGCAGCCCGCTCGACGTAGCGCCGCATGCTCGGGGTCGACGATGCGGCCGCGCTCGCAGCCATGCTACTCACCGGCCTGTTGCGTGGCGCCCTCGACGATCGCGATGCCCGCGCTGGCACCGAGCGCGCTGGCGCCCGCCCCCACGAACGCCGCGGCCTGGTCGTAGGCGCGGATCCCGCCGGCGGCCTTGATGAGCACGCCCGTGCCGGCGAGCTCCTCGGCCATGAGCTCGACGTCGGCGAGGCTCGCCTTGTACGGACGACCCGAGGAGGTCTTCAGGAACTTCGGCTTCACCTCGGCGGCGATCTTGCAGACCATGCGCTTGGCATCGTCGTCGCCGTCGAGCTTGGGCATCTCGATGATCACCTTGTCGCCGACGTTGTGCGCGGCGCAGATCTCGTGCAGCACGGACATCTCATGCTTGACGGCGTCCCAGTCGCGAGCCTCGAGCGCGGGTTGGTTGATCACGTAGTCGACCTCGTCGAAGCCGTAGGAGAAGCGGGCCTCGAACAGCTTGGCCTTCTCGTCGAGCGGCATGGTGCCCTCGGGGAAGTCGATGGCGGTGGCGACGAGCACGTCCGTGCCGGCGAGCACCTCGCGGGCGCGGTCATACGTCTCTTCATAGGCGAATATGCAGCGGAAGTTCATGTCCCGCGCTTTGGCGAGATACGTCTCGAAATCATCCTTGGGATCGCGGATGTAGTCGATGTAGCGGTTGATGTCAGAGATGACGGCCATGATGGGCCTCCTTTGAAAAAAGGCGGCCGAACCAGAGGGTCCAGCCACCTTGAAACATGTTAAGCAGATGTACGGTGCGAACGGGCCGCCTTAGGCGAGGAACCCGAAGTACACGCCGACGACGCCCAGGATCATGGTCACGAGGATCATGAGCATGGGGCTGACGTTCTTCTTGAGCAGCCAGTAGTAGATTCCAAGAGCGCACAGCGGAAGGATGCCGGGCAGGATGGAGTTCAGGATGTCCTGGACGGTCTGGACGGAATCGCCCGTGACGCTCGCGCCGATCTGGATCGGGATGGTCACGGAGACCAGCGAGACCGTCATAGCGCCGATGACCATGATACCGACGATGCCCGCGGCGTAGAGGACCTTGCTCATGAGGCCGCTCTCCTCTGCCTGCTCGAGGAAGGAGAAGCCGAGTTCATAGCCCTTGGTGGCGCCGAAGAAGCGCACCAGGAAGGCGGGAACGTTGTAGATCAGGAAATAGACGATGGGCCCGAGCGGGTTGCCCATGGTCATGAGCGAGATGCCCACGGCGACGGCGATGACGCGGATGCACGACAGGAACACCGAGTCGCCGATGCCGGAGAGCGGGCCCATGAGGGCGGCCTTGACCGACGAGATCGCGGCGGGCTCGAGCTCGCCCTTGGCGACGCGCTCCTCCATGGAGGCCACGATGCCGCCGACGAAGGGCTGGAGCTGCGGGGTGACGTTGAAGAAGTCCATGTGGCGCGAGAGCGCGGACTTGTAGCCCTCAGGGTCGTCCTTGTAGATCTTCTTCAGCAGCGGATTCATCATCAGCGCGAAGGAGATGTGCATCTGGCGCGGATAGTTCCAGGAGTACTCGGTACCGAGGGCGCCGATGTTGGTCGCCATGTGGAGAAGGTCGCTCTTGGTCAGAGCTCCACCGTAGGCGTTCTGCTTCGTCTCGACATTAGAAGTCATCGTCTTCACCTGTCCCTTCGACTGCAACGGAAGCGGACTCGTTACCGTCCACGAAACCGGTCTTCTCGACGGCGATCACCACGGCGATGATGGCGACGCCGAGCACCGGCAGGCTGAGGTAGGCAGCCAGCGCGAAGCCGAGCACGAAGAACGGGATGAGACGCTTGTTAACGATCATGCGCATGAGCATGGCGAAGCCCATGGCGGGAAGGATGCCCGCCGCGACGCCCATGCCGTCGAACACGAACTGCGGAATGACGTTGAGAAGTCCCTGGACCTGCTCAGCGCCGAGATAGAAGCAGATGCCGACGACGAGGCCGCGCATGGCCGCCTTCGGGAAGCCCATCCACCAGTGCCAGAAGAGCAGCATACGGTCGTTGCCCTCCTCGGCCGCCTTGTCGGCGAACTGGAGGAAGAACGGCATGACCGCCGCGAGCAGATTGTACAGGCCGAGCGCGAGGACCGCGATCGGCATCGCGAGTGCGACGGCGGCGTCGGCGCCCTGGCCCAGGCTGATGGCGAAGGCCGTGGCGAGGACCGAGCCGACGTTGGTGTCGGGCGGCACGTAGGCGCCGACGGAGATCGAGCCCATGAAGAGGAGCTCGAGGGTCGCGCCAATGGCGAGACCGGACTGAAGGTCGCCCAGGATGAGGCCGATGATCGGGCTCAGCACGATGGGGCGGGCGACATAGAGCGAGCCGTAGCCGCCGTCGCATGCCGCGACGAACGACACAAGGCCAACGAGAAATGCCTGCATAAGCATGTGAAACCCCTTTTTACTCACTTACTTCAAGACGCTTGCGACGTCCACCTTCTTGTCGTCGACAAGGGGGCGGATCTCGCATTCGACGCCTCGGTCCATCAGCTCGCGTAGGATCGTAATCTCTTCCTCCTCAAGGAAGACCTGACGGCTGACCTGCGTGGTCGTCTTGCTCTCCTTGGTATTGCCGAGGTTCAGGCTCTTGATCTGGGGGCACCCGTCGAGGAGCCGCTTGGCCTCCGCGATGGTCTGCACCACGATGATGAGCTTGTACTTGTCGGTAACACCACTGTTGATGGCCTTGATCGAGTCGTCGATGGTCTTCATGACGAGCTTCACGCCGTCGGGCTTGCCGAGCTTCAGCGTCGTCTTCCACACCGGATCGTTGATCACGGTGTCACTGGCGACGAGGATGCAGTCGGACCCGAGACCGTGCGTCCACGAGAACGCGACCTGTCCATGGAGCAGACGATGGTCTACACGTACCAGCTTGATCATGCTGTTCACCTCCTCGAAACCCTCGATGGCGATACGTTCTCTAGAACTCGTCGTCCTCGTCTGCGGCAGCGAAGGTGTCGTTGCAGTACACCGGCCGCACCTCGGGCGACGACACGATTGAGCGAATCGATTCGGCTAGATCCGCATCTTCGGCAAAGGAAAGCTGGAGCAGCAGCGGGAGGTTCATGTTGGTGACGACGTGCAGGCCGGGACGGCTGGCGAGGCGCTTGAGGAACTCGTTGTTGACCGATCCCCCGAGCACGTCGGTGCAGACGATGACCTCGTCCTCGGCGGGGATCCCGGCGAGCGCCTGCTCGACCTCGTACGCGATGTCGTCATGACCGTCGACGAACGCCGTGAGGACCGTCACGCCCTCGCGGGCGCCGAAGACGAGCTCGAGGCTCTCAAGCAGGCCCTGGGAGAAGTGCGCGTGGCTGGCGACGATGAGATGCTTCATAGCTGTGCCTCCTGAATCGATTTGTTGAACTGGTCGATCGACTGGCGGTCCGCCGCGGCGGGATCGGCGAGGTACCGCGCGGAGGCGGACTCGACCGAGAGGACGCCCTCGTATCCGTAAGTCGCGAGATCGGCGAGGTCCTGCGCCATATTGCGGGAGCCGTCGCCCCAGGCGAGGTGCGTCGCCGTCTCGTCGACGTCGACGAAGTGGCAGTGCGCGACGCGGCTGCCGAAGACGTCGAAGTAGCCCTTGATCGTGTCGTTCGCGCGGGCCATGGCGCCCGTGTCGAGGCAGACCTTGAGGGCGCCCTCATCGACGGCGTCGATGAGGCGCTTGAGGTCGGCGACCGTGTTGACGAGTACCGACTCGCGCTCCTGGAGCGCCTCAATGGCAAGGGTCATCCCCTGCTCGCCGGCATAGCGGGCGACGCGGCGGAGCATGGCCACGCTCCGCTCCCAGGCCTCGTCGGCGGACTCGTCCAGAAACGCCCATCCGCTCGTGACGACGACCTGGTTGGCACCGATCTCGCAGGCGACGTCGACCGCGCGACCGAAGTACGCCCGCACGCGCTCGGCGAGCGCGAGATCCGCCGTCGCCATGTTGTGCGGCTTGGGGTTGGTCTGCTCGGGGCAGATGCCTATGACCTTGACCCCGTACGCGTCCTCGAGGCGCTTCAGCCGCTCGACGGGGTCGTTCTGGGCGTAGTCCATGTAGAAATGCATGGGACCGGTCCAGAGCTCCACCGCCTTGTAGCCGCTCTCATGAGCGGAAGCGAAGAACGATTCGAGGGTATGGAAGCGATGGTGGTTGTTCATCGCCGCGAGTTCGAGGTGCATCGAGCGCCCTCCCTAGACGATCGGATCGAAAGGGGCGGGCACCGCTGGCACGCAAGTGCGTATGCGGCGCCCGCTCGGTCGGACTAGTAGTCGAACTGACGATAATAGCGGCGATACTGCAGGTTGTGACGGGTGTAGGTCTCGTAGTGGCGCGACAGGCGCTCGGTGGTGAGCGCGGTCAGGATCATCGGCGAGACGAGCACGCGGAACTTGGGGTCAAGGCCGTCGATCGCATACTCGGCGGTATCGATGATGACGAGCTTGTCGGTGTGCTCGCGGCAGAACATCTCGACGCGGTTGTCGAGTGCGCGGCACTCGTCCTCGCCCTTGAAGAGGAATACGGGGACGCCGGGCTCAACGAGCTCGAGCGTGCCATGGAAGAAGTCGGGACTCGAGACGGCGCGGGTGCGCACCCACTGCATCTCCTCGAGGATGCACATAGAGAACAGCACGGTCTCTCCCCAGAGGGCGCCGGAGCCGACGAAGATGCTGTAGGACTCGTGCGCGTAGGCGCGGGCGATCTCCTCGGCGCGGGGATCGAAGCTCTTCCTGATCTCCAACAGGTCATTGAAGATGTTCTTGGTCTGTGCGACGTAGGCGTCGTAGTCGGGGAAGTCGCCGCGGCGGTTGAGCAGACGCAGCGTGAGAATGTTGAACATGTAGTAGCTGAAGTCGCAGCGGCCGGTAATCGCCGGGGACGGGATCACGGTGGTGGCGAGCTTGCCGAGCGTGGTGTCCGCCTTGGTGAAGGCAACGACCTCGATGCCGGCGTCGACCATCTTCTTGACGGCGGCGACGATCTCCTTGGTGTCACCGGAGGCGGAGGCGGTAATCACGATGGAGTCCTTGTTGAGGTGCTTGTTGCCGAGCACATCGAACTCGGCGGCGTTCACCAGGAAGGCATCGAGCTCGGGGGCGTACTTGTCGACGAAGTAGACCTGCGGGCCGAGCTCGTCGTAGGTTCCGCCCATGCCCAGGTAGATCAGGTTGGAGTAGCCGCGATCATGGAGCTTATCGGCGATCGCCTCGATCTCGGGGGTCTTGGCGACGACGGCGGCGCCGTCCGCGAGGTACCCCTCGATATCCATCTTGGGCAGCGAAATCTTCTCTTCGACCATGGGTATCTCCCCTCGTGTCTTGCGACGTGACCGGACGGAGAACGGGCCCTGCGCCCTCCTCCGCTACAAGGGAAGATATCAAATAGTTGTATAACGCTCTATTACGTATTCTTTAAACGGTAGATATTGGCGGTGAATGGTACGTTATATGACGTCTCTACTTTATTTTCATCATGGTGTCGCCGTGCCGAGGTCGCGAAAACGCCGACCGGAGCCGGATCTGAACCAGGATTGAATCGCCGTCAGGATCGAATTTGCAGCTGAAACTGAATCTCCGGCGGCCCGGATCCGCATCAGACGGATCCGCATCAGAGGCGGAACTTGTAGTTCCTGGCGACGATGAACTGACTGCCGACGTATATGGGCTCGTTACCCTGCCCCACGAACAGGCCGTCGATCTGGAACAGCGGCTCGTTCTCGGAGACGTCGAGCATCTCTGCCTGCTTGGCCGTCGCGCGGACCATGCTCAGCTCCGTCTGCCCGAGCGTCATGGGTATGAGCCCGGTGCGCTCCTTGATCAGCTCGTACGTCGAGTTGTCGTCCAGGGGGACATCGAGGAAGAACGAGAACAGGCTCGGATTGAACAGGTTGTCCTCGATCATGAGGGGGCGTCCGTCCGCGGTCCTGATGCGCACGATCCTCACGGCCTTGCCCGCGCCGGCCTCGCCGAAAAACGCGCTCGTCCTGGGATCGGCGTCGACGAGCTCGCGCGTGACGAGCCGGGCGCCCGGGACGAGGCCGTTGGCCTGGCAGGTCTCGGAGAAGCCGATGGTGAAGCCCTGCGACTCGATATTCTCCTCGGGTGCGTGCTTGGGGTTGACGAACGTGCCCTTGCCCTGCCGCTTGGTGAGCACGCCGCTCTGCTGGAGCTCCTTGATGGCGCGGCGGATGGTGATGCGGCTCACGCGGTAGATGTCGCCCAGCTCGATCTCCGAGGGGATCTTGTCATTGGGAGCATAGAGCCCCGAGGCGATATCGCGCTTGATATCGCCCATGAGCTGCTTATAGAGGGGTTCTTGCGACGATGGGTTGAGTTCCGAAGGCATGGCGTACCGAGCACTTTCTGAGATCTGACATTCCAAACCGTAGTATAGCAGGGGCGGCATTCGATTCGTAAGACGTCTCCATACATCAGCCGACGTCTCAAGTGCCCCAAGGACCAACGAGTCCGAGTGCACAGGACCTCCTCCCCTGACACCCAAAGCCCCGAACAAGAAGAGCGCGGCCGCCGAGATGACGACCGCGCCTGGATTCGGCAGTATGTTGCCGGCCCCGCAGGACCGGTGCCAGCTCCTTTGACTAGTAGGAGAACTGGCGATAGTAGCGGCGATAGTCGAGGTTGTGCTTGGTGTAGGTCTCGTAGTGCTTGGAGAGGCGCTCATGCATGGTCGCCGTGGCGATGAACGGCGAGATTAGCGGGCGGAACTCGGGATCGAGGCCGTCGATCGCGTACTCGGCGGTGTCGATAACGACCAGCTTGTCGGTGTACTTCTCGCAGAAGGCCTCGACGCGGTTGTCGAGCGCACGGCACTCGTCCTCGCCCTTGAGCAAAAACACGGGAACGCCGGGCTCCACGAGCTCGAGCGTGCCGTGGAAGAACTCGGCAGAGGTGACCGAGCGGGTGCGTACCCACTGCATCTCCTCGAGGATGCACATCGAGAAGAGCACGACCTCGCCCCAGAGGGCGCCGGAGCCGACGAAGATGCTGTAGGGCTCGTGAGCGTAGGCGCGGGCGACCTCGTTGGCCTTGTCCTCGAACTTGATGCGAATGTCTACCAGGTCATGGTAGAGGTTCTTGGTCTGGTCGAGGAAGCGCTGGTAGCCGTCGAACTCGCCGCGGCGGTTGAGGAGACGGAGCATGAGCACGTCGAAGAGCATGTAGGTGTAGTCGCAGCGGCCGGTGGCGACGGGGGCGGCGATAACGGTCGAGGAGACCTTGCCGAGCGGGGTCTCGGGGCGGGTGAACGCGACGACGCGGATTCCCTCGGCGGAGATCTTGGTGGCGGCCTCGACGATCTCCTTCGTGTCGCCGGACGCGGAGGCGGTGATCACGACAGAGTTCTTCTTGAGGCGGTTGTGGCCGAGGACGTTGAACTCGGCGGCGTTGATCAGATGGACCTCGACCTCGGAGTACTTGTTCATGAAGTAGCGCACCATGTCGAGCTCGTCAAAGGTGCCGCCGATGCCCAGCAAAAAGATGTTCTCGTACCCCTCGTCGTGGATCTTGTCGGCGACAGCCTCGACCTCGGCGCGCTTGGCGATGGTGGCGTCGCCGTCGCGCAGGTACTGGTCGATGTCGAATTTGATCAGCTGGATGGTCTCGGTCTCAGACATGACGTTCCTCCTTATTGGAACATATCGTTATAAGACGTTATGTATTATAGCAAGGACCTTTTGCTCATCCGCTCCGGTGACGAACGGTTGGTATTCGTCGGTGAACGGCTTTGAGGCTAGGAAAGGAGCTCCTCGAGGGCGCGGGCGATGCCGTCCTCGTTGTTCGTGGCGGTGATCATATCCGCCGCGTCCCTCGCCTCCTTGCCCGCGTTGCCCATGGCGACGCCCATCCCCGCCGCGGCAAGCATGCTCGCGTCGTTCTGGCCATCCCCGAAGGCGATGACCTTGGAGATATCGATCCCGCGCTGGGGCAGCGCCTTTCTGAGCGCGTTGGCCTTGTCGATCCCCGGCGCCGTGAACTCGAAGTAGAAGTCCGCCGTGAACGTGCAAGAGAGGCGGTCGGCAAACGGTGCCGCCATCTCGGCATGGTGCTCGACAAGATAGGTGTCCGTGCCGGCGACGAGCACCTTGTCCTGCGGAAGGCGGCACCATCCCACGATGTCGTGGACCTCGTGCACGCGCAGATCGCACATGTCCCGCTCGTACTTGATGATGTTCTTCGCGACCCCCTTGTGGAGGATCTCGCAGCGGCACGCTTCCTCTACATAGAGGCGGTCGCCGTCGACGAGCATGGGGATCACGTCGAATTCCCGCATGTGCGCAAGCACGGCCCGCGCGTCTCCCTCGGACATGGGCTGATCGAACAGGAGCTCCCCCGTGGCGGCATCGCGGACCTGGGCACCGTTGTAGGCGAGCAGCATGCCCCCGTGGGACTCGAGTTCGAGCTCGCGGGCGATCCTGCGAAGCCCGTGCGCGGGCCGGCCCGATGCGAGAATCAGCCTCACGCCCTTCCGCTCGGCCTCGAGGAGCGCCTCCTTGGTGCGCGGGGTTATGCGCTTGCTGTCGTCGGTGAGGGTGCCGTCGATGTCGAGGGCTATCGCCTTTACCTCCATCGCCGTCCCCTATCGAGCGGCGTCGCCGAGGTAGTCCTCGACCGCGCCGATGACGTCGGGGATGCCGTCGACGATCGCGTTCGCCTCGGCCTGCGTGAAGTTGAACCGCTCCTCGCGCTTGGCGATCGTGTAGATGCCGGCGCCGCGGGCAGCCTCGATGCCGTAGTCGGAATCCTCGACGGCGCAGCACGACGACGCCGGAAGCCCGAGCTTCTCGAGCGTCAGCAGGTAGATCTCGGGATGGGGCTTGCTCTGCTTGAGCTCGTCGCCGCTCTCCACGACCTCGAAGAACTCGGCGAGCCCGCACACGTCGAGCACCTTACGTATGTAATGCAGAGGCGACGAGGACGCCAGCGCGAGCCTCAGGCCGCGCTCTCTCAGGGCGGCGAGCGTCTCGGGGACGCCCGGATTCATGATCGCCGCGTGGTCGATGGGGTTCCGCTTGCTGTACTCGTGCTCGAGCGCGGCGATCTCCTCGCCGGAGAGGCGCTCGCCCAGAGAGCGCTCCCACCACATCTCATAGTAGCGGCGCTCCACCTTGCGCGAGGACCCGGCGAGCAGGTTCCATTCGTCGATCGAGACCTCGACTCCACGCGACGCGAAGAACCGCTGATGGAGGTCGCGGTACGCGATCTCGGAGTCTATGAGCACGCCGTCCATATCGAAGATGACGGCATTGGTTGCTGACATGGCAAGCATCCTCTCGATTGTCACAGGTGTACATGGAGCCGAGCGCACAGAGAGCGCCCCTCCCGGGAGCGCGTTCCGTCGCATGCGCGGGTGGACGCGCTCGCCTCGCCGGCCCGCGCGGCCTCCCACTCGCGCTGCTCCCAGACGGGGTTCACGACGAGGCTCCCTATGATCAGGACCGTGCCGACGAGCGCAAAGCGGCCGAACGACTCGCCGAAGATCAGATGCGACCAGACCGGCGCGAACACCACCTCGAGCATGGTGATCAGGTTCGCCGTGAGGGGCGGCACGCGCAGGATCCCGTGGGCGAGGCAGACGTTCGCGATGCCGGTGCTCACGACGCCCGCCGACACCATGAGCGCCCATTCGGACGGGAGGACCGCCCCGAGGCGGGGAATGAAGGCGATGCCGGGGATCATCATGAGACAGCAGCTGATCATGGACGACGTCACCGGGGATGAGCCGTGCTTGGAGTTGAGGAAGAACATGAGCCCGAAGAACGCCCCCGAGACGATCGCCAGGACATTGCCGAGCATGCTCTCGGTCGACAGGCTGTCGAAGAAGAACACCACCATGCCCGTCAGCGCCATCACGATGATGAAGAGCCTGCGCGCCGGAGGAACGCGCCGTTGCTCGATGGCCTCGTACAGCGCGACGAACGCCATCGAGCTCTACTGGAGCACGATGGCGCTCCCCACGGTCGTGAGCTTGTTGGCGTAGGTGAACGTAAGGCTCATGAAGCAGGCCGACACGCCGGCGGCCAGAACGAGCCTCGAGAACCTGATCGTCGGCCTGATGATCAACAGGTAGAACGCAAGCGCCACCGCAGACGAGACCACACTGATCAGAAAACCCTCTTGGCTGTTGAGCTTGATGAATATCCCCGAGAAGCTCCAGGCGAGCGCCGTTCCCAGAAGCGCGGCGTATCCGCTTCCCATGCCTTGGATCCCTCCCCTCCCCGCATGTGCGCAGCGCGGGACGCCGAGCGGCGCCACAAGGCAGATCGCTCGACGAACCCCGCGAAATCGCTGGCCGGGTGCGGTCGACTAGTAATCGAACTGATGGTAGTAACGGCGGTACTTGAGGTTGTGTTTGGTGACCGTCTCGTAGTACCTGCCCAGGCGATCGGTCATGAGGACCGTGAGGATCCACGGGGAGACGATGACGCGGAACTCAGGATCGAGCCCGGGGATCGCGTACTCGGCGGTATCGATGATGACGATGTCCTTGTCGCCCGTCCTGTGGACGTTATTGGTCAGAAACGCCTCGACGCGCTCGTCGAGCTTGCGCTTCTCGTCCTCGCCCTTGAACAGGAACACTGGGACGCCCTCCTCGACCAGCTCGAGCGTGCCGTGAAAGAAATCGGCGGACGAGATGTAGCGCGTGCGCTTCCACTGCATCTCCTCGAGGATGCACATGGAGAAGAGGATCGTCTCGCCCCACAGCGCCCCGGATCCGATGAACATGGTATAGGGCGCCAACGCGTACTTCTTGGCGAGCTCCTCGGCGGTCGGCTCGAACTTCTTGCGGATGTCGAGCATGTCCTTCCAGATGTTCTTAGTCTGCTCGATGAACAGATCGTACTTGGGGAAGCATCCGCGACGGTTGAGCAGGCACAGACCGAAGCAGTCGGCGAGGTAGTAGCCCTTCTCGCATCCACCAGCGCCGTGGTCGCTCGCCATCTTGACGCACATGTCGGCTCCGACCGCCTGGCCGATGGGCCCGTCGGGACTCGTCATGGCGATAACGCGGACGCCCATGTCCTTCATCTTCTTGACCGCCTCGAGCACCTCGGGGGTGGTTCCGGACTCCGAGGCGGTGAGAACGACGGAGTTGGAGGTCATGCGCTTATGACCCGAGACGTTCCACTCGGCGGCATGGATCAGGTAAACCTCGAGATCCCTGTCACCGAACTTATTCATGAGATACTCGAGCTGCATGAGCTCGTCCCAAGTGCCGCCGACGCCCATGAGAAACACCGCGTCATAGCCCTCGTCGGCAACCTTGTCGGCGAGGTCGCGCATGAGCTTGCCGGTCTCGACTAGATTCCTTCCGTCCTCAAGGTAACCATCCTGATCGAAGTTCATGATTTCGATCTTCTCAGTCTCCGCCATGAGTTCTCCCTTTCAGTTTCCGTAGTCCGAAACGTCCGGTCAGGGGCCTATTCCCCTTCCCGACTAGCATAGCAACCAAAATGTATAACGTTATATAACGTCTGTAGACGGTTGGCTTTGCTCCGCGAGCGGAATTCCCTTACCGGGAGTTGACCGAAGTGCACCGAAACCAAGATCTAAGCTCTGGAAGATCGGCTGTTTCCAAAATCTCGTCTATTGGGTGTTATTATCCGGTCATGCCGAGTACAGCCAAGCGCCCCAACCGTCTCACCTGCGGCTTCTTTGAGACAAAGGAGGCCTCTACTCGGACAGTCGCTGAAAATACACCCAATAGATGAGGCTTCGTGAGTTCGTGTGGGTAGGGGTCACGCCGCCGCCCTGCCGGGTAGCGCGGGCCTGAGGTCCGAGCACCTGAGCATCACGAGCGCTATCAGGTTGTCGATGTTCCTGAACCCGTAGCCCTGCCTGACCGCCACCTTGATCTTGTTGTTCACCGCCTCGACGCGGGCGTTCGAGACCCCGAGCTCGATCGACCTCAGGACGCCCTCCCGCTTGCGCCTCACCTTCCTCGAGAGCTCCACGAACTGCGGGATCCTGCAGCGGCACGCCCACGAGAGCCACCGGTCGAGCGAGGCGCGGGCGTCCGCCGGGTCGCCGCGGAAGACCGCCCTCAGCTCCTCCTTGAGCAGGTATCCGCGCCACAGCGCCGTCCCCGAGCGCCTGGGCGCCCCGAGCGCCGAGGCCTGCCCCTCGCTGAGGTCCTCGGGGTTCTTGAGCAGCGGGAACCTGAGTGTTGTCAAGTAGTTTTGAGCAGAAGGGCAATAACTTTTGAGCAGGATGAGCATGGGATTTGCGCACCGTTTTTGAGCACCCGCCACTACATCAGGGCGTGGCGCACGCGGTACGATTCACCCTTGAACTGCACGAGCCTGCCGTGGTGGACGATTCGGTCGATGACCGCGGCCGCCATCTGGTCGTCCCCGAAGACCGACCCCCAGCGGGAGAACTCCAGGTTCGTGGTGATCACGACCGACTGGCGCTCGTAGGCGTCGGCGAATACCTGGAACACGAGGCGCGCCCCGTCGGCGTCGAGCGGCGGGAAGCCGAGCTCGTCAATGACGAGCAGGGCCGCGCGGCCGATTTGCGACGCCTCCCGGTCGAGCCCGCCCTCGTCGCGTGCGCGCCGAAGGCGCATGACCGGCGACGACGCGGTGAAGAAGCGGGCCCCCGTGCGCCTGTCGCAGGCCAGCTGGCACAGGGCGCTCGCCATGTGCGTCTTGCCCGTGCCGACGTCGCCCATGAGGGCGAGGTCCTCCCGGCGCTCGAGGAAGGCCAGCGACAGAAGGTCGTCCCGCCCGAGCCCGTCGGGCCACGAGACCGCCTGTATTTGGTCAAGAAAAGTTTCGTAAATCAGACGTTACCAAATACAGAAGGCGCCGGCCGCCGGGTGAACGGCGGCGCGGGAGGGCGCCTCAGGGCCTCTTGTAGACGTACCAGACAGGGCCGAACCGGTAGAGTCGCCTCGTCTCGTCGCGGCTCATCAGCGTGAGGATCACGTCGTAGCGCCAGCCGACCTCCCCGTTCGACTTATCCACGACGCGTTCGCGGCGCTCCACCCTGACTATCTCGAACACCCGGCCGTCGGGCCACTCGATCGCCAACGGCGTCGTCTCGCCCCGCTCATCGACCCTGAGTCTCACGGCCACCGCGACCCTCTTGTCCACTCCAGCCTCCTTATAACAGAACACAAGTTCTATCTATTCTAGCGTGAAACGACCGCCTGCCCGACAGAATAGGCATCGAAGAATCGCCAGGAAAGGATGCTACGTCTCGTCAAACACCAGTCCCAATCACCGCGAGGGCAATGGATGAAGAGACCCGTAAACAGGAAAAAGGTACGCCGTCCGAATCCAAGAGGGAAGCTAATTCACCAGATTGTGACCGCGGACGAAACGAAGCTAGCTGCCCCATGATGCTCGTCACAACATTCAGTGGAGGATGGAAATGCCGGATGAGCTGTAAAGAGCATTACCATATACGCAACGCTCGAACCCGATCCGCCCTCGCAGCTACGCGCACATATCATGCCTCACGCCCCCGATAATATCCGAATACAAGCACATATAAGATCGCGCGCGAAACCGTGGTGTAAGAGTCCGGTCCCGCCTCGGCGGTGCATCCGGGGCGCCCATCAAGACTAGGACCGCCTGCCCGCCTGGTCAAGCGCCTCGGCGACGACGTCGGCGGCCCGCCGCTCGGCGGTCTTCAGCTCGAGCTCGGTGGGCACCGGCCGCCTCCTCTCGTTCCACGCCTCCGCGGTAACCTCGCGGCTGAACATGCGGCGCTGCGACCACGCGTCCTCCTCGCCGATCAGGACGGCCCCCACGAGCCTCACCAGGGACCCCCGCGACGGGAACGACTGCACCACCTTGGCGCGCCGCTTTATCTCGCGGTTCGCGCGCTCCTGACGCTTCTATTGGTGTCAAGAGGCGATTCCGGCTTCCAATGGGAAGCCGTCGTCTATCCATTGCCTGTAGCGCAGCGCCAGCTCCCGGAACTGATGGTGGCCGAGCTCCAGGTCGCAGAGTGTCGAAGCTGTGACGCCGAGAGCGATTGCCGCGTCTTTTTGAGAAACCCCAGATGCGATTCTTTCAGCCCGCATTTCAGGCCCCTTCCCCTCGATGGGTACATCGTAGGGATGCATGATAAGGCGGTACGCCTCACGCGCTATGTAGCGTTTGACGCATCTTCGTATCTCTCGATCGGAAAGCCCTTCGGCCCTGCGCCTCTCGATGTATTCGGTCGTCCTCGGGTCCGTCCTCATCCTGTGCATCGCGATGATATGAAGGGCCTTGTTGGCGTTCCTGTTGCCACCGCGATTCAGCCTGTGACGCTCCACCTTGCCGCTCGAGGCCCTTATCGGCGAAACGCCGCACAGAGCTGCGAACGACGCTTCGGAGCCCATCCTTTCCGGGTTATCCCCTGCGGCTATCGCGAGCATGGCGGCAGAAATCGGGCCGCAGCCGTACATGGACGCAAGCGCCGGGTTGCCCGCCTTCAGTGTCCTCTCGATGCGCTCCTCAAGCAGCCTTGCCGACCTCCTCGCCTCGGCCCAGACCCTCCCCAGTGCGGCGAGGGAGAACATCACGGCGTCGCAGATGGGATCGGCCTCGGCCTCGTCCCATCCTGCGAGCACGCCCATCATCTTTGCGGTCCCGAGCCTCTCGAGGCGCGCCCTGATCTCATCGGGCCCTTTCCTGACCGTTGCCAGGGCAAGGTTTGCCAGGGATGTGCACTGCTTGACGAGCTCCTCCCTTGCGACGGTCATGTTCCTCACCTCCTCAACCCATCCGTCCTGGGATTTGGGCACGGCGAGGTTCTCGCCGGAAAGAGCCTGCTTTGCCGCCCTCAGCGCGTCGGCCGCGTCGTCCTTGTCGCATCCGGGCCCGCGCCTCGGCCTTCCCGGGGTTATGACCTCGTAGCAGGCAATGCCGTATGCGGCCATCGCCCTCACGAGCCCTGCGCCATAGGTGCCCGTGCACTCCACGCCTGCGGCCACGGGGCTGCCCAGCCTGCGGATCTCGTCGCACAGCTTCCTGTAACCCTCGGGGTCGGTGGCGAACTCCCCCGAGAAGAGCTCCGACCCTCTCGCGTCAACCACGCTGAGCCAGTTGGTTGCGGCGTGCGTGTCGACCCCTGCCCACACGGCGTCTTCCGCGACGTTCCCATACTCCACCTTCATGCAAACCGCCTTCCTCGCCGAACGCGACCTCTCGGTGTATCATCTTCGCGCGATGGCGGGGCCGCGGACAGTGCACCGACGGGACGCAGGATGTGAGCGCGTTTCTGCCCCATGCTTCTATCAGGTCACGCAGGCTCCGCCTCGTGCGCGCAGGCAGCCGGGACAGGTCAGGAGAAAGACAGCCTGAACGTCAGATCGTTGTGGGGTCACCGGATGCCTAAGCGCATGCTATGTCCGGAATGACAGGCGTGTAACCCCGGGCAGGTTCGAATTATCGGTGCACGTTGTCGGTGCGGATCTTGCGCCAGTGGGAGGAGGGGAAGTCCATGTAGACGAGGCGGTCCTCCTGCGCGCCGGCGAGGCACGCGGCCGCGGCCGGGGAGAACGACTCGATCTCGCCGGCGGCGCGGCGCAGCGCGGCGCGCGCCACCAGCGGGTCGCGCTGCGCGAACACGGCCCTCAGGAGCTCGACCGCGCGCGCCTGGTCGTGCCTGTTGCGCACGTGGCCGGCCACGTCGCGCATCAGGTGGACGCAGCGGCGCCGCCGCGACGCCCCCTGGAACCTCTCGGCGATGGCGCGCTTGAGCCCGCCGTGGGCGTCGGAGACCACGAGCCGGGCCCCGTCGAGCCCGCGGTCCCTGAGGTTGGCGAGGAAGCGGTCCCAGTCCGCGTAGCTCTCGGTGTCCATGACGTCCGCGCCGCAGAAGTGCTTGCAGCCGTCCTCGCCCAGCGCGATGGCGGTGACGATCGCCTGCGAGACGCTCCTGCCCTCCACGCGGCACTTGACCCATGTGGCGTCGAGCCACAGGTAGCACCAGCGCTGCCAGCCGAGCGGCCTGGTCCTGAACTCGTCGACCTCGGCGTCGAGCGAGGCGCACATGGACGACACGCGCGAGCTGGACATCGAGTCGAGCCCCAGCTTGCGCGCCACGGCCTCGACCTTCCTGGTCGACACGCCCTGCACGTACATCTCGGTGATCGCGGCGGCCAGGGCGGCGTCGGCGCGGCCCCAGCGTCTCAGGATGTCGTCGGGGAAGTAGGTGCCCTTCCTGAGCTTGGGGACCTCGAGCGTGAGATCCCCGGCGGTGGTGGACAGCCCGCGCTCGCGGTAGCCGTTCCTCGAGTTCACGCGCTCCTCGGAGCGCTCCCCCCAGGGGGCGCCGCACGCCTCGTCGGCCTGCATGGACATGAGCGCGTTGAGCACGGTCTCGGACATCCTGGCGGTCGCCTCCCTCAGGTCCCGGCAGCCCTCGAGTATCTCGAGGAGCACGTCCTTGAACACGGGGTCGCTTGAAAGTAGTACATTGTCCTTGGTGGCCATCGGGTCTCCCTTCGTTGGAACCGTTACGGTGTTCGCACCGATGATTCTAGACCGATGGCCTCTGTCTCGCCCTCGAGGTGCAGGATGTCCTTGGCGATGAAGGCGTAGCGGCTGCGGG
>ERZ834694.1502-NODE-1502-length-20467-cov-2.841417_pt1 | contig 20467 bp, 17 predicted proteins | sample MGYA00519691_ERZ834694 | MGnify/ENA primary metagenome ERZ834694 (study PRJEB31850, sample SAMEA3708758) | human gut metagenome | biome: human gut; feature: human-associated habitat; material: faeces | place: China | collected 2014 ... | reverse complement strand
TAACGTGGCTGAATGTACCTGGCATGTGAGTACAGATCAGGAAAACGTTTCACCTATTCAGCTGAATCTTAATAACTATATAAGTATAATGGACTTATCCCAAGGCATGTTGTCGCATCAGTGGGTTGTGTCGGATGATGGTACAAAGTTCCTTAATGGTAAGATGGAGTGGGGACAGACAGACTATACAAACCTGATTGATGAATCCATCCCTCATACCAACGATTTGAAAACCATACATGTGTATTTCACTAAACCCGGTGACCATACGGTACGTTTGTGCAATACTTTCCGCAGACAGGTTGTATATCCATATTCGGTGTATGACGACAATACCGGAGGATATATCAAAAAATATTGTTATGCTAAGCAGGAGGGTGATGTATATGTGATGGATACAACTTTCCATATCCGCGTGTATGATCCTAACCTCGTACCGGCCGTAAAGGTATACAGTGATCCGGAGTGTACACAGGAAATAAAGACCGGAATAGTCGGTGGAACTGAGGAAGCTCCCGAATACGAAAAATACGAACTTGAATATGGTAAGTCTGTCTATATTAAGGACGATTCATACGGATTGCCTAACAAATGGACTTTCAAATGTGCGGATACTGGCGTAAATGACGAATTAACCAGTTTTGACACTCCATACCAGTTCACTGCAAAGAAATTCAGCGACAAGCCATTGCTTCTTTCCATGACAATAGAAAGAACTTCTGCCAGTGAGGGTAAAGGTAAGTACACTCCAAAAGCTTCGCCAAAAACTCTTGTTGTGCCTTTGGCTATTACAGTAGTACCTAGTGATGATCCTATTACTTATAACATCCGTCAGATTGACCAAACACACATTGCTATAGATTTGGATAATTCTGAGTTTGGATATAAAGAGATAAATCCATCATCTCTAAAGCTTACTTACTCCAACTCGTATAACAGACCGTCAGCTGTCAGTGGTAGCGTAAACATCACAGCAGCAGAAGTAAACAAGCAAAGCAGATATGAACTGATTCTTACTTTGGTTGAGAAAATCTATAACACAGATGAACTGACCCTTACAGGAACTTTAACTGAAGCGTTGGTTGGAAATCAGAACCTTGAGATAAAGGCTACAGCTCCAAACGTAGCGACTACTTTTGGTGCGTTCCTGGATGAAGATTTTGAAAATCCTGACACATATGCCGACTGGAAAGTTATTGATGCCGATACCAAAACACATCCTGTAGTTCCTTCACAGGTTGTGGACAATCCTCTGAAGGATGGAATAAACAACAGTGCAAAATGTATGTTTGTCGAAGCATTTGACCGATGCAGGGCATTACTCTCCAAGACATTTACTGGTGGTAAAGGTACATATACTTTCAGCTACAAATATTATACACCGGGGTATAAACAGGGTAAGGGTATGAGTCCGTATTTCGTTCCGGCAGGTAAAGAAGGAGCTGAAGATATGACATGGCAGAGCAATAAACCATGGTGCGGCATTGTGAATGGCTCCGACAGCAAATGGATGTCGGCCACAACCACTGTGACTTCAAAGGCTGAAATGGACAATATATTGCTCAGTATGCGCTTTAATGCCTTTAAGGATAATATTTATTTTGACGATATATTCTTCGGATATATTGAAGTAAGACCATAATAAATTATAGTAACAATGAAGCTAATAGATAAAATTTATAAGACAATTACATTCTTATGTGCTTTGGTTTTGTTCGGAGCATGTGATAATGACAAATGGGCTGAGGTAGAACTTGATTCTACTCCCGTGTATGAACTTACCTATCTCAAGAATGTGGAAACAGGAAAGACAGGCGAGGTTTCCAAGTTTTCTGTTTATCGCGAATTGTTCGACCTCATTGCCTGGAAGAATGACTATCAGACTTTGAGAATGAATAAGATCGAGTTCTTTGCCGAGTCGTCTGAGGCTCCTTCGGAATTGCCCGAGTGGCTGAAAATCAATTCGGATACAGAAAAATATCTCTCATTCTCTTTCAATGAAGTCTATACTGAAAAGGAAGAAGTTATCAATCCTGAAACAGGCGATAAAGAAGAACAGGAAGTGACGAAGAAGAGAATGTTCATGTTTGAAGGTAAGAAAGAAAATAACTCAAGTGGCGGTTACGGCCATCTTACTGTTACTGAAAACGACGGAACAGAAGTTGAATATGAAGTGGTGCTGAACGATGTACTCAAACCGGCCGATTTCTGATATTAGTGTTTAAACAGAAGTGATAATCTTAATGGCAGGGAATACTTTAATTGAACTATCGGAGTGTTCTCTGCCTTTTAAATTTTGATAATACAATGAATAACATAATTCTTACAGCTTTGTCTGTGTGTTTGTCTTTCTCGGTTTTTCCTTTATCATCTTCCGAGAATAAGACTTATAACACTACTGTCACAGTGGATTATGCCACTCAGAGATACCTGAATGATGTATCGGCACTTGACAGAGGTAAATATTTCAATATACACACATCTAAAGATTCTGATCCAGATGTCAGGAAATTTCTTGCAGATTACGGTGTAGGAATCGGCCGCTCTTTCTGGGGACCGTTCTCTTATTCATATGGCAAGACAAAAAAGGTTGGCGAATATCCTTTTTCAGAAAAGCCTTTGAACTACACTGATTTGAAGGAAACAAAACGATATGTCGCTACGGAACATGCCAACGCGCGTACCATACAATGGGGCATAGACCCAGTGAAGGCGGGTGCATGGGCTGCCGAATACTATTCCAAGCATGTGAAAGGGGCAGTTCCTGAATTTTTCGAACCCATTAACGAACCCTTTGTCCATGCACGCGACAAATGTTTCAATATGCATGGTCAGGAAATGAGGATGCTCATGGCAGATTTTTATGCACAGACAGGAAAGCATATTCACGCTGAGCCAAGTCTGAAAAAAATGAAAATCATTGGATATGCCGCGGCATATCCGGCTATGGAGTTGCGCGATTTCGACCATTGGAATAATACTATGAAGATGTTCATTGACCGTGCCGGGGAGTACATGGATGGCTTGTCGGTACATCTTTACGATGGAATAAACATAGTAGGCAAGAGTTCCCGCCGTTCGGGAAGTAATTCCGAAGCTATTCTCGACCTTATGGAAAACTACTCGTTCATCCGCTTGGGGAAAGTTCTTCCTCTTGCCGTAACCGAATATGGAGGAATAGACAACACTTCCAAAGGATATCATCCGATAGCCTCTGTACGAACTGTCGCTTCGTTCAATCATATACTGTTCAATCTTCTTGAACGCGAAGACAAGATGCTCATCTCAATACCCTTTGTTTCTGACAAGACCGAATGGCATATAACGAAACAATATAATTTCGAACCATACGGAGCTGCTTTATTTGTTGCCAACAATCCTTACGACTTGAAGAATACCGCATGGAAACTGAACGACAAGAAATATTTCTTCAAGTTATGGAAGGATGTGAAAGGCGAACGTGTAGATATTGTTTCCGACAATCCGGACATACAGGTGGCAGCTTTTAAGGACGATGACAGGCTTTACATAGCTATCGACAATCTTGATGACTATACACATAAGGTAAACTTGAAAAACGTACTGAATTGGAAGGGTGTAGATAATGTTTCAGTGCGCTCTTTGAAGATGATTTTCGATAAAGGTATAGTTTATGATGAAAAGACGCTGAACTCTATGCCTCAAAGTATTGACATTATAAAAGATGAGACAATAATATTGTGTGCCGACATCAGCCGTAAAAAGTATTCAAACAGAATAGTTCGTACTAAATATTATAGCAACACTTATCTTCAGCCGGTGGAAGCCGGAAAACCAATTGTGTTTGATTTCGATGGTCTGAAACCGGGTACAGGAAGAGCTGTTCTGCGTATGTCAATAGGCAGGAAGCACGAGATGTCGAAGAAACCTGAAATAATGGTTAATGGCAAGAAAGTCGACATGCCCGACAATTGGAGAGGATATGACCAGACTGGCAGAGACGATTTCTTCGGTATGATAGAAATACCTTTCGACTACCGGTTAATCAGAAAAGGAAAAAATTCGGTGTCAGTAACATTCCCGGATAATGGAGGCCGTGTGGCTACTATGATTCTTCAGACTGAACGCTACGATAAGAAAGTGAGAAAATAATGTATCCACATCAGGACTGACAAGTTTCTGTGTCTAAAAGGAAAGAAATTATGAGCTATAAATATATTTTTCTGTTATCGGCATTTACCCTAGGTGTTCCTCCCGGTATTTATTGTCAGGAAAGGAACGAGGTGGTTGTCGACTATAATACCCGTCGCTTTTTGAGCGGTGTTTCAGAACTCGACCGTTCTAAATATTTCAATATTCATTCCACCTCCGATGATGATAAGGATGTAGGCAAGTTTCTTGCCGACTATCAGGTCGGTCTTGGAAGAAAGTTCTGGGGACCATACTCGTATGCGTATAACAAGACGCATGAGGTAGGCAAATATCCTCAGATGAAACCATACAGCGGAAATATTTCCGTAAAAAGATATATTGCCACAGAGCATCCCTATGTACAGCACATACAGGGCGGCATAGACGTTCAGGCTGCAGGTGCATGGTCGGCTGAGTATTATTCCAACAGCGAGCTGGTACCTGAGTTTTTTGAACCCCTCAATGAACCGTTCGTTCATGCAAATGATGCCGGTTTTACCGTTCAGGGACAGGCTATGCGCGAACTGATGGTCGATTTTTATGCTTCAATAGGTAAACATATACACAATAATCCGCGTCTTAACGGAAAGATGAAGGTGATAGGCTATGCCGCAGCCTACCCCGCCTGGGAGGATGGGAACTTCAATTACTGGAACACCCGCATGAAAATGTTCATCGATCGTGCAGGTGCATATATGGATGGATTCTCTGTACATCTTTATGATGGAATAAATGTAACCGGCACCGATACGAAACGTTCAGGAAGTAACTCCGAAGCAGTTCTTGATATGGTTGAGGCGTATTCCTATATTAAGTTCGGACATGTCAAGCCTCTTGCCATTTCCGAGTTTGGAGGTATTGACAACAGCAAGCCCGACGACAGCTATGATGACATAAGCAGTGTGCGGAGTGTTTCGTCGTTTAATCATTTTCTGTTTAATCTGATGGAACGTCAGGACAATTTGTTTATCTCAATACCTTTTGTCTCAGATAAGGCTGAGTGGCATATCACCGCTGCAAACAATTATACTTCATATAGTGCGGCACTGTTTATTCCCGACAATCCTCAGAATCTGAAGAATACCACATGGAGGCTTAATGACAAAAAATATTTCTTCGAACTCTGGAAGAATGTAAAAGGCGAACGTGTTGATATAACCAGCAGTAATCCTGATATTCAGGTACAGGCATTCAAGGATGGAGGCAGACTCTATATCGCCCTTGATAATCTTGATGATAACCCGCAGACTGTATATCTGAACAATAAGAATAGCTGGAAGGATGTATCGAATGTCACAAAGCGTTCTCTATATGTCAATTATAACGCAGGTATAGAATATACGGAACAGAATGTCCCGTCCATGCCTGAAAGCATCTCAATTGTCCCAAATCAGACCATAGTCCTTGTAGCAGATGTGTCTTCGTCAGCATTCACGAACTCCATAATCCGCAATAAATATTACAGCAGTGAGTATCTGAAACCGATTTCCGCCGGATCATCCCTTTCGTTCCCCTTCACAGGAATCGAGTCCGGTTCGGGCAGAGCAAGCTTGCGTATGTCGATAGGCCGTCCTGTCTCTGCTTCCAAGAAACCGGTGGTAAAGATTAATGGTACCGCTGTGAGTGTTCCCGACAACTGGAAAGGCTACGGCCAGAGCAACCGCAATATATTTTTCGGTATGATAGAAGTACCGTTCGACATACTGCTGCTGAAGAATGGCGATAATAATGTCGACATCACCTTTTCCGACGGAGGAGGTCACGTATCGTCCATGATACTGCAGGTTGAGAAATATACTGTCTCTACCTTGCAGAATGGAACCTTCAGCGAAGGACTTTCAGCATGGCAGCCATTGGGTAACTATGGTACGGTTTGCGTACAGACTGACAATGCAGGCAATAATGTAGCCTGTATATCTGGTCATGCAGGACTCATGCAGAGGGTTGACATGGAGAGTGGCAGGACTTATCGCTTCTCTGCTGATGTAAAGACCGAAGGAGCATGTAAGTTGAAAGTCATGCTACAGGATATGTCTACAGGAACGGTATATACAGAGGAATTTTCTTCTCCCGGCAATTATAAAGCCGTATCTTTCGATTTTAATTCTACAGTGAAAAAAGTAGTGTGTGCCATTGTGTGCGAAAGACAGAACGACGCGGCTTGGATTGATAATATAGTCTTATTACCACAAAACTGATTGTTATGAGGAATTTTATTAGCTTTTATGTACTGATAGTTCTCTGTTTCACAATAATCTCGTGTAAGGATGAAACAGAAATTTCCGACTTTGAAGTGTCTGAAGTGACTTTTGATACAAAGTTACGCGATGTCTTGACCCGAAAGGATTTAATTTCAGCGAAAACGGAGAGCTGATTTGTGACAATCAAGTTCTCAATACCACTTCTTTGGACTTGAGTAGATGCGAACTTACATCTATTAGCGGTTTGAGGAGTTTTCCTTCGCTCGCAGATGTCAATCTTGAGTGTAACAGTTTTTCTATATTCGACTTTGCTGACCTGCCCGAAGGAATAAAATCGGTAGCTTTACGCGGCAATGACGGCATAACTTCGTATCTCAATCTTATTTCAACCGATGGCACTACGGTGCTTTGTAAAAGTCTTACAAATCTGAAACTTCCTTACTTTGCAAAATGGAATACAGATGTCATACCTGCATTCTATAAAGCCATGACGGACAAATGTCTTGTCGTGATGTCGGACGAGGATGGAAATTACACTGAATATACAGTAAACCGAAGAGTACCGGATCCTTTGCTCCGTTCATATCTTTACAGAAACTTCCCGTCGGTGTTTGTCTCATCGTTGGAGATTGATGTCACGAAGAGGATAACCGAAGGGAACGACCTCATTTTCCTGTCGCAGACAGCTAACCTTGAGGGTGTGGAGTATATATTGTCAAATCCCGGTTTCAGAGGAAAAGTAGACATTTCGGGAGTGAAGTCCAAGCATTATTCCATGTCGTATGTCAAGCCGTCTTCGGGAGTTTCAGTATTTTCAATCTCTAATATTGATACACCTTTGGGAATGGATTTAAGTTCCGCATCATCATTGAAAGTACTTAGGGTGGAGAATAACAGTTCGCTTCAATTGGTAGTTGTTCCTTCTGTTATACTTAATGATGATGTTTCCGAAACTTCAATATTCGACAGTGAAATCCATATATCCGGTTGTTCTTCAGGGCAGCAAAGGCGGCAATATGATAGGAAAATTGCACTTCGCAGATCTTCCGGCACTCGATTATCTTGATGTGTCAGCGGTGGAAGCTGTAAATACAGTCGTTCTGACTGACGTAAATCCAGGTATTGGCAGTATACTCCTCCCATCTGAGCTTACAGCGTTTCTTGACGGGACAGGACGTTTTTCGCCTACATCACAGATAGCTCTGTGTATAAATCATCCCAAGGTCTCTTCATTTATGGAGTATTGTAAAAATGTTGCAGATATTATTGATGTGAGCTTTTTTTATAAATAGATTTTGTTAACATTGTTTAGCGTGTTTATACCTATTTTTGAAATATGTGTTCTGTGAAGAACACATATTTTTTTCTTCGTTTTTTACTTGTTTTAAATGCGACCGCATTTTTTTCCTACTGCTTTTTCTTCATTTTATGGCGTGTAAATATATAGGTTCTGTATTCGCCATCGTTTACTGAAAATCTTTGCACCTTGTTTGTAATATATTTATATACAAGATGTTAAGTTTTTTACCCCTTGCCAAGACTTTACTGATTTTTACTGAAAGATACAACCCCGTCCGATACCTCATAATTTTGCATCAGACGAAAGTCAGAAACGTAATCATTAAAATGAAATATTATGAACACAGAATGTCTACTGTTAAAATCGGTTAAATTATTTCCCCTGCTGCTGTTCAGTCTGTGCAGTAGTTTCAATGCCTCTTCGCAGACTGTATACAAGTCGGAAATCAATGAATTGAGAGTATCCGGTTATATCAGATCAGGATTTGCAAGAGAAGTAGGTGGTAAAATACCGGAAGGATTATCCGTCTGAACAACATACTTAGCACAGACGAGATAATATGGTTCGGAAAGAGATTCTATGACAGATACGCAATCCACATGCTCGACAGTTAGTGGTTGAATCCGAGGCAGAAAACCATAGATCTCGATATGGAAAACATATTGCCGGAGTCGAGGACTGAGGGTACGGACGTAAAGTGGGGTATATGGCGGTTTGAAAAGTTATTCTTATGTAAATTAGCCGGTAATACGGTATTATTCTTCTGTCGGGTTTTATATATCGTAAAAACACATGGTTTCATGAGTGAAATAATTGTGTTTCAGGGAGTGGTAGAATTTTACCCCACCTTTTACGATGTAAATCCCCCTTAATGCTTTCATGAAACTTATATACTTTTGTCGTGTAACAAAAAATCTAAAACGACAAAGTTTATGAGAAAAACAGTATTGTATTTATCTGCTGCATCTTTATTCCTGTCATCTTATACATTAAAAAATGATAAGGAATATTCTTTGGCTGAAGAGCATATAAAAAATTTGCCTGAGGCTCCTGAGGGTTATAAATGGGTAGTTAACGAAGATTATACTGATGAATTCAATGGTAAACGTCTTAATGCCGCTAAATGGCATGCTAAAAGTCCTTATTGGACTAACGGTCGGCCGCCTGCAACTTTCAAGGCAGAGAATGTTAGTGTCAAGAAAGGTTGTCTTCGTATAATCAATACCGTTTTGTCGCCAACAGAAGGACTTGATGGAAAGCCGGGCGATAAATATCGTCTTGCCGGTGGAGCGGTTGCTTCTGTAAAGAACCAGGCACATTATGGGTATTATGAAACAAGGATGAAGGCTTCGCTCACTACCATGTCGTCTACTTTTTGGCTTTCCAACCGCCCGGTAATGAAGGAAATAATGAAAGGCGGCAAGAAGATAAAGACATGGAGCAGTCAGGAACTTGATATTATAGAAACAATGGGTATAATAAGAAGTGTCAACCCTGATAATCCGTGGAACAAGACATGGAATATGCAGATGAACAGTAATACTCACTATTGGTATCAGGAACAAGGAGGCAAACGTACTGACAATACGGCGAAACGTTCGGATGTGGTTTCGTATATGACAGACCCATCGGCAGAAGATTTCCATACTTACGGTTGTTGGTGGGTGGATGCAAATACCGTGAAATTCTATTATGACGGAAAGTATATGTACACTATCAAGCCTACAACAAAATATACAGATACTCCGTTTGACCGACCTATGTTCATACATATAGTTACTGAAACATACGATTGGGAAAAACAAGTACCTACAGCTGAGGACTTGAAGGATAAGGACAAAAGTACTACTTATTATGACTGGGTCAGGGCTTATAAGTTGGTTCCAATAGAAGAGTGATTTTAATAGATACAACATAATACTTAAATTAAAAACCTTAGAAAAAATGAAAAAAGAAATTTTAGCAATGATGGCTTGCGGAATGATGATGACTTCTGCATACGCTCAGGAAATTAAGAACGGTGATTTTGAGTCAGGTGACTTGACATCATGGAATGTCTGGGAAAAGAAAGATAACAAAATAGTTGATGCGAAAAAGGCACATTCAGGCAACTATGCTGTTGAGGTGAAGGTTGGTATGTGGCAGGCTGTAAACATCAGCTATGAAACTGGAGCAGAATATCAGATTTCAGCTTATACCAAATACAGTTGGGGTGACAAACCTAACTTCAGGATTGAGTACTATAATCCGGATTCAAAGAAACTGGAAGAAATTGCCACTGCTGAGGTCAAGAAAGACCGTAAGAATTACAATCTTACAACAGTTAAATTCAAATTGCAGGAAAATGGTTTTGTATATCGTTTCACAGCTGTTCCGGGTTCAGGTAATGGTGGATGCTTCCTGCTTGATGATGTCAAGATAGAAAAGGTTAAATAACATTGTTTGAGGGTTTAGTTATAAGATTAGGTAATTAGATTTAGTTGTTGATTTATTTATTGTGATTGTAATCTGGCAAATCGGAAAAATATGTTCTAAATAAATAACATATTTTTCTGATTCCGGATTGAAAAAGGTAGATTGATTTGTTTTCATGGTAATAAGGCATATTCAGGGTTTCCTCTTATGCCTTTTGAATATTGAAAATTTTGTTTGGCGCTTAAATAACATTTTATTATGGTTGATATAAAACCACGGATTCTGTCAGTATACAACCTTTTCATACTTCTTTTTATACAGTTTACGGCAATCTCGTGTGATAAGGATGATGATGGCGTAGGTGGAGGTGATGGAACACCGGCTGAGGAGATAAAAATTGAATATGTAGTGTTCAAGGATGGGCAGACTGACAACAAACCTGTCAGTTATATAGAATTACCATATAGTGGCACTGTGGAGTTGGGTATTAATATAACCAAGGATAATCTCCCTTATACCGGTTACAAGTCAATAGTTTGGGGAACTTCTTTCCCTGATGTGTTGATGATTACACCATCGGACGATAAAATGAGATGTACGGTCGTGGCAATCGACGGGGGCAGAGATTCTAATATCGGTGCTTCTGTAGATACGGGTAATGGAATAAAAAGTGCGGTATGCCGAATATCAATACCTCCCGGAATTGTAGATGGCGGTCATGATGATTTTGAAGATGACGGTACTGAATGGAAACCTGATCCTAAAGAATAAGAATATGAATAACAAGTGATGTGATTTTTTATTATTGAAACTGTTTAACAAATAATTTATGTCATGAAAAATACGATGCTATTTTGTGGAGCGGCTTTGATGAGTATTGCAATGCTCCAGTCTTGTACAAAAGACGAACTGTCGAATGTAAATGCAGTCAGTGGTCCTCAGGATATGACTTTTGTTGCCGGTACGCCTTCAAGCCGTAGTTCGTTGCAGAATGGAACAACGGTGTGGTGGACAACAGGAGATGCAATCAATATCTTTTCAGGCCAAGAAAATAACAAGTTTACTACCGCTACAGGTGGTAGCACAGTTACAACGTTTACAGGTAAGGCTACACCTAACAATTCGTATACAGCTCTTTATCCTTATAATGCCGAAGCTGTGTGTCTTGAAGGTGTCGTAACTACTACACTGCCATCTGAACAGACAGCTCCGGCTTGGGGATTCGATGCAAATGCAAATATATCTTATGCTACTGCAACAGATAATAACAAATCTTTAACTTTCCAGAATACTTGTGGATTGGTTAAGTTTAAAAATAATCTTACTGACCTTACAGGTATTAAACTTACTGCTGGTGGTGATGTAAAGATTGCAGGGAACGTAAAAATTGATGCTTCAGCAAACCTGACAGTGGAATCCGGTTCTAATGTTATAACTCTAACCGCTAAAGAGGGAACATTTGTTGGTCCTAATGAACAAAATAAAAATGCCAAGGAATACTCAATGGTTGTAGCTCCGGTGACATTTACCGATGGATTTACTTTGGAACTTACAAGAAATTCTGGTACTAAAACTTATAACTTCAGTGGTGAAAACCTTATAGTTACTAAAGGACAGATTGTAACGATAGTATTGAATGATGATCAAGGAGGCGGTGAACCTCCTGTAGATTTGGAAAAACAAACTACTGTTGCCGTTTCTTCAGCTAAAGAAATTGTTCCTGATCAGACAACAGGTAATGACCGAATTGAACTTACACTCGATAAGGAAGTTTCTGGAACATTCACTGATGCTGTTAACAAAGCATTTACCATAACAGTAGCAGGAAAAACAATTCCTGTTGCTTCCGGTTCTGTGAATGGAACTACTATGACTCTTATTCTTGGTGATAAGATTTATAGTAATGACGCAAATATTAGCGTAAGTTATAACACTGATTATGCTGTTAGTGCTTTGACTGCTAAAAACGAAAACAACGAAGATGCTAATATCAAGATTGAATCTGCCAATGTTGCTTTGACTCATGCAGATGCTTTTGATTTTAACTTCGCTAACATAGATGCAGTTAAGGAATATCTTGCAGAAGGAGTTGCCGAAAAAATTAATGCAAGTGGAGAATTGGAAATTGTTCCAGCAGATAATCAATTCCCAGTTACTAAATCAATGTCATTCCGTGATGGTTGTACTTACAAATTTACTTATACATACGCATCTAACGACTGTGCAACAACATTCAGATTGGGAGCATCTGATAAATATAAATTCTGGATTGGAAGAAATACCGGAAGTGGAACCTATACAAATACATTCACAATCAGTAGTTCTACTTCTGCTGAAACTCCAGCTTCAAGAGCAGATGGTTCACTTGTGTGGCCGGTTCTTGAGAACGTTATTTTAACTGTACAGACTAATGTCCCTGGTGGTACTGATGCTACTGGAACCGCTAAAATCACTTCTTTTAAGATTGAAGAAATTACAGAAAGACCAAGTACAGGAGCAGATGCAAGTTTTGACTCTACAACAGAAGGTTTCAACAACGGAGCAGAATGGACTCCTAACAAATAAATATAATAATACAATTATTCGTGAAATGAGGGAGGAATATATATTCTTCCCCATTTCGTTTTAGAAAATGTAAACAATATCACAAAGATGAACTGTTATAGATACTACTGGATGTTATACATCCTTATAGCCGTTTTACCTTCATTTTCCTTCGCAAAAAAAACTGATGCTCAGCAAGTTAGAGAGATGATTGAACAAGTGAACGATGCCTGGCAGAAAAATCATGCCCCCGAAGCAAGGTCTTTCTGGGATTATGCGGCATATCACACCGGTAATATGGAAGCCTATTTCCTTACTGGGAAAGAAGAATACAGAAAGTATTCGGAGGCATGGGCTGAGTATAACCAGTGGATGGGTGCGAAAAGCAACAACAAATCTGAATGGAAGTATAAATACGGGGTAAAGGATGATTATGTGCTGTTCGGCGATTATCAGGTGTGCTTCCAGACTTATGCGGACTTGTATAACATCATGCCGGAGAATTATAAAATCAAGCGTGCACGCGAAGTCATGGAGTACCAGATGAGCACACCGAGTAAGGATTACTGGTGGTGGAGCGACGGACTTTATATGGTGATGCCGGTAATGACGAAGATGTATAAGATTACGCATAATCACCGGTATCTTAAGAAACTGTATGAATATCTTTGTACGTCGGACTCAATAATGTATGATGAGGAGGAAGGACTCTATTATCGCGACGCAAAATATGTTTATCCCAAGCATAAGAGTCTGAACGGAAAGAAGGATTTCTGGGCAAGAGGCGACGGATGGGTGCTTGCCGCTCTGGCAAAGGTGCTGAAGGACCTGCCGGAGGGTTATGAGCATCTGTCTTTTTTCGAGGATAAGTTTGTGCGTATGGCAAAGGCGGTTGCATGTCTGCAGCAGCCGGAGGGCTACTGGACAAGAAGTATGATGGATCCGGAACATGCTCCGGGACCGGAAACAAGCGGTACCGCTTTCTTCACTTACGGTATGCTTTGGGGGATAAACAACGGTTATCTTGACAAGGATGAATTTATGCCTGTAGTGGAGAAAGCATGGAAATATCTTACCAAGACTGCACTGCAGAAAGACTGGTCGGTGGGTTATGTCCAGCCAATCGGTGAAAAGGCTATTCCGGGACAGGTGGTTGACGCCAAGTCGACTGCCAACTTTGGGGTAGGCGCATTCCTTCTTGCCGCTTGCGAGTATGTGCGTTATCTCGAGGCAAACAACAACGAGACAAGAAAATACTGGACGGATATGGCTTACAGGATGGCTGCTCCTGTGTTGAGCAATATGGCGAAAGGGGAACTACAGAAAAATATGATTCTTGAGGTAAGTCCAAACTGGGATAACCGTAACAAGAAGGTTGCATATATGGAAACTTTCGGACGTCTCATGGCCGGTATAGCTCCATGGTTGAGCCTGCCTGACGATGATACAGCAGAAGGACAGCAGCGCAAGCAACTGAAAGAATGGGCATTGAAGAGTTATGCAAATGCGGTGGACCCTAATAGTCCGGATTATCTGTTGTGGAACGGTCATGGTCAGGCACTGGTTGATGCTGCCTATATTGCGGAAAGTTTCCTGCGCGCGTTCGACCAGCTGTGGAAACCGCTGGACCAGACAACAAAGGAACGCTACATAAAAGAGTTCAAAGGTCTCCGACGCATTGACCCTCCTTACACTAACTGGCTGCTGTTCTCGGCCACCATTGAAAGCTTCCTTGCCAAAATTGATGCCGGACAGGATACATATCGTATAAATTCTACTTTCCGCAAGGTGGAGGAATGGTATGTAGGCGACGGATGGTACGCAGACGGACAGCACTTTGCATTCGATTATTATAGCAGTTATGTGTTCCATCCTATGTATCTCGAATCTATACATGCAATAATGGAATCGGGCGTGAGGACACGTTTCGACTATCGCAAGTACTATGACAGGGCATTGATGAGGGCACAGAGGTTCGCCATGATTCTGGAGCGTTTCATATCTCCTGAAGGAACATTCCCTGTTTTCGGACGCTCTATACCTTACCGTATGGCAACAATGCAGCCACTGGCTCTTATAGCATGGTATAATGAGTTGCCGGCGGGAGTATCGAAAGCACAGGTGAGATGTGCGCTGACAGCGTGTATGAAACGTATGTTCAAGTCGGGCAATAACTTTAATGAGGGCGGATTCCTCACCATAGGATTCTGCGGACATCAGACTGGCATTTCGAATCATTATACAAACAATGGCAGCCTGTATATGACTACACTTGCATTCCTTCCGTTGGGATTGCCTGCCTCTGACCCGTTCTGGACTGATGCCGACCAACCTTGGACTTCTGTTAAGGCATGGGGAGAAATGGAGTTCCCGATAGACCACCGATGGGGGGATACAATCAGGACATGGGATTTATATTAATTTACTAAATATTTGCAACAATGAAATATTCTACTATTATTACTAAAACCATTTGCTTGAGTGTTCCGTTCTTCGCTTTGTCATGTGAAGACCCTCAGGAAGAGTTCTCATATATTCCGCCTGAGGTTATTTACTCACAACCGGGGAATGTGGAGGACTATAATACTCCCGGCGACAATGCAGGCGATAATGACGATGATGATGTGGAACTGCAACTGCCTGTTCCCGGTCCTGCTGAAACCTATCCTAATAGCACCAAGCAGTATCAACCGATAATTGTCGAGTATGCGGAAAAACCTGACAAGGCTTTTATAGAGGCAAAGACAAGGATATTGCCATACCTGGTTGGTTATGAACAGCAGACAAAAACACAGGATGAGTATTTGCAAAGCGTGAATAAATATGGCTCATACGCAAAAGGGCAAAAATTCAAGGCTACCGGACGGTTCAGGGTTGAGAAAAACTCAAATGGAAGAAGTTGGATAGTCGACCCCGAAGGTTATCCATATTATGTAAGGGGTATCGCCTCATTCAGAATGGATGGCAACAGCTCAGCTTTCGGCAAGCTTTACAGTTCAGTAGATGACTGGGTGGCAAAGTCGCAGAAACAATTCTCTGAAATAGGATTTCATAGTGTCTGCGCTTTCGGTAAGGAAGAAGGCGACAAGGCTGTAAATGATTATAATAAATCGGCTTCAAGTCCTCTGACACAGGCTCCTTCCTTTTCATTCCTTGCAGAGTTCAAGAATAGCAAGGGAATTAGCTATCCGGGGCAGAACGTGAATCTTAAGATAGGTCTTGTGTTTTATGATGGATGGGATGAATGGTGCAAGGAGTATCTCAATTCGGATGCTTTCGGCATGTTCAGAAACAACCCGGATGTGTTGGGATTCTTCTCGGATAATGAGATAGACTTCTCTACATGGGGAAACAGGCTGCTCGACAGATTCCTGAAAATTTCAAACAAGCAGGATCCTGCTTATATTGCAGCCGCCAAGTTTATGACGGATAAGGACAAGAGTGCAAATGTTTCTGATGTAACGGATGAACTGAACAATGAGTTTGCCGGTATTTGTGCGGAAAAATATTATTCTGCCATAAAGAATGCGGTTAAGGCATCGAAGGACCCTGAATTGCTTTATCTGGGTTCACGCCTGCACAGCCTTCCTAAATACAACAGTTATATAATTAAGGCAGCGGGAAAATATTGTGATGTCATTTCCATAAATTATTATAGTAAATGGTCGCCTGAAAAAGGCTACATGGATGGCTGGAAGAACCAGGCGGGCGGTACTCCTTTCATGGTAACGGAATTCTATACCAAGGGTGAGGATACTAAGCTTGACAACTCAAGTGGAGCCGGTTTCGTGGTACGCGACCAGCAAAACCGTGGATTCGCTTACCAGCATTTTACCTTGGGACTGCTCGAAGCCAAGAATTGTGTAGGATGGGTTTTCTTCAAGTATCTGGATGATGAGGATTGCAATAAAGGTATGCTCGATTATAACTATAAACCTTATACATCATTGACCAAATACATGTCGGATATTAACTGGAATGTTTATAATCTTATAGATTATTTCGACAAATAAATCCATAATAATAATTTAAAACCGATTTTCTACTGCTCTGAGTATGATACATATATTATCATTGGATACCTGTAAGTATAAAAAGCGACTGTTAATTCCAGTATTTATATTTTTGTCAGCAAATGTTCAGGCTCAGCTTCATTTCAGTACTACTCTACAGAACATGATTCTATGGCGTGGCATTGAAGTGGCCGACGGACTGATTCTCTCGTCCGATTTGTCGGTTTCCGACCCATCGGGGAGGTTTACCGTCGGTTTCCTTGGCGGATCGAACACCAGGGGGAGTTATAAGGAGCTGAGCCAGTATATAATATATACTCATGGCAGGTTTCAGATTAAGGCTATAGATACATATAATTTCTCGCCGGGGGCTACATATAATAATAAGGAGTTCTTCAACTATAAGCCTGATGAGACGGGACGTTTTATAGACCTTATGCTCAATTATACGGGCGACAGGAAATTTCCGCTGGAGTTGAGCCTCTCTACACTTGTTTACGGTCGCGACAGGGATCTGGACAACAGCAAGAACATATACTCCAGTTTCGTATATGTGGGCTATACCATCTCATCTATCAGAACGAAAAGCTAAGGGTCGGTCCTGGTATTGGAACAGCTTTCGCATTAAGAAATTCAAGAAATGAAAGTGGGGAAATGGTGAACAGAACCATGTATGCCGAATCGGCAGGAATTACTCAGGTGTCCTTGAATGTAATTTATAAACTTCGGGTAATGAAATATGAAATCCCGTTGACGGTGATGACGTATTGGAATCCGAAATCCAACCAGGGATTTTTCTACACAGGAATGCAGTTCAATCTGTTTTGATTTTTATAGAGTTTGGGGTGACTTTTTATCTCCTTCATGAGGGGTAAAAATGTCGAAAAAGAGGGGGTATAATATCCCCTCTTTCTTTTTTAAAAATCTCCTCTATTGTTTTGATGGATACTTCATACTTTAGCATCATCGAAAATATAAAGAAAGTGAAATGTAATACTAACATAATAATATTAATAATATCATGAAGACAGAAGGATATAAAGTGAAAAGTTATTCTCAGCCAGTGAAAAGATATTGTCAGACTTTGAGTCTGCGTGACAATCCGGAATTGATTGAAGCCTACAGGAAGGCTCACAGTAAGGAAGAGTCATGGCCTGAGATACGTGCCGGAATACGTGAAGTGGGAATTCTGGAAATGGAAATATACATATTGGGGTCTAAACTTTTTATGATAGTGGAAACTCCTCTGAATTTTGACTGGGATAAAGCAATGGCAAAGCTTGCCACTCTGCCTCGTCAGGCCGAATGGGAGGAATATGTGGCAAAATTTCAGCAGTGTGCCGAGGGAGCCACATCGGACGAGAAATGGCAGATGATGGAACGTATGTTCTATCTGTATGAATAATAAATAGAGTAAAAAATTAACCTTTAAATTCTTTTTCAAAATGGAATATCGTGAATTGGGAAAGACAGGACTGAAAGTGCCTGTATTGAGTTATGGTGCATCTTCGTTGGGTGGAGTTTTTCATTCTATTAAAGAAAGTGAGGCTATACAGTCTGTTTTTACAGCAGTAGAACATGGACTGAACTTTATTGATGTTTCTCCATATTACGGACATTATAAGGCAGAAACAGTACTGGGTAAGGCTCTTAAGGAGTTGCCAAGAGAATCGTTCATACTTTCAACCAAGGTGGGACGTTATGGCAAGGATGGTGTTAATACATGGGACTACTCGGGCAAGCGCGCACAGGAAAGTGTATACGAAAGTATGGAACGTCTGAATATAGATCATATTGACCTTATCAATGTTCACGATGTTGAGTTTTCGGATATGAACCAGGTGGTGAACGAAACATTGCCTGCTCTGGTGGAACTGAAGGAGAAAGGCCTGGTGGGTCATGTGGGTATAACCGACCTTCAGCTTGAAAACCTGAAATGGGTTATTGACCATGCAGCTCCGGACACAGTTGAGGCGGTGCTTAATTTCTGTCACTATTCGCTTAACGATGACAAACTTGTTGACTTCCTCGATTATTTCGATGAAAAGGGTGTAGGGGTGATAAACGCTTCACCATTTGGTATGGGACTTCTCACACAGAGAGGTGTTCCTGAATGGCATCCAGCCCCAAAATCACTGATTGAGGCATGTGCAAAGGCTGCGAAGTTTTGTAAGGAACAGGGATATCCTATTGAGAAGCTTGCAGTACAGTTCTCTGTTAGTAACCCAAGAATACCTACAACACTGTTCAGTTCGGCAAAATCAGAATCTGTACTTCAGAATATTAAATACATTGAGGAACCTATCGACTGGAGTCTTGTGGAAAAGGTTAAGGAGATAATAGGTGATCAACAAAGAGTAAGTTGGGCAAATTCATAAATACTGTTGCTATGGATTATACAATAATTGACGCTCACTCACATCTGTGGCTTTATCAGGATACTGAAGTAGATGGCCTGAAAATAAAAACTACAGAGAATGGTCAATCATTGTTTATGGGGGAGGTGAGACAAATGCTTCCTCCCTTTATGATTGACGGAAGAAATACGGCAGAGGTTTTCCTGGCAAATATGAACTATGCCCAGGTTGGAGGAGCTGTTGTTACTCAGGAGTATATCGATGGTATACAGAATGACTATCTACTAGAGGTCATGACAAATTATCCCGACAGGCTTTTTGTGTGCGGTATGTGTGAATTCAGGAAGCAGGGTTACTTTAATCAGACTGTTGAACTTATAGACAAAGGGTTTAAGGCCATAAAGATTCCAGGACACCGTCTGCAGCTAAAGGACGGAAGGGTGATGCTCAATTCGGACGAAATGATGAAGATGTTTCATTTGATGGAAGATAAAGGAGTGATTCTTTCCATAGATATGATAGAGGGAGACCTTCAGGTTGGCGAGATGGAAGAAATCATTTCAGAATGTCCGGGTTTGAAAATAGCCATCGGTCATTTCGGCATGGTTACAAAACCGGACTGGAAGAAGCAGATAATGCTTGCCCGCCATAAAAATGTAATGATTGAGTCTGGCGGTATCACATGGCTGTTCAATGACGAGTTCTATCCGTTCAACGGTGCTATAAGGGCTATCAACGAAGCTGCCGACCTTGTCGGTTTCGAGAAACTGATGTGGGGTTCCGACTATCCGCGCACAATTACAGCCATCACCTACAAAATGTCGTACGACTTTGTGATTAAATCAAAAGAATTGGAAGAGAGAAGCAAAAAACTTTTCTTGGGCGAGAACGCGAAAGCCTTTTACGGTTTCAAGAATCTGCCTGAGTTACCTTATATTAAAAACATGTCAGAATGAAAAACAAATATTTTATACCGCTTTTACTGATATTCAGCTTGTTCTTCATGTGGGCTATCAGCAGTAATCTGTTGCCTACAATGATCAGGCAGTTGATGAAAACCTGTGAACTGAATGCTTTCGAGGCCTCGTTCACTGAATCTGCCTATTGGCTGGCCTACTTCCTGTTTCCCATACCGATAGCAATGTTCATGAAACGTTTCAGCTATAAGTCGGGTATAATAGTCGGTCTCATTCTTGCTGCTATCGGAGGTCTGCTTTTCTTCCCTGCAGCTGAGATAAAGGAATACTGGGCATATCTTGTAATCTTCTTTATTATGGCAACGGGAATGTGCTTTCTTGAGACGGCTGCCAATCCGTATGTGACAGCTTTGGGTACACATGACACGGCTTCGCGAAGATTGAATCTTGCACAGTCGTTCAACGGTCTTGGTGCTTTCATCTCCGCAATGTTTCTGAGCAAGCTTATACTTACCGGACAGAACTATACGCGCGAAACGCTGCCTGCCGA